>WNFF01012010.1_pt1 | contig 12611 bp, 7 predicted proteins | sample 5400441 | NCBI WGS metagenome assembly WNFF01 (sample SAMN13153345, study PRJNA577476) | soil metagenome | isolation source: 120 cm saprolite under Douglas fir tree site 2 hole 3 replicate 1 | place: USA:California | collected 2015-04-18
TTCTCATGCAGACCGAGCACGTGGGTATATTCCGCTTCGAAGACGGAGCTACTGTTGAGAGCCCAGGTATAGCCGAAATTGAATTCCTCGGACACCGGGTTCCGGTAGTTGGGGTCAATGATGCGGCCGACGGCGCCATCCGCGAGCGTCGTAGACGGAGGCGGAAGCGTGGGCAGTGGACTTACACCATACTGCCACTCTCCCAGCGTCAGGCCGGTTCCAGGCACTGGGTCGGAGGGGCTGGACAAGCTCAATACCGTTTGGAAAATGGTCGGATTGGCATGCTGTTCCATGAACAGCGGAATGTTCTGGAAGGAGTTGCCATAGTACAGGCCGAAACCGCCGCGCAACACGTGCTTCCCGGCTCCCGTTAGATCATAGGCGAATCCAACGCGCGGGCTGAAGTCCTTGGTGTCGTCGTGCGGTAAGTGCCGGATGTAGTAGTCCGAGATTGGGTTTGGTGAGATGGCGACCAGTTCCAGATAGGTGCGGCTCTTGGGGATATCTGTCTGGCCCAGAGCGTTAAAGTCCCGATCCCAGCGGAGGCCGAGATTCACCGTCAATCGGGGTGTTACTTTCCAATCATCTTGGAAATAGAACCCGAGCTGCTTTGTGGCAACGATAAATTTTGGATCGCCGTTAGAGAACGACATGCTGCCGATTAGGCCCGCGGTGGCAAAACCATTCGGGTACGTAGTCGGGTCTGCGAGGATAACGCTGGGATCCGTCGTAAAGTCGATCTCCAGGGTCGAGTTAAACTCGAAAAATCCGCCTTCCACCGGGTTCCAGATGTAGTCAACGCCTCCCTTTAACGTGTGCTTGCCGATCGTCTTGGAAATGTCATCTCTGAACTGCCACTTGCGCTGGAACGACTGCTGCGGGACGTTACCGTTCGTGCCAAACGCTGCGGGGCTCGGGAAAGTAACGAGCGGGGCGTTGGTATGGCTGGCGATCAGGTTGTTCCAATACTGCCAGCCGAACGTGAACTGGTTGACAGTGTTGTTGGAGATCTGAGAAGTCAAAGTAAGGTTGGCAATTTGCAGGTGATTGGTAGTGAAGTTGCCTGCCGTCAGGTCCTGCGTTCCGTCAGCCTGGTCGTTCAGGCTGTCGTTGGCCTGCGAGCTGTAGCTGACATAGGCAGTGTTTCTGTTGTTGATTGTCCAGTCGAGGCGACCGTTATAGCGCCACTCATGGAATGGCCGGGGAATGACCAAGGCCGGTTGCGCGGCAAGTCCCGCGTTCTTCGCGAGTACAAGCTCGGCATACGAATTGCCCGACTCCGCGAGTCCCTGGCTCTCCCGCTGACGCTCGATGGCGAAGAAGCCGAAGAGCTTGTCCCTTTTGAAAGGACCACCGACCGCACCGCCGAAAAACTGCCGGCTGTAATCGGGATTGGAGGGGGTGGAAGTACCGTCTCCGTTGGGAACCTTTTGATCGGTGTCGAGAGCCGAGTTGCGGAAGTATCCGAACACCGAACCGTGGTACTGGTTGCTGCCAGACTTGGTGATCATGTTGATGGCGGCGCCCTGCGAGCGGCCGTTCTCAGCCGAGAAGCGTTGCGTGCTGATCTGGAATTCCTGAACTGCTTCCAGGGGAAGCTGCATCACCGCGCCACCAACCGTGTTGTCCTTATTGTCGATGCCGTTGACCGTAGTGTTTATGTTGCGGCCATCGGAACCATTGATGGAAAGAATGGCGTAGCGATTCTTGGTGGGATCGTACGAGTCGGCCGCCTTTACTCCAGGAACAAGATAAGCAAGATTGGCTGCGTCGCGGCCGACGAGAGGAAGCTCTTCCACTTCGCTGGGCGTTATGTTCTGGCTGACGCTGGTCTTCGCAAGATCGACCACCGGCGCTATGCCACTCACTTCCACAACTGTAGTCGCTGCCCCTGGGCTCAGGGTTATATTGACTGTCGATGACTGGCCCACCTGTAATTCGGTCGTTTGAACCACGGACGCGAAACCCTGTTTCGTAACCTTCACTTGGTAGGTTCCGGCCGGCACGAAATCAAACCGGTAGGTCCCCGTGTCACTTGTCGTTGCGGTCCGGGTGACACCGGTCGCCTTGAAGGTAGCAACGACCTCGGCACCCGACACCACGGCTTGTGATTGATCGCTTACGGTACCCTGGAGAGTGCCAGTCGCGGTGGCTTGGCCGAACAAGTATCCGCCGCCGAAGACCGCCACAAGTAACGCCACTAGCAATGCGTGTGTGTACCTTTTCGTGTAGACCATGGTCGCTTCACCTCCCCGGTGGTTGTTCGCCTTGCGGCTGTAACTTCGTTCGTATGCCCCAATAGCAAAGCGAGAAGAATTCTTAACCTAGGTTCAATCCACGCAGCGCCCGGTCAACCTTATGAGTTCGCAGAACTGTGCGGAGACACGGGTAGGCACAATACCCAATCGTTAGCCAAACTGTCAAGAACGGTGATTGAAAATAATGGTGATCAAAGCACGCATGGAGTGTCTGTTTAAGTGTTTCGGACACACGTACGCCAACAGTGTCGTGGAGTGTTAATGGTCAAAAACACTGGCAGGGTTCAGCTTGCTGCGATTGGTCTCTGGATTAGGCAGGTGCTGTCCAGAGGTAGACTAGTGACAGAAATGGGAAAATGCTGAGAACTGAGAACTGCCCTACTTCTTCTCCCCCAACTTCCTCGAAATCTCTTCCGCGATCTTCGGCCGCAGCTCCGCCAGCACGCTATCCACGATGCTGGCAATGGCTTTGGGGTCGGGACCAGGCGCGCCTTCTTCGGGACTCTTCTCAGCTCCGGCAGCGACCGCCATCGCGGCAGGTTCTGGAGTGGCAGCAGGTTCATCATCCTCATCGTCTTGCCTGCGCGGTTTTGCGGAGTCCGGTGTTCGGGGCTCGTCCGAGCGAATCTGCCGCCAACTCGCCCAGGCCGCCGCGGTCGACGCGTTCAGTTCTGAATCTTTTTTCTCGGCCATCTCTCGTATGCCTCCTGCAGCAGATTCGTTCTGTTGCGGTCCCTCGGCCACGGCAGCAACCGGGTCCGCGGACTGAGGTTCGTACGTGCTCGTACTGGAAGCTTCATCCGCCGGCGTGGACGGTGTGTTTGCTTCAACGCTTCCTGGATATTCTTCCTTCTCCGGCTCCCGCTTAGCGTGCGCGTGCGCTTCTTCCGCGATGCCAGAAGCCAGCGCCTCAGCCTGTGGGATTTCCACAGCCTGCACCGGCGAAGCCAACTCCGTGGTGGCAACCGACGGCATCGACTCGCCGTGCGGCGCCGCCAGTTCGGTTACAGCCGCCGTGACGGCCTCTGCCGCTACATTTGCCGCCGCGCTCAACGCGTGCGCCAGTTCAGTCTCTTCATGGGTGGCCGCACGAGCAACCGGTTCTGTCACCGGCGCCGCCGCAACCGCAAAGCCGTCACTAGATTCCAGCACCGCTGCGGCCGCGACTACAGGTGCTACATGAGCCGGCTCGTCTACAACTAATGTCCCCTGCGCCTTCTGCATCTCTTGTTCAAGAGAAATCGCGGATTCGGCCGCATCAATCGACACCGCCACAGCGGTCCACCGTGGTCCCGTCGGACTCCCAACTGCCGTAGATGCCGCCGCCATCGAGACCGGCAATTCCGCTGACTGGACAGCGGAATGTCCCGCTCCATTTCCAGAGCCGGTCGTGTTCCACGCGTTTCCCTTCCCGGATTCCAGCGCCGAGATCGCGGGCGCATCTTTCTCGTCTTTATCTTTCTCGTCTTGATCTTTCGCCGCGATGACGTCGGAGGGGCCGAGGTTTTCTTCGCTTTTGTGTTCAGCAAATGTGGCCCGCGAAACTTCCGCGGCCTCAGTCTCGCTCTTCGCTTCCACTTGCTCGTTCTTGTGTTCCACACTCGCAAATTCGGCAGCAGAACTCTTCGTCTCCACCAACGTCGCTGAAGTTTCCTTCGAAGCCGCACTTGCGCCTTGCACCTGCGCCGCCGCTGCCGCGATCGCCGCGATTTCCTCCGGCGTTACATCCTTCGGCAAGCTATCCTTGGGGAGTTCTGCGGGAGCCACCGCCGCCACATCCACTGTGCTCTCCGCCGCCTTACCCGCGTCTTCCTTACGCGATGAAGCGTCTTCCTTTTGCACCTGTTCGCGCGGGACAACGGTGCGCAAATCCCGATTCACGGCGTTGTAACTCGCCGGCTCGTCGCCGTTCTCCCCCTCTTCCTTCTTTTTCTTCTTGGACGGAAACGAAATCCGGTTCTTCCACCCCGAATCTTCTTCCAGAGGTACAGTCTTGTCGCGGTTCGATTGCTCCACCGACGCAATCGCCCGCGCAAACCGTCCCGGCTTCGATGGTTCCGAGCGAGGAACAATCTTGTCTTCCAGCTTCGACAAGGCACTCAGCAACTCACTGGCTTCAAAAGGCTTGACGATGAAGCCTTCCGCCCGTACCCGCTTGGCCTCTTCCGGCTTGAATGGCTCGAGCTTGCCCACGGTCAGAATTACGGGAATTCGGCTTGTCTCCGGCACTTCTTTGAGGCGCTGGCACACCTCCAGCCCGCTGTATCCCGGCATGTAGACATCGAGGACGATCAGATCAGGCTTGTGCTCTGCGATCTTTTTCAGCGCCGATGACTTCGTAGCCCGCATCCGCAAGGATTTTCCGCCCCATATTCTGGGCGGTGACGCTGTCATCGGCGAGCAGTATCTTCCGGGCCAAAGGTTTTCCTCTGATGAGGGGAGATATCGCGAAGGTAACCTGCCCTACAACGTAAGTCAATGAGCCAGAAGGGAAGTAACACGTTACTACTGGTCAGCATCTAGTGCGCGGAAGGTCGCAAATGTGGCGCGGGTGGCTAATGTGCGCGGGCACCCCGCCCGCGAGAGCTGAAAGCTGACGGCTGATAGCTGACAGCTGTTTTAGAACGGCATCACCTTCTTCAGCCCCTTCTTTTTCTTCTTCTTGCTGCTGGAGATGTCCTGGTCGCTCGCCAGACTCGAAGAATCAGCCGACGCCGAACTGCTGGACGACTGTCCTGGCTGAATTTCGTTCACCTGCGGCGGAGGCGGGACCGCCTGATCACTGGCCCCCTGACTCTCTGGAGCATTGAGTTTCAGTTCGTTCGGATCCGGTGCGGCGTTCGGTTGCAATTCATTCGTAGCAGGAGCAGCAGGCTTTAACGCGTTGGCGTCCACTGCCGCAGTCGGCGGAGCTTCGACCACACCCACGGCTGGCGGCGCATCTGATCGTGGCGGAGCCTCGCTCGGCGGCGGAGCACCATTGCTGTTGACCGTCTCGACCGCGAGACGCTTTTCGCCCGAAGCTGCTCCCATCTGGGCCGCCCTGGCTGCCCTTTGTATCTCATCAGTCGCGCTGACCGGCATCGGATCGACGAGAGCCGGCTCCCCGACCTTGGTTGCAACGGTAACGTCGGGATGCTTCGTGATCATCCCTTTGAGCCGCCCGAACGTCCCGCTGTCGCGCCGGCTCTCATCTTCGGCCCGATTAATCGGCTGGTGCAATGCAGCTAAACGCTTCTTGGCGTCATCCACGCGATCCATGACGGGATAGCGCGTGATGATCTTCGAATACGCATCCGACGCGTCTTTGGTGAATTGCTGGATCATTGCCGCCTTGGCGCCCTCCATCGTACAGCCCGGCGGAACTCCCGGCTTGGTACACGTCGGTGCCGCCCTCATGCGGGCGATCTCCCCCTCAAAGTTCTGTCCCAGCAGATACAACGCTTCATCTGCCTTGCTATATAACGGATACTTCTCAACCAGTGACCGCAGTCGTGCAATCGAAGCGGGATACGACTGCCGCAAATAATAGAAGCGCCCGATCTCAAATTCCCGCTCCGCCAGCACTTCTTGCACTTCGAGCAGCCGCTGTTTGCCCTCCGCGACCAGTTTCTGATTGTCCGGATATTGCAGGACCAGGTTGCGGTACTCCTCTTCCGCCCGTTTGGCGTGCGTGTAGTCCCGGTCCGCCTTCTCCATCTGCTGGTACTGGATGTTGGCAATCTTCAACTGCGCCTCGGCCGCCTCCGGCATATTGGGAAAGAAGGTCTCGAAGTCGCGATACTCCTGCTCCGCCTGCGCGAGCGACGCCGTTCCACCCTCTGCATACCAAGAATCGCCCACCGCCAGCTTGGCGCGCGCGATGAACTCCGAGTCCGGATACGTGTTGATCAGCGTTTGCAGCGTCATCCGCGCTACGTCAAAGCGGTTGTGCTTCATCGCGTCCATCGACCGGTCGAACAACACCTTGTCCGGCTGCTTGGATCCAATATTCGCCAGCGGGTTAACCGACTTTTTGTTAGTACAGGCGACCGTGAACAGCAGCAGCGTGGCCGTAAACATAATCGTAGAAATTCGACGTAGCATTGAATACCTCGAAGACCTTGAAATACTAATGTGGCGACAGCCGCCCTCGGCTGTCCGGCCAGGCGAAGCCCGCCTAGTTGTAGCGCCGGCGTCCCCGCCGGCTGTCGCGGTGGCCTCTGGCCGCCGCACTCAAACCTTTTGCAGTGCCGCTTCCGTCGCCGCCCTCAACAAATCCTGCGCATTCTTCTTTGGATCGCCCTTGCCAAACACCGCGTTGCCCGCCACCAGAATTTCCGCTCCCGCACGCACCACCTCGGCCACTGTATCGAGCGACACCCCGCCATCGACCTCAATCCGGTAATTCAGCCCGCGCTGGCTCCGGATCTCCGCTAAGCGGCTCATTTTGTGCAGCGTAGACGGAATAAACTTCTGCGCCCCAAATCCCGGATTCACCGACATCACCAGCACATAATCCACAATGTCGAGCACTTCCGAAAGCGCATCCACCGGAGTCGCCGGATTGATCACCACGCCCGCCAGGCAGTAGTGACTCTTGATCAAGTTGAGCGTGCGATTCAGATGCCGGCAAGCTTCCTGGTGCACCGAGATCCAGTTCGCCCCCGCCTCGGCAAACTCCGGAATGTATTGGTCCGGATTCTCGATCATCAAGTGGCAATCCAGCGGCAGCTTGGTAGCCTTGCGCAGCGACTTTACCACCGGCGGCCCAATCGTCATGTTGGGCACGAAGTGTCCATCCATAATATCCACATGGATGACACTCCCACCGCCCTCGCCCGCCGCGCGCACCTGCTCACCCAGACGGGCAAAGTCCGCAGAAAGAATCGAAGGTGCCAGTTCGATCAAGTTGTTCTCGTAGAACCTGAGCGTTAGTAAGGAAGCCTTCCAAAAATTCTAACACGCGGAGAAGTGTGGCGCGGGCGCCTCGCCCGCGCAATGCTGACACCGGAAACACTTTATTATTTTGTAATGGTGAGCGCAGCCGCTAAGGAGCGAAGCGACTCGGGGCGAAGTCGAACCATCCCTATCCCCATGACACCGCGTCAGTAGTGTCCGTTCTCTCGCCGCGACCTCGTTGCGTGCTACCCTCGTGCTTCGTGCTCGCGCAAAACCACGTCGCCCCCGCTGCCTTTAGTCTTGCCGCCGTTCTAGCCTGGGGCACCAGCGACTTCCTCGGTGGATACGCCTCCCGCCGCGCCAACGTCTTCCTTTTCACGACCCTCGTCAACTGCGGCGGCCTGTTGATGATGGCTTCTCTCGTCCTCACCACCCACCCTCCGTTCCCCTCCGGTCGAGCCGCCGCCTGGGTTCTAGCCGGAGGCATCTCTGGCGGCGCCGCATTAGCCATCTTCTATCGCGCGCTTTCTTCCGGCAGGATGGGCGTCACCGCACCCGTCGCCGCCGTCCTCAGCGCAGCCATTCCCACTGTCGTCTCCATGTTCACCGAGGGACCTCCCGGCACGATCCGAGTCATCGGATTCCTGTTCGCGATTGCCGGACTCTGGCTCATCACGCGCTCCGAAGACGGTCATCGTCCCGAAGGCATCGGGGCAGCGATTCTTGCCGGTATCGGCTTCGCCAGTTTCTATCTCTGCGTGCGCCAGGCCGGGGACAGCTCCGTGGTTTGGATCGCCTCCTTGACCCGTACCGGAGGCCTGTTGGCCACGGGAGCAATCATCCTGACGCAACGCAAATTCCGTGACATCACTGCCACGGGCGTACGTTGGGCCCTGCTCACCGGATGCATCGACTCCCTTGGCACCCTGCTCTTCGTTCGCGCCAGCCAGAGCGGCCGCCTCGATGAAGCCGTCGTGATCTCCTCTTTATATCCCGCCATCACCGTCCTGCTGGCGCGCTTGGTCCTGAATGAACACTTCACCCGCTGGAAGTTCGTAGGCCTGCTGGCTGCCCTGGCGTCCGTGCCCCTAATCGCGACGGGATAGCAGGTTGTGTGGCGCGGGCGCCTCGGCCGCGCAAGGCCGGGAAGTCACACCACTGATGCAGGACCACATCGCGAGATTCACCCGTGATCGTCCGACCGATTCGATTCACGTTACGCGTTCGCGGGCGAGGCGCCCGCGCCACATTACCTCACCCTGTACTCGCGACTCGGCACTCGCGACTGATAACATCCCCTTCGTGCCCCTGCTCGAAATCCGCAACCTGACCAAAGTCTTTCCGCAGAGCGAGTCCGCGTTCGGCGGCATCGGCGGTGCGCGAGGTTCAAAAAACGAAGTCCGCGCCGTCGACGATGTCTCCCTCGACATCCATTTCGGCGAAACTCTAGGTCTGGTCGGCGAGTCCGGCTCCGGCAAGAGCACCCTGGGACGCCTCGTCCTACGCCTGATCGAACCCACCTCCGGCAGCATCCTTTATCAAGGACGCGACCTGCTCGCCGCGAGCCGCGCAGAAATGCGCCACCTCCGCCGCGACATGCAGATCATCTTCCAGGACCCATTCGCCTCCCTCGACCCTCGCTACCGAGTAGAAGACATCATCGCCGAACCCCTGATCATCCACGGAGCGTCATCGGATCCCCCAGGGGATTCATGTGGGGACAGCCGCCCCCGGCTGTCCAGTCGAGCGCAGCTCGACCTCCGTCCCCGAGTTATCGAACTCCTCCGCGCCGTCGGCCTCGACGAATCCGCCCTCCGCCGCTATCCCCACGAATTCTCCGGTGGACAGCGCCAGCGCATCGGCATCGCCCGCGCCCTAGCCCTGAAGCCCAAATTCATCGTCGCCGACGAACCCGTCTCCGCCCTCGACGTCAGCGTCGGAGCCCAAATCGTTAACCTGCTTGCGCAGCTGCAACGCGACTTCGGATTAACCTATCTCTTCATTTCCCACTCCATGCCCGTGGTACGGTATCTGGCGACGCGCATCGCCGTCATGTACCGCGGGAAAATTGTGGAAGTAGGTGACACGAACCAGATCACCGAAAGACCAACCCACCCCTACACCCGCACCCTGATCGAAGCCACCCCAGAACTAACCACATAGAAAACTCACGTAGCGACAGCCGCCTCGGCTGTCCAGCCAAGCAAAGCGAGGCGCAAGTCACCCCGCCTCCGAACGTGCAGCACCGTAAAAGCGCGCAGCACCGTGGAAGAGCGGCGCTTTCAGCGCCGCGTCAGCGTCCAAGTAAAGAACCGGGCTTCAGCCCCGAGTGGCGCCGACACGGCGAGTCTCCAGCCAATCCCACCTCCTGTGCCATACTTCCCCCATGTCCCGCCGCCAGCCCGGCTCAGCCCGCGATCTCGCTGAACTGATCTTTGGCTACGGCATCATCTTGCTAGTCCTCTGGGTACCAGAACACCTCCAGCGCATCCTTTCGCCAATTGCCCTCTTAGCGACCCTTCTCATAGTTCTGATCCTACGTCAGAGCCGCGACGAACTCGGCTTCGGCCTTCGCGGCTTAGTTCCTTCCCTATGGATATTCTTAGCCGCCACCGTCCTCGCAGCCCTCAGCATTCTGCTCGCAAAAACCGCCGGCACCCTTCACCCGCTCTACGCCGGGGACGCACCCCACGTCATCGGCTACGTCCTGTGGACGATCTACCAGCAATTCCTGCTGCAGGACTACTTCATGCCCCGCCTGACGCGACTGCTGCCCGCGAAACAGTCCGCGATCAGTCTGGCCGCCGTGCTCTTCGCGGCCGCACATCTCCCCAATCTCGTCCTCACCGCCGCGACGCTAGTCTGGGGCGCAGTCTCATGCGCACTCTTCTTGAAATATCGCAACATCTATGTCCTCGGCATCGCGCAGGGACTGCTCGGCCTCTGCTTCGCCATCTGCGTTCCCGACGCCCTCCATCACCACATGCGTGTCGGCTTGGGGTATCTGAACTACCACGGTACGCAGCCGTCGCCGTGAGCAGCCTTAGTGCATTCGGAGCGCGGGAATGCCCAACCTTTGCCAAGAGCGCAAAAGATGGGCACCTAGGATTCGGAATGACTTCAATGGACGGGCCACCCACCGCACAGGCTGGAGTGCGGTGAGGTCACCTAGGGCAAATTCTCGTAATTGCCGGGGAGCAAGTTATTGCACTGGACGACAGTGGCGTTCGCAATATTGAGCGCGCCGGCAATCTGTGATCTGGAATCGCAGAATAAATCGGTTCCATTCGCACTGATCACGGTCAAAGGATTACTGGTGTCCACACCGGCCGTGGACAAGTTGACCACGAGCAAACCTCCGTGGGCACCGCCGGTAATACTGGAACCTGCCAGTTCTGCATGGGAGTCGTTACTCACGATAACGCCCTGACCCTGACTGCCGGAGACCACGAGATTTGCGCCCGCGTTCAGGGTAGAGCCGTTGGAAACGAAAACCGCCCCGGTGTCGCCTCCCCACGGCTGTCCGGCATTGGTGATCCGGAGCTTGACACTGCCTAAGTTGAGGGAAGAACCATCGAAGACTAGAGCACCGTTATAGTTGGTACCGCCGGGGTTGTCGATGACAACGTCAGTGCCTCCGGTGGAGTCAAAATTAACTAAATCGACGCTCCCACTCGAGTTAATGTTGATGCTCTGCTGCATGTCGCGAATCGTCATTCCCTGCATGGTAACGTGACCGGAACCAACGAGAAGGCCAGCGTTGAAGGCAGAGTTTGCCGGACGTTGCAGCAAACCATCCACGATGTGCACGTCGGATTTGTCGAAGGCCGAAACAGCGGCATAGCCGAACGTAAGATTGACCGTTACTCTCACCAGCCACACCTGGCTGGCCTCATACACGACCACTCCCCAAGAACCGTCGGTGGTCACACTTTGCAGCCGAACATCATTACTACCCCCGCCAATCCCGATGCTGGAAAAAAGGGAGGACGACGAGTGCACAGCAAGCCCAAGGACGGTAACGCCTCGTGATGCCTTAATGGACAAGACATATGGATTGGACTGCGGATTCGTGTTTGGCTGCTGTAAGGTCGCGCCTTGCACGGCATTCAACGTTAAGCCATTGAATCCATCGATCAGAACATATTCGGTGCAAGTTCCTTTGACCGTCACTGTCGCCGGCGTGAATTTATCCATCTTGGCCAGGGTACGGTTCAGCGACTGACCTGCATCGCAATCCACAGTCAGAGTCGGGGCTGCAGTCGCCCCGAGCGCGGAAAAGAGGAGCGTTGCTAACGCAACTAATCGCATCATGGCGATACCTCCAGTCAGATTTTAGGTTCCGGGTATCTCTTCTTGACGGGGCCGATGTTGCCAGGATCGGGGCCACGGGATATTAGCGCGCAGGGCAGACACCAGCAACTGCGTTATCTGGCACTGCGATTCCCCAGCGCCAGCGTTGCAAATTCCTTCATCTTGACAAGCCATCGATGCTGCCAGCAATATTCTCTCCCGCCCCCAACGGAGGATGTCCCTGCCCACCTGCGTGCCTTGGGAAGTCATTTATCTGTTATCTGTCGCTGGGAATAGGAGTCCCGATGAAACCCACCTCTAGTGTCAGAGCACATCGCTCCTTCTGGACCACCCTATTGCTTGTCGTACTTGCCAGCGTCGCCGCCTTTGCCGCCGCGCCCCAGGAAAGCGAAATCACACAAAATTCTCTCCCGCTCGGCACCGTTACTGTACTTGGCTCCGCGACTTGCCTCTCGGGCGCGACCCGCGGCGCTGCCTGCACTTCCATTAGCGTGTCCTGCCCGGGAGTGCCCGACCTCAAAGCAACCTTGAGCCAGGCTTTTCCCGTGGGGACGCCCAAAGGCACCATCATCCTGGTCAGTGGTCACGGTGGCACTACCTTCTTCAACAGCAATTTTGCCAACACCTACCTGGGGGACCGCTACCGAGTGGTACAACTTGCATGGGCAACCGACTGGGAGGATTCCGGCGGCGTCAGCCTCAAGAGTGCCGCCTGCCGCGGCGCCACTGTCTTTAAGTATGTATTCGACAACGTCCAGTCTGGAGACCGAACCACCGGCTTCTGCGCTCAGGGCACCAGCGGTGGAGGCGCCGCCATCACCTACTCGCTCGCACACTACGGGTTATCGGACTATTTCGATTACGTCGTGATCGCCGCCGGTCCCGGCGTTTCCCGCATGGATTACGGTTGCGACAAGCCACTGTACAAGGGCGGCGCTCTCAACCTCTGCCCGCTCCTCACCAACGCTCCGTATGCCTATTTCAATGGAACGAAGGTCAACACCTGGGAAAACACGACCACCTGTGCCGTCAAGCCGCCGCTGCAATCCGATATCGACAAATGGGCTGCCGACTCCATCGTTACGACCGGCGCCAATTACTCGTACCCGAAAACCAACATGAGTTGGTTCTTCTGTGTAACTCCTCCCGTCAACAACA
>WNFF01009707.1_pt1 | contig 12608 bp, 14 predicted proteins | sample 5400441 | NCBI WGS metagenome assembly WNFF01 (sample SAMN13153345, study PRJNA577476) | soil metagenome | isolation source: 120 cm saprolite under Douglas fir tree site 2 hole 3 replicate 1 | place: USA:California | collected 2015-04-18
CTTCTGCGAAAAACTCGTACGACGAAATTGTCGATTTGTCCAGATCCCATTCGTCGTTTACATAGAAGAACAGAAATGATTGAAATTTTAGGAGGAAATGGGTTCACTCCATTCTTCGTATATCTTATCGTATCTCGCTTCTCTTCATCCTCTCCTTCACCATATCCATCGTCGGGATCCCCGTTGTCCCCTCATGCTCAATCGAGATCGAGGCCACGCAATTCGCAAAATCTATCGCCTGGCGTGGGTCGCCATTTCTATGAAAATGGGCCAGGAAAGCGGCGGCAAATACATCACCTGCCCCGGTGGGGTCCACTTCATTGGAGGGATAGGCGGGAAATTTCTCTATGTTGCCATGCTGGAAGAGGGATGCGCCGTGGCGCCCATCGGTGGCAACCAGCAGCGGGACTTGCATGCTCCAACGGGTGAGGATGGCGTCGGCATCGGCCCGATTGCCATCGGCGAATGGGAGCAGGTCGTCATGGCTGAGAATGAGGACATCGAGAAGAGGTAGTACTTCTCCGGCAGCGGTCCAGGGAGTAGGCCAGACATGTCCATCCTCGTCCCAACGGCGCAGCCAGCCCTGCGGGGTAGCTGCAACAATCACTCCGGGACGGTGCGGAAAGAGCCTTACTAATGAAGGTGACAGTTCCTGGGCTAGTGGCCCAAGTAGCACAACAGGAGTATTAAGCCAGAGTTCGGGGACGTGTTCTGGCGACAACATGCCGGCCCTGGCACGCAAATATTGCGTGCGAAAGCCTTCGTGATAGGTATTGACAAAGGCGGTGGTAGCCGGTGATGGATTGGCAGCCAGGCCGATTTCTGGTAAACGAGCAGGCAACTCAGCAAGTAGTTCAGCATCAGCACAGGTGACAACAGCTGCCACTAATCCTAAACGGTAGGCCGTCAGGGCAGCAAAAGTTACGGTACCGCCAAGTGAAAATGAGCCGTCGGGACGGAGATCACGGGTCACATGCCCGATTGTTAAAAATTCCGGCAAAGTGGCACCTCTAAAGGACTGCTGAATGGAAGGCATGGACCCTCCTCAATTTTTTCTTCGTGGGCAGATATTTTGTTGTTGTTAGCGACCGGGACGCTTCAGGGAAATAACCACGCGGCGAGCATCCCCTTCGCCAATGCTCTCCGTACTGATATCTTTGCTTTCAGAGAGCGCAATGTGCACGATACGGCGCTCATGCGGAGGCATGGCCTCAAGGGCGATAGAACGGCGATAGTTGCGCACCTGTTGTGCAACGCGCAGGGCAAGCGAACGCAGATTTTGCTCGCGGCGCTCGCGGTAATTTTCCGCGTCTATAACGATACGCATGCGATGCTTGGTGCGATGTCCAACAATCAGGCTGACCAGGAGTTGTAACGCGGCCAATGTTTCACCACGACGTCCGATCAGTAGACCCAGGTTCTCATTGATGCCCTGGATGTTGAGGGTCAGCGGATTAGTGGAGCGTACTTGAACCACGGCGCGAATATTCAGGTACTGCAAGATGTGCTGCAGGACATCGGCGGTAATATCGACATCCTCACTGCTTGGTGTCTCGACCTCTTGCATTTCGCCGTCCGCTGCACTGACATCACCGAGTTCAGAAATCAAGTCCGAGGGGAATTTTAGAGGGCCCGCGGGAGCAAAAGAGGGGGTTGGCTCCTCTTCGTCTATCTCGCCTTCCTCAAAGTCATCCTCGTCAAATTCCTCCCCCTCCTCTTCGTCTTCGAATTCCTCTTCCTCATCTTCTACAAACTCGTCTTCCTCAAAATCGCCCTCCTCTTCGTCTTCGAATCCCTCTTCCTCAGTGTCCTCGGGGCCAAGTATGGCATCAGCCATTTGAGGAGTAATGATAGCCCCGACGTTATTTGGGCGCACCGTTACGCGCACACGAGCTTCTTTGTTGCCTAAACCAAAGGCTCCTCGAGACGGTTCTTGCAAAACGGCTATTTCTACTTCGTCACGGCGTTTTTTTAAACGGACCAAAGCCTGCAATACCGCATCATTAACACTTTTGCCACTTGCCTCTATGCTTTCCACTTTTTGTTGCCTCCCTTTATTTCAATCTCGGATGAGACAGAAGCCGACTTTTTTTATTTAGCTTCGTGAGACATTTCTCTTTGGAGTATTCCCACGCCGGCGGGCCGACGCGCTGTTATTACGCGGGCGACGGCGCGCGGACGATGATGAGCCATTTGCATTTGTGCCTGATTGTGTGTTACGTTCTGCCCGGCCATTCGTGCTTGCATCATCAGCTTTCGCCTCCCTGGCCTGCTGCAAAAGTCGTGTTTCTTTTCGCTGATCGCCACTATATGCCTTGGTACCCCCATCGCCCTTACTACCACCACTGCTCGGAAGGAAGTTTTGCAGGAGGTTTTGCAGAAAAGGTGGCATGACCGTCAGGGATCCCCAACCCGTCACGAAGTATTGCTGCACCATACTGAAGAGCGATGTGGTTGTCCAGTAGAGCGCCAGTCCTGCAGGGAAGTTCAACGCGAAGAAGAAGGTGACAAACGGCATGACAAACTGCATAAGCTGCATCTGCTGCGACATTGCATCTTTCGCAGCGGATGCGGTCTTCGGTTGAGACATGCGCAACTGGATAAATGTCGCTAAACCAGCCAGAACCGGCAGGATATGCGTCGGATCAGGGCTTCCTAGCGAGATGTACCAATGCGGATTGAGGAAGGTAAACCAGTCCAGGTTGACACTCGGCAAGGTGCTGAAATGGGGCAGGAACGGATAGATGGTCTGATTGATATTCGCGAGATTAGGAGTCCTCAAGACAGTATTGAGCGCAAAGAACAAACCGTAGAGTACAGGCAACTGAATCAGCAAGGGAAGGCATCCCGATGCCGGATTGACACCATACTCTTTATAGATGGCCTGTATTGCCTCGTACTGAGCCTTTTGATCCTTCGAGTATTTCTTACGGACATCCGCTATCAACGGCTGAATTGCCTGTGTCGCTTTCGTTGATTTAAGCTGCTTCAGGGTCAGTGGGAACAAAAGCAGGCGAATAAACAACGTCAAGACAATGATTGACAGGCCCATATCACCAAAGAGGTGATACAGCACCATCAACGCATTGAAAATCGGAAACGTAAAGATGACATTAAAAAAGTAGCCTATCTGACCCACGAGTATTTCCTACCTTCCTCGATCTAGTCAGCCAGGCGTTCTGGGACTGGATCATATAAATTCCCTTGATAAAAAGGATGACAACGCCCAATGCGTTTCATGGTCAACCATCCCCCGTGAATAAAGCCAAAACGCTCGATCGCATCATAGCCGTATTGCGAACACGAGGGAGTAAAACGACACGATGGGGGTAATATCACCGACAGGGTGCGTTGATAAAGACGAATAAGAAAAAGTGCGATATATTTCACTGTCGATGTCCTCTGTGTTTTCTCAACATTTGGTATCTGTTTTAGACTTAACTTCAAGTAAATGCGCCCGGCGCAGCAGGGTAAGCAGATCCTGCTCAAGTGTAGGCAAATTCGCTGTTGGGCAAAGCAGCCCGCGCAGCTTCACTCAGTAGACGTTTAATATAATTACGATCAACAGCTCGCTTCGAGACGCGTTTGCTGACCACGAATCCTATACGTAATTGCGCTACATCATTTGGCAGCCATGCAAGGATAAGCAGCGGAGACATTATACTTCTCCCCTGCTGCCTTACCCGCTGGAACTCGCTATTTTTCCGCAGGCGTACTGCATGGTTAAGTGCCACTACTACTCATCATTCCTTCAAGGCTGCAAGGTTCTCCCAACAATCGGGGCTGGCTGCCACTGGCCCCCACGGACACCCACAAGGGGCCCCACTCCACTCCACACCACCCCTGTCCCTACGACTCCCATTTGTGGGAGAATCTTTCCTATGAGAAATCAACGTTTAAATTTCTTTAAGTTGACGCACTATCAAAGCGATGTTAGGATATGGTTACGGAATTGTACGACTCATAGGGGTTGAGGATGCATCATTATGTGAATACGAGCAACGAGATGCTGCGCAAGCGGGGATATCGACTGACACCGCAACGTTATATGATTTTGAGCGTTATTCAAGAGGCGGAAGAGCATCTGAGTATTGATCAGATTACGGAACGCGTCCAGAAGAGCAATCCCTTTGTTAGCCTCTCGACTATCTACCGCACACTTGAACTGTTGAGAGAATTGGGGCTGGTGCGGGAAAATCACTTGCCCGGGGAGCAACCTCGCTACGAGGTAGCGGCAGGAAAAGCCCATCATCACCTTGTTTGCAGGCGCTGCCGGAGCGTTATTCATCTCGATGATACCTTATTGGGCAATTTGAATGAACAATTGCAAGAGCAGTATCACTTTCATGGCTTGACGCTTGACCTGGTTGCGGCTGGTTACTGTGATACATGCTGGGATAGCATGCAGCATGAAGTTGCAGAAAAGCATGAATAAAAGCTGTTTACGGCTTTTCACCAATGGTGATATAGACTTCCCAGCGGCGGCTGCGCGCCAAACCAGGCGTTGGACAGTATATCGGTTATAATTCCTGTACCTGTGTCATAGTCGCTAAGCAATATGCTCTTTTCCGAGCGCGCAGTGCCGCGACTACGGGCTATCTCTTCGTCCAGGTTACGGTGTTTGCGCGGACCGAGGACGGCAGCCGGGCCATACACTAGCACCTGTATAAGTACCAAAAATGGTTGCAGGAAGCCGATGGGCAAGAGATTAGCGCCCTCCACGACTATCAGCCGTCCGCCGAATTTGAGAACGGTAAATGCTGAGCTGATCCCTGGATAACCCACGCTCTTCCACCAAGCTTGCGACGTTGAAGCGTTTCACGTGCTGCTGCTACCATCTGGGGGGAATGCTCAACGGCAAGGCAAGCGTATCCAGCTTCGGTCATGTCTGCCAGCAGGTCACCCAAGCCACAACCCAGCTCCAGTACATCATGACCATATAAGCGCGGCAACACCAGGCGTTGCCAGGCACGCCACTGGCCGGCAAAGGGAACGGTACTTGCGAGACGATAGAGGTATTTGTTCCTATATAGTGTTTCAAATAGCCATTTACGCAAGCGTGGTGTCATTGCACACCAACCTCCGTGAAGAGATCCAGCAATTCACAGGTATGGTCAATGATCAAATCGGGTCTAATTTCGCCATTGAGATACTTTTCAAGATGATTGCTACTCTGCACTTGCGCCAGCTTATAATCATCATCTGTAATATAGATATCAAGAGGTGGTTCTGACGCGGAATACTTTTCTGGTTGTATTACAGGCTCTGGCGGTGTCTGTTGTACATCATATATATTGGTAGGAGTCCTGGTGGTTGGTAAATGGGTATTGATGCGTTTACGTACTTTCGGTTTTGGTTTCCAGAAAGCGAAAATGTCGAGTCTTTGCGCTCCAAGAATATCGGCGCTCAATGAATCTCCTACCATTACAGCATTTTCTGGTGCCACGTTGAGTTCGTTGAGTGCATGTAAAAAGATTGCAGGATTTGGCTTACGCACTCCTAGATCGCCTGAGACAGCTATCTTACGTAGATCAAAGTAATTGTCCAGGCCGAGGGTTTGCAAATCTTCCTGGAAAGGTTGCCCACCCCAGATGCGGTTGGTGACCACACCCAGGAGAAAACCACGCTGTTGCAGGGCTGCCAGCGTCGAGAGGGAATCTTTGAAAAGAGGGCGGGATTCTGGAATACGCATACGCAATGCTTCAAAAATAGCAGTGCCGAATTCGATATCTACCCCTTCGATACCCCACTTGAGCAGCGTTTCCATAGCTACAGATGGACCATGAGGCTCGATTTCTGGATTACCGCGGATTAAGGTTCGTGCATACTGATTGAAAGCCTCGCGAAGACGCAAGCCGAGCGCAAGATCATCCAAGTTCGCAGGGAGTTGGGAGGCGAAATGCTCACGAAGTAATGCTACAGCTCGCTGGTTTGCAGAGGTTTCCAAGCGCTCCCAATTCTTCGTATCTCCACGGGACCAGAGTGTTTCACCGAGGTCAAACAGAATGCAGCGAACGACACGTCCTTTGAGAGCTAGTTTTGGATTATTAAGCAAATGCCCTCCTCTCAGCTTGAGATATGGCTATAGAACCAAGTTCAGGAGTGCCTGAGGGCAGCATTGAAGCCTTCAGACACTCCTGAAACAACATATTGGTATTTACATTTAGCGCGAGATGGCTTCCTCTTGAGAAAGGACCTCATCGACAAGCCCGTATTCAACCGACTGTCGTGCGCTCAGGAAGTAGTTGCGGTCTGCATCCTGCATGATACGCTCTCGAGGCTGGCCGGTATGATTTGCGAGGATGTCGTAGATGCTACTGCGCAAGCGCAAGATTTCACGGGCAGTGATTTCAATGTCGGCAGCCTGGCCTTCCGCGCCGCCAAGAGGCTGGTGAATCAGCACAGTAGAGTTAGGTAGAACAAATCGCTTACCTTTCTCACCGGCGGCCAGCAGAACCGCCCCCATACTCATCGCCATACCCACACACACTGTCGAGACATCTGGTTTGACCCACTGCATCGTGTCATAGATTGCCAGACCGGCGTAGATCACACCACCTGGAGAGTTGATGTATAGGTTGATATCTTTGGTTGCATCCTCGCTTTGTAGGAAAAGCAACTGTGCTACAGTGAGGTTGGCGACGTTGTCGTCAATTGGAGTGCCAATGAAGATGATGCGTTCCTTTAGGAGGCGGGAATAGATATCCATTCCACGCTCACCACGAGGGGTTGACTCGATAACGTTAGGAATGACGATCCCTTTTGGCTCCATTACTTCACGAGTTTCTTTGATCCATTTTGGATCGTTTGGGTTAAAAATGCTACCCATCTTTACTCCTTTTAATATTCGAAACGATTTGTCTCTCTTCCTTATATACCATTTGATATACCATTTGGATGAGTTAGACTATCGGCAGAAACTGAATGTGCAGAGGAACCTTGATTTTTTACAAGGTCATGTACCATTATGATAGCACCTGCAAGGTGCGAACGCAAGAATTATGGGCACCAATTTAGCACTCTCAAGCAAAGTCTGCTAAAATGTTCAGGATTTCCTGGTATTACGAGGGCGAAAATCCTGTGATCCTTCAAACGTCACAATGTTGACCAAACTTGCGTCTGTCATACGTGAGCGAATACGCTCATCGATGGCTTGCAATCCCCTGGTATTGGCCGTAATAATCGTGGGGAAGCGAGAATTGTAACGGTAATTGAGCAGCTGGAAGAGTTTCTCGTTGGCCCAGGAGGAACTCTGCTGGGCTCCCAGGTCATCAAGAACAAGGAGTTCTGCCTCCCGCATTTTGGCAAAGAGTTGATCATATACCTCGTTTGAGTTGGGCACATAGGTAGCACGTAGATGGTCGAGTAGATCAATGGCTGTAGTGAAGAGTACGAGAGAGCCACGATCCAGATAGTTATTTGCAACCGCTGCAGCCAGATGTGTCTTTCCGCATCCATTTGGTCCAATAAGCAGGAGCCAACCTTCCGGGTCTTCAGCATACTCGCGTACGATTTGATATGCCCTCTGTACGGGCCTGGAGAAATTGGGAATAAAATTTTCAAAGGTCTGATTTCGAAATGCACCAAGATCCGATATATTCAGTAATTGTTGACGCCGCTTCGCTTTGCGTTCAGCCTCTTTACATTCACAGGCGATGGGTTTGCCAAAATTGGGATGGCCATATGGCACATCAGCTCGCAGGTAGCCAGCGCCTTTACAGATTGGGCAAGGATTTGCAGGTGTATAGAGCGGTGCTTGTTCGCGCTTTGTAAGCTGTGGAGCGGTTTTTTGTGTATGAGATCCCTCTTGTGGTATATCCTGGCTTACGCGAACAGACGATTGTGGTCTGAGCGGTTGTGTCACACGAATCGTGTGCTGTACATCTTGTGGCGAATGTTGAGGTGACGGAAGCTGTCTTGGTTGGAAATGAGAATCACCGGGCAGGCGTGCTATTTGTGTCCCTGGATCTACTCCATCGGGAGTCATATGCAACTCCCGTGTGATAAACGATCGATTACTCCTGGGAGAGGTCTGGGAATTTCTGATTGATTCCTGGTTCGTTGGATGGAAGTCACTCGGAGCTACTGCTGGATCTTGCGAGCGGTATTGCATATACACTTCATTTGTGGCGTTTTCCCAATCGCCGTAACGCATATCCGCTGTATCGTCTTCCCAATCCTCGCGTACATCGGCATCTATTACGGTTGAATAGGGATCAAGCGAATCGGCAGAAGCAGCCGCGGGAATGCCCCAGCTACGATCTCGGCCAGGAGTGAAACCATCGTTTCGAGGATAACTATCGATATCCATATGGCGCTGGGTATGCTGCTGATATGGCACCAGTCCACGTGCATCATCAGTTTCTGTCCGCTGCCTGGTATAGGCTGAGCGGGGCGCCTGGGGTACGTATTGACCTTGCTCACTGCGAGAATGTGGCGGCAATTTGTGCTGATAACGCGATGGACTGGGGCGCGCCCCGGATACCAGGTTTGCAGTTTGTTCGCGCAAAGGGTGGCGCGAAGGAGGAACCGGTCGCTTTTCCTGCGATGAAGTATTGTCAAGTTCTTCCGTGTCTTGTTGGCGGCGTTGTGGTGATCTCCCCAAAATATCATTCAGGCGTTCCATGCTTGTCTGCCCTCCGTTTCCCAGCGCCTTAAAATGGCGCGGATATAGCTCCATTTTCGCTTATTATGCTGCACTGCCTCGCGAAATGCAGCCTCAATCCATTCAGCTGGATACTGGTCTGCAGCGTCTCTAAGTTCATCTGCTAGCAGTGGTGAGAGTAATCCAATATTTTGTTCATATAATACAAAGATATTAGGCCGTTCGACTTGTACCTGTAAATGCTGAGGAGTATCATAATCCCGCAATGCTGGTCGTCTGCTTGCTGAGACTCTTCTCTCGTTGTCAGTTTCTTTATGTTCCTGCTCGATATTGAGTAAACTCACAGGAACTACCTCACCTCCTTGTAGTTCTTTCACGATTTTACGACTACGAGCTGTATTAAAGAAATACCAATCGATGATTTCTACCTCGTCGCCTGCTTCGCTCAACACCTTTAAGTGTATTCGCAAAATGGTACCTCGCGCAACTGCCTGTTCTAATCCCTGGCGCAGGCGTTCTTCTGGTGGCCGCGGGTCACCCTTACGCTTGAGGCTTTGCAGCAACACCCTGTCAGCCAGCAATTCGCGCTCGCTAACGCAGCGTGGATCGCCTTGTTTTTGCGACAACAGCCAGAAAAGGTGCAGCGTCACCTTTAGTTCGGCAGTATCCTCGATCTCTGGTAACAGCACCATGAAAAACGCTTCTGGCACTGGTACATACGGGTTCTTCCCCGATGGAAATCCGGCAAAGAGTGTCATTGCAATTCATCCAATTATTCCACTGAAGTGTTGAGTTCAAGGTCGCGAAAGCGGGTCTGGTTGGCTTGAAAATAGAGACTGATTTCGCCAACAGGCCCATTGCGATGTTTTGCGATAATAATGTCTGCGATATTTTTTCGTTCTGATTCCGGGTTATATACATCGTCTCTATATATAAACATGACGATATCACTATCCTGCTCAATTGAGTTATGAACGATGATGTCGCCTGCGACAAAGTTATGGTGTTCGTCTACGGTCAGATCATAAACTTCAGCCTCGCCATCCGCTTCTATTGAAATGACCTGGTCCCAGTACACATCGTTCCTTGCTAATTTATATAAACGACGTGGTAATGCAATTCGCGTACCCAAAGATAGCTCATCGAGCCGCTGCCAACCCTGCATTGTGAGGAACCGATGGTTTGTTGTGGTGCGGATAGTGCGCCCCAAACGGGTAGTCAACCGATAGACAGGCTTACACCCAGTAGCGAAGGCGCGGCTCACCTGGCAAGGTTCGAGTTGCCACGTTTTGGTATTCAAGGCGAGTACTCGCAATCCGGTTTGACCCATCAATTGCTCAATCGGCTTGTAAGTACCTGTGTCTGGTAAGTAAATGAGCGTTTCACCAGTTAAGCAGCCACTTTCACGCAGATCTGACAACTGCGGGACCTTCGACTGCCTGCTTTCCACAGCACGAGATAATTGCGCCAGTGCTAGTACGGGAATATTCAATTCTCGCGCTAACCCTTTCAAGCTGCGGCTGATCTCGGAGATCTCCTGCACACGGTTCTCGTTGCGTCTGCCGCCAATGGTTGCCTGCATCAATTGCAGGTAATCGACAATAATCAGATCGATAGGATGCGCGGCGTGTAAACGCCGCGCTTTGCTGCGCATCTCGATGGTGGAGATACCGGCAGTATCATCAATCCAGATATTGGCTTCTGAAAGGGTATCCATCGCATAAACGATACGATCCCATTCGTCTTCCTCGATGCGACCAGTGCGCAAGCGCTGCTGATCAATACCTGCATCCATCGACAAGAGGCGCTGTGCTAATTGATCCTTGCTCATTTCCAGACTGAAGAAGGCGATAGAATTATGATATTTTAAGGCGGCATTATGGGCCAGGCTCAAGGCAAGCGACGATTTCCCGACGCCAGGCCTCGCTGCCAGCACAACCAAATCCGACTTTTGCAGACCACCTGTCAAACGATCCAGGTCGGTGAAGCCTGTAGGGACACCAACGATGGTCCCACGATGCTCGTGCAGTTGATCCAACTTGTTCATATACTCGGCGAGAACATCGCGCATGTGCATAAAGTCCGAGCGCGCGTGGCGCTGACTGATATTGAAAATCAACTGCTCGGCTTTATCGAGTGCGATATCGGCATCGCCTTCTTCATAGGCGATGGCGGCAATCTGCCCAGCCGCGTGAATCAGGCGCCGTAAAATCGCCGTGCGCTCGACGATGCGTCCGTAGAATTCGACGTTGCCGCTGGTTGGGACCTGGTTGATGAGCGAGGTTATGTAGCTGGCTCCCCCCACCTCCTCAAGCTTGTTCCTGCGCTCAAGCTCATCGCAGATGGTAATAAAGTCCGCTGGTTCGTGTTCCTCATATAACTGGAGAATCACTTCATAGATGGTGCGGTGGGCATCGCGATAGAAGTCATCGGGGTGCAGAAAATCTGACACCTGGACAATGGCCTCAGGGTCGATGATGATACTGCCAAGTACTCCGCACTCAGCCTCTATGTTTTGTGGTAACAGCTTTTCCACAGTCTCTTACCCGCTTTATGCGCAAGGTTCAATGGATTTTGTCCCCGTTAGGCGGATTATAGCACATAAGTTCGATTCTTTGTGCTCGTTTTCCGAGTTCGAGGGTAAAAAATCCCTTGGGATCTAAAAATTTTGTGCGCTTCACTAGTGTAGCGAATCTTTCTTTTGAAATCAATTAGCAAGCGGGGAGTATTCTCTGTGGATATGTGGATATGTTTCTATTATACGCATGCGTAAATCGAGTATGCAGCATGACATAACATCATTTTTCCCCCACTTATCCACCAGAATAGGGGAGTTATCCCAGTTATCCCCAAATTTATCCACAGGGTTATCCACCAAAAAGATTGTTAAAACATGTGTTTTTGCTATAAACACTGGGTGAGAAATTAGAATCGAGGACTTGACCCAATCACACAAGCGGGTTATTATAGCTCCGAAAGTTGGTATTCGTTGGCCACCCACCGTATCATTCCATAATGCAGGAGCGACCGCTGTAGTCTCCTGTCCTATTGGCTGGGGGCCTATTACTATTGGTTAATACAAGAAGGAGTTGTTGCAGAACCCCATGCCAAAAACAACAAAACGTGGTGCAACAAAGCGAGCGGAAAAAATTGCGAAAGCGCATGCAACACCGTTACCGTCATTAGAGGTCAAGGGGCGCAAACAAATACCCCGCGGGCCTGGCTATAAACCTCCTGCGCGTGGGGTGGCTCGCTACCCCTGGGCTATTGGCTTGACGATAGTGATCATTGGACTAATCATCTTCACACTGTACTTTTATCGTTTGGGGCCGTTTGCGAAACCAAAACCAACGGCTGTGGTAGTGAAGCCTACACCTATACTAAATCTCACGCTGCCGAACCCGTCACCTTGCTTGAAGGTTGTCAATCAACTAACGGACAAATCGCCTACTCCCAGCCCGGCAGAATTCAAAAAAATTATTCATACGTATCCGCACGCTCCTACTATGAGCATTGATACCACAAAGTTTTATTGTGTGGGTCTCAATACTAATCGCGGCTTAATAGTATTGGAACTTGATCCACAATATGCTCCAGAGACAGTGAACAACTTTGTGTTCCTGGCCCAGGCTCATTTCTATGATGGATTGGTATTCCACCGGGTTATTCAGACAGGTCCTAGCATCCACATTATTCAGACTGGCGATCCTCAAGGCACCGGTCAGGGTGGGCCTGGCTATTCGTTCAAAGACGAGTCTGTGAGGGGGAATTATACGAAAGGGTGTGTGGCGATGGCGAACTCTGGACCAAATACAAACGGCAGCCAGTTCTTCATCTGTACAGGAGACGATACCTCATTACCAAAATCGTATAATCTTTTTGGGCGTGTCGTGCTAGGAATGGATGTCGCCCAAAAGATCCAAGGCCCTGGTGACGATCCGTCTACAAAGAATATTAAACCGGATATTATGGATCGCGTGATCGTGGTGCCGGTTTCGTAGCA
>WNFF01003926.1_pt1 | contig 12607 bp, 9 predicted proteins | sample 5400441 | NCBI WGS metagenome assembly WNFF01 (sample SAMN13153345, study PRJNA577476) | soil metagenome | isolation source: 120 cm saprolite under Douglas fir tree site 2 hole 3 replicate 1 | place: USA:California | collected 2015-04-18
CGAAGAATCGCGACGATCGGAAAAATCTCCGTGCTGCTGTGGATAGGCGTGGTGGGAACTATGCTGTGGCTGATTTGGGGAGGGGCCACACATTTCAGCGCGAAAATCGCGTTTGATTTCCCCCCGGGGGCTTTCGATCTGTCGTGGGTGTGGTTCGCGGGGCTGGGATCCGCGATGGTGAGCACGATTTACAGCTACTGGGGCTACTACAACATTTGCCACCTTGGCAGCGAGATCAAGGATCCCGAACGGAACATTCCACGCGGCATTTTTCTTTCCGTGGTGGGGATCGCCGTGCTGTATCTGGCGATGCAGACGAGCATCCTGGGAGTTGTGCCGTGGCGCGAGGCGCAGAATTCCGATTTTATCGCCAGCTTGTTTGTTGAACGATTGTATGGGCAGGCGGCGGCGCGCTTCGTGACGGGAATGATTTTGTGGATTGCTGTCGCTTCCGCATTCTCGGTGCTGCTTGGCGCTTCGCGCGTGCCTTATTCGGCGGCGCAGGACGGGAATTTCTTTCCGGTGTTCGGCAAGGTTCATCCCACGAAGCACTTTCCACACGTTTCGTTGTTAGTGTTGGCGGGACTCGCGTTCGTCTTCAGCATTTTCTTGAAACTTAAGCAAGCCATTGCAGGAATTCTCGCCATGAGGCTCCTTGTGCAGTTTATCGGCCAGGCCGTCGGAGTGATATTGTTGCGTCGGCGCCGGGGCACGCAAGGCCTGCCGTTCAAGATGTGGCTGTATCCGCTGCCCGCCGTCCTGACGATGATCGGGTGGGCGTGGCTCTTCTGGCAGACCGGGACGACACGGAAATGGGGACTCGCGGAGATTGCGCTGGGAGCACTCGCCTATCTCATTCGCGCGCGGGAGATGCGACAATGGCCGTTTGAGAAGAAAAGTGATCAGTTATCAGTATCCAGTACTCAGTAACGGATCGAGTTCACGAAGCTTCTAAATGAACACTGCCGCTGGAACTTAGAGATGCATGATTGGGAGAACAGACGCAACCTTGGAGGGAAATTGAAACGCTTCGCTGTCGTAGCGAACTTACTTTTGTTTCTGTCCATTTGGGCGGCCACAGCCGAGGGGCAATTTCCTCCTCCACCCGGAACAGGTCCGGGATTGCCGGAGACCATTGACGCTATAGACTCCGCACGCGTCACTACGCGCATCCTTTACATTACCGCGCATCCGGATGATGAATCCTATGCGGTGCTTTCTTATCTCGCGCGCGGACTTCATGCGGATGTGGCGCTGCTCTCCCTCACGCGCGGTGAGGGCGGGCAGAACGACCTGGGCCCCGAACAAGCGCCGCAACTGGGATTGATCCGGACGCAGGAATTGCTGGCGGCGACACGCGGATACGGCGTGAGGCTCTACTTTACGCGGGCCAAAGATTTTGGCTATTCGAAGACGCCGGAAGAAACGGAACGGATATGGGGCGACCAGGTCCTCGAGGACATGGTCCGCGTGATCCGCGGATTTCGCCCCAACCTTGTGATTAACGGCTGGGGCGGCGTGCATGGGGGCCACGGACATCATCAAGCCGCGGGAATGCTTACGCCGAAGGCGGCGCAACTTGCGGCGGATCCTTCCTTCAAGCTGCACGGCTCTTCCGCGGAAGAACAGGACTTGACGCCATGGGGTGACCGAAAGCCTGTGATTTTACTGGACCTCAACCGAAGCGACGCCCCCAAGGGTTATTTGCCTCCCCTGGATGAGATTTCGCCGCTCTACGGAAAATCCTGGCGTGAAATGGGACTCGATGCGTTTGCGAATCATCGTACCCAGGGAATCACCGGGTTCCTGGACTCACCGTTTCTGCGGCGCGCCGTGGCGCTTCAGCGCGAGGACGGCAAAGAGCTTGATCCTGCATTGCTGGCTCAACCGCTCGGCCCACTGGACGAAGACTACGAAGCCGGGAATCTGGGCGTTGACCCCCTGATGCGAACCGTGGATGCAGGCCTGGCATCGGCGCGCGATGCGGCATTGCGGCTTGATTGGAAGGCGGCCGCCAGCTCCCTGGTTGCCGCAGGGAGAAAAATCAATGAAGTGCCCGTTCCTTCGATTTCGTCCCAGGTTCCGCCCCCAGTCGTATCCCTCGCGCGAAGCATGAAGCGGAAACGGGAAAAAATTGATGCGGCTCTGACGCTCGTCGCAGGGTTGCGATTGAATGCGCTCGCCGATCGCGGCGAAATCGTCTCCGGAGAGACCTTCACGGTTCGCGTGGACTCTCATCATCGTGGAGAGATCACGGGAGATTTCAAGAAGCCCGCAGTGCTGCTTCCCTCCGATTGGAACGTCACTAAAGAGGAGGCCGAAACCAGCGGCCCCATTCGCTTTACCGTTTCTGCCGGGCAGAATCCGCAGCGCACACCGGCTTCCGCCACTGCGATCCTGCCGGAATCTCCGCCCCTTGTGACGGTCAGCCAGGAAGCGGTGATCGACGGCTATTCGTTTACGGTCATCGCACCGGTGATGCAGCTCCGCGCGACTTCCACGCGAGCGGATCGAATACCTCTACGAATCGTTCCGGCCTATACGCTTGCGGTGGAGCCAAAGCAGGCGATCGAGATCGCGGCCAGGCGGAGTAAACCGCTCGATGTGCTGCTCCGCGTGCATTCCTATGCGACTCAAGCGGGCGAGGTGCGCGCGGGGCTGATTGTGCCGCGGGGTTGGAAAGCCGGCGCGGCCGTGCCGTTGAAATTCGAGGGAGCGGGCGACCGCTATGCGCGACTGACGCTGACGGCGCCATTAAAGCTCGGCAAGGGGAACTTCAAGATTTCGGCGTATGCGGAACGCGCGGCCGACCGCGCCCGGGGCGGCAAGCCGGAGAAATTCACCAGTTCGCTGGAACCCTTAACGACGCTGCCGACGCAGCTTTGGAGCGAGCCGGCTCAATGCGTGGTGCACGTGTTTGACGTGCTTGTGCCGGCGAATCTTCGCGTTGGCTACGTGACGGCGGAAAGCGAACCTGTGCCGGAAGCGCTGCAGCGCCTGGGCATTCGCGTGGAGATGCTGGACGCTGTGGCCCTGGCATTTCGGGATTTGTCCCCATACAACGCGATCGTGGTCGGGGTGCGCGCGTACGAACTTCGGCCGGAACTATCTGGAGCGAATCAGCGTCTCCTGGACTACGTTTCGAAAGGTGGAACACTTGTCGTGCAATACCAGCGCGAATTTGCCTGGGACAAATTCCGCTATGCGCCTTATCCGGCCTTGATCTCGCCGCCGCTTCCGCCGGCAAAAGAAGGTTCGCCGCCGGTCGTTCATCCGCTTCCGCGCATCACGGACGAGAATTCTGCCGTGAAATTCCTGAAACCGAATGATCCGCTGCTCACGCATCCAAACAGAATCACGCAGGACGACTTCAAGAGCTGGGTGCAGGAGCGTGGCCTTTATTTCTGGACGGAGTTCGATCCCAAGTACACGCCGCTCCTGTCCGTGCACGATCCCGGCGAGCCCGACCTCAACGGAGGCCTTGTCTACACCCGCTATGGCAAAGGCACCTACATTTACACGGGCCTCGCTTTCTTCCGTCAGTTGCCCGAAGGCGTCCCTGGGGCTTACCGTCTTTTCGTCAATTTACTCAGCGCGTCGCGGAGCCGCTGAGCCCGGTCCGCCGCGAAAAACCTCAGGCCTGAAGGGCTCGGCTACAACAGCCGGGAGCAAGTAAACCAACTGGGCACATCGCTGCCGCGCGCAAATCACCGTGCTATTCTCTTCAGCCGAGGGGTGAAACGCGAATGCGGAATCATCATGGGACTCGCTTTGCCGGAGGAACGGTCCATCGGGTCATTTTATTGTTGCTGGTATCCGCGCTCTCTCTGACTTGCGTTTCTCCCGCTGCGGCGCAGAAAGAAAAGAAAAAGAAATCAAACCCTCCTCCGTCCACGGACAGCTCCAAGATGCTGGTTGCCTTGACCGATGAACAGCAAATCGACTACACGCTGTCGGAAATGCTGGGTGCGTGGCAGATGGGAGATATCGAAAAGCTGCGCAAGGACTACGCCGACGACGTTGCGATCGTGAACGGCTCGTGGGCGCCGCCGATTCTCGGCTGGACCAACTATCTCGCCGTTTACCAGCAGCAGCGCGCGCGCATGCAGCAGGTGCGCATGGATCGTTCAAATACCTACATCAAGGTGAGTGGTACGGTTGGTTGGGCGTGCTACCAGTGGGACTTCGCGGCAGTTGTGGATGGCCAGCAAACGGAATCCCTGGGCCATACTACGGTGGTCTTGGAGAAGCGCAACAACCACTGGGTCATCGTGCTCAATCACACTTCGCTCGCGCCGAGAGTCCCGCAAACCGCTCCTGCAAACGCACCTTCCGGGCAGCAGCAACCTCCACAGCCGTCTCCGCGCTGAAGCTTGCCGGCAAACTTACGGAGACCTGAAGACCTAGAAGAGGCCCTTCAGCCCTTCCTTGAGCCACATTCCGGCAATCACCAGCAGCAGAACGCCTGCCAGGATGCCGGTTCCCATGATGGGCCTCGAGAGTGCCTCGATCCGCGCCACAAGTTCCCGCTGCTCTCTGGCCATGTGTTCTTGAGCCGCATCCAGGAAGATTTGATCGTCTTCGTGGCTCGCGAGGAGGCTCCGCCGAAGCAACAAAACCAGGAATACAGCGGTAACGACTCCCCAGACGATCAGCAGGTAAAGCAATGGCCCCGTTAGCGTTTGTGATTCCATGGTGACCTCCCGTTGGAACCGAACCGCGGTGCCGGCCGGGCCGGCAAGGGGTTACTAGGGTTTTCTAAGGCGGAGTATAGCACTCTGGATTGAAAATTCTAGTGCTGAGAATTATCAAAATGGATGCTGCATCATGAGGTCGCCTGGTTAAGGACCTGGGCCCCAACGCGGCTGGATACAGCGGCAAACTGACTAAACTAAAGCAGATTTATCGGCCACCCTCGCCGTAGACGGTGAGTAGACCGGTGATGGCAGGTGGTATCGTCGCGCCTCCGGTTCAGCGGCCGCCTTGACCTCCCAAAATGAGTCACTACCAACAACTACATCTTCTTGACCCTCGTCTTTCCTGCCTGCTAATGTGAAGAGCTATCTTGGGCTCAGTGTACCCACTGAGCGCCAGGGCTCCTGTGGAGGGAGCGTTTTCGTCTCATGGGCCTGACCAAACTGGTAATCCGGGGCGCGCGCCAGCACAACCTCAAGAACATCAGCGTCGAAATCCCCCGAAACTCCCTTACCGTCATCACCGGTCTGTCTGGCTCGGGCAAATCCTCCCTCGCCTTCGACACCATCTATGCGGAGGGTCAGCGCCGCTACGTCGAGTCGCTCTCCGCCTATGCCCGCCAGTTCCTCGACCAGATGGAACGCCCCGAAGTCGACGTCATCGAAGGTCTTTCTCCCTCGATCGCCATCGAGCAAAAAACCACCACGCGCTCGCCGCGCTCCACGGTCGGCACCATCACCGAAATCTACGATTATCTCCGCGTGATCTACGCCACTGTTGGCGTCCCGCATTGCCCGAACTGCGGCAAGCCCATTACGCGCCAGTCCAGCGAGCAGATCGTCCAATCGATCCTGCACGGTGAAATTTGCAAGCCCGACGATCGCATCATGATCCTCGCGCCTATCGTCCGCGGCCGTAAGGGCGCCTATCGAAAAGAACTCGAAAAATTTGCGCAGGACGGCTACGTCCGCGTGCGCATCAACGGCGAGCTCTTCCCGCTGGATGATCTCCCGGTCATCGACAAGCGCAAGAACCACACCATCGAGATCGTTATCGACCGCTTGCTCGTCAAGCCGGGCATCGCCGCGCGCCTCGAGCAATCCATCGCCACCGCGCTTAAGCTGGCGAGCGGCCTCGTCACCGTTGCCATCGTCGGCGGCAAAGAGCATACCTTCTCCGAAAAACTCGCCTGCCCCGATTGCGGCATCTCCGTTCCCCAGCTCGAACCGCGTTCGTTCAGTTTCAATTCGCCTTATGGCGCTTGCCCGGCGTGCAACGGTTTAGGCTCAAAATACGATTTCGATCCTTCCAAGATCATCACCGATTGGACTCGCCCGCTCTTCGATGGCGGCCTCGGGCCAGGCTCCGGCTCCGCCATCCTCAAACGCACCCTTGAACTCGGCGCATACGCACACGGCTTCGATCTCGAAACGCCCTTTGAAAAATTCCCCCCGCGCATCCAGAACATGCTTCTCTACGGCTACCCGCCGTCCAACGCTCGGTCGGGAGAAGACGGTTCCTCAGGAAAAAAATCCAAGGGCGATAAAGGTTTTCGCTTCCCGGGCATCCTGAAGTTCCTCGAAAGAAATTTCGAAGAGTCCAACTCCGATAGCTACCGTGAGTGGATAACGCAGTACATGTCCGCCACCCTCTGCGGCGTCTGCCATGGCAAGCGCCTGCGCCCCGAATCGCTCGCGGTCAAGCTCGGGGGCTTGTCCATCGCCGACTTCACCGCGCTCTCGCTCAGCGCCGCGCGCCCCGCCGTTGACAAAATTCTCGCCCAGCTCACGGAGCGCCAAAAAGAAATTGCCGCGCGCCCGCTTGAAGAAGTCTCCGAACGCATCGATTTCCTGCTCGCCGTCGGCCTCGGCTATCTCAGCCTGGATCGCTCCGCCGCCACCCTCTCCGGCGGCGAAGCCCAGCGCATCCGCCTCGCCACGCAAATCGGCTCACGCCTTCGCGGGGTACTTTACGTCCTCGATGAGCCGAGCATCGGCCTGCATGCCCGCGACAACGCCCGGCTTCTCGGCTCTCTCGAACAGCTTCGCAATCTGGGCAACACCGTCCTCGTCGTCGAGCACGACGAAGACACCATTCGCCGCGCCGATTTCGTGGTCGACCTCGGCCCCGGCGCCGGCAACGCCGGCGGCTACCTGGTCGCCCAGGGCAAACCAGCACAAATTGAAGCCACCGCGGCATCGCTCACCGGTCAATACCTTAGCGGCGCCGCAAAGATCCCCGTTCCCGAGAAGCGCCGCAGTCCCAATGGCAAAACTATCCAGATTCTCGGCGCCAGCGCCAACAATCTTAAAGAAGTTGATGTCACATTGCCTCTTGGCCTGCTCACCGTCGTCACCGGCGTCTCCGGCTCCGGCAAATCCACTCTGGTCAACGACATTCTCTATCGCGCCCTCGCGCAGAAGCTCTATCGCTCCTCTGAAGCGCCCGCCAAACACCGCGAAATTATCGGCTCCGAGCACATCGACAAAGTCATCGAGATCGATCAGGCCCCCATCGGCCGCACGCCACGTTCGAATCCCGCCACGTATACCGGCGTCTTCGCTCCCATCCGCGACCTCTTCGCCATGCTCCCCGAATCGCGCGAACGCGGCTACCGACCCGGCCGCTTCAGCTTCAACGTAAAAGGTGGCCGCTGCGAAGCCTGCCAGGGTGACGGCCTCCGCCGCATCGAAATGAATTTTCTTCCCGACGTTTACGTCATGTGCGAAGTTTGCCGCGGCCGCCGCTACAATTCCGAAACGCTCGCCGTCCGCTACAAAGGCCAGTCCATCAGCGACGTCCTCAATCTACCGTCTTCCGACGCGCTGAAGCTCCTTGAAAATATTCCCCAGATTCAGCAAAAGCTGGCAACTCTCGTCGAGGTCGGTCTCGGCTACGTCACCCTCGGCCAGTCCGCAACAACTCTTTCCGGCGGTGAAGCCCAGCGCATCAAGCTGGCCCGCGAACTTTCCAAGCGCCAGACCGGCCGCACGCTTTACATCCTCGACGAGCCCACCACCGGCCTCCATTTCGACGATGTTCGAAAGCTCCTCGACGTTCTCCAGCGCCTCGTCGATCTCGGCAACACGGTGCTCATCATCGAGCACCACCTCGACGTCATCAAACAAGCCGACTGGATCATCGACCTCGGCCCCGAAGGCGGCGAAGGCGGCGGCCGCATCGTCGCCCAAGGCCCGCCCGAACTCGTCGCCCGCACCAAAAAGTCCTACACCGGCCAGGCCCTCGCCCGCGTCCTCAACATCTCCAACAACGGTCACCACGATGGCAACGCGAAGTAATCCCCTTGCTATAATCTCGCCTCCTTGTAGGGGCGCAGCATGCTGCGCCCCAGCTCGGCAACCAGTGCGCATTGCATGGAGCTTGGTAATGTCCTCTTCGCAGGGTAGAGTATCCCCGTCTCAATGAGCATCTATTCCATCCATCCGCTCACGTTCGGCGCGGTGCACACCTATACGCTTGCCTCCCGCAAGAGCAAAGTCAGCGTGCGCAACTTTGCAAAGCCTCCCGCCGCGAACGCCTCGTTTACGAAATTCCTCGATTCACTTCCCAACATCCTTGCCGCCGAGGATCTCCGCCATCTCCTCAGCGCCATTCACATCGCGCGCAAACAGCGCAAAGCCATTCTCTGGGGCATCGGCGGCCACGTCATCAAAGTCGGCCTCGGCCCCGTCCTCATCGATCTGATGAAACGCGGCTTCGTCTCCGGAATCGCCATGAACGGCGCCGCCCTCATCCACGATTTCGAAATCGCCCTCGCTGGCAGCACCTCCGAAGACGTCGAAGCCGGCATCGGCGAAGGCCAATTCGGCATGGCCGCCGAAACCGGCCAGTACATCAACGAATTTGCCAAACTTTCCCAGCGCATCCGCATCGGCTACGGCGAAGCCGCCGGGCAATTCCTTAATAGCGGGATCATCGAGGTCAAGCACGCGGATTCCAGCGTCCTCGTAGCCGCCTACAAGCATCAAATCCCCGTGACCATTCATCTCGCCATCGGCACCGACATCCCGCACATGCACCGTGCCGCCGACGGTGCCGCTCTCGGCGCCGCCACGCATCTCGATTTCCGCCTTTTCTGCGCTCTCGTTGAGCAAATGCATCCCGGCGGCGTCTATCTCAATTGGGGCTCCGCCGTCCTTTTGCCCGAAGTTTTTCTCAAAGCAGTTTCCGTCGTCCGCAATCTCGGCGTACCCCTTCGCCCCATCTCCACCGCCAACTTCGACTTTATCCAGCACTACCGTCCGTTGCAGAATGTAGTGAGGCGTCCCACAGCGTCCGCCCCCGGCCGCAGCGGATCCGAATCGCACGGCTACGCCATCACCGGCCACCATGAGCTGCTCATGCCGCTCGTTGCCGCCGCGCTGGCCGCCGGATGGCCCAAGAAACATCGCGATGGAACACGATGACTCTCTTTGACGACAATCCGCCGAGCCCGCTCGAAGAAAATCTTGATGTACAGCCTTCCCCTGACCAGCCGGCGGAATCGACACCTGCGGATCCATTCTCCCAGCCACTCGCCGGCGACCCTCTTTCCTCCATGCCCGTCTGTCCCTCGGGCTCCTTTCTACCGCCGAATCTGCCGGAAGACTTGCGCATCTCCTGGTCCTGGCCGCACCTTCTGGTCTTTGTCATCTTCGTCCTGGCCAGTCAAATCGCTCTTGGTATCGTTGTCGTCGCTTACTATTCAGCAGAACGGCACCTCTCTCAAAAGCAGCTCAAGCAATTGCTGGAGTCCGATCCGCGGCTCATCGTCGGCACCAACGTTCTTTGGTTCGCCCTGATCTTCCTGTTTCTCTATGTCACGCTCTCTGTCCTGCGCGATGTGCCTTTCTGGCGTTCTCTCGGCTGGAAGAAACTCCGGTCTGATCCCATTGAAAGCAAAGGCAGTCCGTGGATGTATTTCCTTTCCGGCTGCGGCTTGTCTATCTTCGTCGCTATCGCCAGCTCGCGGGTCAAGGATACGGACCACGTTCCCATCCAGGAGTTCTTCAAGAATCGCGAGGGTGCCTTGTCGCTCATGGCCATGGCCGTAATTGTCGCGCCCCTTGTGGAGGAAACCGTCTTTCGGGGCTACCTGTATCCGGTTTTGGCGCGCATCACCTCTGGTGTTCTCCGGTTCTTCGGCATGGAATACTGCAGCGCCACTCGCACCGGCGTGGTGACCAGCATCCTGGTGACGGGCACGCTCTTTGGCCTCATGCACGCTCCCCAGCTCGGTTGGACCTGGGGCCTCGTCAGCCTGCTCATTCTCGTCGGCGTTATCTTTACCTTCGCCCGGGCCTGGACCGGCACCGTGCTCGCGAGTTTCCTTCTTCACCTCGGCTACAATTCCACCATTGCCCTCACTTCCATCATCGTCACCAAGGGCTTCACCCACATGCCTCCCGGCCACTGAACCGCGCATGGATCGATTCGTCTTCCTCCTCCGCCTTCGCTACAATAAATAGTCAGCCTCGATAGTTTTGTAGGGGCGCAGCATGCTGCGCCCCTACTCGGCACGATGCCGCGAAATGGCGCCAAGGAATCAAATCGCATGTACGTAGCCCAACCCATCGCATGGACCGATCGCGGCGTCATCATGCTCGACCAGCGCCGCCTTCCCGCCGACGAAATCTCCTACACCTACACCGACTACCGCGATGTCGCCAAAGCCATTCGTGAAATGGTCATCCGTGGCGCGCCCGCCATCGGCGTCGCCGCGGCGATGGGCGCCGCACTCGGCGTTCTGCATTCTCCCGCGATATCCGCAGAAGCGCTCCGCGCTGAATTCACCGAGATTTGCGACACGCTCGCAAAAACCCGCCCTACCGCCGTCGATCTCTTCTGGGCCCTCGAGCGCATGAAGCGCCGCTTCGCCGAATTGACCGCCGAGACTTCAGACCTCGGCAGCATCAGGCAGGGGATGGTCGAGGAAGCCCAGCAAGTCCATCTTGAAAAGCGCGCCACCGACGAAGCCATCGGCCACTTCGGCGCGGAATTCATGCCCGATGAAGGCCAGGTCATGACCCAATGCAACGCCGGCGCCCTCGCCACCGGCGGCATTGGCACCGCGCTTGGCGTCATCCGCGTCGCATTTGAACAGGGGAAAAAGATCCACGTCCTCGTCCCGGAAACGCGTCCTTATCTTCAGGGCGCCCGCCTCACTGCCTGGGAACTCCACAAAGGCGGCATTCCCCTCACGCTCATCACCGACAACATGGTGGGTCACTTCCTGAAGACCGGAAAAGTTGGCGCCATCGTCACCGGCGCCGACCGCATCGCCGCCAACGGCGACACCGCCAACAAAATCGGCACCTACCAGATCGCCGTCCTCGCTAAAGAAAACAACGTCCCCTTTTACATCGCCGCGCCCGTTTCTACTTTCGATCTCTCGATCCCTGACGGTGAACAAATCCCCATCGAAGAACGTTCCGCCGCCGAAGTCACGCATCTCCAGGGTATCCGCATCGCCCCCGACGTCCACGCCGCCCATCCCGCTTTCGATGTCACTCCCGCCCGCTACATCGCCGCCATCTTCACCGAACGCGGCATCGCCCGCGCCCCTTTTACCCAATCGCTTTCCGCCCTGGCCTCCTCCTCTATGAAACCTGCCTCGGCAGCGCTTTAATTCAGGCCGGAATTCTGTCCCTACCCGGTCGATAGGCCTCAATCTGGTAGTGTCCTGAATTGTTATTTCATTCCGTGTGGCTACGAGAGTGCTGCGCTATCCTTTAGTTCCATTGACACAGTAGAACAACCACCGCAAAGTAGGCACAAGATTGGGAGGGAGTTTGGCCGATGGCTAAGTGCCCTGCTTGCAATCACGACGTTCGCACCCCATTTTTCCTTAACTTGGATGCCTGGACGCACCTCGTCTGCCCTCATTGCAAGGCCAGGCTGGAAATGAAACCGCCGCGCTCTTTTGTATTAGCCCCCCTCATGGCACCCCTGTTCGTGCTTGCCCGGCAGGGCCACGTCTTGGAGATCATTGCGTTCGTATATATGTTCGCAACCATCTTCCTTCTGCTACTGGAAAGTGCCCATCCTAAAGTGCGACTCCGGAATAAGCCCCTACCCAAGCCTTCCATCCGGCTAAACATTGACGGTCCCTCAAATTAGACACTGCTCTCCGGGATCGGCGTTGTCCTCGGCAGTTAGTCTTGTGCCTCGCTCGCGCGGAACTAGGCCCTTGACCGCTGCCCCCTTTTGGCGATAGCCTCGCGCCTAAAATTCCTGCATTCGTCTTTACTTCCAAGGAGGCTGTACATGGTTTCTCTCACTGCTCTGTGGCTCCCGATCCTTCTGTCGGCTGTGATCGTGTTTATCGCCAGCTCCATCATCCACATGGTGCTGCCGTATCACCGCAGCGACTACCGGCAGCTTCCCGACGAGGACAAGCTTCTTGCCACCTTACGAGCGGCTGGTTTGAAGCCGGGTCTCTATCATTTCCCTTTTTGCACCCGTAAGGACATGACTGTGTTTCACGTCGCAGGCACCGCCGCGTTCCTTGCTTACTGCCTGGGGCCCTTGGTCAATGGCATCTGGAAGGGCCAGCCTTGGAGCGTGGTCCTCAAGGAATCCTTCGATGGCCTCATCTACAGCTTGCTGACCGCCGGCACCTTCGGCTGGCTCTGGCCCCGGTAATACCATTCCAACTTTTGAGCCAAAGCCAGGGGACACCAAAGCTAGAGGCCCCCAAAGCCGGGGGCAATTGATGCGCTACGCCGACGTCCTCCGGCGCCTCGCACCTAAGTGAGCCGTAGTCCCAGTACCGTCGGGTGGGGTTTTTTCGCCCAAAATTTTGCGCAAATTTCTATTGACAACCCGGTCACTACTCTGTTATACTACCCCCATTGAGTAGTTCGCCTCGCCTTCCGCGAGACCCACTTACAACCCAAATCCTTCATTTCTG
>WNFF01013942.1_pt1 | contig 12606 bp, 16 predicted proteins | sample 5400441 | NCBI WGS metagenome assembly WNFF01 (sample SAMN13153345, study PRJNA577476) | soil metagenome | isolation source: 120 cm saprolite under Douglas fir tree site 2 hole 3 replicate 1 | place: USA:California | collected 2015-04-18
CGACGCCACCGAAGGGCATCGTCTCCACAAACAAATGCACATTGACCTGGTTAATGGCTCCTCCACCGAAAGACAGACTCGCAAGGAAATGCTCGATCGTCGCCTGGTCGCGACTGAACAGGAATGCGGAGAGCGGTTTAGGATGTCGCTTCACTTCTGCAATGGCTGCATCGAAGTCCTGATACGTGAGGATCGGCAGGAGTGGACCGAAGATTTCGTCTTCCATGATTGGATCGTCCCAGCTCACCGGGTACAAGATGGTGGGATCGATGTAGCGCGCCGCAGGATCGGCCTTGCTGCCCACGATCACCTTCCGCGGATCGATCAGCGAGACGAGCCGCTCCACCGATTTGGCATTGATGATCTTCGAGTAATCTGGATTGCTCTTGGGATCGGTTCCATAGAGCTCAACAACTGCCCGCTTACATGCCGCAATGAAGTCATCCACTACTGACTCGTGCACGTAGGCGTACCCAGGTGAGGTACACCACTGTCCGCCCCAAGCCGTCGCACCCCAAACAATTTTCTTGGCAGCGTCCTGTATGTTTGCTGTAGGGTCAACGAACGCCGGGTTCTGGCCACCTAGCTCCAGAAGCACGGGAGTGAGGTTCTCGGCCGCGGCCTTCATGACGATTTTGCCGACCTTCACGCTCCCTGTGAAGAAGATGAAGTCGAAGGGAAGCTTCAAGAGTTCGGTGACTTCTTCTTTCGAGCCATAGACTGCAGCGACACACTGTGGGTCGAAGTACTTGGGTATCAATTCGAGCAGCAGCTTTGTGGTAGCGGGGATTGATTCCGCAAGCTTGAGAACGCAGGGATTACCCGCCGAGAGCGCAGCGATTACCGGATCAAGCAACAGCGTCAAGGGGCCGTTGAACGGCCCAATGATGAGCGCAACTCCATACGGCTCCCTGATTACCTTCGCCGTGTGGCCCGAAGCCGCGAGTGCCTTCGGCACAGGAGCGCTCGTGGGCTTCATCCACTCTCGCAGTTGGGACTTCGTGAACTCGATCGTGCCCAAAGGCGCCAATACTTCAAAGACTTTTTCCTGGGATGCGGTTTTGAAGTCCTGACTGATGGTCTCTTCAAAGGAGACGGCGTTCTCCTTAAGCATCCGTTCCATTCGCTGCAGCTGCTCAATGCGCCACTCGTACGTTTTTGTCGCATCGGTGTTGAAGTGTGCCTTTTGTCTATCGAGGAGTGCGCGGAAGTTCTGCATAGTCGTTCCCAAGTCCTTTCACATGTAGGAATAGTTGAATTAGTTCGAGGCCGAGCTTCCGTTCATCGAGAGCACAACGCGGAACCGTGCCTTTGCGGCCATCATCCGGTCGTACGCTTCGCGGGCCTTGGATAGAGGCATGACTTCGATCATCGGCTCTACATTTTCGAGTAAAGAAAACTCCACCGTTTCCTGTTCGTCCTGCACGCTACCGGTGGTCGATCCGGAGATGGAACGCATGCCAAAAACGAGAGAGCCAGAATTCACTTCCAGTGGATCCGGGGCGAGCCCAATCACCAACAACTTTCCTCTCGCTGCCAGTCCGTTCACGAGACCGGACATTGCCTTACCACTTGGAGCTGTGGCGAGGATGGCATCGGCTCCGCCGAGCGCCCGCAGCTTAACTCCCGCATCTTCCGCCCGGCTGTCGATGTATTGGTGCGCGCCGAGTTCCTTTGCGAGCTTCTCCGACTCCGGACCGAGACCGATGGCGACGGTCCTGTACCCCATCCTTCTCGCGTACTGAATCCCAAGGTGACCGAGTCCGCCAACCCCTTGGATCGCGACGAGCGCACCGGCACGCAAGCAGGCATTCCGCAGCGCATTGAATGTCGTCACACCTGCACATAGGAGCGGTGCTGCCTTGACGGATTGCAGACCGTCCGGAATCGTTACTGTGCTGCGCGCGTCAATGATCATGACTTCTGCGTACCCGCCGTCGATCGTGATGCCGGTAAGCACAGCGTTGGCGCAGTTGATAAAGTCTCCTCGGAGGCATGAAACGCAGGTGCCTTCCCATCCACCAAAGATCCCAACACCTACCCGCTGACCTACGGAGCGGGTCGTAACATTCGAGCCGACGGCATCGATGCGCCCGATGACCTCATGCCCAGGTACGCGCGGATAAGTAAGGTTAGGAAATTCTCCGTCCACGATCGCGCTGTCGGTATGGCACACGCCACAAGCCTCAACCCGAATGCGTACCTGATTGGGGCCGGGATCCAGAAGTGGTTTTCTTACTTCCGAGAACTCTCCCGGTCGCGGGACCTCGATTGCTCTGTACGTTGCGCTCATTTCTCCTCCTTTAACCTGCGAATTGCCTCGGCTGATAATCGAATGTGAATTTGAATGAGCTTCCACCGTTAATTTTCCAAACATTCGGCGTTTCGTCTTACACGCGTTCATAGCCACCATTCCACCAGTCGATGATCAGGGTGGCGTATTCGTCAGCGGCGTCCGCCCATGCGAAGTGGCCGGCGTCGACCTTGTCGGACTTGCTGTGGGGAAGCCACTTGTGCAGGTACTCGCCATTCACGGGGAGCACACCGGGATCGTGGTCTCCGGTGATGATCTGCACCGGCGTCTCGATCGTGGGCAGCAGCTTGCCGAGCACCGGCAGCTCTGTGGAGTACGAGCGAACGAAGCGCAGCGATTCAACGAAACGGTCTCCTTCGTACGAGCTCAAAAAGTCCTCGCGCACGTGGTCGGGAAGCTTGTAACGCTCGACGAACGCAAGAACCGACTCGACACCCTTGCGAGGGTCGACGTTGCGGAAGGCCTCGAGGCTAGGCGCTTCGACGACGTCTTTCAGCACAGAGCCGATCTGAATCGGCACAGCGGCCGTGCCGTTGCCGACGACGATGCTCCGCAAAAGGCCAGGATGCCTCGCGGCGGTGAACAGCAGCGCCGACGTCCCGATGTCGGGGCCGACTGCGTGCGGGCGCCTGAGTCCGAACTCCTCGACGACGTGAGCGACGAACTCGCCCATTGCAGACGACGTGAGCAGGTCGTTCCGCCGCTCCGAGTGCCCGAACCCTGGCAGGTCGATCGCCACGAGGCGTGCGTGCTCGGCGAGTCGGGACCACATTTGCTCGAACGTGAAGAGGCTCTCCGGCCACGGGCTCAGGAGAATAGCCGATACGTCACGGGCGTCACTTTCGGCATACCGGATCGACAAGCCATCAATCTTTCGGACTTGCGTGTTTATGAGTGAGTGGGTCGAAATGGTCATAATGGGCTCCTTAACGAGGGATCACTGGTTTGATCTCAGGCGGAAATGTGGGTGCGTTTCGCCGACTTTCCGACTGACTCGACAGCCGACATGATGAGGTTTGAAAGCTCTTTAGGCTTGGAAATCATGGCCGCGTGACTTGAAGCTACCTTGCGAATTTCGGCGCCCATTCTTTTCGCCATGAATTCCTGCGCTTGGGGAGGAATCATCTGGTCTTCGGTCGCACCATGTACCAGGATGCGAGATGTTTCCATGCCGGCGGTCCGGACTTTGCCGTGAACGAGTTAATACGCAAGGGCTTTTGAACCGCGGCCATGACGCGAGCTTCGACTGCATCTACATCGGCCGCGAATGCCTTGGGAAAGCCGTCGCGATCAATCGAAAGAAAGCCATGTTCGTCGGGCGGAAGAACGGCGGCAGCGCCCGCCGGCGCCGCTCCCTGTTTGCTCAGAGCGTCAATGCTCTCGCCCTCGTCTAATCCGAAGGCCGCGATGTACACCAGCGCTTGAACGTTCGGAGCGTCGTTAGCTGCACCCGAAATCACGACTCCGGCATACGAATGTCCAACCAGAATGCTGGGACCTTTTTGCGACACAAGCCAGATTTTTTGTGACCGCAATGTCGTTCGCCAGTGCAATGTGACTGATACTTGCTCGGGCCATCGCGCTACCTCCTGAGTCCTTCTTTTTGAAGCGTTCATGAACTGAAGCTCGAATATCTATTGCGCCGTCTTGCCGCCATCGGCGGCGAAAGTCGCACCAGTACTGAAAGCCGCCTTGTCGGATGAGAGAAACACGATCATTTGGGCAATCTCTTCGGGCCTACCCATGGGTTTGAGCGGTACCGTTGAGACCAAGCCGGCTTTCCGCTCGTCAGTGCCGGTAAACCGGGTCAACATGCCTGTATCGACCGGGCCGGGAGCGACAGCATTGACGCGCACACCCGACTCCGCGGCCTCGAGCGCGGCCGACTGCGTCAGCCCGACGACCGCGTGTTTGCTAGCGGCATAAACTGAGGCGCCAGCTGCACCTGTCTGGCCGTAAGTAGACGACACATTGATGATGCTGCCGTGACGTTGGGGCAGCATCACGCGCAGTTCATGCTTCATGCTCAAGAGCGTGCCGAGAACGTTGGTATCGAAGGTGGCCGCGTAGCTCTCGGCGGACTGCTCCGTCACCGGACCGGGCTTGCCCTCGGTCCCGGCGTTGTTAACGGCCGCATCCAAGCGACCGAAGTGCGCGACGGTCTTATCGACCAGGTTTCGCACGTCCTCCTCGCGGCGTACGTCCGCTCGTATGAATTCAGCCTCTGCGTCAAGGGCGCGGAGCTCCGCAACCAATTTTTGCCCGGCTTCGTGGTGTCGCCGTGAGACGACGATGCGCGCGCCCTCTTTCGCGAAGGCGAGGGTGGAGGCACGTCCGATGCCCGTGAGGGCGCCAGTGATCAAAACAACGGGGGTATTCATAGCAGAGGCAATTTGTGGGTCAGCTCAGGCTGACCGATTTAAATATGTACGTACGTATTGCACAGCGATCTCTCTCGCTTCGCAGAACCGGCTCAATTCAGGCCGCTAACCAAAACTCGAAATGCAGGCTACTGATAATTTCCCGGGTAGCGTCGCTGGCGGATGATTTACCCTTTGCTGGCGCTTTGCCGTTCCCTGACGATCCACTGGCGTATGTAGGCCGAGCAATTCAGCAATTGAATCCCTTCTGACTCGCAAGTGATCAGGAACCGGACCACGTCCGCATCACGAGCGACACTTCTCCGAGTTCCAGCACAATCCTGGGCACACTTGCGGTGATTTGTGATTTCAATTCGTCCAGGTGCTTCCCTCGGATTCGGCCTATCAGCTTGATAATCGTGGAGTGCTCGCCCAGAGTCTTCTCAATTTTCAGCGTCACACACGTTAGGTAGTGCAACGGGCAGGCCATTCGGAAAAGCTGAAACAACTTGGGGTTCGAAGCGACGACCTTGCCGTATTCTGGGCAAATGCCCAGTTCTGGGCGAGAATTGTGCGATTCGGCGCCCGACTATTGCTCCACGCGTCGGGCGGCTCACGTTCCCTTACTGCGATGGTCGTAGGAGATGGAGTATGCGGACGACCGCGCCAGCAGAATCGGATCCGCGGAGAGATCGATGCCGTCCGTTAGGTTGGTGGGATCGAATACCAAGCGGTGCTCGTCGGCAGCACTCGCACGAGAGATGCCGGTCACCTCCAGCCGCCCCAGCTCGGCCATGGTTCGGTCTGTCGGCCACAAGGCGGTGACGTCGTCCGTTGGATCGCCCGCCCCAGCCAATTGCAGGAGGAGGCGGAACACAACCGGACCGTTCCGTAAGCGGCTCTCGAGCTCATCGCGCAGGAAGTTTACGTTGCGCGTGCGCGCTTCGTCCGGGGAGAGATAGGCCTCTCCCGCTTCGGGCACCCAGTGATAGCGACCGAAACGCTTGGTGCCCTCCGCGGCACTGAACCGAAAGGCGTGCTCGGCATGGTAGCCGGCCTGACCATAACTGGCAGGCACAGGTTTCTGCGCCAGGCGCTCGATGAAGGCGCGGGCGGCGGGGTGAGTCTCGAGGAAGCGGGGGACCGCATCGGGTGCGGGCTGGCCCGTGACCGGGTCCGGGAGCTGCGCCCGCAGGAACGCCAGAAGGTCCTCGGGCGTCCGCACCGGAAACCCTTCGATTGAGTTCGCCAGGATATCGGCGTTCTTGCCATCAGCTAACTGAAATTTCACCGCCATCGACCGCGTGTTGGCGAGGCCATCGTGCACCTCCGGATTCCCGCTCGCATTGGCGAAGCGGATAATTGTTAGCACCGCTTGGCCTTGGAAGTGCAGCGCCCGGCACAAAGCGCGTGCCTCTGATGCAGCGCGAAACGTGCCCGAGCAGACGATGCCCTTGGCGTGGACGGGACGGAATCCGGGATGCGATCCGGCAAGCGCCCGCATTGTCTCGACGATTTGAGCAATGACGGTTCCTGGTGCGGGAGATCCTGACATAGTGGGACTCCTTGACCAGGGGAACGTCGACGCTCGATACAGGAGGTGATTCCCGCTTCAACCATGTCTCATCAATCGAGAATGTCTCGCCATCGCAAAGAACTACGGTTCGCTCGATAACGTTCTGCAGCTCGCGGATGTTGCCCGGCCATTCGTACGCTTGAAACAGGTCGAGCGTCTCGCTCGTTACATCCCTGAACTTCTTGCCTGCTTTTTTGGCATAACGATCGATCAAATATTCGACGAGAAGCGGAATATCGTCCGCTCGCTCACGTAATGATGGCAGATGGATTGGAAATACATTGAGTCTGTAGAACAGATCCTGACGGAAAGTACCGGCATCGACAGCAGATTTCAGATCGCGGTTCGTCGCGGCCAGCACTCGCACATCGACGGCAAGCGGATGGCTGCTGCCGACGCGTTCAAACTCGCGCTCCTGCAGCACTCGAAGCAGAGCGATCTGCGTCTCCGCGGGAAGGTCGCCAATTTCATCGAGGAAAATGGTTCCCCCATCGGCCGCTTCAAAGCGTCCAATACGCCTTTGTAGTGCCCCGGTGAAGGCGCCCTTCTCGTGCCCGAAAAGTTCGGACGCTATCAGCGAAGGGGAAATCGCCGCACAATTAACGCGAATGAATGCCCGCGCCGAACGATTTGATCGTTTGTGGATTGCACGTGCGATCAATTCCTTTCCGGTTCCGGTCTCACCCGAAACGAGAACCGTGGAATCGGTCGGGGCGACTTTCGCCACCTGCGCCAACACCTTGCGTAGCGCCGCCGAGGACCCGACGATTTCCTCGAACATTGAGGAGCGGTCAATCTCTTCGCGCAACGCGACGTTTTCGTTTCTCGTCCTTTCTTCCGCCCGCTTGCGATCTTCGATGTCGGTTCCGGTCGCATACCACCGCACCAGGCGCCCCTGTTCGTCATGGAAGGGGTTGTAGCGGATAAGGAACCAGCGATACTGGCCATCGTGCCTCAACGCTCGTTGTTCGATTTTAAAAAGCGCCGCATGACGCTCCACGCGCAGCCTCTCTACATCCTCCGGATGAAAGATCCTTGCGCGAAAATCCGAAGTGGTCACATCTTCGGTGCTGAGGCCGGTGTAGTCGAGCACTGCCTGGTTCGCATAGATCGGGACACCGCCCGGGCTCTGGACAACAATGGTCTGCGCTATCGCATCGGTAATGCGACGAAGCCCACGTTCGTCTTGCCGCAACTTTTCTTCGGTCGTTTTGAGATTCTCAATATCGGTATTCGTTCCGTACCACCTGACGATATCGCCTCGGGTGTCACGCCACGGCTCACTCCGGAACAGGAACCAACGATATTACCCATCGTGGCGCCGCAGGCGTGCTTCGAGCTCACCAGGTTCACCCGAAGCGAGGAGTGCCCGCCACTTCTCCATCGACTTCTCTAAGTCTTCGGGATGAATTGTGGCTTTCCATCCCCAGCGTTGTGCCTCCCGGGGCGAGAGGCCCGTGTAGTCATGCCATCGTTGGTTGAGGAACTCGACCGTACCATCTGCCAGACTGCACCACGCGAGCGTGGGGATCGCATCGACCATCACCCGAAATTTATCTTCGGATGTCTTCAATTCGTCGAACGCCCTCTCGAGTTCAGCGTGAGTTGGGTATTGCTCGGAAGAACCGGTAATTCCTTTCTCGGCAGACGAGACTGCAAGTGCGTCAGAAACGAAATCCGTCTTCGGGGAGGCCATGAAGTCTTTTCTCCGATTAGATTCCGGACCACTCATGACTGCTTCGTCCCGAGACCTGAATTCTCCCCCGCTCGGACATTTGGCTCAAACGGGTTGAGGGAGAATTTGTCTGCTAGCGGGCGTTAAATATGGTACTTAGTAGGAGAGTCCGATGCTGTGTCGAGACTCAAAAAGCGTTCGATTCTATTTGAGCTGAGCCCCGGAGCAAAGACGTAGTGTAATTCGGCGCGACTTGGAGCTATGCGGAACGCCTCTACGCACAGCGACTTTCTTCCCCGTTGAGTCATGGGCATCGTCGTAGCGAAGACGCCCGTTCATCCTTGGGCTATTGAACTGGACCGGGCCCGTCATGTCCCAAACGCTCATCGCCGTTCGGACCATGTCCCGGAGGACCTCCGGATCCGCAACGGTCCTGTTCACGGCGTTGATGCCCCGAGCCACACCTAAGAAGAATCGAGCAAGTGCCCTCGCTCGTCGGCCGGGTTCAGTGCGCCTTCAGCCGAGCTTTGCGCGGACGCGATAAAAGGAAGAAGCCCAGCAGTCCGAGCACAGCCAAGGCTATCGTCGCGAGCGCGATGCGTCGAATCAAAGCATCCTCCATTGGATCGCGTTGGACCTCCCTAAGGCCGCAGCGCTTCTCTGGACGGAATCCCTACATCGTCGACAACCAGACGACTTAAGCTGAATTGCTTTCATGGCTACGCCTTTCTTTCCGATCTAGCCAGCGGCTTGCGAAACTCACGGACCGATCCCAGAAAAGCGTGCCGGTGTGATCCTGGTGACATAACCGGCGACGTTCCGCATGGAGGCCGGCGGATACTCGGCTCCGGGCCCAAGATATATTGGGGCCAGGCGTTGCAGGAGGTTAACTGCGCCACCGTCGGTCACGCGCGCCTTCCCGTGAACGACCACGTATTCGCGCATCCCGTTCGCGTTCGTCTTGTCACCGAGGAGGGACAACGCGACTCTCGGATCGCGCCGGACGTTCTTGACCTTCTGGTGCATAGCCAGATGGGCCATCACGAACTCTTCGCCCTCAATTCCGACCCACACTACGGTGACCTGCGGGCTGCCGTCGCGATTGAGCGTGGTGAGATGAGCGAGCGGTCCTTTTTCGATCACTTCTCGTACTGTTTGCGGGATCTTCATGAGGGTCTCCCTTCAATGCTTCCAGTTGCAATCTTATCGATCCTGCGATGCCGAACACGACAAACATCACCGGCGCACCAACCTTGCCGATGGGGGCGGACGGGTAAATGCGTTGGCAATCCTCGAAGGCACCTCCACAGCAACGCGACTACAGCGCCTGCGCCGCCGGCGGCGCCTGTGACGAGGATGGGGCCCTTAATTTTTTGAATCCAATTTGAAAATCCTTCTGCGAAAAGAACTTCAAGCGGCTTTGCTCCAGTAACAGGACCCAGGGACCGGCGGCCCGGGCGACCGATTCGTACCATGAACCGACTTGCTGTTGCTCCCCACGCTCAGCCGTCAGGCGTTGCGCGGCGGCCCCAGGTAGGGGAACTCGGCGAGCAGATCGCCGTGAGGCCCTACCTTATCTTCCGTCACCTTCCCATTCGTGAGGATAGCCAGAAAGGCATCGACGGCGTCGTCGGTGAGCGTGCGGCCATTGTCCGGGAAGTACGCTGGGCGCGTGGGATCATAGGGCAGGATCTCCGGCAGCATTGTCCCTGCCACCCGCCGTGCTTCCGCCGTCGGATACCCACCAGTGTGCTCCAACGCGTGCGCGAAGGCGGTAACGAAACGGGCATCGTCCGCCGGCTCCCCGGCGAGATAGGCATCTCTCTCCGCGCTGGTAAGACCGAGGACGAGGAAGAGTTGCAGGGGCCGCGCACCGCGCTCCGCCGTTATCCAGCCCCTGCCCGCGCCGTGCGCCGGAACCAGCGTGCGATGCCACAGACCAACCTCTTTGGACCCCAAGTCAGAGTTAGGCACCTCCAGTACGATGCTGCACACGTCTTGGTCGGCGAAGTAATCGTCGCCGGTGAACTGCAGGTTGTTCAAGGCGCCCCGCCTGTCGAAGAAGAAAGGATCGCTGCGCCAGCCCGCGAAGAAGCGGTAGTCACCGGCCTCCGTCACCCGTGCCTCCCGCCCCGTCGAGACCGGCGCGCCCTCGACGATAACCTTCCCGCTGTCGCCGCTCCCGGCGGCCTGAGCGCCCTCAGCGCGGCGGAGCGTCGCGATCTGCGCTCCGCCCTCTGAGGACGAAAAGCGCACCCGGTATGCGATATCGGCGACGGCATTGCCGTCCCTGTCAATCTTGAGCTCGTATATGGCCTCGGGCGCGAAGGGGTCGACGGTGGTGGGCCCCAGCGGGTTCTCGCGGTCGAGAAAATCACGAGCGGACGGGTGCACGTTTATGATCAGGATCGACCTGTTAGCGTCTCCTGGCTTGGGGAAGGCATACAGATCGGTGAGGTCCAGCCGGGCGTCCCCATGGGGGAACCCCCAGTCGGGACCGGAGTAATGGTGCGACATTGCATCTTCTCCTCTGCTCCAAATTAATAATAAAAACGAGTTGAGTAGTCGCTTCGGATCGGCGAGTGATCACCGGTGGCTAGTGCCCGACGGCAAGCTCTCCGCGCTGCGTCATACAGGTGCTGGAAGCGCGCGCCGGTGGGCGACTCAGATGCCATTCCGAGGTCAGCTGGATGATCCGGCTACGTTCAGAAGAATCTTTCCGCCGCGCAGCGCATGCGCGACTGCTTCCTTAATGGACGAGAGGCCGTAGGTGGCCGCCACTGGTATCTGCACTCGGCCCGACGCCATCATCTCGGCCGCCTGCGCTACGGCTGGCGCAAGTTTCGCCGCAAACTCCGGATGGGCCATGAAAAAGCCCCGGATGGTGATGGGCTTGAAGATGACGTCCAGTGGGCTGATCGACATCGGAGCCAAGCTCATAGCCGCAAAGGAGACGAGCGTACCGCGGGGCGAGAGCGTCGATGCGAGCACGCCCGTCGCCGGGCCGCTGACACCGTCAAGCGCGAGGCGGAGCTCAGCTTGACCGACCGCCGCTTTGATCCTTTCCGAGACATCGGGAGAATCGACGACGACGACGTCACCGCCGATAGCCTTAAGCTCATCCACGAGCTCTGGCCGGCGGACGATGTTGACGGTCTTCAGGGCGCGCTTTTTCGCGAACGCGATAACCCAGCGCCCAACACCGGAGTTGGCGGAGTTCTGCACCACCCACTCGCCCGGTTTCAGATCGACATACTCACTGAGTAGGAGAGCCGCGGTCGGAGGATTGATCGCCAGCATCGCCAACTGCTGCGGGTCGACGTCGCGAGGCAGGGCAAAAAGGCCGTCTGCGGAAACGACCATTCGCTCCCTCCAGGTGAAGCTGGAGAGCGGGGCCAGGACGCGGTCGCTTACCTTGACGTTCTCTACTCCCGACCCGACGGCGAGAACGCTGCCGACACCTTCATTGCCGATGACGGTTGGAAGCGGCGGGCGCAATGCATAGATGCCCCGTGCGAGCAGGAGGTCGCTCGGGTTGAGCGGTGAAAACTCGATCCCGATAAGAACCTGGTTCGGGCCGGGAGCCTGGGGTGCCGGAATGTCGACATAGTTAAGACCCTCGACTGGGTTGCCATAAGCCGTGAGCTGAACAGCGCGCATATTGATATCTCCTTTGTTACGGCGGTTCTCTGCGCCTGCGCTGGGGAACCGCCGTGGTTATACGGGGTTTAGGAACCGGACCACATCCACCAGCGTCATCTCATCCAGCCGCAGCACGGCCGGTTGTTTGCCGGGCCGCTTTCAATGCCTCGCCCCACCACACCAAGTGATCGAACATGGCCTCCCGGCTTCGCACGAGATATTCGTAATCATTTAGGGCACGACCCTGTCGCAGGATGCCGAGGAATGGCTCCACCCCGATGTTCACTTCGTGCCTGATCGGCGCCATCTGTAGTTCGATGACCACGCCGCGCAGGGTCTCGATTGCACGAGCCGCGCCCACCCCGCCGTACCCGACGAAGGCGATGGGCTTGCGTTGCCACTCGTTCAGCGCGCTATCGAAAGCGTTCTTGAGAACCGCGGTGGGACCGTGATTGTACTCGGCGACTATCGCCACGAAGGCGTCGAACTCGCCGATACGTTTACGCCAAGCCTCTGCTGCGGGCTCAGAGTAGACACCTCCGGTAGCCATCGGTGACGCCGGCTCGTTCAAAAATGGCAAACGAAAATTGCGCAGATCGAGCACCGTAAGCTGCAGGTCTCGGCGCGCTGACGCCCCCTCGACCAGCCATGTCACCGGTATGTCAGCGAACCGATTCGGCCTGGTGCTTCCGACAATCAATCCAACCTTCAACATGACTTCTCTCCCTCAGGCGGGGTGATCCAGCCCATGACTCCAGGTATCTGAACACTTGATCGACTGCGTCCGTCGTAAGCGGCGCCCGCGAAATCGCGCGCCGCACGACAGCTAATCTCGAGTTCCGCTTATCTATAGCTTCGTCTCCGGGCTTCGGTTTTGCTCTCTGCTCATCCACTCGCGTATGTATGGTGAGCAGTTGACGAGACGGACGCCCTCCGTCTCACATCTGTTCAGGAAACGGACCACCTCGACATCCACCAGCATGACCTCATCCATCTGCAGCACGACCCCTGGACCGCTCGCTTCCAGTTGCCTTACCAC
>WNFF01004043.1_pt1 | contig 12605 bp, 12 predicted proteins | sample 5400441 | NCBI WGS metagenome assembly WNFF01 (sample SAMN13153345, study PRJNA577476) | soil metagenome | isolation source: 120 cm saprolite under Douglas fir tree site 2 hole 3 replicate 1 | place: USA:California | collected 2015-04-18
AGATCATCATCGCGAAGCATCGCAATGGGCCGACCGGAAAGATCGAGTTGCTCTTCATCGACGAGCAGACGAAGTTCGCCAATCTCGACCGGAGACGCGGGAGCTAGCGTATGGTCACCATCCTCGTAGGCGGCCAGTGGGGCGACGAGGGGAAGGGAAAGATCATCGACCTTCTCTCGGAGAAGGCGGACATGGTGATCCGCTCACAGGGTGGGAACAACGCGGGACACACGGTCGTCAACGCCGGCCAGGAATTCCGATTCCACCTCATCCCCTCGGGCATCCTCTATCCGACCACCACCTGCGTGATCGGAAACGGCGTGGTGCTCGATCCGCGAGTGCTGCTCGAAGAGATGCAGCAGGTGCAGTCGCGCGGCATCAGCATTGACAAGCTGGTCATCTCCGATCGGGCGCATCTGATCATGCCCTGGCACCCGATCCTCGACAAGCTCGAAGAGGAGCAGCGCGGCGATGACCGGCTCGGCACCACCTGGCGCGGCATCGGCCCCGCGTATGCCGACAAGGTCCGCCGGATTGGCTTCCGAGCCGGCGACCTGCTGAAGCCGCGCTTCCTGCAAAAAAAGCTCGGGTTCGTCCTCAACAAGATCAAAAACCCGATCCTGGAGCAGCTCTACCACGTGCCACCCCTCGACCCGCAGGCGGTGCTCGACGAGTACACGGGGTACGGCGAGCGTCTCGGCCCTTACATCAAGGACATCTTTCCGATCGTTCACGAGGCGCTCGCGCGCCATGACGAGATCTTGCTCGAGGGAGCCCAGGGCAGCATGCTGGACCTCGACTTCGGGACCTATCCTTATGTGACGTCATCGGCACCACGACAGGTCGGCCGCGACGCGTGGGATGGTTCGATGCGGCGGTGGCCCGCTACAGCGTCGCGCTCAACGGGATCCGCTCGATAGCGTTGACGAAGCTCGACGTGCTCGACGAGTTCGACCCCATTCGGATTTGCACCGGCTACATCAGCAAGGGCGAGCTGCAGGCCTATCCCATGTCGAACATCAGCCACCTGAAGCACTGCGAGCCCGTCTACGAGACGCTGCCTGGCTGGCGCTCATCGACCGCCGGCGTTCGCCGGCCCGAGGACCTGCCCAAAGCCGCTCGGCGCTACATCGATCGGCTCAGCGAGCTGTGCAGCGCGCCGATCGACATCGTTTCAGTCGGGGCCTCGCGCGATCAGACGATCTGGATGCAGGGCGGCCCGTCCGGGCTAGCGGTGCGTCAGCGAGAACACGAACCCAGCCACCCCTACGTACCACAGCACTGACACCGCGCTCAGCAGGATCCTCGTCTGGCGATTGAGGGACGCTTCCGTCCAGGTAAGCCACAGCCCGAGGGGGTTGATGAGCAAAAGTGCTCCCAAAAGGACGATCGCATTCCGCACCCCGCCCCGTAACGGCCCGCCGCGCGTGGCCGCGCTCCGCATCTGTCGCACCATGTCATTCGGGTCCCCTTGCGTGTCGAACGACCGGGCCGGCCGGGTGCTGGAGCTGCGGCCGTAAGCCGTCGAGACAGGCGACGTCGCCATCACCGGTAGGCGCGCCTCCGATCGCACAGGCGCCCATAGCCGGTGCGGGTCGGGTGGCTCCGCGGAGTCGACGGCCAGGGTGCGCAGCGGCGCCCGCCGGCTCGCTTCTCTCGCTCGCCGTCGCAGCAGATCTTGGACGAGCAACACGACGGTGGCCACGGCGCTGATCAGCAGCAGACCCTGCCAGGCGGCCTGCTGGCCATTGCCATACCAGCGCAGGATCATGGTTGCCACGCCCGCCGCGAGGCCGAAGGCAAACGTAAATGGTTCGGGAAGCAGCAGCCGCCGCCGGTCTGCCGCGATGTAGCCCGTCAGGAAGAGCGATGGTCCAGAAGCCAGTTGAAAGCCAACGTCCGATCGAATGGCGATCGCAGCGACGGTCACACCGCAGAGAAATCCGACGACCACGCCAAGGGAGATCTTCCGCGTGTACCAGAGGTAAGTGACGCCCAGCAGCACGGCGGCGGCTGATGTCAATCCGAGCGGCCCCGGCGCGTTTCCGACGTAGAGCTTGACGGGATCGATGGCGATCCCGTTCTTGAACCAGAGGAGGAGCGGGTCGTCGAGATGGCGAGCATCGTTGACGACGTACCCGATGTGCAGTGGCAACTCGATCAGGTAGAGGATTCCGAACACAATCAGCGCGGGATGGATCATTACCCGCCGCAACTGCGGCCAGAGGACGGTGTCGATGATGATGAAGAGGATCACCATCGACGCGCCGATCCATGCCGGCGTGCGAGGGGAGAAGAAGCAGGCAATCAGCATGCTGGCGACCAGTGGATGAGTCGCCTTGAAGCCGACCCAGGCGGGCAGTCCGAAGGTCAATCGAATCAGTTGCAGTGTGAGCAGGCAGACAATGCCAGAAAGAAACGAGATCGCAAACAAGAGGAGGGCGTCCTGTAGGAAGAAGACGATGCCGGCGAGGACCAGCGGCAGGAGGGCTAGCGCATAGGCGAGGTCATAGCTAAGCTGCTCCGGCTGGACCAGGAGCAACTGCGGAACACCGTGCAGCGCTCGCCAGAGCTGTCGCACGTCGAGCATTGTAGTCGAGCTTCGGGCGAATTTGGCCCAGACTTGGACGCTCCGTCCAAAGAAAGCCCGGCAATGCACCGAAGAGCGTCTGCTATCCTTACTCCGTTTTTGCGGACACCCACGTGAGATTTCCGCGTCGCACGCTGCTTACGTCCATCACGCTGGCCGCCGGGTTGCTTGCCACTGTCGTCGCTGTTGCCGCGGCAGATACCAGCTGGACGGCGACTGGCGCCCAGCAACCTGGGACGCCGGATCGCCCCGTCTGGTCGATCGCGGTCTCGCCGGCCCATCCGTCGGTGTTGCTGGCGGCAACCCAGGGCCGAGGCGTCTTGCGCAGCACCGACTCAGGCGCCAGGTGGACGCCGGCGATCACGGGCATCGATGGCGCGTGGGTTGTCAGTTTCGACCCGCTGCTGCCGGCAACCGCTTACGCCGGCACACAGACGGCCGGGTTCTATAAGTCCGTCGACGAAGGCAAGACATGGGCCTCGCAGAGCCAGGGGCTCAACAACATGGACGTCCGGTCGGTCGCGATGGTCTCCGGCCTTCTCCTCGCTGGGACGGCCCAGGGTGTCTACTACTCCACCGATGGCGCCAGCTCGTGGCATTCGCTCGGTCTAAAGACCCTGGATATCGCCGCCGTGGCGATACTGCCAAAGACCAATGGCACCACCCTGTTTGCGGGCGCCGACAACGGAACAATCGGTTCAAGCTTCTTGCTCGAGTCAGAGGGAATCGGCGGGAGCTGGGCGGTTGTCAGAGGAAATTTCCCCGGCGACGCGGTGGTCGCCTCGCTCGCGGTGGCCTCGGCGCCCTCGGGCGGGACGGATCCACCGGTGCTCGCCGGTACGTCGCAGGGCCTCTTTCGCAGCGACGACCGTGGCGTCAGCTGGAGCCCGCTGGCGGGACTGCCGACCTCCGACTTCAACATCGCGCTCTTCAACCCGGCGAATCCCGATCAGATCTACGCCGGCAGTGACGGCGACCAGGGCAACGGTGGCGTCTTCCGGTCGCTGGATCGGGGGGCCAGCTGGAGCACCTTTGGTGCCGGCCTCCCGGTCAAACCCCGGATTACGGCGCTCGCCCTCCAACCCCTGAACCCGGCACAGGTCGTGGCCGCCGCCTGGAATCCGACGGATGGCTCGGCCGGGGCCTATCGAATCCAGGACCCTGCCGCCACGGTCGCAGGGGTAACGTCCACGCCCGCGCCGTCGGCCAGCAGCCACGCCTCCGCCACGCCTCGGCCAGGCGCCGCGGTGCCGGCCCCGGTCCGCCGCTCGAGCGGGGCGCCCGGCTACGCCACCTACGCCGTGGCGCTGGCGGCGCTGCTCGCCCTGGGCGCCGTGATCCTGGCACGGCGCTGGCGGCTCCGGCGGGAAGACCAAAATTCGTTTCGTCCGTGACCGCCTGTCACAACCAGGCCAGCCGCGTTAACCATCCCTTCACCGGTTCAGGGTGGTGCTTCGAGACCGGCCCGGCTACCCTCTTCTCTACAGTCCGCCGAAGGCGGGCTGAGGAGGTCGATCGCGGCTGCTCACCACACGGTCGAGGCGGATCCTGAGCGTGGATTCGGCTGAGGCGACCCTGCGCACGCTCGGCCTCGAGTTGCCCGAGCCGCCGAAGGCGCTCGCTTCCTACGTGCCGGTGCAGCAGGTTGGCGAGCTGCTCTATACCTCGGGGGTCATCCCCAGCTGGAACGGCGAGGTCCAATTCCGCGGCGTGGTGGGAGGTGACGTCAGTCTGAAGGACGCCAGCCGGGCGGCGGAGATCTGCGCCCTCAACATCATGGCGCTCATCCGCCAGCATGCGGGATCGCTCGACCAGGTCGAGCAATTCATCCAACTGAGCGGCTTTGTCCGCTCGGCGACCGGCTTCGAGGAGCAGCCGAAGGTCCTCAACGGGGCCTCCGACCTCATCTTCAAGGTGTTCGGGGAGCGTGGCCGGCACACCCGGCAGGCACTCGGGACCAGCGAGCTCCCGCTCGGCGTGCCGGTTGAGATCTCGGCGATCATTCGCCTGAAGAGCTAAGCCGCCAGCGGCAGCCAGGCGGTGAACGTCGCCCCCTGGCCGGGCTCGCTCGCCGCCTCGATCGTCCCCTGGTGGGCCTCGACGATCGACCTGGCGATGGCCAGGCCCAGCCCGGAGCCGCCCATCGACCGGTCACGCGCCTTCTCTCCGCGGTAGAAGCGCTCGAAGATGTGAGGAAGGTCCTGGCGCGAGATCCCCGGGCCGGTATCCTGCAGCCGGATGGCGGCTCGCCCGTCCGCCTCGAACACGCTCCAGTGCTGTTCCGCCCCCGGCGCGTACTTGAGCGCGTTCTGGGCCAGGTTGCTCACCACCTGTTTGAGCGCCTCGGGGTCAGCCCGCACCGTGACCCCCGGCTGTAAGTCTCGTGACTCCACCGCTCCCTTGTCGCGCAGGCTCAACTCGTCGAGCGCCTGGTTGACGAACTGGTCGAGCAGCACCCGCTGGCGGCTGGGCGCCTTGCCCGATTCGAAACGCGTGAGCGTCAGCAGGTCGTTGACCAGCCGGGTCATTCGGGCGCTTTCCTGCTGCATGGCGGCGAGGGACGTTTGCAGCGTCTGCGCGTCCACCACGTCCCGCCGGCCGAGCACATCGATGTAGCCCGCGATCGAGGTCAGCGGGGTGCGCAGCTCGTGCGAGGCGTCCGCGACGAAGTGGCGCATCTGTTCTTCCGACTGCCGGCGGACTTCGAAGGCATGGTCGATGCCCGCGGCCATCTGGTTGAACGCGACCGCCAGGGTGCCGATCTCATCCCCGGTCTTCGGCACGTTCACCCGCTGTTTGTAATCGCCGGCCGCCAGGGCCCCGGCCGTGGTCGACATTTGCTGGAGCGGGCGGAGCGCCCGGCCAACGATCAGCGGGCTCAGCAGTAGCGCCAACAGCAGCACCAGCAACGATCCCAGGATGGCGACCGCACGGTCCAATCGCAACGTTTGATCGATCTCGCTGGTCGGAATGGCCAGCTGAGCCAGGCCGATCGGCCTGGTGCCGTTGCGGATCACGTTGAGCACAACGAGGTAGGTCGAGCCATCGGTGGCCGTGGCGACGTAATAGGGCTTGGGCGCATGGACGACGGCGCTTCGATACTCCTGGGTTGTGAGGCTGGGCGGATCCTGTGTGGCAAAGAGGGTCGCGGGTGACGACGTCACGAATCCGCCGTTCACGTCGATGATGGTGGCGGCCGTCCGCCGGGAACTCAGTTCAAGGCTGAACGCCTGCGAGAGGATGAGCGCGCGCAGCGCGGTAGCCGGCCGGGTTGCGTTCTGCTTGCGGAAGGCGTTGAAGACGGCGTTGTACTCGCTGACGAGCACGTCGGCGTTGGTTCGGAACAGGACCTCGCGCGCGGCGAAATACTGGGCGACGCCGGCGGCCAGCAACAACACCGCGAGCAGGCCGAGATAGAGGAACGTGAGTCGCCATCGCAGCGAGCGGAAGCGGGACACGGCTAGCCGCGCCTACCGCGGCGCGACCGGCGGTTCATGTCTTGATCCGGTACCCGACGCCCCTTACCGTCTGGATCAACTGGTGCTGCTCATCGCCAAGCTTCTGCCGAAGATAGCGGATGTACACCTCGACGTTGTTCGCGTCGCCGAAGAAGTTGTAACCCCAGACCTGGTCGAGGATTCGATCCCGTGGTAGGACCTGGTTCGGATGCATCATCAGGAGTCGCAGCAGGTCGAACTCGCGAGCCGATAGCTCGATGGCGCGTCCGTCCCGTTTCACCTCTCGCGTCGTGTCATCCATCGTGACGTCCTGCACCTGCAGCTGCGGACCGGCGTTCGGATTCCGGCGGCGCATCACCGCTCGGATGCGCGCCAGGAGTTCGCCGAAGTCGAACGGCTTGACCAGGTAGTCGTCGGCGCCGACCTCGAGCCCCTTGATCCGATCCTGGACCTCGTCCTTGGCCGACAGGATGATCACGCCGGTGTCCTTGTTGCCACGAATCGCCTCCGCGACGGCCAGGCCGTCCAGCTTCGGCATCATGATGTCCAGGACGACCACGTGCGGCCTGAACTCACTGATCATGCGCAAGGCCGCCTGCCCATCGGGTGCGGTCTGCACCTGGAAACCCTCGTACTGCAGGCCGAGACGGATGAAGTCGACGATGCTCCGCTCGTCGTCGACGACCAGCACCCGCGGGCTGCGGGATGCCGTAGGCTCGGGGGCTGGCTCTGCCATTTCGAGTCTCAATATAACGGCAGTTTTGGCGAAATCCCATCTTCTCGGCCGCTTCTCAGCCGGCTTTAAGGGACAGCGTTACGGCGGTCACCGTCGCGGGATTCCCGCGTGTCACAGTCAGGGTCGCGGGATTCCCGCGTGTGTAAGCTCTTTCGGTGCAGCCGGCTGACGCGCCTCAGCGCCCACCAGTAGGTCGCCGGCGCTCGCGGCTCATCCCGACGCTAGTCGGCAGTTACCTGGCGGCGGTGACGCTGTTCATGGTCTTCGTCCTCCACATTTCGGTCTCGCCCGAACGGCTCCTCCTGCTGATGCTGATCGCGGCGCTGATCCTGGGGCGGGCCAAACTGTTCCTTGCGGACTGGATCCCCTTTCTCGTCCTCTTCCTTTCCTACGAGTACTTGCGCGGTCTTGGCGGCAAGCTGGGGATGCCCATCCACGACGTCACCTCGCTGGAGCGGCTGATCAGCTTTGGACAGGTGCCAACCCTGCTCCTGCAGCAGGCGTTCTACCACGCGGGCCACCTGAGCTGGTACGACATCGCCGCGACGATGTTCTATTTCCTGCACTTTGCGTTTCCGCTCGGGCTCGGCTACCTCTTCTGGGTCGTGGACCGGCGAACCTTCTTGCGATTCTCGCGGGCGCTGATCGCGATGTCGTTCGCCGCCTTCGTCTTCTACCTGTTGCTGCCGGTCGCTCCACCCTGGAAGGCCCTGCCCAGCGTGGTCAAGATCATCGATCACACGCTGCCGAGCTTCACCGACATCCCGGGCATCCCGGTACCGGCCACCGTCTACCACTGGCTGACCCCCAACCAGTACGCCGCCATGCCGTCGCTGCACGCGGCTTACCCCTTGCTGGGTGCGCTCTTCGCTTTACGTCTCTGGGGGCGGCGGGCGTGGCTGGCGCTGGCTTACACGGCCTGCGTCTGGCTGAGCATCGTGTACCTCGGCGAGCACTACATCGTCGACATCATCGGCGCCGTGATCTTTGCGTTCGCCGCCTTCTTTGGCGAGGACTTGTTCACCCAGTTCTGGCGGCGGCGATCGCTGCTTAAGGAAGCGGAGCTGGCTACGAGTGCCAGATCTTCTTCATGATGGCGCGCGCCAGCTTGTCGGGGTCGTGGTGCGTCGAGATCCGCGGATCGACGACGTCCACCAGCACGGCGTGGATGCTGCGCTGGCTCACCGTGGCTGGATCGTAGACGACGCGTCGGATCCCCGCCGCCTGCGCCGACGGCGGCAGCGTGAAGTTGTTGTTGCTGTTGATCACGACGAAGTCGAAGATGTTGGTCCCCAGGTGGCTTTCGATCGCCTGGAGGTGATCGCTGACCCGGAAGGCATCGGTCTCGCCCGGCTGGGTGGCGACATTGCAAACGAAGACCTTGATCGCCGGTGAGGCCTTGAGCGCCTCGGCCATCCCGTCGACCACGAGGTTGGGCAGGATACTGGTGTAGAGGCTGCCCGGGCCGATGATGATCATCTCGGCGTTGAGGATCGCCTCCTCCGCCTCGGGGTTGATGGTGGGCTCCGGCTGGAGAAAGACCCGCTTGATAGCGGTGGCCACGGCGAGGTTCCCGTCGCCATCGCCGTTAGGGTGGGGGATGCTCGACTCGCCGACCCGGGTCTGGCCGTCGGCCATCTCGGCGATGAGGGTGACGTCGCGCAGGGTCGATGGCACGATCTGTCCCCGGACGGCGAGAACGCGCCCCGACTCCCGAATCGCATGCTCGAAGTCCCCGGTGATCTCGGCCATCGCCATGATGAAGAGGTTGCCGAAGGAGTGCCCGTTCAGGCTGCCCTCCTTGAACCGGTGCTGAAAGAGCGTCGTCATCAGCGGCTCGACGTCGGCCAGCGCGGTGATGCACTGCCGGAAGTCGCCGGGGGGCAGAATGCGGTACTCCGCGCGCAGCTTGCCCGAGCTGCCGCCGTCATCCGCCACGGTCACGATCGCGGTCAGGTTGCCGGTGTACTTCTTCAGCCCCCGAAGCATGGTGGAGAGGCCCGTACCGCCTCCCAGGGCGACGACTCGCGGCCCCTTCTGGAGAAAGCGGTAGTTGTAGATGATCTCGGAGAGCGCCCGGTCGCGCCCGGGCAGGAAGGGGCCGAGGACGGACTGGGTCAGCTTGTAAAGGGCGTAGCCGACGAGGCCAAAGCCGAGGAGGCCGAAGAGTACGGCTCGATAGCCGCGGGGGACGAACTGCAGCGTTAGCGGGCCGACGAACTGGGGGAAGCGTCCGTACTGGTAAAAGTCGCGCAGAAGGTAGCCGATCCCGAGGCTGATGATGACCAGGCCGACAGTCAGAAGGACCAGCCATCGCTTGACGTGGAGGCCGGGGGTGAACCAGCGCACCACCCGGGGGTTCATACGTATGGGGGCCACCGGCGCCCCAAGCTTAGCACAGCATTTTTTGAACTCAATGTCGGCACATTGCGTTACATCCATTGGACCGTATCCGGGTCGGCGGAAGCGGGCATATAATCCACTCAGGTTCCCGCGAGCCGAATTCGGACCGAGTTCAACCCAGCCTGTTCGAAGGCACAAAGGAGGTCGTCTGCCGATGGCGATCAAGGCGGAGGGCGTTACGCGCGCGACGGAAGCCCGACGAAAAGAGCAGGAGCAGTATTGGGTCTATCTCGATGGGGAGTTCAAGCGCTACGCCGACGCGCGCCTGGGCCTGATGACCCACGCCCTTCACTACGGGACCGGGGTCTTCGAGGGCATCCGCGGCTACTGGAGCCCCGAGCATGAGCAGCTCTTCCTCCTCAAGCTTCGTGAGCATTACCGCCGCATGCAGAATTCCGTGAAGGTGCTCAAGCTCAAGATCCCGATCAGCCTCGATGAGCTTTGCACGACCAGCATCGAGCTCATCCGGCGCAACAACTTCCGGCAGGACGTTTACATCCGGCCCATTGCCTTCAAGAGCTCCGAAGAGATCGGAGTCCGGCTCCATAACCTCAAGGATTCCTTCGCCATCTACGTCACCCCCTTTGGCAATTACGTCGACATCGAGCGCGGCATCCGCTGCATGGTGTCGAGCTGGCGTCGTGTCGACGACAATGCGGCACCCGCCAGGTCGAAGATCACCGGTATCTACGTCAACTCGGCGCTCGCCAAGACCGAGGCCATGGAAAACGGTTTCGACGAGGCGATCATGCTGACCCACGACGGCCACGTCTGCGAAGGCAGCGCCGAGAACATCTTCCTGGTTCGCGACGGCAAGGTGTTTACACCGCCCACCTCGGACAACATCCTGGAGGGCCTGACGCGGCTCGCCATGATCGAGCTGCTGCGCGCGGAGCTCGACCTGGAGGTCGTCGAGCGCTCCATCGACCGCTCCGAGCTCTACATCGCCGATGAGATCTTCCTTTGTGGCACCGGCGCACAGATTTCGCCGGTGGTCGACGTCGACCGGCGGCCGATCGGCGATGGCCAGGTGGGGCCGGTGGTCGACCGGCTGCAGAAGCTCTATTTCGAGATCGTCCGCGGACGCAGCAGCAAGTACCGTTCCTGGTTGACACCCGTCTACTAAGCGAGGCCGCAGGCCGAGCCGCGCTTTCGCGCGTAACGCGCCTGTGCTGTATGCCGTCCCGTACGCGCACACGAGGGGCAATGGAATTTTGCCCGAGTGCGCGATGGGACGGTTGGACAGCGCATCGGCGCGCTAGAGTCTCTGAGCTAACCGTGCAAACCAGGAGCTGACTGCGCCGTGAAGATTGTTGTCGCGCCCAACGCATTCAAGGGTTCGATGTCCGCGCTCGATGCGGCTAAGGCGATCGCCGAAGGGGTGCGGGCCGCCGCATCCGACGCGGAGCTGGTGCTGGTCCCGATTGCGGACGGTGGTGACGGAACCGTCGATGCGCTGGTCGCTGCGACTCAAGGGGAGCGACGCACCCTTCGCGTGCGCGGGCCGCTGGGCGATCCGGTGGATGCCGACTACGGGTTGATCGAAGGTGGGTCGACCGCCGTGATCGAAATGGCGAAGGCGGCAGGCCTGGCCCTGGTGCCCGCGGGGAAACGCGACCCACGGATCACCACCACCTACGGAGTCGGAGAGCTGTTGCAACAGGCCTACGACGCGGGCGCGCGCCACTTCATCGTCGGGATCGGCGGCAGCGCCACCAACGACGGGGGCGCCGGTATGGCGCAGGCACTCGGCTACCACCTCCTCGACGAAAAGGGCCACGAGCTACCCCCGGGCGGGCTGGCGCTGAAGCGCTTAGCGCGTATCCACGTGGGCGGCGTACATGCCAACTGGAAGGAGGCCGAGGTCGACGTCGCCTGCGACGTGACGAACCCGCTGACGGGACCGAGTGGGGCGAGCGCCGTCTATAGCCCCCAGAAGGGGGCGACGCCGGAGATGGTGGCGGAGCTCGACGCCGCGCTCAAACACTTCGCCGAGATCATTCGGCGCGACCTGGGGGTCGACGTCGAACAGCTACCGGGTGCCGGCGCGGCGGGTGGCCTAGGTGCCGGGTTGGTCGCCGTCACGGGAGCGCGCTTGCGGCCGGGCGCCGAGATGGTGATGGAGGCGCTCCGCCTGGACGAGCGATTGGGCGGCGCCCAGCTGGTGATCACCGGCGAGGGCCGCCTCGACTCGCAAACCGCGCGCTTCGGCAAGGGCCCCGCCGCCGTGGCGCGGCACGCCCGACAGGCCGGCATCCCCGTGGTCGCCATCGGTGGCAGCGTCGCGGATGAGACGGAGCTCCGGCTACTTTTCGATGGGCTGGAAGCGACCGTGGTCGAGCCGTGTTCTCTCGATGAGGCGATCGCCCAGGCACGGCCGCTACTGGTGCGCGCGTCGACGCGGTTGATGCGGCTGCTCCTCGCCGGCCGCCGTCTCGTCTGAGCGCCCCTCGACGGGTAACATCGGCCTATGGCGCACCGGCACGATGACGAGTACGTTCACCGGCACGATTTTGGCGCGGATTCCCATGTCCACCGGCTGGTCGAGGTGATCGAGCATGCGCACGGCGGGCCCGGTGACGAGCCCCACGGTCACACGCACATCATCATGACCGACCGGTCCGAGCGCGCCAACGGCGGCGCCGACCACCGGCACCGGCTGCGAGAGCCCTTCGAGCACGACCACCCGTCGAAGGCCCCGCGGCACCGACACCGCCTGGGCGATCTCGAGCATGAAGTCGCCGACCGCCATTGGCACCCGGTGGAAATCACGGAAATCGAGCTGGTGATCGAGCCACGCAAGCCTGAGAGCGGTAAGCGACCGTAGGGTGGTGCTCGGCAGCCTGGGGCTTCTGGTGGCCGGCGCCATCGGTGCCGCTGTTTGGGTGGGCGCTTCACGGCACCCAGCGGACAGCCTGGATCCGGCGATCACCTCGAGTCTCGCGAGCCAGGGCATCACCATTAGCGCACCGTCGACAACCGGCCTCCCAACTACGAGAGACCAGGCCGTCGCGATTGCCCTCAAAGACTTCCCGGACGGCAGACCTGTCACTACTGCGGTTCCGGCTAGAGTTGTAGTCCGGCCAAACGCGGCTTACAACTGCACGTGCTGGGTCGTGTCCTGGCTGCTTGGGACCGGGGTGCCACCTCAAGGCGGACCACCGGGCGGTAAGGCTTCAGCGAACCAGTTTCAGTCTTGGATGCGTTACCACGTGGCCTTCGTCGACGCAAAGTCAGGCAAGTTTGAGTTTGCCGTGGAGAGCTACTATCCGTTGCAACCGTCCCCGACCCCGAGCTAATGAACGTCGAACTCGTTGCCCTCGGGGTCGAACATGTTGACGAAGTAGCCGCCGCGCTCTTCGACCGTTCGGGCTTGACGAGCTCCTAGCCGCACGATCCGATCGACCTCGGCGTCGAT
>WNFF01031159.1_pt1 | contig 12605 bp, 11 predicted proteins | sample 5400441 | NCBI WGS metagenome assembly WNFF01 (sample SAMN13153345, study PRJNA577476) | soil metagenome | isolation source: 120 cm saprolite under Douglas fir tree site 2 hole 3 replicate 1 | place: USA:California | collected 2015-04-18
TCTTTGACCTCATCCCAAAGGGCCGCCTGCTGCAGGGAGCGCTCAACCACGTCATCTAATGTTTTGTGGTTGCGGGTCCCGTTCAGTTTCAATCCCGCCGCAACATTTTCGTAAATGGACATGCTGGGGAACGGATTGGGCTTCTGAAACACCATTCCGACTTTGCGGCGAACGTCAACCGCGGGCATCGAATAGATGTCCATCGCGCCGACCTTGACTTCGCCTTCCGACCGGGCAACCGGATTGGTTTCGTGCATGCGATTGAGGCAACGAATAAATGTCGATTTGCCGCAGCCGGAGGGGCCAATGACCGCCGTGGCATGGTTCGACTCCACGGCCATGTCAATGCCGTGCAGAGCCTCGGTCTTGCCGAACCAGGCCTTCAAGTCGCGAACCTCAACCGCGGTTGCCATAGCCTAGCTAACCTCCCTGAGAACACTGCGCCCGAATAGGTATCGTACTACCGAAATAGTGCCCACTATCAGGGCGACCAGAACCAGCGCCCCCGCCCAAGCCTGGCGGTGCCAATCATCGTAGGGGGAGAGAGCATAGGTGTAAATCTGCAGCGGCACGGCCGCGATCGGCTGGTTCGCGCTGAAACTCCAGAACTGATTGCCCAGGGCTGTGAACATCAGCGGCGCCGTCTCGCCCGCAATGCGCGCAAACGCCAGCATGATGCCGGTGAGGATTCCGGCCCGGGCGGTCGCCAGCGTGATCGAGATGGTGGTCCGCCACTGTGGAATGCCCAGCCCAAATGCCGCTTCCCGCACAGCCTGCGGTACCAGCAGCAACATTTCCTCGGTCGTCCTCGCCACCATCGGAACCATCATGATGGCCAGCGCTACGCTGCCGGCAAAAGCGGAGAAGTGCCCCTGCCGAAAGACCACAAGCCCGTACGCCACCAGCCCAATCACGATAGAAGGCACGCCGTTCAGAACGTCGGCGGTAAATCGGATCAGCGACCCCAGCCGGTTGTGGCCGTATTCGGCCAGGTAAATCCCAGCTCCAATTCCGAAGGGAATACCCATCAAGCTGCCCATGCCAAGAACCATAATCGAGCCGACGATCGCGTTGGCCATTCCTCCACCAACTTCTCCTACTGGCTTAGGCGTGTGGGTCAGGAACGCCCAATTCACCGATCCCGCACCCTTAATCACCAGGTACGCGAAGATGGCCACCAGCGCTCCGACCACGATGGTGGAGAGGGCGGCGGCCACAAACGTAGCCAGGTAGTCGGTGAAGCGCCGCCGGAATTGCAGAAAGCTATTAGACATTGGATCTCGCAGGAGCGCCGCGGGTGGCGGTCCAAACCAGCAACTGGGCCAGAATATTTACGATCACAGTCACGATGAATAGCGCCAGCCCGATCTCGATCAATGCGCTTACGTACAGTGAATCAGTGGCTTCGTTAAATTCGTTCGCGATCACGCTGGCCATCGCCCAGGGCACGTCCTAGTCCTAGAATGATGGCGCCGATGATTCCTGCCCGCGCATTCTTCAGAACTCCGATACGGATCATCTCCCAGCGCGTCGCGCCCAGAGCCAGAGCCGCTTCCCGCTGGTGCTGTGGGACGACCGCCAAAACCTCGCGCGTGATGGACGAAATGATGGGAATAATCATGATCGCCATCACCGTTCCCGCCGCCAGCATGCTGTAGCCGTACATCGGGCCGGTAAAAAGGCCGGTCCAGCCCAGGTACTTCATCAGCATTGGAGCCACGTCCACCCGCAGCAGCGGGATCAAGATGAACATTGCCCAGAGGCCGTAAATGACGCTGGGGATGGCCGCCAGCAGCTCGGTGGCGAAGGAGATCGGCTTGCGCAGCGCTTTAGGGCACATTTCGGTGACAAACACCGCCACCGCGATTGCCAGCGGGACCGCAATGATCAGGGCCAGGATAGAGGAGACGATGGTGCCGAAAATAAACGGCAACGCTCCGAAGTCGCCTGCAACCGGATCCCAAGCTGTGGTCGCAAAGAAGTGGAGGCCAAACTTCTGCCATGCCAAAGCGGATCGCTGGACTAACTCGGATAGGGTCAGTCCAACGACCGCAAGCACGGCCAGCGCGGCTCCCAGCATCAGTCCGTGAAAACCGGTGTCAAGTGTGAACAGTTTCCGGGTCCAGGCCGGCGCTTTCTGTGCCGTATTCACAAGTGAGATTCTAGGTGATTCGGGTGTGCCCATGATGTTTTTCGTGGGTCTCGGGCCCAAGGCTTTCGCGGATGGTTTCCCGTCTGGAATGTGTCTCTCAGGTGCGGCTCCCATGCACTCGTCGCTCCCATTTCTCCCGAGCAGCTCCGGAGCGTTCGAGGTTCCCGGGGCATTTTCCAGTCATCAATTGCTTTTCTCGAAACACCAGAAGCGGAGGTAGCCGGCGGCTGGTTGACCGCCGGCCCCTAATCACCGATCAGTACGTATAAACCAAATCAAACTGCAAACGGTTCAAGTACGGATCCTGCTGTCCCGCGGTCTTGATGGTGGCCGATGGACCCCAGTTATTGAGCAACGCCCCGTTGTTCTCCAGAAAAGTGTTGAGCACCCTTCCACGCCACCAGGTGAAGTTGGCCACCGTGTTGGCCCTCAGCTTCCAACTGGCATAAATCCGGTTCTGAATAATGTTAGTGGGTGCGCGCTGATCGCTCTCAGCGACCGAGGCCAGCACTGCGTCCTGCTCCTGCCGGCACCAGGCATAGCCGAACTGAAGGTCATTCTTGTTCTTGGTTTGGCCGACGCTGATGTCAGCTCCGTATTGCTTGTTCTGGCTACCGAGGTTGGAGAGGACGTTGGCCTTGGTATCCAAAGGATGAGCCTGGGCGTCGAGGTTGTCTTCAAACTCGAGCAACAAATTGATTGGAAGGCGTGCAGCCGGCGTTTTGATGGTGTTGTTGAGAATAAAGTCTGCTTCGTCGAATCCAGAATAGAAATGAGGCTTCCCGGATGAGTCCACGAAGGTGGCGTTCGTCATTCCGTTAGGCGCAAAGATGCATGGCGGGAACTTGGGATTGAACACGCTCCCCTTCGCGCAACCCGGGCCTTCGCCGGGTACGGGAATGCCCGTCACAGGGGCCGGCGGCGGAGGGCCACCCGTTGGCTGGAATCCTGTCGTCGTGGCAGCCACAGCAAACGCCGTGGCCTGCAGAATTGCGTCTGGCCGGTTCCAGTGCTCGTTCAAGAATGAGGCAGTAGCCGACCACGGCCCCGCCTTAAACGATGTCTGGGCCTGTGCGCCCAGAACATATGAATCCTGGCCGGTAGAACTCTCGCTGTAAAGCAGCGTTATCCCCTGCAATGTGAAATTAGTGAAGAACCCGTGCTTAACGTTGAAAGAGAGCTTGGCGTCGAAACCCTCCGGATTCAGGTCAGGGTCGCCGGTCACCGATGTACGCTGCCATAAATATGCGAACTTGCCCCCCGTGACCGAGAACCAATTGTGGGCGACGGGATTGTAAGTGATGTATCCCTTGTCCAAGGCAATCGTTTTGCGATCGAAGAAGTTGGTCAGGGTTTCGTTGGTGGTCGTAGGGTCGCCCTGCGAGCCGGTGGCGATCGCCAGTCCGCCGATGAAATCCTGGCTCAGCTGACCTTCCAAACCGAGGCGTACGCGAATTCGACCGCGATTGCGGTCTTGGCAGACGACCGTTGTGCAGTTCTGGTTGTAGGCCTCGCCACGCACCCGGACGTCACCGGAAAACCGGAAACGGCCCATTGCGGCGGCTAGCGCAGAGATCTTCTTCTGGTCCTCCTGGGTGCTGACCGCTGCGTTGGTGGTGTTGGTGCGAATGTCGGCTACGTCAGACTGCAGCTTGCTGACCGAATCCGAGGTTTGGCTCGCGGTCGTAACTGCGGTCGCCGCCTTGGATTGCGTGTCCTGTAGCTGGCTTTGGGCCTGCTGCAGTTGCTGCTGGGTTTGCTGCAGAGTGGCATCGCGCTCTGCCATCTTGCCCTGCAGGTCCTGAATTTGCGCCTGCTGCTGCGCCAGCGCGTCGCGCAGCGCCTTCAGATCATCGGTGGTTACCGCGGGAGGCGCCGGCGCCACGGCAGCCTTGTGGGCGCGCTTCTTGGGTGTCGCCGGGGCGGCGGCGGTTTGTGCCAAGCCGCTGGCAGCGAGTACAAAAATCGTGAACCACGTGAGTAGTGCTTTCATTTCGTTCTCCGTATGGATTGATTTCCCGCAGCCTGCGTTCCACTGCGATGTCAAATAATATACTAATCTCTACTATTCGAATAGACTAAATTACCAATCAGTGGATTGTCTTAATCGCTTCCCGCTCTTTCTGCTTTACCGCGTCGGGTAGCGGCGCGTAGTTCAGTTGTGCGCTCAGGTTCTGCCCCTGATCCAGCATCCAGTTCAGAAAATCAACAAACACCTTCTGTTTGTTCTTGTCTTTCCAATCCGCAGGCACCAGGAGCCAGGTAAAGCTCGAGATGGGATAGGAGTCCTTTCCCGGCGCATTGGTAATGGAGACTCGGAAGTCCGCCGGCATGGTTTTCATCGATGCCGCCGCCGCGGTGGTTGAATCTAAGCTGGCTTTTACGAAGTTTCCCGCCGCATTCTTTACCGATCCGTAGGTGATGTTGTTTTGCAGCGCGTAGATCAACTCGACATAGCCGAATGCGCCGTCCATCTGGCGAATCATGCCGGCAACGCCTTCGTTGCCTTTCGCACCCAGCCCTTTCGGCCAGTTCACCGAGGTGCCTTTTCCCACCTGGGTCTGCCACTCAGAACTGACTTTCGAGAGATAGTCGGTAAAAATGTAGGTCGTTCCGCTGCCATCCGAGCGGTGTACCACGATGATTGACTGGTTGGGGAGCGAGACGCCAGGGTTGACTTTGGCAATCGCCGGATCGTTCCAGGTTGTGATCTTCCCCAGGTAAATTCCCGCAATGACATCGGGAGTAAACTTCAACTCGCCCTTGAATCCGGGGATGTTGTACGCCGGTACCACCGATCCGAGCACCGTGGGCAGGTGAAGGATCTTGAACTTGGCCGCCGCCAGTTGCTCGTCGCTCATGGGCCCGTCGCTGGCCCCGAAATCCACCGTTCCGGCGGTTACCTGGCGGATTCCACCACCGCTTCCGATCGACTGATAATTGATCTCGATCTCCGGATGTTGGTCGTGATATTGGCTAAACCACTTGGAATAGATTGGATACGGGAAAGTGGCGCCCGCACCGTTCAACTTGGTCTGCGCTGAGACAGCAACGGTCAGCAGCAGCACGGCTAACACTGGGTAGAGCTTTCTCAAGTTGGTTCTCCTTAGCGAACTTAAGTTGCCCCGATTAAAGCGGTAATTTGGTTAAAGGACGATGAATGGCAAATGAACAGTTCGAAAATTTAATCATTCTGCACGAGTTACACCGGTCAGGTGCTGGCGGCGTAAGTGCTCCAGGTAGAGTTGCTCGGCGGATTTTTCCTGCAAACGGAGCAGGTGGCGGACGGTATGCCCGCTCACCATGTGGCAAACTTCTTCCGCGGTATTTTTCACGTGGTCGGCGGCGCGCTCGATGGCGTGCGCCATGGTGATGACATGAACGCTGTCCGGCCCCCCGAACGCGAGTTCTGGCTCCAGATGCCGCATCACGATCAGGTTGTGCAAGCGATCCACCTCGCGATCGGCGCGCAGCACTTGCAGTGCCCGGGCGTGATCGTGGGCGGCGAATGCGGCGGCTGTGTCTCCCAGCATCTTTGCCAGCACCGCCAGCATGTCTCCGAGGTCGCGAAGATCCTGCATATCCAAGCGGGCCCGCACCGCGTCCGCCCGGGTGGCAAAGGAAAGCAGCAGGTCACCAACCCGCTCCAGGTCGATCATGCATTTCAAGCAAGCCAGCTTTTCGTTCGCTCCAGCGCCGACTTGGCGCCCAGAATCAGGTCTGCCGCGCTCTGGGCGGCAGTGATGGCCACGCTATAGGCCCGGGCGGTCAGTGCAACCAGGGTATCCCCGGGACGCATCTCTTTTGCGCACGCATCATCGGTTGCCCTCGGCGCCTCGTCCGGACGGATTCCAGATTGACTTGTCAAAACAGAGTTCTCAATGGTTTAGCGGAGCTTTCGACCGGTTTCTATTGAAGCCCAAAACCGTTTACAGTTGTGTTAACACCGCATAAAAGTATGAATTTTCTTGCAGCCCGCTCAGTTTGGCGCGTGCTGTAAGTTGTCCCGTGAAGGTTGAAGATTGAAGTCCGGAGGCTTAGATCCATGAGACTGGGTTTGTACAAGACCGTGCTACTGCTGGGAGGCTTGCTCGCCGCTGTCCTGGCATTCACCCAGAGCGATTCTTCGACAGCGCCGCCAATTGCCCAGGATCCAGAGCAGATCATTAAGTTCCTGAGCAAGATGGTCTCCTGGCATCGGCAGCTCATGGCGGAGCAGCAGGTTGCCCAGTCTTCCGACTTGACTACGGTGCAGGAGAATCGCCGGGTAGCCGACCAAGCCGTGCAGCTAGCCTTCGAGTATGCCCGGGGGCAAGCGCAGATGCAGGCCAAGCGGCCCGCGACTCTGCAACCACAAGCCGACACCGGCAGCCAATATGGCCTCGTGCAGGCCGCTCAGCGAGCCGACAAGGATCTCCAGGACACCGAAGCAGAGCTGCAATCGGTTCGCGACAAACTGCCGAACGCGCCTTCCCAGAAGAAGATTCTTCTCGAATCGCAGGCTGCAGAACTGCAGAGTGAATTGGGTCTTTTGCGGGCTCGCCGAGACGCCCTTCAGAGCATGATCGAATTTGTGAGTTCCAGCAGCTCAGGGGGCGGAGGCAGTGGCCTGCGTGCGCAAATCGACGCCCTGGCCGGTTCGCTGCCCGCTGCGTTGTCCCGTAGTCCCGCGCCGAATCAGGACACAGCTGGGCTCCAGCCTTCGTCCTCCGCGAACAATGTGTTCACGACCCGGCCGCAATCCTCCGGCATTTGGGGTCTGGCGGCGGACCTGATCGGTCTGTCCGGCAAGCTCCATACCCTGAAAGATGAAGCTTCCTCAACCGCAGAGCTGCTGCAGATGGCAAAGCAGCTTCAAGCCCCACAGCTTGATCACCTTCGGATCCTGGTGCACCAGGGGGACCAGTTGTTCGCCGCAGCCGACACTGCTACTCCAGCCTTGCTGGCTCAACAAAAGCAGCAGTTGGACCAGCTAACGGCACAATTCAAGCAGACGTCGGCGGCAATGCTGCCTTTGAGTAAAGTCGCGATTTTATGGCAACTTGTCCTTCGGCTCGCGGCCCTGATCATTCTAATTGCGGGAGTATTTGGCCTGGGAGAGATTTGGCGGAGAACGACCTTTCGCTTGGTCCACGATGTGAGGCGCCGGTACCAGTTCCTCTTGTTGCGCCGGATAGTGATGGGGGCAGCTATAGGCCTGATCATCATCGGCAGCTTCGCCACCCAACTCGGGTCGGCCGTGACCTTTGCCGGCCTGCTCACCGCCGGCGTTGCCGTTGCTCTGCAAAACGTGATCGTGTCCGTGGTGGCCTATTTCTTTCTGATCGGCAAGTATGGGATTCGCGTCGGGGACCGCGTGCAGATTGCCGGCGTCACCGGAGAGGTTGTGGACATTGGCCTGGTGCGAATCCACCTTATGGAACTCGGCGGGCCCGGCGAATCCCAGCCCAGTGGCAGGATTGTGGCCTTCTCCAACTCCATCGTGTTCCAACCCACCGCTGGCGTGTTCAAACAGATTCCAGGGACCAGTTTCGTGTGGCATGAGGTGAAGCTCATCCTCGCTCCGGAAACCGATTACCACGTCGCCAAAGACCGGCTCACCCAGGCGGCGGATGCAGCCCTTGCCAATGATCGCGAGAGTCTGGAGGTTCAGCGGCAGATGATGGAGAGAAACTTCAGTTCGGTTTCAGCCGGCGAACTCCGCCCCAAAATCGGCTTGCACTACGCCGGTTCGGGAATCGAAGCTACGGTGCGTTTTCCTGTAGAACTCGAGAAAGCCTCGGAGACCGACGACCAGGTGATGCGGGAATTGCTTGCTGCCCTCGATCGGGAACCCAAAGTGAAGCTGGTTAGCGCGGAAATGCCGGTCGCCAAGACTGCAGGTTGAGTAATTCTGCCGAGCCTAGGCATTGCCAGCCCAGGCTTTCCGGCGGCAGACAACTACTGGATGGTGCTGGCGACGTTGGAGAAGGTGCTGTTGGCATTGGTGCCGATCAGCTTTATGGTGCCCACAACCAGCAGCAGAATCACCGCCAGCATGACCGCGTATTCCGCTATGTCCTGACCCTGGTCGTCAGACCACAGCCTGCGGAGTAATCGTTGCATAGTTCACCTCAAACCTGTCCTGAACGCCCATAATGAACGGACGGGCGTCGCTTGTCAAATCCTTTTGCACCCGATCTGGTGCAATGCTTGGCTACCGGCTAGTGTCGATCGGGCTAGCGTACAAACGTGGCCGCCCAGGCTGCATAGTCCAACACTCGACCCGGAAGCACGCCCAGATAGATGGTCGCCGCCAAAGTGATGGCCAGGGCGATCCCCAGCCCGGGGGCGATCGGTGGAACCGGGGCTTCGTCGCGCGGCTCGCGCATGTACATGACAATGATGATGCGCAGGTAGTAATAGGCCGCCACGGCGCTGTTGAGCACTCCGATGATCGTCAATCCAATCAAGTTGGCTTGCAGCGCCGCACTGAAGACGTAGAACTTGGCGAAGAATCCGCCCGTGATCGGGATTCCGATCAGCGACAGCAGAAACATTGTCAGAATCGCCGCCAGCAGAGGAGAGCGGCGTCCCAGGCCCGAATAGTCTTCCAGGGTCACCTTGCGCTCGCCCAAGCCGGCAAAATGCCCGACCACGGCGAAGGCACCGACATTCATGGCGGCATAGGAAGCGGTGTAAAACATCGCCGCCGGGATGCCATTCTCCGGCAAAGCCGCGAACGCTACCAGCAGATATCCAGCATGGGCGATGGAGGAGTACGCCAGCAGGCGCTTGACGTTGTCCTGCACCAGTGCCGCGACATTGCCGATGGTCATGGACAGCGCAGCCACCACCCAGATCAGCCCGACCCGTCCCGGCGCATGCGCCTGGAACATGATCCGAATCAGCACCGCGAAAACCGCCGCCTTCGGCCCTGTGGACATGAAGCCAACCACCGGTGAGGGCGCACCTTCATAAACATCCGGCGTCCAAATATGAAATGGAGCAGCCGCCACTTTGAAGCCCAGACCCACAAACATAAGCGCGACACCCAGGTACGCAAGCAGCGGCCCGCCGCTTCCATTGAACGGACCCAGGCCCGCGCTGATTCGCGCAATGCTGGTCGAACCCGTCGCGCCAAACATTAGCGCGACCCCGTACAGGAAGAAAGCTGTAGCAAAAGATCCAAGCAGGAAGTATTTAACTGACGCTTCGCTGCTGATCGCCGCCCGTCGCCGGAACCCGGCCAGGATGTAAGTCGCAATCGAGGAGATTTCCAGCGCAATAAAAATCAGGACCAACTCTACTGCCGAGGACATGAGCGCCATGCCCACCGCGCCAAACAGGATAAGTCCGTAATACTCGCCCGCACGAATCTGCTGCACTTCCATGTACTCGTATGAGCTCAGAATCACCACGATCGTGACACCGATAACCAGGACGTGAAAGAAGATGCTGAAGGGATCAACCTTTACCATCTCCCAGAATCCGAATCCCCAGAACTGTTGTTGAGCCTGGTAAAGAGTTGCGGCCAGCGCGGCGATTGCTCCAAGCAATGCAACGACGCCCAGAGTGCGCTGGCTTCGCCGCTCGTCCATGATCGGATCGAGCAGCATGACAATCATGCCAAAGACGGACAACACAATCTCCGGCAGAATCCGAACGTAATCGGCATTGGGGATCAAGTTGGGCATGATCGGGAGTGCCGCCATCACCGTCCCACCACCTTGGCGTCCAAGTGGGCGGGCGGCTGCAGCACGTTGTGCACCGCCGGATCTATTGTGTTCAACCAAAGCAGTGGCGCGGCCCCCATGACCAGCGCCATAATCGCTGCTGGCCACAGAGCGGCGCGTTCACGCAGATTCAGGTCGGGAAGAGAATTGTTCTCTGCATGCTTCACCACGCCGAAGAACACCCGCTGGTACATCCACAGCAGATAACAGGCGCTCCAGATCACGCCCGTGGCCGCCACGACTCCCCACCATGGCTGAGCCTGGAACGCTCCGCTCAAGACCAGAAATTCGCCGATGAACCCATTGAGCAGTGGCAGTCCCACCGAAGCCAGAACCACAAACAGAAAGAATGTCGAGTAAACCGGCATGGGTGTCGCTAGGCCGCCAAATTCGGAAATCTCATACGTATGGCGGCGTTCATAAAGAATTCCAGCCAGCATGAACAGAGCGCCAGTGGAAACTCCATGCGCCAGCATGACGAACATCGCGCCATTCAATCCCGCCTGGGTGAAACTGAAAATCCCCAGCACCACAAATCCCAAGTGGCTGATCGAGGAATAGGCGATCAGCTTCTTCATATTCGGCTGCACCATCGCCACCAGCGCGCCATACACGATGCCAATCAACGCCAGCACCACAATCCACGAAGCATTGGCCCGCGATTGCTCGGGAAATAGCCCGAGGTTGAAGCGCAACATGCCGTAGGTGCCCATCTTCAGCAGTACTCCGGCCAGCAAGACCGACCCTGCCGTGGGAGCCTCCACGTGAGCGTCAGGCAGCCAGGTGTGGAACGGGAAGAGCGGCACTTTGACTGCGAAGGCAATGAAGAATCCCAGGAAAAGCCATTGTGCCGCCCCGAAGAAATTGGGAACTTGGCCATTCGCAATCGCCTTTTGAATTTCTACGAAATCAAACGTATGCGGATTGGTATTCGCATAGAGCCATAGAATCCCCGCCAGCATGAACATTGACGCGATCATGGTGTACAGAAAAAATTTGATTGCCGCATACACCCGGCGCCCGTGCCCATACATTCCGATCAACAGGGCCATCGGAATTAGGGTCGCTTCCCAAAAGAAGTAAAACAAGAACAAATCGAGCGCCAACCAGCAGCAGGATGAAGAACTCTTTGACCCGCTCGTGAATCGATTTCCACGAAATCAGCACGCACAGCGGCGTAAGAAACGCGGTCAGCACCACCAGCCACAGTGAGATGCCGTCAATCCCCATGTGGTAGTGAATGTTGGGTGTTGGAATCCAGGAAACGTTCTGATCAAACTGGAAACCTGACTGATCGCGATGAAAGTGCGCCGGCAAGTGAAGAGACAAGATAAAGGTGAGCAGAGAAATGATCAGTGCGAATAGCCGAATATCGCGATCGCGCCGCGGAAAAAACAGCAGCAGCAAAGCGCCTGCAGAGGGGACGAAGGTGACCAGCGTCAGAATGTATGGATCCAGTCCGTTCATTGCGTCTTTATCCCCATCCAGACCATGTAAGCGATCACCGCCGTCGCCCCAATTGCCACCCATCCAGCATAAGAGCGCACGTTGCCCGACTGCATATGTCGTACGTTGTCGGAAAGCTCGCGCGCAGTCAATGCCGCGCCAGAACACGATGCCGGAAATTGCAATCAATGGCTTCACAAAAATCCACGCGTAGAGCTCGTCAATCCAGTACTTGCTTGCGACCGCCTGGTAAAGACTGCCGAAAGCCGCCGCAATCTGGTCCGGCAGTTCCGGACTCTGGTGATACAAGAACCATGCCAACAGAAATCCCAATGCCGCGACCGCGACAGAGACGATTGCCAGGAATCTCTCGGATGGCTCTTCCTTCGCGCCCTCAGCAGGCAAAGTTGACGGCGCGACTTCTTCTGCCGCGGCGACTGTCACGCCCGGACGGAACACGGGTGACAAGAATTTGTCGAACCGCTCGCTCCCCATCCACCCGCCCACCACCGAAAGAATCGCCAGAATCGCCAGCGGCACCACCATCACTGCTGGACTCTCGTGTACTCCGCCATGCCCGTGTCCGTGTGGCGCGGACGCCCCCGTCCGCGAATCCTCGTGGCCATGCGAGCCCTCTGCCGCTCCCCGATACTCCCCAAAGAAAGTCATGAACCACTGCCGGAACATGTAGAACGACGTCAGAAATGCCGTAAACAATCCGATCGCCCAGTAAATCCAGCTTCCGTACGGGCTGATGAAAGTCTAAAACAAGATCGCATCCTTGCTGAAGAACCCAGCCAGCGGCCAGAATCCAGCGATGGCAAAAGTTCCGGCAGACATGGTCCAAAACGTCCACGGAATTTTCGTCCGCAGGCCGCCCATCCTGCGCATGTCCTGCTCCCCACCAACCGCATGAATCACCGACCCGGCGGCAAGAAAGAGCAAGCCCTTGAAGAACGCATGCGTCATCAGATGGAAGATGCCCATCGAAAACGCGCCCACGCCACAGGCTAGGAACATGTAGCCGAGTTGCGACACGGTGGAATACGCGAGGACCCTCTTGATGTCCGTCTGCGCCATGCCGATGGTGGCCGCGAAGATTGCCGTAAGCGTTCCAATGATCGCGACCACCGTCAGCGCCGTGGGCGCATGCTCAAAAATGACATGCGACCGCGCGACCATATACACACCTGCCGTGACCATGGTTGCCGCGTGAATGAGGGCGGAAACCGGCGTCGGGCCTTCCATTGCATCCGGCAGCCACACGTAGAGCGGAATCTGCGCCGACTTAC
>WNFF01012886.1_pt1 | contig 12604 bp, 11 predicted proteins | sample 5400441 | NCBI WGS metagenome assembly WNFF01 (sample SAMN13153345, study PRJNA577476) | soil metagenome | isolation source: 120 cm saprolite under Douglas fir tree site 2 hole 3 replicate 1 | place: USA:California | collected 2015-04-18
CAGACAGCTTCAGTGGAAGGGCGCTCGCACTTAATTGCGACCGATATTCGCACCGCCCTTCTCGATTATCGGATCCCTTCCGATGAAGCGCTCCAGAACGCGTTCCAATCCGACCAGCCTTCGGTTAGACCTGCGGTTACGCTCCAGTCGAGCATTGATCCAATTCTGCACCGCCGCTGCAATAGTGTTGCAACTGCAGTGCAGTAATCGCGCATTTACTCCTCAGTGCGTTTTCCATCTTGCTAGGGGGCGAACAGGGAAAATTTCGAAGAATCCTCGCCGCCGGCTTCGCAGCACACCCGGAGCATGAAATTAATCCGTCGATGAGCATGCCTGAAAACCGATGCCGTTGCGTCTAGCACAAAATCTAGCAAAATTCGCTGATCACTTGCGCGACTACTAGGAAATAACCGCAGACGCACCAGACTTACACTAGCCGTGCGATCCGCTTGTGGATGACCTCGGCAGCGAAGCGTTCCATCTCTTCGAGTTGCGGACTGCACTGCAAGAGAACCAAATCGACGCCTACCTCTTCGAATTTATCGATTCGCTCGGCGACTTGATTGGGCGTCCCGACAAGCCCCGGGCGCAAACCTCGGTTCGAAACCGAATATTCCTGGATCGACATTTGGCCTTCGAGCTTTGTTCCGCTCAGCCATTGCTGATAGTTATCGTATCCGGCTGCGGAAGCTTTGACGTCGGTAATGCGAGTGAGTTCCTCTTTTGCTTCTTCTTCTGAATCGCGGACGATGGTGTATGCCGCAACGCCGAACTGCATCGGCGGCAAATCGAGTTTTTCACGACGCGCTCGCATGTCGGAAATCTTTTCGCGAATCCGCTCGGGCGGATCGCCATGCATCACGTAAGCGTCGCATCGTTCAGCGATCAGATTTTTTGCGGCTTCCGATTCGCCGCCTGCGTAGATGACCGGACGCGGCTTGGTGATCGGTTTCGGTGCGAGAGTTCCGCCTTCGACCCGGTAGTATTTTCCGGTGAAAGAGAATCCGTCCTGCTTCCACATTCCGTCGACGACTTCGAGCCACTCCGCTGTGCGCGCGTAGCGGTCGTCGTGTTGTTCGAACTGGACTCCGTACTTTTTGGCTTCGTCCGCCCACCAAGAGCTGACGACGTTCAATGAAAGCCGTCTGCCGCCGCCAATGTGATCGATGTTGGCGGCCTGTTTGGCGAGGAGGGCGGGCGAGTGAAACGTCGGACGCACCGCGACCATCAACTCGAGCCGCTCCGTCACCGCAGCCAACGCAGCAGCCGTGCTCCACGCATCCAACGTGGGTGCACCGGCGCCTTTGATGTCGTTTAAGTTCAACTCCGCGACGAGAGCTAAGTCATAGCCGATTTCTTCACTGCGCCGGGCAAGCCTGCTCACATAATCCCAGCTCGCTTCCATCCGCTCGTCCTCGACGTTTCGCAGCCAGCCGCCAAAGACCGGCAACCAATAACCGTAACGCATCATTCGCCCCTCCGTTGTTGTTCGAGAAAATCGACAAGTTGCACATGCGGGTCGAAGCCGATGACGCGCGGAGCATCGGCGACGAAATTCGATAGCGCGTTGATGTCGTAAAAAACGGCGCGGCCGTCGCGATCGTCTGTGATGTATTCTACGCCGCCGACATCAATGCCGGCAGCAGCGACGATTTTCTCGACCGCGTCGATCGCACTGCGCTGCGGTGTGCATGCCTTCACTTTCAATCCCACCTTGGGCGAATCGCTCAGCCGACCTTCTAGAAACGCTGGGACGCTCTCGACCTGGCAAATCTCAGCCGGGCAGAGATTGAAGTTTTTGCCGGTGGTGAAGATGTCGATCGCGTAGAAAAATTTGCCGCCAAGCGTTTCCACCCGCGTGATATGGCCGTTGCGCGCCGGGATCAGTTCCTGGACGAGCGCAATTTGATCGATGCCTAATTCTAATTTGGCTTCGTCGATGGCGGCGTGGAGTTGCCAAATCGAATCAAACCGCGCAATGCCGGCGCCGCGCCCGCCGATGTTTGGTTTTACCAGCAACGGAAATCCGATCTGTGGCGCAGCGGCGAGTATTTCGCCCGTGCAATTGGCCACGCGCGTCTTCGGAAGAGATAGGCCTAACGAGTTGAGCAACTGGAGTTGTCGTGCCTTGGATGTCTCTATCTCAAAGGCTCGACTGCCGTTGATCACGCGAACACCAGCCGCTTCAAGATGCGCGAGGTAACTATGCGTGAAAAATATGCCCTGACTGTTCCCGCGCAGATACGCCGATGCGCTCATGCGATTGAAGAACAGCGAAAAATCCCTGGCGGCCGATGCCGGATCGTAGGAATGACAGGATGGATCCAGCTTCACGTAATTGATGCCACGCGAATCGAGCTCCACGAACAGTGGACGAAACCAATCCGGATGTTCGTAAAAAATCGCCAGCGGTTTTGAGGTCATCAGTGCGATCGAGAAGGAAAAAAGCGTGCGCTAGCCGTAGAAGTTGTCGAAGTAGCGAGCGACCTTCACCAACACCAACAACCAGGGATACGCGACCCAGGCCAAAGCTTTGAGAATCACGAGTGGAAGCGGCGTTCTCATAATTTTCACCGGCTCATTATTGTGCTAGCACATCACCGGTTGCGGCCTAATCGAATGTTTTGGCTTTACCCGCATACTTCGTTGGGCCGTGCACAATGTCTGTGTCGGGACCGCCCTTCGCAGATGGCGCGATCCTGGTCTGCGCACTCCGCTTGGAAGAGGTGCTGGACCAATTCTGAGCGCCGGCTGCAAAGGCAAAGTGAGCGCCAGCTTTTCAAAAAACGCCCGGCGATTTGGATACAGTATCTGGCTAATTGTTGTGTGCATATTGGTTGGAATTTCCGGTTTCATGAATGTTGTACGTTAACTCCTCCAGCTCCCGCTCCGTGTCCCGTTGGCGCGGCCACCGCGGGAAAATCCATCGCCGGCGCCGTCATAGAAATTACCGGAGCGCGCTGCGGAACAAATTGCGTGAAGTCTTTTGTAAATAAAAGATCGAGCAGCCAGTCGATCGCGACGCGCACTTTCTTTTCCATGCGCGGCAACTTGCTCCAATAGATGCCACGCCAAAGAAACCACGCGAGAAAACCAGAAAACTTGAGGCCGAGAATTTGGGCCACACCGGTGCGTCGTCCGATGGACGCGAGCTGACCGAGCGTTCTAAACTTAAATGGCTTCTTCTTAGTGCGACGGATTTCGGCGAGGATGTTGTGCGCCAGGACCTTCCCTTCGCGCACAGCATGCTGCGCTGTCGGCGGGCAAAATTCTCCTGTGGTTAAATCCGGTACCAGCGCACAATCGCCAACCGCCCATACTCCGGGCCGTGACCCAACGCTGAGGAATTCATTCACCTTCAATCGGCCACGTTCCTTAATGCAATCGAGAAGATCGATGGTTGGATTGGGCGAAGCGCCCGCTGTCCAGACAAGTGTGAAACTTGTTAATCGGGTGCCGTCGTTCAAATGAACTTCACGCGGTGTAACGCCGCTGACCCGAGTCCTGCGGTAAATCTCCACACCGCGTTCGCGAAGCTTCTTGTCGGCGTAACGGCCAAGCTCTTCGCCCAGCTCGGGCAAAATGTAGTCGCCGGGATGAACGAGCACGACGCGCAGCATTTCCGGTTTGAGAAGCGGATAAAATGGCAACACGTCGTGCAGAAAATCGTTGATGCTGGCGATCGTTTCCACGCCGGCAAACCCACCGCCGGCCACAACAAATGTCAGCAACGCCTCGCGCTCTTTGGCAGCGCACTCCGTGTCGGCTTCTTCCAGATGCGCGATAAGGCGGTTGCGCAATTGGATCGCGTCACCTAACGACTTCATGGTGAACGCACGCGCTTCCAATCCCGGTATTTTGAAGAAATTTGTGATGGAGCCCAGGGCGAGCACGAGGTGGTCGTACTCAAGTGTGTGCGTGTGATGATCGAAGCCGTGCGACACGACGACAGCGCGCTTTTCCAGATCGATGCTCTCAACATCGCCCGCAAAGAAATCGACGTGACGCAGCATCTTGCGCACAGGATTAACGATGTTTGTGATGTCGAGATCGCTCGCCGCGATCTCGTGCAGCATCGGCGTAAATAGAAAGAAGTTGTCGCGGTTTACGAGCGTTACCGCGATGTCGGAATGTTTCCAGCGCTCAAACTCCAGCGCAGCATAAAGACCGGAGAAGCCACCACCGAGAATGAGCACGCGTGATTTTTTGTCGCTCATAAGTTCTTTATTCGCGGTTGACATGCTCGAGCCGTCGAACGTTGAGCTCTGCGGCACGCAGTCGGGTGAAATCCGCTTGACTTGTGCCGTCGCCGAGCAACGACCGTCCCCCTTGTGCAACGAGTGCCAACACCGCGCTGTAGCCGTTGAGGTCCCAGCCGAATATACCGGGCGACGCGAGGTCTTCGGTGCAGTTAAGTCCCTTTGCTTCCTCTTCCCGGTAAATGAAATTGCGATACCAAACGGGATCGCGCAGGAAAAACCCGCTCGTCTGCGCTGTCACCGCTGGTACATTGGGATATGAGCGAAAAATGAGATGCTCACCCTGTGAATAGCTCTCGAAACTGAACTCGTGGTTCTCCCGATGCAGGTGATCAAAATCGCGACCCGAAAGGAACAAGCGCACCTTTAGTTTTACGCGCTCGTTCGTGTGCCCGATTAACTTCCATGCCATTACAACAGACGAAGTTCCGCGCGGAATGAAGATCTCTTGCTCGATTACGAGGTCGTCGGGGAGTTTGAACGACCAGCGTGGCCACGGCGTCGATTCAAACTTGATGATGCGCGATGCGCCGTCGGGATGAATGACATCCGGCGCATAATGCTGCGAACTGAGCCAACAAGTTTCGCCGTCGAACTCCACTTGCGCATCGAAGCCATTCACAAGCACGAGGCGACCGGTGGGCGAATTTGTCTTCGCGAGTAGCAGCGAGTGATAACGGCGGGTTCGAATGCCAGAGGCCGTCCCGCTGGCAAATCCGCCGAATTCATTTGGTTCAATCCATTCGTCCGTTAAGGACGCAGAATAGTTCATAAACGTGAGTGTTGTGCCAAAACCACGAGAATCAGCAGGATGAGAACGGGTAGGTCGAGCATAGGTGAACCTTCAGGTTTGTTGTTTGTTATATTTCGTCGTGAAGCTTTGCTTTTCCTTACAGGCGCGGGCTCGACGCGTTCGCGCTTTCCTTCGTTTCGAAATCGTGATAACGAGCAAATATGAACCAGCCTGGCGCCGCCCCGTCTTCATCCGTTACCGCGGAGCGACCGACGACGACGATTGCGCCGAGGCGCGGTCGCGCGCAAACGAATCCCGAGCGCTGGGTCGATGAGCACGGCGATTGCCTTTTTCGATACGCCCTTGTCCGTGTGCGCCGCCGTGAAGTCGCCGAAGACTTAGTGCAAGACACATTACTCGCGGCGATACGCAGCCGTGAAAAGTTCGCCGGGCAATCTTCCGAGCGCAGTTGGCTAACCGGAATCCTAAAGCACAAGATCAGCGATCATTTTCGCAAGCTCGGACGCGAAACGTCGTTTACTGATCTGGATTCACTGGCCGACGAATTTTCGGAGAAGTTCGTCCCAGAAGGGTACTGGGTACACGTGAAAGGGCCAAAGGAGTGGAAGCCTGAGTCCGATGAAGTAATGCATCGCGCCGAATTCTGGCAAACGATGCGGCACTGCCTGGACAAGCTTCCGGAGCGGATCGCAAACGTTTTCATGCTGCGGGAAATGGATGAAGTCGAAAGCAAGGAGATTTGCTCGATGCTTTCGATCTCCGAAAGCAATCTCTGGGTCATGCTTCATCGGGCGCGCATGGCGCTGCGCGAGTGCCTGGAGATAAACTGGTTTAATCGAGAAAAATGATGGGACCAAACGGAGGGCTCCGGAAAATGCTCGTCTGGATTATATCCTGGGCGACACCAAAGTGCCGCGACGTTGTGCGCATTTTATCGGAACAAATGGATCACGAATTGCCGTTAATGATGCGCTTTAGGCTGCGATTGCACTTCTCAGTGTGTTGCTGGTGCGAACGTTACATGAAGCAGTTGCACTACATACGCGAGGCAGCGCGTCGTTTCCCAGAACACGCAGATGAAGCCGGCGACCCGGCGCTCTCGCCGGAGGCGAGGTTTCGCCTAAAACACGTTCTCAACAGTCAGTAATTCGGCGAGAGGTGCGTTCCGCTCGCCCGGTCGTAAGGTTTTGCCGACCTCTGCGACTTACAATCTGGATTGAAACGACAATTGACCGACTGGCTTCCGCGCAGGGCAATCCTGTTGATTGCGCGGTACACACCCGACTGTCATAACATGACGCTCCTAGTTTCGCAGTCGATGGACCACCGGCTTTCGTTCAGCACTTGGGTCCGCATGAAACTGCATTACATCATCTGCGTTTGGTGCGAGCGTTATGCGGAGCAGGTCGCTTTTGTGAAGAGCGCTGCGCGTGGCTTCGCGAAAAACTCGGCGAATTCCGGTACGGAAACGATTTCACCAGAGAAAAAGAAGCGTCTTCAGGCTGACATTGCTAGCCGTTTGTAAGGTTCTGCGCGTCACGCCGACTAAACTGCAACAAAAGAAACAGACACCATTCATGAACCAAATCCTATCATCACTCATCGCGTTTGTTCGCCGTCACCGTAGTCGTCCGCGCAACATTAAAAGACGCATCTCAGTTGCATTGCTGACGATTACTGCAGTCGCTTCCAACCTGCCCGCAGGACAGGTTGTAAACGTCGATCAAAACGGCCTTGCCCTTCAAGGCTACGATCCTGTGGCCTATTTTACCGATGGCCAGCCAGTCAAGGGCGCAAAGGAGTTAGCCGCGAGGTATAATGACGCGACTTACTATTTCGCTTCTGCCGAACACAAGGCACAGTTTGAAAAGGAGCCGGGGAAGTATGCGCCCTCCTTTGGCGGCTTTTGTGCTTTTGCTGTTTCCCGTGGTACTACGGCGCCGACTAGTGTTGATGCGTTCCAAATCATCAACGGGCATCTCGTACTTCAGAATAACAAGGATATCCTGAAGCGTTGGCAGGAGGATCCCAAAGGCAACTTTGAGAAAGCCGAGGCAAATTGGCGCGAGATCGTGCAACAGAACGCCGACAAAAAGTAACGGAACGGAATTTCTTTGATGCAAACGAATCATATCATCTGGCGAATTCTATTTGCGCTCGCCTCAATTATCTTGGCGTCCGCCATTGCGCGCGCGGACCAGTTGCGATTCGAGAGTGGCGAAAAGCGCGTCGCGTTTGTCGAGCTCTTCACGTCCGAAGGTTGCAGCAGTTGTCCGCCAGCAGAGCGAACACTTTCAAAACTCACGACGCATCCGTCTTTGTGGAAAACGTTCGTGCCAGTCGCATTTCATGTAAACTACTGGGACAACCTCGGCTGGAAAGATCGCCTGGCTTCCGTTGAATTTACGCAGCGGCAACACACTTATGCTTCGGGTTGGGGGAGTGACACCGTTTACACTCCGGAGTTCGTTCTGAACGGACGCGAATGGCAATGGGCAGGCGCGGACACACTCTCGCGCGAATCGAACGAAGCTCCGGGTGTGCTAACGGTTTCACAAAATGACGCTAGAAATTTTGTCGTCGCGTTTACTTCGACGAAGCCAATGACTGGAGATTTAACTGCGCACGTCGCTATACTCGGCTTTGGAGTAACATCCGATGTAGCGCGTGGTGAGAATGCCGGTCGCAAACTCACCCACGATTTTGTCGCGCTGTCGCATCATGAGTCGAAACTGCAGGGCTCGCCGTTGCGCGCCGAATTTAAACTCGACGAAAACAACAGCGAATCTCAGCGCCGCGCTCTTGTCGCCTGGGTGAGCGTTGGTGGAGATCTGACGCCGATTCAGGCTACCGGCGGCTGGCTGACGCAGTCGCGCTAGACCTTTCGGCAAACCGTTCGCTATCTAAAACGCACTGAGCTCGCGATCTGGACCGGCTGCAATCGGTTCTGCGAGATACGGCGAGGAACGTCTGGGCGTTTTTTCTGCAATAACGTTTTCGCCAGACGCGCTCCTTGCAGAGCAGCTAACGAAAACAATAGCCAGCGCGCGATCGCCCAATGGCCTTTCCCCGCAATTGCTTGATGGTAAATAAGCAGCCCCGCTGCAACGTAAGCGAGCCGATGAAGAAGCTTCCAATTCTTTCCACCAAGCAGCCGGACAGACCATTAATTGCTCGTGATCGCGAGGATCAGTAGGATTGTCAGCCCTGCTGCTCCAATCCAAATAAATGGTTTTGATAGGCTTCTCACCAAGCCGTCCAATCCGCCTTCATAGAGGACGTGCAAGCTGAAATGGAGCAGACCGTAAGCGCACGCCGTCACACCGATTGCGCGGCGATGCCGGTTTAAGGCCATCACGATCCGCGAATTCGGGAACAAGACGCGCAGCGGGCTAAGTGCGAGAACGGCGCCGAGCGTCCAAATGGCAATCTCGCCGCTCTCGTGCAGCAGCGTTTCTAACGGATTTGCACCGAGCCGTCCGGTGAAGGCGGGAATTAGAAGGAACCACATCCCGACGCTGATGAGAACTGTCAGCGCGAATAGTTTGTGTGCGAGAATCTTTAGCAAAACATTCATATCCAAGAGGCGAGATTAGAAATTCTTGCGCAAGTCCATTCCGGCGTAGAGAGGGGCGACCTGCTTTTCCGTAACCGTTGAACATCAGCGTCGGTTGCTTGCCGGAGAAAAAACCGCCACCGATCACCCGCTCGCTCGCCTGGCTCCAACGCGGATGATCGACGTTCGGATTCACGTTCGCGTAGAAGCCATATTCGTTAGGCGCCAGCTCGTTCCAAGTTGTTTTCGGCCGGTCGGACACGAACTCAATCTTCACGAGCGATTTAGCGCTCTTGAATCCATATTTCCATGGAACCACCAGACGAATCGGCGCGCCGTTTTGATTGCGCAGCGGTTTGGCGTAAAGGCCCGTCGCGACGAAAGCAAGTTCGTTCATCGCCTCAGGTAATGTGAGACCCTCGGTATACGGCCAAGGCAAGTCATTCGAGCGTTGCCCTGGACATTGCTCCGGATCAAAAAACGACGTGAACTTCACGTACTTAGCCCCCGACTTTGGCTGCGCAAGATCGATGAGTTTCGCCAACGGAAATCCGTCCCACGGGATCACCATCGACCAGGCTTCAACGCAGCGATGGCGATAATTTCGTCGCTCGATGCCGCCGACAAGTTTGATTAGCTCGTTGATGCCAATCTTGCGCGGATTCGCGCAGAGGCCGCCAATCTCGAGCGTCCACGGATCGGTTTTCCAACCTTTGTTCGAAAGTTCCTGCGGCTGACCTTTGGCGAACCCCCATTCGTAAAAGTTGTTGTAGCTCGTGATCGAGTCTTCCGAAGTCAACTTCGCACCTTCGAGTTTGAAAGACGGATTGAGCGAGTCCGGGAATCCGGCGGAGGCAGCGCGCATTGTTGCCGGCAGGAGAGCAGTACCCGCGATCCCGTAGCCAAAGAGCCGCAAAAATTCGCGCCGGTGGAGGTAATGGGCTTCAGATGTGACTGCCCAAGTAGGGACTTCCCATGGGCGACCCGCCTCGACCTTTCTCATCTCCACAGGTTATAGGTCGTTAAGCGCCCGCGAACCTTACGCTCGGTACGTACGATCGGCCGTTATGCCTTCTGCACGAACGCCCGGACGTGATGCAGCCCGGTTGCGCCGTCCGGCACCTGGTCGCGGTATTCGCTGATCTGTAAGTTGCCGTTACCATCGGTGGCTCGGACTACGAGCATGGTCTCACCTTCCTCGTCCGGCACCCACTGGTAGCTCCAGAGACTCCAGCTCAATTTAGTTCCTGGTTTTGTAATCTCCGCGTCTTCCCAGGTTTCACCGTCGTCGCTGCTTACCTCCACTTTGGAAATCCCGCGGTCGCCACCGAAAGCCATCCCGCGTAGTTCGACCGCTTTCCCAGTCTGGAACGGCGCTTCGAAATGGTCGCCTCTCACTTGCGGCGCGTCGAAACGACTGTGGGTCGGAACCGAGTCGCCTTGGCGTCCCCAGCCTTGCTCTTTATAAAAGCCGCAGCCGTGGCGCCGGTGCAAACGGCCATCGGCTTCGTCTAACAGCTCAATACGTGTAAGCCACTTCGGGTTTTTTTCCCCGTAGAGGCCGGGTACGATCAGGCGTAAGGGAAAACCGTGCCTCCTCGGCAACGGCTCTCCATTCATTTCGTATGCAACGAGTGTTGTCTCTTCCATCGCCTTCTCAAACCGAAACGTCTCGTAGTAGCCGTCGGCGGCGCGAAATAGAACAGTGGTCACGTTTGGTTTCGGCTTCACCTGCGCAAGCAATGTCGGCAGAGGAACGCCTTTCCAAATAGCGTTCGAGCAAAGTCCGCTGCCTACTCCGTAGGAGATGCAAAGCAGCGTCGTCTCCTGCTCGACGGCCGGCATTGCAGCAATGTCGGCGAAGGAATAAACACGCGGGTTTTCAACTTGCCCGACAATGTCCAAACGCCAGGACTCCCGCGCTACGTCAGGATCAACGAGATTCTTTGAGACTTGATAGAATTCGTCTTCTGGACGAATCGGCGTGATTTTCTGGACCTTAGGTCCGCCGTACTGACGCCCGTCGTAGCTGAATGTCCCCATGCGGAAAAGCCGGCGTAAGGTACTGCCAAGAGCGAGCGCGAGGGCCGCGCCAATTCCGAGCGCGACAAAACGGCGACGACCGACGGATCGCCCAAACGCGATCGCTTTCTCGTCTACATCGGCTGCGTGCGGCGACCTGCTGAGCAGACCGTAGAAAAACATGATCGCGATTCCGCATAGCAAAAATGAAATCAGCATCTCGAGTGAGGCGATCGCGTGCGCGATGCCTGGCGGAAAGCCACGATAATTCGTAAAAAGCGTCGGCCAAAGTAAGATAACGAGAAGGACTGTCGCAATTAGGACACCTGGAATTATCAATGGCCAGCCGCGCGCATCGAGCAACGAACTACTCATAGTTCGCCCACCGTCGCGCCGGTCGCGTCGCTGCAGATAGAACGCATAGATGACGCCGCCCAACCCGGCGACAATCACTTGTCCCGCGAGCGCGCCGAAAATTCCCTGCAGTTTAAGCGGCGTATAGCCGCCCGCGCGGACGAGCGATCCAATGAAGAACTCGACGGTAAGCAGCGGAAAGATCCGATCAAAGATCAGCTCCGTCGGCGTCGGCCATCCAAGGAACAGTCGCAACAATCCCATCGTTAAGAGCATTGTGAGCCCGGCGAGCACACCCGCGCAGAATCCCCAAATCAGCGTCTTGACCCAGTGCTTAACTGATGAAAGCGAAGACGGGATAGGCATATCAGGGAGATCTTTAGAAGTTCTGCTAAATGAGTGAACACCCTTCCTTAGGCCGGTGCCCCGATCTGAACTTTTACTTTAGCCGAATCGGTCGCAGTGATTCGTGACATATTTTCCCTCCCGCTTGTTATTGGTTTGTCGCTTTCAGTTCGGATTCCTTACTGGCCGATTTAGCACGAGTTCGCCTCCTGGGAGGCTACGGGTTTCGGTACCTTTTTTGTCATCACTCAGTTTGCCGGTTTGGCGTCGCGGCATAAGACGTGTCACACCTATCGTGTAAAGTAAGTCACAGCTAAATGCGAAATTTGTTCTGCACGGCTTCACATGGCATGCTTGCAATTCTCCTTGTAGCCAGCGCCACCGGCCAGGAAATCGAGAACCGACAGGTTGTCGTTCAGGCCGAAGCCGAGGAGTTGCCCAGCGCTTATGGTGCTCCGCCCGATTTATCCCATGGTCGCATCTCTACGCTGACGAAGTCCTACGTGCTTTCACCTTTCAGCTTCGAACTCGAAGCTGGATACGAGGGCGACATCTTCCGTCATGAATTACCGGCTCAGCTTTTTCGACAGGAGATCGAAATGGGGCTGCCAGCGCGCTTTACTGTTGGAATACAAAACCAGATCGAGCGCTTTGCCTAACACCTGGAGGCCGATTCGTAGTGGCAACGCGCCTTCGTTTCTCAGCCGAAGATGGATTCGAATGGAAGGCCGGGATTGAGATGATTCGTGGCCAGCCAGTCGCTGTTAAAAAGTTTTGACTGATACTTGTGCCCTGAGTCGCAGAGAATGGTGACGATGGTCTGGCCTGGGCCGCGTTCCTTAGCGAAGCGGACGGCGCCGGCAATGTTGATTCCGCTGGAAAGGCCGAGGAACAGACCTTCTTCGCGCAGAAGGTGGCAGATGATGGTCAAAGCAGTCTGGTCGTCAATCCGATAGGCTTGATCAACCGTGATGCCTGCAATGTTTTTCGTCACGCGTGTTTGCCCGATGCCTTCCGCAAAGGAATCGCCGTCATTGGTATCGGTGTTGCCGTTGGTGAACCAAGACCACATGGCAGAGCCATAGGGATCGGGGCACACAGCGGCAACCTTTGGGTTTTGCTTCTTCAGGTAAAGCGCAGTGCCAGCGAGTGTGCCGCCGGTGCCGACAGCAGCGACAAAGGCGCTGACTTCTCCTTTAGTTTGCTTCCAGATTTCTGGTCCGGTGCTGCGGTAATGGGCGTCGCGATTGGAAATGTTGTCGAATTGGTTTGCCCAGAACCAGCCACGCTCCTCGGCCAGCCGTCGCGCGATGT
>WNFF01004630.1_pt1 | contig 12601 bp, 11 predicted proteins | sample 5400441 | NCBI WGS metagenome assembly WNFF01 (sample SAMN13153345, study PRJNA577476) | soil metagenome | isolation source: 120 cm saprolite under Douglas fir tree site 2 hole 3 replicate 1 | place: USA:California | collected 2015-04-18
GGAGCAAGCTCAGGCAATGAATGATTTTATGAAGACCGAGAAGCATGACCCGCTGCAGGCGGGGTTGAAAAGCGGCGACGATGTGCAGGGCGCTCTCACGACCATCGCCGCGGCGAGCAAAAAGCAGGGAACACCGGAGGAAGTGAAAGGACGTGCGGTCGCCGTCGCGCTGGCCACCAAAGTGTTGTCGAAACTGTGAAGCGCTTTCACCGACCGCGGGCGTTTGCTCTCGCGCTGTTGCTCGGCACGGCTACGGCGCTGGCGGCAGCGGACCACGTGGTGATTCCGCTCATCCCGGGACTGACGCTGGTGCACGCCGTCAGCGAGCGCCAGGGGGACTACGAATCGATCCTGAACGTCGAGGATCTGGATGCCGACGGCATGCTGCATCTCACGGCTTCCGTCGACCTGCCGGACCCGGCGGGCGGAAAGCGCAAGCCGGTTTCGTTCAACCGTGACGTGAGTGCCGATGACCGCGACCAGGCGCGCACCTACAAATATATGTTCTCGACCGGCGCCGAGGAATATCCCGGCACGACCGCCATGGGGACGTCGGCCGCCGTCATCAAGGACTTGCGGGCTGGCGGCGCCGCTGCGGTCACGCTCGATGGGGAGATAGGCGGACTCGCGGCGATGCTGGGCGGCTTTTTACAAATGGTGCCCGGCGCGAATTCGAATCAGCCGAGGACACCCTATTTGACCGCCGCCGGCACTATCCGCGCCGTCGAACCCAAGCCGGTGCCGTACCCGATCATTGTCAACGACGCACTGGTGTCCTTGTCCGCCTGGCATGTCAAAGGCGACTTCGTGCAGGACGGCGCCGCGGTGCCCGTCGAGTGGTACATCCTCGATGATCCGCACAATCCCATCACGCTGCGCGGTGCCTTCGGCACGGACAAGACGGACATCGTGCGAATCTCCTACCCGGTCGACAATCCCACCCAATCGCTCGAGACCTCGCTAGCCAAAGACCATCGCGCGGTGATCTACGGCATTTATTTTGATTTCAACAGCGCGACGATCAAGCCGCAGTCCGCCGCAGTGCTGCACACCATCGCCGACGTCATGAAGAAAAATCCGCAGTGGTCGCTCACCGTCGAGGGCCACACCGACAACATCGGCAGCGCGTCGGCTAACCAGGAATTATCCGCGCGGCGTGCGGCCGCGGTGCGCGCCGCTCTGATTCCCCTCGGCATCGCAGAGACGCGCCTCGTGACCTCGGGGTTTGGCAGTTCGGTGCCGCGCGACACCAACACCACGCTGGCGGGGCGTGCCCACAACCGTCGGGTCGAACTCACCCGACAGTAAACCGCCACTCGTGAACTGTTCATCTTTTCTCCAGGAGCATCTATGAAACTTAAGCTTTTAGCGCTGACGATTTTCGCGGCAACCGGCACGGCCAGCCTGGCTTGCATGGCCGACGATTTGACGGTGGTCTCCAATGTCACCACCAACGGTCAGCCCGGAGGTACCCAGACTAGTTACATCTCGAGCGATCACATTCGCCACTCCGAATCGAAAGGGAACGATGTGATCATTGATCTCAAGAACGGCGCGATGACCAACATCGACGGCAAGAAAAAGACCTACTACGTCATGACCAAGCAAGACATGGAGGCCATGCAAGCGGCCATGGCCGCGCGTATGAACGACCCCAAGATGAAGCAGGCGATGGCCATGATGCAAGGCATGAGCTCGTCCATGGCCTCCAGCACCGAAGTGAAGAAAACGGGCGTCACCCGCAAAGTGGCGGGCTACGCGTGCGAGGAGTGGCTCATCACCATGGGCGGCATGATGAGCATGACCGAATGCGTCACCAATGACTTCAAGTATCCGGTGCAGAGCTGGTCCGCGCTCACCGATTTTCAAGAATCGATACGCAAATCCATGAGCTTCGGTCCCAGCGCCAAGTCGGGCGCCGACTATGCCGAAAAGATGAAGAGCATCAAGGGCTTTCCCGTGGCCTCCACGACGACCGTCGATGCCGGCGTCATGAAGATCACCACCGCCACGGAAGTTACCGACGTGAGCCGAACGCCCATCCCGGCCTCGACCTGGGACGTGCCCGCCGGCTTTACCAAGGTTGAGAATCCGATGTTGAAGTCCTTGCGGCAACACGGGGGCTAGACCATGCGTCTGCTCCAGCCGAAGTTGTCCCTGATCGGGGTCGCGCTCCTGACCGCAGCAGCGTTACTAGGGGGTTGCAAACGCGCCACGCCGCCCGCCGCGGCAGTCGCTGAAACGCCGGCGAGCATACCCGCCAGCGCGCCGGCGCTGATATTGAGCGACGCCGAATCCCGCTACGGCGTCTCGCCGAAATTGGATCCGCGCGTGACCTATCAGCCCGATGTCATCGTCATGGAACATGGCGCAGAAGCCATCCGTGCGCCGACCGCCGACGGATTTACCTGGACCATCGACGGCACAGCGCGGGGCGCGTCGAGCATCGAAGCCGGCAAAATTCTGTTTGCGACCGGGCGGGTGGTGGGGCGGGTGCTCAAGGTCGAGGGCAAAGGCTCGGATCTCAATGTCACCTTGGGTCCCATCGAGCTCACCGACGTCATCAAAGAAGCGCACATCGACTACAGCGGCCCCATCGATCCGGCCACGATGCTGGTGTATCCGGCGCCGGCGGGGTATCCCGGAACCACCCTCGATCGGAACGCCCCGGAGCCCGCCGCCACGGACACCACCGCACAGCGCATGCCTCACCCCTCGATGCAGGTGCTCGCGGCCTACCGACCGAGGCCCTGCGCCGCGGAGGAGGAGGAACAGCCGGCACCCTTCGCCGCGATGTCGACCGTGTATTTCGAGGGCGCCGGGAACTCCCGCCCCGAGGGCAGGTGTGACCGCATGCAATCTCGCGGCCGGCTCGTGCACGTCAGCACGGGGATCTCGGATATTGCGGCGATCTTGATGAACGGCTTTCAAATCGTGCCCGACGTGAGCAAGGGGCTGGGCGCGACCATCAATTACGACTTCCCGCAGAACAAGAATATCAAATTCGTGGCGCATGCGCGCCTTCGACTCGACTCGCCGCGATTTACCTTCAAACTGGATATCAGCAATGGCCGCTTGAAGACGGCGGCGGTGGAGTTGGCCGGCGTGGGCGCACTTGATGTGGGGATCGAGGGCGGAACCTACGGTGCATTCACAAACGTCAACCAGGCTTTTGCCATACCGCTCGATATTTCCTTTCCCATGCCCGTCATCGTGCCGTTCGCGGCGACGTTTCATCAAAGCATCCTGATTGAAACCATGTTCACCGCCCAGCAGGCCGTCATCAAGGCGAACGGCGAGTACAAATTCGGCGGCTCCGTCACGGCGGGCATCGTCAATGGCAGTGCGACGGCAACTGCTCCCTTGTTTGTGAGCACGGAGCAAAACTTGGCGAACTCGCTCACCGGCGTCTCACTCGGTGTGAACGGCCTCGTCATCGGCTATGGCGGCAAGTTTATCGTCGGTCTCGGCGCGCTTGGGTTAGTCGTGGGCCCTTATGCGAGCATCAACATCAGCGCCGGCATGACCAAAGGCTCGGATGCGCAGGGGGCCATGGTTGGTTACACCTGCCGGTCTGCGACGTTGGATCTCTTCATGGATTACGGAGTGGGCATGGCCATTCCCACCTGGTCCGCCAGCGCCATCAATACCTTTCTAAGTATTTTTCACGCCAAGCCCATAAGTTCGACCTACAGCGCTCCGCTTGGTCATGCCCCGATCAAGACTTTGTACGACGCCGTGCCGCAGGGTTGTGCGAAGAAAGCCGAGGCGTCGTGACAGCGCGCTTTTTCGGCACACACCGCACTCGTCAAATCAAGGTGCTAACCGCCGCAAAACTGGGTGCTTCAAAGGCTTTGTTGCCGCTGAGCGACTCCGTCGGGGCAAATTACGGTCTGAATCGTTTCGGGTTGCCGCAACGCGATCCGGTTGGTTGACAATTCTCGGCCTGGTGGGATAGTCCCACTAATGATACTTACCCTCGATGCCAAACGCCGTCTGACTCTCCCTGCGAGTCTCGTACCTGCTCAGCCGGGCGATCATTTTCAAGCGGAGTTCGACCCCGAGGAAGACGCTGTGGTTTTCCGTCGCATAGCCAAGAAGGCGGATTGGCTAAACGTGCTGAAGGCGTGCCCGGTGAAGATGGACGATCTTCCGCCGAGGCGCCGCGAGGTTCCGAAGCGCCTAAAGTTGTGAGCTGGCTTCTCGATTCCGATGTCTTGAGTCAACCCGCAAAAAAGATCGGGGATGCGCGTGTCATCGCGTGGCTCGAAGAGCATCAACACCACTGCTACACCAGTTCAATCGTCATCGCTCAATTAGCATTTTGGGTGCGTACCAAAGCGAGGAAAGCAGCGGGTGGCGCTACAGAAGTGGTTGACAGAATTGGTCGAGGCGATGCACGGCCGGATTCTTGGATTCAACGTCTCGGTCGCTCACGTGTGGGCGGACCAGCAGCACCAGCTACAGAAAGCGGACAAGCCAATGCCGGTTGAAGACAGCTACATTGCAGCGATCGCGCGCCGCCACAATTTGACGATCGTTACAGGAAACGTGAAGGACTTTCAGAGGCCAGGGATCAAAGTCTTCGATCCGTTTGCGGATGCTGAAGGCTAACCCGCTCTCGGCCGGGAGTTCGAGACGGCGAGGAGAATCGAAAAGCGGACTTGCGGGGCAGTTGCATTGAAATAGCCGGGACACATGCGGACATCCACTTCCTGCTATCGACGCTCTACTATCGACATAGCAGCGTAAGATTTAACTGGGTTGGCGAGTTGCTTCTGGTTGCCAATGGCAAGGTGGGCGCCAGGTCGACGGTATCGGCCGCCGTCACTCGATTGCGACCCGCTTTCTTACTCTTGTAGAGATTCTGATCCGCAAGGTCGAGTAGCCTCTCCATCGTGGTTGAATCACGTTCAGCGATAACGCCCAGCTCGCTCGCCCCGATGCTGATGGTTATACGGACTTTCGCAGTGCCGAGGCGAATAGGGGTTGCCGCCACGGCCCGGCGTAGTTTCTCCGCCACGATGCTTGCCCCGGCGATATCCGTCTGCGGCAGAACCACCGCGAATTCATCCCCGCCCAGTCGCGCGAACCAGTCGCAACTGCGCTGCAAACCCTGTTGGATACGCTGGACTACTTCCTTCAGCACGACATCCCCTGCGGCATGGCCATGGCGATCGTTGACCAGACTGAAGTGGTCCACGTCAAACACCAGCACCGACAGCGCGCCGCGCGAGCGCTGTGCGCAATCCAACTCGTGGCTCAAATGCTGTAGCAAATATCGCCGATTGTGCGCGCCCGTCAACACGTCGGTCATCGCCATCCGCTCCCGGTCTGCGAGCGCCCGCTTGAGCGAATGCTCCAGCGCCAAGATACGCTGCGCTGTGCGCAGCCGACCCACGAGCTGAGTTGTCGGGGTGCGCTTGCTCACATAGTCGTCCGCACCGGCGTCCAGGCCCGTGAGAATGTCTCCCTCCGCATCCTTTGACGAGAGCAGCATCACGTATACGTAGCCGGAGTAGGATTGGCGTCGAATGGTACGGCACAGCGCGAGCCCATCCATTTGCGGCATGTCGATATCGGCAATGACGATTGGCGCAAACTCTTGTTGCATTGACAGGAGCGCAGCATCGCCGTTCCGAGCGGTAACCACCTCGTAGCCGGCAGCGGTAACGACCCGTTCCAGCTGATCGAGGACGAGATCGTCATCATCGACCAGCAAGACCTTGGTCACCTTCGTCGCGGCTTGGGTACCCAACATGGCGGGCGTCTCTTGTAGATTGCTGACCGGGTCGGGATCGCCCACCCGAGGCGACGGGGATGACGGCGCAGAGTCATCGCTCTTAGGGTTGGCGCTTAAATCGACCGCTTGAGGGTTCATAGAGTGAAGGAGAAAGCATTTTGAGTTAACTACACCGGCCGCCCTTTACCATATACCCTCGAGAGGCCGCCAATCGGTGTCCGCACATTGCCAAGATTGCGTCCTGTGACGCAGATCACATTTTCAGCGCGACACGTCGCGTGCGAGTAAACACCAGCGTGCGGATATAGGGAATGGCAAAGAGGTAAGCCACGGCATGAGTGAGTCGTAGCCAGGCGCCGATGTGGAACGAATCGGCTCCTCCCCAGCCGCCGTTGAATGCGTGGCGAACATCACCATTCCATTCGTGATAGCGCCGCTTCCGGTGATGCCGCAGCTTCAGGGGACCGATGTGGATGCGAGCGTCACGTTCACCGGCTCCAAGTGGAAGGCGTACTGAGATAGACAGACGCGCAGGAAACTCCGCGCGCCGTATCCCCCCTGGCGCAACACCGAACGGTGTGTCAACCATACGACGCTGGCAGTGCCTGCGAAGAATGCTCGATGAGCCAAGCGCATCAGGGCCTGCACCGGAGCGGCCCGGCCCGCTCGCAGCGCGAGTAGCAGCTGCGATTCGAATCCAACGTGGGCGAGCTCATCGGACACGAGGCCACGGCAGAGCACCTTCAGGCGCTGGCAATCCGTGGCCGCTTCGAGTGCTCGGTAGTACACGATCCCGATCAGCTCAGCGCTGATGAGTATGTATATGTAGAGCTCCAGACCCGCGAGTCGCCGTACAAGACGAAAAACCCGATCGGTCCAGTCGGTCCTTTTGAGCGCGATATGATGATCCTCCATGAAGGCCCGGAGCAGCGCCGCGTGACGCTGCTCCTCGCGAATGAATAGTTCAGCGATCCGCGCGAGCGCGGGGATACGGCGTCCACGTGCGAAGCGTTGTGCCGCTTGCAGGAGCATACGTCCCTCAGACTGTTCCCCGAGCTGAAACGTCGCAATCGATCTCGCAATGAGCCGCCGCTCCTCGGGCCTTAGAAGATCGTAAAGGCCTTGTGGAACACAGCGCGGATGCTGAGCATGGTGTTCGAAGTGATTCAGCCAGATCTCGAAATCAACCGGAGACATACCGCCACCCTCCTGATTCCCTCTACAGGCAGCAGTGTGCGAGCCGCTTCGGGCAGTTCTGTGGAGGAATTCGGGCAAATTCTGGCAGCGGCACTGCGGCGGAACCCGGCTCGGGCTACAGTGCTGGGCGCAGGGTGAAAATGTGAGGGCTACACGGCCCACCATCAAAGCCCTGGGCTCTAAGTAGAGACTTGGGGTGCAGGGCTTTGTGCCCAGAACGAACCGACATTCAGCGCGCGCCAGGCAAAGGGCAACCAACGCGTCAGCGCGAAGGCCAGCCACAAGGCCCACGCCAGCATGGCCGCTTTGTACCACCACAGCGACACCGAGAACACCCATGCGCTGGGCAGTTGATTTGCAGACTGGTCGTTGAACCAAGAGAGACTACCGAAATATTGTCCCGCGCCGGCGATTCGCATGTCAGGCCTAGCCAACAGTCCATAGGGAATGGCCATCAATAGCCCGAGCGCGGCCGCGCAGGACAGCGCAACTAAGGCCGCTTGCAAAAACTTGAATGTTCCCTGCCCGAGCACTTCAATCTGGAGACCTTCACGCCAGCGCATCGCAAACATCCAAAGGACAACGAGCAGCAATACCGACCAAGAAAACGTACTCAATCCCAGCCCCAACAGCAGCCATTCATGGGTGCGCAGCGGCGTGTAACGGCTGCGGCCGAGCGCCAATGCCAGCACCGTGAAGAAAACCAGTTCGCCCCAGTACAGAATTGCCGGGCCGACGCCACGACCGCCGGCGAACAACACCCAGCGCTGACCCACTTGCAGCGTGGTGGTGACATTGCTGCTGGCAACCTGTAGATCGACTAGCGGGGAGCGGGTTATCACGCCAGCGGCGTCATCGGATTGCCAATCGACTTGCACGTGGTGCACGCCCGGAATGAGCGCCAATGGCAATTGACCGTTCTCCGCCCGTAGAGGGACCGTTTTGTCGTCGACGCTCACGGCCGTGAGCCGTGCCCCCGGCGGCAGCCCGATGGAGTGCGGATTGCCTTGGGTGCTGCGATAGATGAAGGTCAACTTCAAGTCGCTGGTGCGCTTACCGACACGAATTTCCTGGTTCACCTTGTCGATTGCCAAGGTATTGCCGACGACCGCCGCCGGCCTCGACACGCTCAGTTTCAAGACCTCGCCGGCCCGCGGATAGTATTCATAGGTCCAGGAATCCGGCTGCATGGTTTCAGGCAATACCGCGGGCGTGCCATCAAACGCGACGCGCCACATGGGACTCACGCGGAAAGTCCAGACTTCGCTCCACGGCTTGTCTTTCGGCGCCCGCAACTCGAAGTTATCGGCTTGCGACAGCGCAGATTCCCACGTGAATTCGCCTGCGTCGGTATCGAAGCTCGCGGGCACCCGGATGCCGCCGTTGGTGTCTACACCACCCGTCAGCACGGATTCGCCCGGCAGAAGCGGGATCTCTAAAGTGAACCCACCCCGCTCCGGCGCGATGCGTTCCACACGTGTCGCGACTGACCAATCGAGTGCCAGATTAAATTCACGTCTCACTCTCACGTAGGGCGAAAATCTGTCGGAGCCTTGCGGGCCCGCGCCCTCATGCGCAGTGGATTGGTGCCTCGTGAGCTGCAGCGTATTGCCCAAGAGCTTACCTCCGGCCATACCCGAGACGTCCCATCCCTGCGCGGTCACGGTTATCCCGCGGGGAACCTGAGGAAAGAGCATTGCGACGGCATCGGCGGACGACAGACGCCCGGTGATTTTCACGGAATGAGCTCCGGGCTTCAGCGCCAACCAGAGCTGCTGATTCGCGTCACGATATGCGCCCGCAACCGCATTGCCATCGACACTAATGGCGCCGGGATCCGTGCGCTGACCCATCGTCGGCAATGCGACGGCCACATTGGCTAGAGCCGCCACGTCCAGGCTGACGTCAAAACTAACTGCGTCGATCGCGACGCGCGCACCCATGATCTCCGCGCAGTTCGGTACGCAGGCAGGAGGTCGGGACAGACGTTCCTTCATCTCCTGCAACAATGCCTTGTCGGGTGTTTCCGCTGCGCGGCTGGTGGTGACCGACGTGCCACTGATCAGCACGGCCAACGCCAGGGGCGCGATGAGGCCGCGTGCGGTGAACAGCCGGCGACCTATGGACCTGATTTCCGTGTCGCCGCGGGTCATTCCCCAGAAAATCGCAATCAACAAAGCAACGCCCAGGATGCGCCAAACGGCCACCAGACCCGGCGATAAGACGACAAACCGCACGGATTGTGCGGCGTCGACGGGCCCGGTCCACCCGTAGTCGTAGCGCACGTACTGCCATTGAGGAATACCTGGCCCCGCCTGCAGCATGGCGCCGGGCGCGTAGCGCTGCTTGGGTTCGGGAATGCCGAGCTTGTCCCTGGCCAGCGACGATAGGCCGTAGGGGTTGTCAATGACTACCTCTTGTAATTCAGGCGCGGGTGCCGCTGACTCGAACTTAGGGGGAGGCGGCGCAGCTAGCTTGCTGACTTGCACCGGCATGGGAGCGTTACTCACCGACCTAGAGAGCAGGTGCAGCTCTCCGGAACCACGGTTCCAACCCTGATCCGCCAGTTGAGGATAGAAAGCAAACCGGATCTGCTCAACCGCGAAGGGGACCATCTGCAGCAAGAGCAGCGCCAATGCGGCATAGTTCAGCCAGCGGGTCGGCCTCTTTAAGCGCCCTTCGGGCACCCGGCGGAACATCATGAGTGTCACCAAGGCAAACAACACTAGCCATACCAGTACTTCGTTCTCCTGGTGAATCAGGGCAATACCGAGGAATGCGACCGCGGCGTACGCCCCGCCAAACAACCGAAACGCCACTGCACTCGCCAGAAGCACCAGGAAGATATCCATCAAGCTCCATTGTTCGATCCAGGCGCCCGGGGCCTGATCCGCGCCCAATGCGACCAACAGCCGGTGGCCGGGCGGCAACGTCAAGGTTCCATTGACTTGATCGAAGCGCTGGTTCCAGCCCGTGGCGGGGAATTTGCCGCCGGATTCGGCAACGCGAGCTACGGTGGATAATTTGACGGTTGGACTGCGAATCTCCACGCCGGTTAACTCGGTGCCGGCACCCTGCGTGACCAAAAGATCATCGGATCCCAATGAGGCGTGCGCGAGCGTGAATGGACGGCGCATATCAAGCCGCCAGCCAGTCCGCATCTGACCGTCGATGGTGTCGATCACCGTAAACCCGGTGTGCGAGAAATCCAAATACATCTCGCGCACGAGATTTAGGTGATTGGTTTCTTGCGGAAGAGCGCCGCGACTGTGCTCCACAATCTGCAAACTGCCGCCGGCGGCGACTCGATAGCTCGGCAGCGCTCGCCAGTCTTGCGGCACGTTCGCCTGGGAAGGATCGATGCCTTCCGCGCCCTCTATCACGGCCACGCGCAGTCGATCGTTGCTGCGATAGGTCCAGATTTCTTGCTTCGGCCACGAGCCTTGAGCGGCCGCGAGTGAAAATTTGGCAAGATTCTCGGCGGCCCGCGCGGCCATCTCCACCGTCCAATTTCCGGCGCGCACCTGAAGTCGTAGGCCGCCATCCGGCCCCAGACGTGCCGGCAATGGACTGCGAAGCGCCGCGGCTTCGAAACCGCCGGGCAGTACCCCCGGTAGTACTTCCTCGCGCGGATCCCCAGTGATTCTCAACACCATCCGCGTGTCGAGCTTCAACGGAATACCGTCGGTCAGCAGCCGATAGACCTGCACATCCATTTGTTTCGCCACTTCCGCGTCGCGATGCTTGCCCAACCAGACCGCGTCATCGGCGCGATCGAGTTGCTCGATTTTTTGACCGTCCACCGTGAGCGAGATCAATCCTGCCTGATCCGGGATAGCCAGGGACTCCGGACGATGGGCCCAGTGAAATTGAACGACGACGTTTAGTGTTCCAGCGGCGGCGTAGAGTTGAGGAATGCCCCCGCGGGCCACCACCGCACCGGGCACGCCATTCACTGATACCTCGGCGGGCCAGTTGTCGAGGTTGCCGGGTAGCGGAATCCAGCCTTCCGAAAAAGTCAGCCAACTTTGAGCGAAACGGCCGCCGCTTTGGGTCAGTTCCAGGGTGAGCCGCCCGGGCAGCGCGCACACACGATTTTCCTTCAGCGTACCGTCCGTATTAGCAAAGAACGGACAGCGCAAAAAAGGCCGGTCCTGCAGCACCCAGGATTGCCAGCCCTCGAGATCCTTGGGAATAAATGACTGCGGAAGAGCGCTTAGGGGTAACAACCATAGGAGCAACGATGCAGAAATCCCTCTCAGTCTCCGCATAGCACCTCCTTGTCGCTCCAACCGTTATCACCTTCCAGGTAAAGCGGTCATTTCTATCGGCACAGTGTTCAGTACCTGATTCGGTAAATTCGGTTGTGTCGCCAATTCGCGCGTGTGTGAGAACGTCGTGATCAGTCCGCAGAAAAGCGCGGCATGAAGACCCAAAATCAAGAAAAGCGTACCGGAGCGAAGCGAGAAGTAGCCGAAGTTTCGATCAGCAAGGGCGATATATCCCCTCGCCGCCACCACAGGACTTGCGGCTGGAGCTCGGATTCGCGAGTACTCATTAACGATCACCATGGTCGCCCAACAGCAACCCAACGCCAGGCGCAGTCTCAACAGTGCCGAAGATCGAGACTCCAAATCCGCGAGCCACTCCTCTTCGAGCCTCGAGGATAAGCATTCTGGCGCCCGACGTGCCGCGTGATGGATCAACCATTGAGACACGCCCTCTGACTCGGGTTGCGTCGATCGCTCGTTACGCTGGCTCATGCGAGTACTCCTCGATTAAAGCTTGCGAACACTTCGCTGGCACGTCTCAGGCCCGTCGAAGTCAGCCGATACAGCCGACGACGCGGCCGTCCCGCGATCGAGGGATCAACGGATTCCCACTGGCTGACAAACCAGCCCGCAGATTCGAGTCGAAGTAGGATCGGATACAAGGTTCCCGATGCAATACCGCAGCGCTGGTGCACTTCCGCGCCCGCCAACTGCACGGTCGGATTCTCCAAGAAGGCTTCCAATACCCGAAGCGTCTGCAATGACATCCGGACATTAGAGTCTTTCTTACCCATAGTAGAAACTCTACATAGGGTATAAGATAAATGCAAGTTGACGGCGAGGGAGCTGCATCGCTCGGATATATGTTAAGTCGCTCACTGGTCACAAAACTCAAGGAGAGCACCCACCATGGCCATGGCCGTCAGCAGCAACGAAGGTAAGTCCTATTCCGATATCAACATGACCCCGTTGATCGACGTGATGTTGGTGTTGTTGATCATTTTCATCATCACGATTCCGAGCCAGACCCACGCGGTGAAGATCGACAACCCCTCACACGATCAGCCGCTGCTTACGCGTCCCGAAGTGATTGATTTGTCGATAGACTTCGACGGCACATTGCAGTGGAACAAGGCAACGGTAGATCGCACCACGATGCAGAGCTATATCAGCCGTGAGGCCACCAAGAATCCGCAGCCCGAAGTGCACATTGCGGTCGACAAATTCTCAAAGTACGAGATCGTGGCGCAGACCTTGGCGGATTTACAGCACCGCGGCCTGAAAAAGATAGGGTTCGTCAACAACGAGTTGCTTTGATTGGGATACGAGGTAGCGTATCGTCAGGGCGTGCGGCATGCCGATCGGCGACAAGGGGTAGCTCATGGAAGAG
>WNFF01003641.1_pt1 | contig 12595 bp, 11 predicted proteins | sample 5400441 | NCBI WGS metagenome assembly WNFF01 (sample SAMN13153345, study PRJNA577476) | soil metagenome | isolation source: 120 cm saprolite under Douglas fir tree site 2 hole 3 replicate 1 | place: USA:California | collected 2015-04-18
TCAACTCACGCGTACCTGATGCCGATCACCACCCGCGGCAAGCTCTATTGGCTCAAGGTGCACGAGATCCCGCTCGCTGGCCGCTCCGCGCGAGGCAAGGCGATCGTGAACCTGGTCAGTGTGTCGCCGGAGGAGAAGCTGGCCGCGGTCCTGGTGACCAAGACCTTCAGCGAAGACAACTTCGTCTTTTTCGTGACCAAGAAGGGGTTGGTGAAGAAGACCGATCTGACCGCCTTCTCCAACGTTCGCTCCGCGGGGATCATCGCCTTGTCGATCGAAGACGGCGACAGCCTGGTGGCGGTGAAGATTACCGATGGGACGAAGGACATTCTCCTTTCCACCGCCAGCGGGATGAGCATCCGTTTTGCCGAGAGCGAGGTTCGCTCGATGGGCCGGGCTGCCTACGGGGTCAAGGGCATCACCCTGGATCCGGGCGACGAAGTGGTGGGCGCCGACGTGGTGGAGAAGGGAAGCACCATCCTCACCGTGACCGAAAACGGCTACGGCAAGCGGACCGAGGAGGCCGAATACCGCCTCCAGGGTCGGGGTGGCAAAGGCGTAATCGACATCAAGACGACCGAGCGCAACGGACGGGTGATCGGCCTGGTGCAGGTGAAGGACAGCGACCAGGTGATGCTCGTCACCAACAGCGGGATGTTGATCCGCATGAAGGTGAAGGAAATCTCGGTGATCGGCCGGAACACGCAGGGCGTGCGGTTGATTACCCTCGAGAGCGCCGGCGATAAGGTCACCGCAATTTCGAAATTGCCCGAGAGCGAGACCGAGGACGAAGGAGCTGCGGGTCCTTCTTCCGAAGTGGAAGCGCCAGACGAGCCCACTCCCGAAGATCCGCCAAGCTGATTGTTGACACCCCCCGAGGGGCACCCTAGTTTTCGCGCTCCGACGGAAATGGAGGGAACGATGCGACTGTCCGCAGATGCTATCGCGCTCGTCTTGTCACTTTCACTCGTAGGTCCGCAGGCGGTTGCCCAGGATACCGCAACCTCCGCCGGAGCCGACGGGGCGATCCAGCTGCCCCCGGCCCCCCCGATTCCGCGCACGCCGCCTTTTTTGCCCTCGCTTGAGGATCCGAAAGAAAACCCGACCACGCCGGAGAAGGTGCAGCTCGGATACATGCTCTTCTTCGAAAAGCTCTTGTCCAAGGATCGCAGCATGTCCTGCGAGAGCTGCCATCACCCGGACCTGGCATGGACCGAGGGAAGGCCGGTGAGCCCGAAGGTGGGCGGAGCGTTGAACAAGCGGAATGCGCCGACGATGCTCAACGTCGCCTATCACACCAGTTTCTACTGGGATGGGAGGAGCCCCACGGTCGAGGCCGTTTCCAAGGCCGCCTGGACGGGACAGCTTGGCGCCGATCCGGCAAGCATCGTCGTCGCGCTGAACACCAATGGCACCTACCGCGCGCATTTCATGCGCGCTTTCAACTCGCCCGCGACGGCGGACAACATTCCGATGGCGCTTGCCTCGTTTCTGCGGGCGCTCAAATCGGGAAATGCTCCCTACGACAAATTCGAGCAGGGCGACAAGAAAGCGGTGAGCGCCGAAGCCAAGCGCGGGTTCCAGGTCTTCCGGAAGGCGAACTGCGCGCTCTGTCACGTGCCCCCGCTCTACACCGACTTTCAATTCCACAACGTCGGGTGGGCTTGGGACCTGGGTGATAAGCGCGACCACGGCCGAATGGACGCGACCAAGGATCCCAAGGATGACGGCAAATTCAAGACGCCCACCCTGCGGGATATCGCGAAGACGGCGCCCTACTTTCACGACGGCGGCGCGAAGACACTCGATGAGGCGATCGACTTCATGGTGGCGGGAGGAAAGAAGAACCCCAATCTCGATGAAAAGCTCAAGCGGGCAAAGTTGAGCAAGAAGGACAAAGCGGCGCTGAAAGCTTTCTTAGAAGCGCTCACCGGGACCGCGACCTTCACCCGTGCCCCCGAGCTGCCGAAGTGATTGGGTGCGGTTCCCGGCTCGAACGCCGGGGACACCGTGGCATATGCCGGGCAATCGTTGTCGCTGCGGCGCTGTCCGGGAGCGCATGCATGAAACACGTTTCGCCCGAATCGACCGGCGCTGACGAGACCGTGCTCTACGCCGCTGACCGGGTGCGGACGCTGATCCCGGAGCAACCGCTCGCCGAGGCCTTGGTGACCCGGGGGGGCAAAGTGGTCGCCGTCGGCGGCCGTAGGGAGCTTCAGGCGGCGCATCCCGGGGTGCGCGTGGTCGAGCTGCGCGGTGCCACCATCGTCCCCGGCCTGGCGGACGCGCACGCGCACCTGGCAGGTCTGGGGCGAACCCTCTCCATCTTGAACTTCGCCGGGACGTCGTCGGTCGAGCAGATTCTCGAGCTGGCGAAGACCGCGCCGCCGGCGAGCTATGAGGGCGAGTGGTTGGTGGGGCGGGGCTGGGATCAGAATACCTGGCCGAAGGGACAGAGGGACTTTCCGACCCGGCAGCAACTGGACGCGTTGTTCCCGAGCATTCCGGTCTACTTCACCCGCGTCGACGGCCATGCCGCCTGGGTGAACACCGAGGCCCTGCGCAGAAGCGGCGTCGGCGCAACCACTCCCGATCCTCCCGGCGGACGGATCATCCGCGACCGCCAGGGCGAGCCTGCGGGTGTGCTGGTGGACCACGCGATGGCGCTCGTCGTCTCGAAGATGCCGAGGCCAACCGAGGCGCAACAAGAGACGCGTCTCCGGGCCTCGCTGCAGAAGTGCGTTTCGGTCGGGCTCACCTCCGTCCATGACGCGGGAACCGATTCGCCGACGCTGAACCTTTTCCGGCAATGGGATTCCCTCGGCGCGCTTCCGCTCAGGGTCTACGCGATGGGCGAAGGCTACGAGCGGGGAAAGCAAATCCCGGATCTGGGAAGCATTCAGGGCAAGCTGCTCACCTTTCGCGCGGTCAAATTCTACCTCGACGGGGCGCTTGGCTCGCGGGGCGCGGCTCTGCACGCGCCGTACAGCGACGAGCCGAACCAGAGGGGCTTGCTTCTGATCGAGCCGACTGAGCTCGAGAAACGTGCCAAAGACCTGATCGCGCGCGGCTATCAGGTCGCGGTGCACGCGATCGGCGATCGCGCGAACACTCTCGCGTTGGACATTCTCGCCAGGGCGGCGGCGGATGCGAAGGTCGTCGATCCGCGCAATCGAATCGAGCATGCCCAGATCCTGCGAATGGAAGACATTCCACGATTCGCGCAGCTCGGGATCATCGCCAGCATGCAACCAACGCACGCGACCAGCGACATGCCGTGGGCAGAGCAGCGGTTAGGTCCGGAACGGATCGCCGGGGCCTACGCCTGGAAGAGTTTGCTCGACTCCGGCGCGCACCTCGCCTTCGGCAGCGATTTTCCCGTCGAGGATTCCAATCCGCTGCTCGGGCTCTACGCGGCGCGAACCAGGCAGAACGCGAAGGGCGAGCCCGCCGGAGGGTGGCTCCCGGAGCAGCGGCTGGATGGCGAGCAGGCGCTTCGCGGGTTCACCACCGGGGCGGCCTATGCCTCTTTCGCCGAGGAGCTGCGTGGAATGCTTCGACCGGGAATGGACGCTGATTTCGTCGCGCTTTCGGTGGATCCGGTCGATGACCCTCCCCAGAGACTGCTCACCGGGAAGGCGCTGCTCACCATTGTTGCGGGCCGGGTGGCGTATCAGGACCCCTCGCTCACCGCTGAGAGCCGCTCATCCAACTCCCGCGCTCTGGTTCAGGGGTCGAAATCTCCATTGGCGCGGTAACCAGGACCAAAAGCCCTGCTATCTGTCGCGAGGGTCCCGGGTCGCCAGAGGGCAATACAAACTTGTCTCTAATTCACAAAGTTACTACAAATTCGTGGAGTGTCTCGGACCCCGCAAGAGCAGAGCAGCGAGATCGTCAACCTCACCAGGCTTCTGGAGATCAGCCAGGCGTTGGCGAGCACGCTCGATCTGAAGACCGCGCTTCATCGTGTTCTGGAAACGCTGGAGCGGCACCATGGGGTGGTTCGCGGCGCCGTGACGCTGCTCAACGATCAATCGAAGGAGTTGTCGATCGAAGCTTCGATCGGCATCAACACCGAAGGCCAGCGGGCGCGCTATCGGCTCGGTGAAGGGATCACCGGGCGGGTGGCCCAGAGCGGCCGGCCGGTGGTGGTACCGCAGATTAGCCGCGAGCCCCTGTTCCTGCACCGCGCGGTCCAGCGCAAAGAGCTGCGCGGTCCTGAGCTCAGCTTCATCTGCGTGCCGATCGTTCTGAACAAGAAGCCGGTCGGCGCGCTCGGCGTCGATCTGGAGCTCGATCCCAAGCGGGACTATTCGGGGATCACCGGTCTGCTTCGCGTGGTTGCCTCGATGATTGCCCAGGCGCTCAAGGTCCACCGGTTGATCGAGCTCGAGCGACAACGGCTGGTGGAGGAGAACGTTGACCTCCGGCAGAAGCTCAAGGAGCGGTACGATTTTTCGAACATCGTGGGAACCTCCGGCCCGATGCGGCAGGCCTACGAACAGGTCTCCCAGGTGGCCCGCTCCAATACCACCGTGCTGATCCGCGGCGAGTCCGGCACCGGCAAGGAGCTGATCGCGCACGCGATCCACTACAACTCCGCCCGGGCAAAAAAGCCCTTCGTGAAGGTCGCTTGCGGCGCACTGCCGGACACCCTCATCGAATCCGAGTTGTTCGGCTACGAGAAGGGCGCCTTCACCGGAGCCATGGGTCAGAAGAAGGGCCGCTTCGAGTTGGCGGAGGGCGGAACGCTCTTCCTCGATGAAATCGGCGAGATCAACCCCCCGACGCAGGTGAAGCTGCTGCGGGTGCTACAGGAGCGCGAGTTCGAGCGGCTCGGCGGCACCGACTCCCTCAAGGCGAACGTGCGCTTGATCGCCGCCACCAACAAGGATCTGGAGACGGCGATCGCCGAGCGTGCTTTCCGCGAAGACCTCTTCTACCGGATCAACGTATTCACCATTTTCGTCCCCCCGCTCCGGGAGCGGAAGTCGGACATCATGCTGCTCGCCGATCATTTTCTGGAAAAGTACGGTCACGAGCACGGAAAGAGCATCAAGCGAATATCGACACCCGCGATCGATATGCTGATGAGCTATCACTGGCCGGGGAATGTCCGCGAGTTGGAGAACACCGTCGAGCGGGCGGTGCTCGTCTGCGATGGGAACGTGATCCATGGTCACCATCTTCCGCCGACCCTGCAAACCGCTGAAGCTTCGGATACCCAGATGAGCCTCTCGCTCAGCGAGGCGGTGGAGCAGTACGAGAAGGATTTGATTCTCGACGCGCTGAAGAGCGCCCGCGGCAACCGGTCCAAGGCGGCGCGGCTACTCAACAGCACCGAGCGGATCGTCAACTACAAGGTGAAGAAGTTCGCCATCGACTGCCGCCGTTTCCGCAGTTGAGCGGTCTTTAATCCTCCGGCCGCAGCACCAGCCGGCCGGTGACGCGGCGCTCTTCCAGGCGGCGATGCGCCTCCGCGGCTTCACGAAGCGCCATCACCTCGGTCACCCACGGACGCACCGCGCCGCTGCGGATCAGTCGAAAGGCATCCTCCAGCTCCCCCGTGGTGGTGGCATAGGCGCCGAGCACGGTGAGCTCTTTCACGATGATCAGACCGGGGTTGAGCATGACCGAGGCCGTCTCGAGATTTCCCACCACCACCAGCCGGCCACCCGGCGCCAGCGAGCGCAAGGTCTGCAGAAACGTTCCGCTCCCCACGATTTCCAATGCGAGATTTACGCCTTCACCACCGGTTCGCCGCCTCACTTCACTGGCGAAGTCGAGGTCCGCGGAGACCACTACCTCGTCCGCGCCGGCCTCGAAGAGCGACTGCGTCTTTTTCTCGCTCGAGGTGACCGCAATGACCCGAGCCCCGTCGTAACTTGCCAGCTGGACCGCCTGGAGCCCCACCCCGCCGCTCGCGCCGGTGATCAGGACCGTCTCGCCCGGCTGCACCAGGCCGCGCGTCCGCAGGCAATGAACGGCGGTGCCGGTGGTGCAGCATGCGGTGGCCGCGACCTCCCAGGGCGTTCCGCGCGGCACCCGGCCCAGGCCCGCCACCGGAGCGGCCATCATCTCCGCGTATCCTCCTTGGAGCTCCTCGCCGAAGAAACGCGCATCGACCTTGCAGAGGCTTGGCCGGCCGGCTAGGCACGCGCCGCATTGTCCACAAGAAAGGCGCTGCAAGGTGGCCGCTCCATCCCCCACCGACCATCCGGAAACACCTTCGCCGAGGGCGATCACCTCCCCGGCCACTTCATGGCCGAGGATCGCCGGCACCCGCGTCCGCGGCAGGTTCCCGCGCCGATTGATCACGTCGTGGAAACAAACGCCGCAGGCGCGAACCCGAAGCAGCACCTCGCCCGGCCCGGGCGATGGATTGGCCACCGATTCCGCGCGGAGATTGTCTGGTGAGCCGAACGCTCGAAGCACGACTGCTTGCATGACTGCTCCTTCTCTTCAGCCGACCAGCTGGTCTCGAATTCGCTCCGGGTCGATCGATTGAATGGCCTTCAAATGCTCGGCGGACGGTTCGGCGGTCACCGGCAATGGACGAGTTGCCTCGAAGGCAAATCCTGTTTTTTGGCGAATCGCCTCCACGCTCGCGGCCCCGTGGCGCGCGAGCAAGGTGGCTCCCCCGGCGCACAACTCGAAAACGCCGAGGTCGGTGATCAGCGGCGTCCGTCGGCTCGGATCGGAGGTCGAGGCGATCTGCACTCGCGCGACGAGGTTGCGCCGATTCTGCCGCCCCACCACCAAGACCGGTCGATGCACCCAGCGCCTCAGCGTCGCCGCCCCGGCAACGCCGGGGAACTTCATTAGAGGCTTTTCGAGGGTCCCGGTACCGGTGAGGTTGGTCGATCCCATCCCGTCCACTTCGGCAGCGCCGAAGAACATCACGTCGATCCGGCCGCGCCGCGCATGGTCGAAGAGATCGGGGATGGTGAAGTGGCCACACCGGCCTTCGAAATAAGCGATGTCTTCGGAGGAGCCGTGCAGCCGCTTGATCTCTGGCTCGATCGCCCCGATGCAAGCCAGGTAGGTCAGGCGGGGAGCGTGGGTCGCTTTGGCAACGGCGATGGCGAGGATCGCCAGAGGCGAAGCGGCGCCGGTGGCCACCACCGCGCCGTCCGGAATCTGCCGAGCCATGGTGGTGACCACCACTTCTGCAGCACTCGGCGAATCGCCGCCCACTACGCTGCCTCTCGAGCCGGCCATGCCGCTGCGAGCTCCGCTTGGCGCCTGGGTTTGGCGATCACCGCGTCCAGGTAGTCGCGCTCGCGACCGTTCTCGGCCAGATCGAGGTAGCGCTCGAGATGATCGAAATCAGGCGCGTAGGCGCCGAGACAGCCGGTGGGAAACGCTCCCTTTGGCTCCTCGGCGATCATATCGACCATGAATCCGGGAATGGTGGCTTTGGACAGCCGCGGCACCCGTTCCTCGGCGGTGGCGACGATCCGCCGCGCCGCGCCGGCGAGCAATAAGTCCGTGGTAGGATCTTCGATGTAGAGGTTGCCGTCGTCGTCCGCCGCCCGCGCGTGAATCAGCGCGACGTCTGGATAGAACGCCCGCTCCACCGCCACCCAATCGCCGGTGAACGGATCCCTCACCCGAGGCAGCGGGTCAAGCTGGCCTACCGCCGACCCGTCGAAGTCCGGCACCGGAAGGAAGGGGACGCCCATCGCCGCCGCCCGGAAGCGCTGAACGATCCGATAGCCGTCGTGCTCGGCCCAGTCGATCGTCCCTGCTTCGATCGCCCGCTTGAGGCAAGGCATGCTGCGCACGCGCCCGCCGAGCGTGAGCGCATTGAAGAGGAAATCGACCCGGGAAGCGCACCGAGCAGCGACCAGAATCTCCGCCGGCAGCGGATTGGGCAGAGAGACGACGTGGAGCGCCTGCGGCTTCTGACGGACCAGCTCGAAGACGAGAGCCATCGGCGCGCGGCTGAGCATGAAACCGCCTGGAGCGATGGAGGCGCGATCGCCGATGCTCGCGACCGCTTCTCGCAGCGAGACCCAGGTAGGCCGTCTCATGCCACCGCTCGCGTGACCAGCACCGGCCGGAACTTGTACCCGTAGACCAGATATCCGTTGCTGCCGTACTCGCGAATTCTGCGGACCACCATCTCTACCGGCATCCCGACCGTGACTTCCTCCGGATCGACATCGGTCAACTGCGCGGTGAGGCGGATTCCCTCGTCGAGTTGGATCATCGCCACCAGGTAGGGGCCGGAGAATCCCTGCGGCGCCTGGCCGACCTGCGCGTAGGAGAACACCGTGCCTCGCCCGCTCAAAAGATGGGCTTCCAGTTGGCGTGAACGGCAAGCGCGGCAGCTTGCTCGCGCCGGGAACTGGATCGACCCGCACGAGGTGCAGCGCTCCCCTTCGAGTCGGTAGTAGGACAAGCGCAAGCGATGGTAGCGCGGAAGATCCATGAATCTAAGCCTCCAGGATATGTGCCACGGCGATCGAGCCGTGACCGCCGATGGACTGGGTGAGGGCCCGCCGGGCCGGAGTCACTTGATTGGCCCCCGCCTCGCCGCGAAGTTGGAGAGTGGCCTCGACGATCTGGTAGGTGCCGCTCGCGCCGACCGGGTGGCCGCGAGCCTTGAGCCCGCCAAAGGTGGAGATTGGGAGAGGACCTCCGCGCGCGAAGTACCCCTCGCCAGCGCGCTTGAGCACCTCGCTTCGCTTGGCGAAGCCGCACGCCTCCAGCGACAGCGCGGTGATGATCGTGAAGGCGTCGTGCGCTTCGAACAGGTCGATGTCGCCCTGCGAGCAACCGGCGGCGGCGAATGCCCGCGCCGACGATCGGGCCGCCGATCGCAGCGTGAGGATATCCGGGCGGGCGGCGAGGGCGATGGTATCGCTGGCGACGGAGGATCCGGCGATGCGGATCGCCTTGTGGTGCGGTCGCACCGTTTCCTTGCTGCAGATGACGACCGCAGCCGCTCCGTCGCAGACGGGCGCCGCGTCGAGAATCCCGATCGGATCCGCGACCATCGCGCAGGTGGCGAATGCATCCACGCTGAGCGGTTCGCGGAACATCGCCCGAGGGTTTGCCGCCGCGTTTTTGTGGGCGCTCACCACGAAGGGCGCGAAGGCGGCCCGCGGCTGCTGGGTCTCGTGCATGTATCGCCGCATCAGCAGGGCAGAAAGGGAGACGAAGCTCAGGCCGTGGCTGGCCTCGTAGTCCTGGTCCGCTGCGGTGGCCAATCCGGCAGCGACCACCCCCGAAGATGCGTCGGTCATCTTCTCGACGCCGACCGCCACCGCGATCTCCTGGGCTCCGGAAGCGACCGCCAGCGTCGCGGCGCGGACCGCGGCAGCTCCCGAGGCGCAGGCAGCTTCGACTTTCCAGGCTTCCGCCGGAAGGAGCCCGGCGGCATCAGCGAGGAGGGTCGCCACGTTCTCCTGCCCGTTGACACAGCCACCGAGCATGTTCCCCGCGTAGAGAGCGTCCACCGCTTCGATTCCCGCGTCGGCGAGGGCGTCTTCGATCGCCGAACGGCCGAGCTCGCGAAGGCCCAGATCCCAGTGTTCGCCGACCGGCGTCTGCCCCACGCCGATGATGAAAACGTCTCGCATCATTTCAAAACACCTCGCTCAATGCGTTCGGATCTTCCTGCGCAGACGAAGGTAGTTTCCGTACCCCCCGACATCCCGGCGACGCGCCAGGTAGTCCTGAACCCGGGGACCGCTTCGGGGCGCGTTGGCAGCCTTGGTGATCTGGAACGAAAACGCATCGCTTCCCGCCCCCGATCCGTACGAGCAAAAGAAGACCCGTTCTCCGGCGCGCACCACGTCCAGCACCGCGGCGAGCCCGAGCAGGGACGATCCGGCGTAAGCATTTCCCATCTGTCGGGCTACCAGCCCTACCTGGATCTGCGCTTCGGAGAAGCCCAGTGTCTCGGCGACCCGCTCGGCGAATTTCGGGACCGGTTGATGGAAAACCGCGTGCGCGAAGTCGGAGGGCTTCGCCCCGAGCTCTTTGAGCAGGTGGCGCGATGCTGCCAGCGTGTGGCGAAAATACGAGGGCTCTCCGGTGAAACGACCCCCGTGCTCCGGGTACGGAGCGTGCTCACGGCGAAAAAAATCCGGCGTATCGGTCACAAATGAGGTCGATCTCTCGACGATCGCCAAGGCATCGGCAGCCGCGCCGAAGAGGAATGCGGCTCCTCCGCACCCGGCGGTGTACTCGAGCGCATCGCCGGGTCGCGCCTGCGCAGTGTCCATCCCGATCGCCATCGCCCCCTCCACCAGGCCCGAGCCGACGAAGGCGACCGCCGCTTGCATCGCCTCGCTTCCTGCCTTGCAGGCGAACTCCATGTCCGCGGCGACGAGTCGGGGGGTGATGCCAAGGGCCTCGGCCACCACCGTTGCCGAGGGCTTCACGGCGTAGGGCTTCGATTCGGTTCCCACCCAAAGCGCGCCCACCCGCTCGGGCTCAAGTCGGGAGCGACTTAGCGCAGTGCGAGCCGCTTCGATCGCCATCGTCACCACGTCCTCGTCGAACGAAGCCACCGACTTTTCGACGACCGCGGGAGCGGCCGATCCCTTGGCACGCCAGGCGTCGCTGATTTCCTCGGTTCGCACCCGCATCCGCGGCACATAGGCGCCATACCCGAGGATTCCGACCGGAAGCGTTGATCTCATTCAGCCTCGACAAGCGAGCTTTTCACGGTATCGAAATTTTACCGACCGGTCGGTAGGTAGTCGCCGACGCGAAGTTTGTCAAGATCACTTCGCGCGCGTCATCGTTACTTTTTGGTGAAGATGGATTTCGGAATCATGCAGTGAACGCCCTTGCGGATGTCCACCACCTCGCTAACCCGGCAGTCGGCAGCCATCGACGCCAATGCATAGGCTTCGTCGCGGCTCATCGGCACCATCTTCTGGTTGGCGAGGAACTCCACCGCCTCGCGCGTCGCGATTTTCATCGCTTCGTTGAGATCCTCATCGAAGCCGATGGTGATCCAGTGGGTCTTTGTCTCGGCGCGCGGCCACTCGAGCTTCACGCCCTTATGGACGATTGGCTGGATCCTGATCTCTTCGAAGGAGCACTCCAGTGCGGTGAGGCTCACCTCGCCGTTCCCCTGCCGGCAATGCGAGTCACCGGTCCAGATCAGCCCGCCCTTGAGAAACACCGGAAAAGAGATGCTCGAGCCCTCCACCAGCTCGTTGATGTCCATGTTCGAACCGTTCTTCCACGGTCGTAAGCTGCTGGTGCGCCCCTTCGCATCCTTGATCGGCGGGCCCGCCTTTTCCTTCGGCTCGTTGGGATCGACGCCGACCGCGAGGACTCCAGGGAATGGCTTCAAATCGAGCACCACCCCGGGCTTGAACTCGGTCTGCTTCTTCTTCCAGTCGAGCTTGTAGTACCTGACGAAACCTTCCTTGAACTCGGACGCCAGCAGGCCGACGGTGGGAAACTCCGCCCCAGGTAGGTGGAAGTTGGTTCCCGACGCATTTGGGACGATCTTCAGAATGCGAATCTCCATCACGTCGCCGGGCTCGGCGCCGGTCACGAAGATCGGGCCGGTTAACGAGTGCGGTCCGCCGCCGGGGTTCGCCTTCCTCAGCCGGACAATCTCCTCCATCGACACGCCGGGGTGGATGCCATCGAGCGCGTGCATCCAGGTCTCGATCGAGATGGTGTCGCCCGAGTTCACCGTCAGCTTGGGGGGTTCATTGGGGTCCAACCAGCCCCACTGCACGGTCTCCTTCGTCGCCTTCAAAACATGATGCTTGCCAGAAGATTTTTTCTCTCCGGAAGGCGCAGCGGACGCCTGAACCGAGAGGCACAGCGCCAAAATGGACAAGAATCCTGTCGCCTTCCCCATTCCCCCTGATTTGCCGCTCACTCTCATGGGTCCCTCTCCTTGACTCGACGCGTAAGGGTGGGCTACTTACCGAGCGGTAGGTTGGGAGTCAATTGATTCGTGGCGGACAAGCGCGACCCGAATAATCCGGACGATTCGCAGCGCTTTCAGGCGATCCTGGAGTCGGCTGCGCGGGTGATCTGCGCCCGCGGTTACGACGGCGCGTCGATGCAGGAGATCGCCGAGGCCTGCGGGATCACCAAGGCCGGCCTGTATCACCACATCGAGACCAAAGAGAAGCTGCTGCTCGCGATCATGAACTACGGGATGGACCTCTTCGAGGATCAAGTGATCGCGAAGGTGATCGACATCGCCGACCCGGTAGAGCGCTTGAAGGCGTGTATGGTGAAGAACATCAAGTTAGTGACATCGGGATCGAGCAAGGAAGTCACCATCATCCTTCACGAGCACAACACGCTGACCGGACACGCGGGCAAGCAAATAAACGCCCGCAAGAAGAAGTACGTCCGCTTTCTCGAATCCTCCATCGACGAGGCGATCCGGCGCGGGCAAATCCGGCGCGTCGACAGCACCCTGGCGGCGTTCGCTTTCCTCGGCAGCGTTCTTTGGACGTACAAGTGGTTCCGCCAGGACGGCGTGCTCTCCGAGGAGCAGGTGGCGAGCGGAATGGTCGATCTGTTCTTCCGGGGGTTGATGCCCGTGCGCCAATAAAGCGCGGGAAAGGGGCGTAGGTGGCTCTTCCAGCCAAAG
>WNFF01015240.1_pt1 | contig 12593 bp, 10 predicted proteins | sample 5400441 | NCBI WGS metagenome assembly WNFF01 (sample SAMN13153345, study PRJNA577476) | soil metagenome | isolation source: 120 cm saprolite under Douglas fir tree site 2 hole 3 replicate 1 | place: USA:California | collected 2015-04-18
CTGACTCTCTTCTTGACCGACGGCGCTCTGCTCGGCTTATGCTCTGCATGGGCGGTGTCCTCCTTCCTGCCGGTTCCCCGGCTGGGTCTCGTCAACCCGGAAGGCTACATCGCCTTTTCTCTATTTCCACACCTCTCGGATATACCTCCAGTTGTGTGCGGGAAGCCCCAAGGTCGGCCGCGCAGGCCGGCGGGGGTTTTGCCCTGCCCGGCACACGCCCCGGTTCCTGCGACTGCTACAATGCCTGCCTATTCCAAGCAGAGGTATTTTTCAGCCCCTTCGAACAGACGTAACCGCTATCCTCGCAGGTCGTATCAGATCCTGAGAATAGGACGCGCTGCCGCTCAGCGTGCCAACCGTAACCGGCGAGTCGAACTCATGGGGTTGGTCATTGGAAGGCAGAATCGGCGTAATTGTCAGGAATGGGGCCGGCGATCATAATGGTGGTCACCAAGCCGTTCTGAGTGATCGTCGCCTGGCTTGTTCCTGGCTTGCTATCTCCGACCAATCTGCGGGTTCGGGTCGATCGGGTCATGCAGATCGATCAAGGTGAGAGGATTCGGCACCGGACAGACGAAGACTGGGATTGAGGTGAATTGCCGGTATTTAACCAAGTAAAGCCATCAGGGAGCGTCAATGCTCACCATGCCAGCCGCGCATACTCGTAGAGGTTGCCGAAGACAAGAAGAGCCCCTCTTGTGCGTAGTCCTTACCATCTCAGCGTTTTCTCCTCCCAAGGCGTTCAACTTTTGGTCTGCACGGGGAATGACGGTAACCCCACTCTTTTGGCTCTCTGTTAGCAAGGATTAGCTGAATATTGAGTGAACTTGGTCAAGAAATAAGCGCGCCGAGTTAGCGTCCTCGCATATAAATTAGAACAGTTGGGTGGGGTATGAGGCTATGGTCCGTCAAGATAGGCCTACTCTCTCTACAAGGAGACCATGGGAGGGCGGACGCTTGCTCAAAATCGTGATTGACTGTGGAGGAGAAGTCCGCGGTCTTTCTGCATCCGTCCATAAGGCAACGGCCGTACTTGCCGCTCGAGCGCCGAAAAAACTGCACCCAGCGATTGAAACGTTCCCACAACCCCAAAATTCCTATTACTTTTATCGCGGCCGAACCGCGTTGAATGTTTTGCTGCGCGCACTGGGGGTGCAAGCCGGCGACGAGGTTATCGTTCAGGCCTATACGTGCCTTGCGGTCATCCTGCCGATAATGTCGTTGGGGGCAATTCCCGTTTATGTCGACATTATGCGGGGAACATATACTGTCGATCCTGCCGCTGTCGCGGCCCGCATCACGGCACGCACGCGTGTACTGATTATTCAGCACACCTTTGGCATTCCCGCGGATCTCACGCCGCTGCTGGAAATCGCGAAAGAGCACCGGCTCTCGGTGATCGAGGACTGCTGTCATGTTCACGGGAGTACGTATGACGGTCAACCGCTTGGCTCATTTGGCGTCGGTGCATTCTATTCGTTTCATTGGAGTAAACCTCTGGCCGCTGGACGCGGCGGTTTAGCTGTGGCCAACGAGCCGCTGATTGCGCGGCGGGTGGCCAGCCTGCATGCATCGTTTAGTCAGCCGAGTATGTCAGAAGTCGCGATTCTGAATGCCCAGTACCTCGCTTTCAAAGTTCTCAGGGGCAGCAGATTCATAACTCACTTGCGCAGGCTGCTGCGGTTCTGGTCGCCGATGGGCGTTGCGAGTGGGCAGTTCAAACGCGCGGAGCTTGAGTACAAAGCCACAGACGATTACACGAAGAAAATGGCTGGTGTCACGGCGCATCAAGTGCGTTCAATGCTGCGTAATGGTCGCATGAGTATCGAACGGCGGCAACATATTGGACAACAGCTCCATACGCACGCCACCCAACTTGGAGTGTCGCCGCTCGGGTTGTTGTCGAACTCTTGCGCGGTTTTTTCATGCTATCCACTGCGGACCGGCCAGCGTGAGCAGGTAATTCGCGAGAGCTGGTCCTGGGGCGTCAACATCGCTCCGGGCTTCGTATCGCCGGTCGATCCGATCAGTCGTGGCGGCTGGGTTAACGTTGGCTATCGGGCGGGTAGTTGCCCCGTAGCGGAAGAGTTGTCGGAGAAAACGATAACACTGCCGGTCAACGATTGGGCCCGAAACAGTGATGTCCACGGGATGCTGGAGTTCGTTGACGCGATGAAGGCACAAGGCCTGTTAGAGATTGTCCATCACGGGTAACAGATCCGGAGACCGGGCCGCGCAGACACGGAGGCGGAGACTGGCGAACAAACTGCTACAAGGAAATCGGCAGCGGCGAGTCAACCCCGGTTGGGAAATGATGACGGTCAATCATAGTACTACAGCGCTTTCAGAACCTCGCTTTTTCACCATTGGGCGAACCGGTTGACGTAATTTGTGGCGGACGAACCGATCCAAGCCGGCGTAAATACTTTTGGGTGCATTTTGGCGAACAATCCTGCTTGCTGGCAGAGCGCAACCTCCGAGATTCGCTCTAAAACAGGTTATCATTACGCGACTTGGCACTCCGCTTTCGATGCGAGCGAGCAATGAGAATAGTCTTCGATCTGGCTCTGATCTGGCTTGTATACGTTTACGCTGGCTATCCAATTGCCTTGGCGATCACCGCTCTTTGGTGGCGCGTGCGCCCAAGGTCTCCGAATAGAGAAATTCTTCCCTCGGTTTCGGTGCTAATAGCAGCCCGCAATGAAGAGAAGGACATCCGATGGAAGATCTCTGAAACACTGGCTTGGGATTACCCACCGGATAAGCTGAAGCTTTTAATCGCATCCGATGCATCTGATGATAACACGGACGAAATCGTTCGCCGACTCGCCGGCCCGCGCTTGACCTTTATTCGAATGGAGCGGCGCAGCGGCAAAGTCCGTGCGCTCAACCGCCTCGCCGAAATCACAACCAGCGATCTTCTGTTTTTTACGGACGCAAACGCGCATATTCCACCGCACGCATTGCGGCTGATGGTACGCCATTTCGCCGATCCGCGCGTAGGTTGCGTGACGGGCGATTCTCGTTCAGTCGCACGGGGAGAGGAGCAGGCGCTAGCCAGTACGGTCGGTCTGTACCGACGCTATGAGTCCATGCTGAGGCGCTTAGAGAGTCGGATCGGCTCGGTCTTGGTATGCGATGGTGCCATTTTCTGTATGCGGTCGTCGCTTTTTCACCGCCTGTGCCCTGACTTCGCTAACGACCTCGAAACCCCGATGCGCGCGGCGGCGGAAGGTTATTACATAACTTACGAGCCGCGCGCGGTGGTCCTCGAGCGCGATACCAGTTCGCCGCTCGAAGAGTTCAAGCGCCAACGGCGGATGTGCGCACAAGGGATGGCGGCGATGCTCAACCTGCGCGGGACCTTCGGCGGAATACGGGGCTGGCAGTTCGTTTCCCATAAGCTTCTGCGCTGGCTATCGGTCATTCCAATGATCGCGCTGCTGGGGTCGTCGGCGGTACTCGCGCGCGACTCGGCCTTCCTCGATACAGCCCTCATTGGGCAGATCGTTTTTTATGCGGTGGCGGCTGTCGGCCTCCTTCAGTCCGCTCGCGGCCGCCCGGTCGCACGTCCACTCTCAATCCCGTTCTACATCATGCTCGGGTTGATAGCGGCCCAAGTGGGCGTGCTCGACGCGTTGTCCGGAAAGCGATTCGACGTCTGGGAGATTCCGGCGTCGTCGCGTGGCCACAGCGACTCGGGTTTACTAGGCGCGGAGGAACAATGGCCGTGAATCCTGGCGCTATCCGGGAAACTCATAATAGCGGGAACGGCCTGAGAGTGGAGTTTGCCACCCAAGCCGAGCCGTGGGACCGCTACGTAGAAGCAACCGCGCCGGACAGCCTTTACCATCGGTGGGCCTGGAAGGAGATCATCGAGGAAAGCTTTGGGCATCGCACATTTTACCTGGCTGCGGTCGAAGGCGGCAAGATGACAGGAGTTCTGCCGCTAGTACAGGTCCGCAGCCGCCTGTTCGGCAATTTTCTTGTCTCAGTTCCGTTCTCCAGCTATGGCGGTTTTCTCGCCGACAGCAGCGACGCTCGCGACAGCCTTCTTGCTCGTGCCGTGGAATTAGGCCGCGAACTCGCTGCGCGGCATATCGAATTACGTCAAGGCCGTGCGGATGCACTCCCATGGAAATGCGCTTCCAACAAGGTCACTATGGAAATCGATCTACCGGCAACCGCCGATGACTATTGGAAGCGTCTCAGCTCCGGGATGCGCAATAAAATACGGCAGGCTCAGAAACATAATCTGCGCATCGAATGGGGCGCAATGGAGGCACTGCCTCGTTTCTACGACATCTTTGCCGTTAATATGCGCAATCTCGGCACGCCTGTGTATTCGCGAACGTTTTTTGAAAAACAGCTTCACCACCTGCCCGATCGCATTCGCATACTCTCCATATGGGATGCTAATACGCCAGTGGCGGCCGGCTTCCTCACAGCTCATCGTACGACGCTCGAACTTCCGTGGTCGGCGTCCCTGCTGGAGTCGCGCAAGAAATATTCGCATGTCTTGATGTATTGGGCATTTATTCAGAAAGCGATCGAAGAGGGATTTAGCAAGATCGACCTCGGACGTTGCTCACCCGGAAGCGGTACTTATGAGTTCAAACGACACTGGAATCCAGTCGAGCGGCCGCTTCACTGGTATTACTGGCTCGCGCCGGGCGCGGCATTCCCTGAGTTGCGCTCTGACAACCCAAAATTCAAGCTGGCGACAAACGTCTGGAGGTATCTGCCGCTTGCGCTTGCAAACAGCCTCGGACCGCGTCTGGTGCGATCGATTCCATGAACACCGCAAGCGACATGGTTCAGATTGCGGCCAATGGAGCGGCGGGCGCTTCGCTCGAGCGCCGGCGTGTCAACATCTTCGTCCTGATAGACGCGCTGGGTTGGGAGTTCATCAAGGACCGTCCTTTTTTGAACACGGAATTGCCGGTTCGGATGCCACTCAAAACCGTGCTAGGATTCAGCTCAGGAGCGATTCCCACTATCTTGACCGGTCTCAGTCCGGCGCAAACCGGCCATTGGAACCTGCTCTACTATGATCCCCAGGGCTCACCCTTCTGGTGGCTGCGTTGGCTTTCACTGTTGCCGAATCGGATGGTCGACAATCGAATAATCAGGAAGTTGATCAAGGAACTGGGCCGCCGCGCGTTGGGTATGGGTCCGCTGTTCGAGTGCTGTGTCAGCCCGCAGCTACTGCCCTGGTTCAATTGGACGGAAAAAGCAAATATCTATTCGCCCGGCGGGATCGCGAATTCAACCTCGGTCTTCGATTTGCTCGAAAAGCGTAATATCCGATACCGAGTCTATTCTTACCACAATTTCTCTGACGCGCAGGGATTCGAGCAGATTCGCCTCGACCTTCAGTCAAGCGACGCGGACTTCTTTTTTTTATATTTGAGTGAAATCGATCGCTGTTTGCACAGTCGATGCAATGATCTGGAAGCGGTTAGCCGGACTTTCGAATGGTATGCGCAGGGATTGAGGAAGGTTTTCGAACTTGCGCTGAGCAGGGACCCGGAGGCGACGCTCACGATAGTTTCCGATCACGGCATGACGCCGGTCCATTCGGAATACGACCTGGTCGGTAAGATCGAGCGGCTCGGCTTCGAAATGCCGGAAGATTATCTGTCCGTGTATGATTCGACCATGGCGCGTTACTGGTTTTTCGGCGAGGGCGCGCGTCAGGCGATAACCGCCGAGCTCGAGCGTACGCAATGCGGTCGAATTCTCGATGACGCCGAGTTGCGGAGCCTGGGAATTTACTTCTTGGACCGGCGCTACGGCGAGACTATCTTTCTGCTTGACCCGGGATGGCTGTTTTCGCGGAGCGATTTCAACGGCTCGGGATGGCATCCGGTCGGTATGCACGGGTATCATCCGGCCGATCCCTACTCGGATGCAGTTTTTCTGAGTAATCGGCGTCCGGCTCACGTCATGGCAACCATCGCGGACATTTTCCGGTGTCTGGAGGAAGCGGCGTGGTGCCGATGAGCGTAAAGCGCCGGATAAATATTTTGCATTTCGACAGCGCACTGGTGAGAGGCGGCGCCGAGGAGCATGTGCTGACCCTGCTTAGGCGCCTCGACCGCGCACGATTTCGGCCGATGCTCGCCGCGCCACCTGCGTTGATCAACATGCTTCTTGCGGACTTGCCCGCTGAGGTTGAGTTGTTCCCGATCTCGCTCAGTGGCGCGCGCGACTTGGCCGGCGCATTCCGTCTGGTCCGCTTGATCGAACACAAGGCGGTCGACATTGTTCACTCGCATATGTTCCAAGCGAGTAGATTGGCATCGCCGCTCGCGTGGCTGGTCGGTGTGCCAGTCATAATCGAGACGCCTCATATACGCGAACACTGGCGTCGGGGATGGATAAAGGGGAGATTACCTGGTTAACGTGAAACGTCTTCCCGCGAAGAAGGTGGTGGTGGTGCGCAACGGGATACCGGTGGAGCGCTTCGACCCAGATCACAAAGCGCCGGCGGAGATGGGCCGCTCTCTGGGTATCACCGAAAATGCGCCGATCGTTGCCGTAGTGGCTCGGCTCGAACCGCAAAAGGGTCACCGGATATTGCTCGATGCGTGGCGGCTGGTGACCGAGTCGTTTCCGCAAGCTCGACTGGTATTGTTGGGCGACGGCAGCCTTCGCGAGCAGTTACGGGCTTATGCGAAGGGACTAAACATCGACCGCTCGGTCGTGTTTGCCGGTTATCAGACCAACGTGGCTGACTGGCTCGCGCTGGCGCATTTCACCGTATTGCCCTCCTTTTACGAGGGTTTGCCGCTCGCGGTGATCGAATCATTCGCGGCGGCGCGCACCGTGGTTGCCACCGCGGTCGACGGCACTATCGAAATTGTGATTGACGGCAAAACGGGTCTGCTTGTACCACCCGGCGAGCCTGCTCGGCTGAGCGCGGCAATCACCCAACTAATCGCTTCGCCCGAGTTGGCGCGCAATTTAGGCCGCACGGGCCGCCGATTCGCCGAGGAGCACTTCAGCGAACGCCGCCAAGTCGACGAAACCGAAGCGGTTTACGAAGCTGCGCTTTGCCGGCGTCCGGATTCAACTTCGGACTGCGCGGCCTTTAGCGCAACGGAAGGTCGGGTCAATTGAGTGCCGCCGCGTCCCTAACTCCGATGACCGCCACAACGCAGATCGCCGAAGCGGTTCGCGCGGTTCTAGGCCACGTGTATAAGCTTCGTCTCCGCGCTATCGTCCTCACCGGCAGCCTCGCGCGGGACGAAGGCACGTGGTCTTGTTACAAAGGATGGGTTCGACTTATCGGCGACGCCGAATTCCTCATAGTGTTCGACGACGGCGCGTCATTTCCCTCAAGCGAACGTCTGCCCGAACTCAAACGCGAAATTGAGACCCGCCTTCGCGCGAACGCCATAGACGCCGAGATCGGACTAAGTCCGGTTCGCCCCGGTTATCTCAGGAGCCTCCATCCCCACATCTTCGCCTATGAGCTGCTCGAGCACGGGAAGGTAATCTGGGGCGATACGCGGGTCCTGGATCTTGCACCAAGATTCTCGGCCTCTGACATACCGCTGGAGGATGCTTTTCACCTCCTGATGAACCGGCTTATCGAACTGCTGGAAGCAGTCTGCGAAGCGGACCAGATCGAGCCTCTCACTGAAACCGCCCGTTACCGGGCCGCCAAGTTATTGCTCGACATGGCGACGTCATTCCTGGTCTTCCAGCGCCAGTATGAATCGACTTATCTTGGACGCGCGGCCAGACTTCTAGCCCTGGCGGCGACGGCGGCGTGCGTACCGATTCCACTAAATCGGTTTGCCGAACAAGTCCGGCTCACGACAAAGTACAAACTCGGAGAGTCTCAGTGGTTGCCGATCACGACCGCCGACGATCTGCTCGTTCTGATCGAAGACGTTCATTCGTTGTGGGCTTGGGAGCTGGAGCGCCTTACGGACGCCGACGCCGGCACGAGCGACGACGAACTTATTAAGCGATGGCTCGCTAAACAGGACAGGGTCCAACGAATCCGCGGTTGGGCGTCGCTCGCGAAGCGCCATGGAATGCTGGCAAGCGTGAAGTCGCTGCCGCGATGGATAAACCAGGCGCCCAAGGGATCGCCGCGCCGCCTGATTTATGCCTCGGCGAGTGAACAATTCTTCGCATTGTCGGCACTCCTGGCCAGCGATGAACGCGACGATGGCGTTTGGCGGCAATCGTACCAGCAGCTGCCTGTGACCGGCGATTCCCGGGCGCTGTCATCCTGGCGCGACGCTGCCAAGGTGGTCGCTTGGAATTACCATCATTTTCTTGAATCCACGCGTTCATGAAAGATCCGTCGCGATGAAACCCAGATTACTCCAACTCGGCCAGGTAAATATTGCGCGTCCTTCGACCGGTGCGCAGTTGCGCAACTACTATCTCCTTCGCGAACTCTCGAAGGTCATGGAGGTGACTCATCTGGGATTTCACGACGCTCACGAAGCGCTGCCGAGTGCGCGGTCCAATGAGCAAATCCGGATGACGATCGTGCCGAAGGGCCGGACGTACACCATCGGCAAGCTCGTGCACGGTGCATTGGGCAAGACCCCCGTCACACTTCTGAACTTCCAAAACGCCGAAATGGCGGCCGCACTGCGCGCCAAACTATCAACAACGCATTACGACATTGTTCAATTGGAAGGTATCGAGGTATCGCCGTACCTGCGCATAATTCAAGCATCCCGGCACCGTCCCAAGTACATAGTTCTCGACTGGCACAATGTTGAGTCCGAGGTGGTCATGCGCCACTCGCAATATGCCGCCTCACCGCTCCGTCGCTTATACATGCGACGCGCCGCGCGCCAGCTAGAAAAAATTGAATGTACACTTCTGGATTGTTGTGATTTACACCTCGTGGTGAGCGAACGGGATGGCGAATCGCTCACGGACAGGCAGCCCGAGGCCAACGTAAGCGTTGTCGAAAACGGCGTCGACGTTGATTATTTCAGGGAATCATTCGAAAGCGGCGACGGTGCCGATGAATGGGCAAAACGTGATCGCCTGCTGTTTTGCGGCAGTATGGATTATTCGGCCAATGTGGACGCGATGATGTACTTTGTAAGTGAAATCTGGCCCCTCATTCGGCGTCAATTGCCGGACATCGTGCTGACGATTGCGGGCCGCAACCCGCCCGAGAAAGTCAAAGCGCTTGCTGCTGATCCAGGAATCGAAGTCACGGGCACGCTGCCAGACGTGCGGCCGTATTACGGGACGGCGTTTGCGTCGATCGTGCCGATACGAGTGGCGGGCGGTACGCGGCTTAAAATTCTGGAAGCGATGGCGGCGGGCGTGCCGGTGGTTTCAACCACGATCGGCGCCGAGGGTCTGCGCGCCATGCCAGCAATTCATCTGTGTCTTGCGGATACACCGGCCGATTTCGTGCGGCAGGTTACTCGCCTGCGCAACGACTTGCAGTGGAGCCGCCAGCTGTCAAGCGCCGCGCACAAGCTGGTGGCGAGCATCTATGATTGGAGAGTTATTGGCGTCCGGCTCGTCGATACTTATTTCAATCTCCTTAATCAGGCGGGCGCTACCGGACAAACAAGGGGACGATCACTCGAAACACGTCCTCGGGCGCTTGCCGGTGTGTGAGGCATTTCAATGATGTCATTCAAAGATCTATGATCGGCGCGCTAAAGCGGGAAGTTGAATCGGTTCGATGAGCCTGTTGTACCTTCTGCTATTTGTTACGCCGTTTCACAGCGACCCGCGCCTCGGCACGGTGCTGTTGGAAGCCGGGGGGATGGTTATTACGCCGATCAAGATTCTGGGCCTGCTCACCACCGCGGTCGCTTTGGTCGCCCCCATCCCGCAGGACGCTGCGCCGCATCTGCGGAGTCCGCTGGTTGCCCTGTTTTTGCCGTTCGCGATCGTCCCGGTCCTCGCAACGGCGGCGTACGGCTTGCCCACGCCGACGGGAGCCATTTCGCAGTTAATCTCTGCAGGACTCCTGTTTGTTGCGATCGTCCCCCTGGTGAGAACGCGGGAGCGTATTTTCAAGGTCGCGCGGACACTGGTAATTGCTTTCGCCTTCGGAAGCCTGTGGGTTTACAAGCAGCACTTCATCGAGCATGCACCAACCTCGTGGGGCCTCGAAGGCGAACCCAACTACGAAGCTTTGATGCTGCTACTATCGCTTCCGCTGGCGTTCTGGATGGCGCGTTACGAGGAGAGCCGGTTCTGGCGGCGCATCGGCTTGTTGTGTGGCCTGCTGCTTGCCTGCGCCATTATCCTCACCAGTTCTCGGGCCGGCGTTATCGCCGAGGGAATCATTGGACTGGCCCTGGTGGCGAAGTCCCGTCACAAACTGGCGGGCATGCTCGGGCTCGCGCTCGCCGCGCTTGTGCTGTTCACGTCTGGTCCAAGCGAGCTGTTGTACAAATTTAAAAGCATCAAATTTGTCGGTAAGCCGCTCAACGGCAGTGAAAGCTCCACTCGCATTCACGTTGAACTAGATAAGGCTGGACTTCGCATTATGGAAGCGCATCCGATATTTGGCGTCGGCCTCGGGCACTTTAAGGAGGTCGCGCCTGACTACAATCCGCAAATCCTCAAGCTCGCTCATCGCAGTTGGCTCGCCCACGACACTTTCATTCAGATCGGCTCCGAGGCCGGAATCCCCGCGCTCTTGCTGTTTTTGGCGATGTTGGGCGTATCGATTTCGAATTTTAGATCGGCACGAGAGAGTCCTGACGTAGCCCTGGCAGGCCTTGCGTCCTCAATGCAGATCAGCCTCATTGGCATTTGCGTCGCCGCGCTCTCGATTTCCGTCGAGTCATTACCCTTCTGGATAATCATCTTCCTCTCGCAGAGCTTTCGAGAAATTGCTGTAGCGAGTGCCCAACTGGCGGCATCCGATGGCGAATCGCGTATGAATGCCAACTCCGCAAGTCTCGGCAGTCTCCGCATTGATCCGCATTTGAGAGCGTCTGCATGGCTATAAAAAGTACGCGACTATAAGACAATAGCGATGGCAAGCGGAGGCAATCACAGTGCGATGAGCGCCGGGACGGTCCGCGATCGAAGCTATGACGGGATAACTCCTTCGACCCGGGTTACTCTCCGCGCCATCGGCCTGCGTGCCATAAGCTGGTGCCACCAGTCCTTCGATCTCCCGTCGGACGGCCGGATTCTGCCGATCGAAGGACTGCGGGCGCTGGCCATTCTGCTCGTCTTTTTTGTGCATTATGATGCGCTATTTTCGACGCTTGCCCCTCGCCATAGCCTGACACTTGGACTTTCGCGCTTTACGTCGGCGGTCGGCAACGCTGGTGTAGATTTGTTCTTCGTGATCAGCGGTTATCTCATTTACGGAGCGGTGCTGCGACGAAAGATTCAACTGATGCACTTCTTGCGCCGGCGGGCGGAACGCATTTATCCCACGTTTCTTTGCGTGTTCGCCTTACACGTCGCCGCCGTCCTCATTTTCTCTGATCCGCGTGCAATTGGCCGGCAATCACCGGGGGATTTTTTCACCTACGTACTGGAGAATATCTTGCTCTTGCCCGGTATCTTTCCGATCGTTCCGATCATCCCGATCGCCTGGTCGCTTAGCTACGAGTTTTTCTTCTACATCGTCGCGCCGATTCTGGTCATCGCTCTCGGCATGCGTGCATGGACCCGCGCCCAACGCGTGATCTTTTTTGCGGGCCTGGCAATGCTTCATGCGCTGCTGTTCGTTATCGACGCGCTCGGCCTTATACGGCTCGCGATGTTTCTTGTCGGCATACTCCTGTACGAGTGTATATCCTCTCGCGTAATGGAGGGTAGGCTGAAAGCTGCTGGTGAAATTGTTACTATCGCAGCGTTTTGCGTAGCTCTAATCGCCGGAGGTTGGCTGATTAGCCATTCCAGCGGTGTTCAAGTGGTCGGCCGGTCCGGCTATTACTATCCATTCTATCGCGTCGCGATATTGTCAGTGACGATCTTCGCCTTTGTGCTTTTTAGCTTGATTTTCGATGGTTTACTCAAACGGTTTTTTAGCCAGACCCTAGTTCGATGGCTGGGAAATATCAGTTATTCGTACTACCTGATCCATGGGGGAGCGCTGCATGTGTTTCGGCTGCTGCTCGATGCTATCTGGTCCTCCGCGCCGAAGTCCGCTAGATGGTTTTGGCTGCTGCTGCCGATCTCGGTGGCTGTCACGGTGGTAGCCACGATACCGCTCTTTCTTTTGGTCGAAAAACGCTTTTCGCTGAAGCCACAGCCCGAAAAGACCGCCGCATAGACCAGGACAACTTGCTGACCCTCGACCAAGATATCGTTGTCCCGCGCGCCGCGCTGGGAGTCGCTTCCGACGCCACCCGCCAATGAAGACAACCGCCGCCGCCGCCGTCCTCGCCGACGTGCCGGCGCATCAACGCGAGCGCATGCTCTCGGGGATGCGCTGGTCCGTATGGCTGTCGAGTCTCGCCGTGCCGTGCGGTGCCGCCATCAACCTGCTGCTAGCGCGCGTCAGCCCCGAGACCATCGGCGTCTACGGCCTGCTCAGCGTCTATATCGGCCTCATCGTCGCCTTCCTCTATTTCGGTGGCGACACCGTCGTCATCAAGTTCATCCCCGAG
>WNFF01003646.1_pt1 | contig 12587 bp, 8 predicted proteins | sample 5400441 | NCBI WGS metagenome assembly WNFF01 (sample SAMN13153345, study PRJNA577476) | soil metagenome | isolation source: 120 cm saprolite under Douglas fir tree site 2 hole 3 replicate 1 | place: USA:California | collected 2015-04-18
GCCGGTGCCTGCGCCTGGACGCCGGCGCCCAGGCACGCGAGAACGAGAACCAGGAGTGTCGACAAGTTCGTACGCACGCTTCCTCCTTTCAGATACAGGCCGGTCTCTTCACTTCCCTCAGCGTTCGCACGCCGCCTGGTCGCGCTGGCAGACTTCCTGGCAGGCCTGCGCGGCGGGCGCTTCGGTGGTCGTGCGCCGGCATTTCTGCATGCAGGCGGTGAAGGCGCTCTTGCAGCTCGGCGCTTCGTCCTCGCCCGAGATCGCCTTATACGCGTAATAGCCCAACGCCACCACGACCGCGAGCACGATCAGCACGGCGAACGAGCTCAGGCCGCGCTGCGAACGCTCCATCACCCTGCCTTGCGCCGCCCCGCTTCGCCGCCGCGAAGCCCTTCGAGGATCGCGAGCGCGCGCGCCATGGAGAAGTCGCGGGTCTTGCGATCGAAGGCTTTCACGTTGTCCGGCATCATGTAGCCGTGGAGCACGCCCGGGAAGATGTGCAGCTCCAGATTTTTCATTCGCGCGGCCGCGCCGCGATAGGCATCGAGCACCTCGGCGGGCGCCTGATGGTCCTCGTCACCCCAGATGATGCAGACAGGCCGGGCCAAGCCCTCGAGCTCCCGGATGTAGTCGAGCATCTGCGAGCCGTGGCAGGAGATGCCCGCGTCGTAGCCGAGGCGCTTCGGCCCTAGGATGGCATAGGGGCCGCCGTAGCAGAAGCCGATCACCGCGGCGCGTCCATTCGATTGCGGCACCTTGCGCAGTTCGGCGAGCGTATCGGCGAGGTCGGCTTCGCCCGTCTTGATTTTCTCCAGGCGCGGTTGCGAGCGCTGCTTGGTGCCATCGTCGTCGCGCGCAAGCGGCCCCGGAATCGAACGCCAGAACAGATCGGGCGCCGCGGCGATGTAGCCGTGCGACGCGAACTCGTCTGCGATCTCGCGAAGATCCTCGTTGACGCCGTGCACGGCGGAGGCAAGCACGATCGCCGGAACCTTTGCGCCGCCGCGAGGCGTGACCCGGTAGCAATCGAACTCGCCCCCTTCGCTCGAACGGACCCTGACGTTCTTGCCCTGCATGTTTGCCTCCTCCGCGTTGATTGTCCGATTACCGTAACTCAACGCGACCGAGCTTGTCCAATGACGCAACGCCGCAATCGGAATGCTCCCCTCCTGTTTGCTCTGTCGCGGCGAACTGACTAACATCACGCACTTCAGGCGGGCGGTGCGGATTTCACAATGCGAAATCGCGGGTTCCGCACTCCGCCGTGACCTGCAGTTCGTCGCCGGTGAAAAAGGAGGAGTTGATTCATGAGCACCAAATACAAAATTCTGATCATGGGCGCCTCGTACGGTTCGCTCCTGGGGACCAAGCTCGCGCTCGCGGGGCACGCAGTGCACCTCGTGTGCCTGCCCGCCGAGGCCGACCTGATCAACAGGGAAGGCGCGATCGTGCGCATGCCCGTCAAAGGACGCGAAGGGCTGGTCGAGATCAACTCGAAGAAACTTCCGGGCAAGATGTCCGCGGGCGGCACGGCGGGAGTGAATCCGTCCGACTACGATCTGGTCGCGCTCGCGATGCAGGAGCCGCAATACCGTTCGCCGGGCGTGCGCGAGTTGCTCGCCGCGGTGGCCAAAGCCAGGGTTCCGTGCATGTCCATCATGAACATGCCGCCGCTGTCTTACCTGAAGCGCATTCCGGGCATCGATGCCGACGCCTTGCGCAGCTGCTACACCGACGCAAGCGTGTGGGACGCCTTCGATCCGAAGCTCGTCACGCTGTGCAGCCCGGACCCGCAGGCGTTCCGTCCGCCGGAGGAAAAGGTCAACGTGCTGCAGGTGCGCCTGCCGACCAACTTCAAGTCGGCGCGCTTCGATTCGGATGCCCACACCGCCATACTCCGTCAGCTCGAGTCGGACATCGAAGCGTCCCGCTTCGACGGGATCGAGCTTCCGGTCAAGCTCAAGGTGCACGACTCGATCTTCGTGCCGCTTGCGAAATGGGCCATGTTGCTCGCCGGCAACTATCGCTGCGTGCAGAAGGAAGGCATGCGCCCCATCAAGGACGCCGTGCACAGCGACCTCGAAGCCTCGCGCGCTGTATACAACTGGGTGGTGAAGCTGTGCGTGTCCCTGGGCGCGAACGAAAAGGAGCTGGTGCCGTTCGAAAAATACGCGAGCGCGGCGCTCTCGCTCCTGACCCCGTCCTCTGCGGCGCGGGCTCTCGCCAACGGCGCGCCCAACATTGAGCGCACCGACCGCCTGGTGCAGACCATTGCTGCGCAAAAGGGTATGCGCCTCGCCGCGGTCGATCAGACTGTCGCCTTGGTCGACGGCTGGCTGGAGAAGAATCGGAAGAAGGCGGCTTGATCAAGCGCTCCGTTCGTAAGAAGGGGGGAGACAATGAAGTGCATTGCTTACAACGGTGGATACAAGTATCAACTCAAAGAGACCTACACCATCGCAATAGACTTAAAGCCACGGACATCGATCGAGACGGAATACATAGATCTTGATACCGAAGGGAACCTCCCTCACCGCCCCTTCGGCTCCCGGAACTCGAGATCGCCGTAATACGCTTCCAGCACCCGGTCGCTCGCGTCGGCTTCGGTCATGATGCCCACCGAGATGACTTTACCGGGCTCCTCGCCGAAAAGGCGCCGGTAGTCCGCCGTGACGTTCCGCGTCTCTTCGAGCCACTTCCCCAGCTTCTCCCTCCCGTTCTCGACGGCGATGATCTTGATGCGCGAGGTATAACCGTTGGCCACGATTCCGTCGCGAGGGGTGCGGCTTCCCCACACGTACATCAGGGCGGCGTAGGGCAGCTGCTGGCCGGTGAACAGGCGGAACTGGTCGTAGAAGAGACGATCGCCGAACGGCAGCGTTCGGACATCGCCGGCAAACGAAACCACGATGCGCGCCGGAGAGTCGTCGGGGCTCGCCTCGGTGGGGGCGAGCGCCATCACCTTCCAGCGCCAGGACAGGAGCGGACGCTCCAGCGGATCCACATCGAGATAGTGAATCAGTCCCGACGCCGAAGCCTGCGCGCTCCCCTGCAGGACCGTCGTGCCGGCCTCCTCCACGAGGCGGTAGCGGCTCGAGCTCTTGAACCGGTTCAGAGTCCAAGGGCCCCACTCGGGCGGCAGGGCGTCCCCCGGCTTGATTGCCGAGAAGGCGGTGATCCGGGACGGGGCAAGCGGCGCAGCCTCGCGGACCGTCGCGCAGCCGGCCGCGAGAGCGGCGACGGTTGCAAGGGCAGCGAAGAGATGTTGGGGGCGGTTCAAAGCTTGTCAGCTCCGGTCATAAGACGTTTGAAAAGCCGAATAATAATATTTTTTCGACACCCTGCTCTACCTCGCCGACAGCAAGCGTCCGGGTTAACCCCGACTCGTTTTGTAGTGCTGCCCCGATGGCGGAGTGCGAATCGGCATCGCAATATGAGCGCTGGCAAATCGCGACTCGGGAGGTGCGTGATGCCGGAAAGAAGCGCGAGACTTCTGGCAGCGTCCGCCACTTCCTTGTTTGCCCTTCCTCCTCGACAGCCGACCTGCGCGCGGCTGATTTCGAACGCTATGACGTTGATCGACGAATTTCCTGAGCGGCGGCAATTGGACATAGGAATCGCAGCGGATGGATGGTCATGTCGCCGGATACGGGAAAGCCAGGCCGCAGCGGCCATTTTAGCTTCGCAAGTGCCGGCTAGCGAAGGTGAAAACAAGAGACCGGCTTGTTCACAACGGGAGTACCTTTCATGTCAGCCCATCGGTTTGGAAAGCATCCGCCGAAACAAGACTATCGCACGCTGCGATTGAAGAACTATCTGACGTCTACCCTGGCCGCACCGCCCGCTTCTTACGACGCCCTCCCCCGCGTCTACCAGAAATTGAACACGGCCGACCCGACGAAGCTGTTCCCCATGGACGGGAACGATTCCCTTGGAGACTGCACCATCGCCGCGCTGGCCCACGCAGCCACCACCTATCACGGCCTGATCGGCAAGCAGAAAATCATGTCCAAGCCGGCTGTGGTCAAACTCTATTTTCATCTGACGGGCGGCATAGACTCGGGCTTGAACGAGCTCGATGTGCTGAACTACTGGCGCCAGCATTCCGCTTCGAGCGACAAGATACTGGGCTATGCCAGCATCGAACCGAAAAATCACGTGCATATCAAGCAGGCGATTCAGCTCTTTGGCGGCGCTTACATCGGTTTCCAGGTACAGCAGAACTGCCTCGAGGAGTTCGACGCTCACCAGCCCTGGACGCCCGGCCCGCTGACCCAGCACGGGCATGCCGTTTTCGCCGTTGCGTACGACTCGCACGGCGTGACCGTGCTCACGTGGGGGAATACTCAGAAGGCGACCTGGGCATGGTGGGATGAATGCGTCGACGAGGCGTATGCAATCCTTTCTCCGGAAGCGAAGGACTCCGACTTTTCCCCGGGCTTCAGCTTCGCCCAGCTGAAAGCCGATTTATCGGCAGTGGCGAATTGAGTGTTTGAATGACGGAGCGTCTTACAGTTCACGCAAGCCGCTGACCGCGTGCGCAAAGATGTCTCCGTCGTTCAACGTCCGCCCACCCATGACCTCTTGCTGCCCCCGCATGGTATGTGTTGGCAGAAATGCCGCCTACAGAGAGTGTCCGGTTTAACCCCGACACGTTTTGTAATGTTGTCCCCGATAGCGTAGCCCAGACCTGCATCGCAATAATGAGCGCTGGCAAATCGCGACTCGGGGAGGGTCCGTGCCAGGACGAAACGCGAGGTTTCTTGCGGCGCTCGCCGGCTCGCTGTTTCCCGTTTCTCTGTCGCAGCGCCTGAGCTAAAGGCCAGGCGCGAGCCTCATTCGTTCGAGCGTTTCCCGGCCCCGACAACGGAGACGATCATGGCCGAACCGGACGCAAGTCAGATCCTCGCCAAGGCCCTGCCGCTGATCGCGGTCGTATTCATAGCTTCGGGGATCGTCGTCAAGAGCATCCCCCTGGAAAGCAGGCGGCCGGTCGACCCGGAGCGGGTCAAGTTGACGCACGCGGGTCGTCAGGATATCGAGGCGCGCCTCTGGGAAGATCCGTTCACGGCAATGCGCCACGTCAAGGGTCGCTCCCCGGAGGAACGGTGCAAGGAAGCGCTCGAAGACCGCGCGCATCATCCCAACGCGCTCCACGAATCCATCCAGTACCTCGCCAAACAGGAACGCGCGATCTCCGTCTTGCCGGTGATGGTCCTGGGCGGCCCGTACTTCGAGGACGGCGAGGGGCGGCGCCGGTCGCGATACGCGGTCATCTCCGCGCTGCTCCGGTCGGGGTGGGAACCCTCCAGTGAGGACAAAATCGGCTATGTCTGGACCCTGGAAAGCTGCGTTGAAAGCCCGTGGGGGCGCCTGGCCCCTGAGCTACTCCCTTACGAGTGGTTTCGCTCCGACGACGGCAGCGCAGCCAACGGAAACGGCAGAGGCGAGGCGGGCGGGCGCAGGGGCCGCAATCTGCTCGTGCTCTGGGTCGACGAGGAGGCGGTATTGCGACAGCCGCTGCGAGGAATCGAGCGGATTGTCGAGCTCCTCGCAGTGGGTGGTGTCGCTTGCCCGTCGTCGACGGCGGTCCCGAAATCGCGTCTCCAACCCGATGCGGAAAAGGCGCTGGCGGACCGCCTGCAGAAACACCGATTGTGCATCAAGCCCGTCAAGGCTCTTCTCGAGGCCAAAGGCTGTCCCTGGCCGGCCGGCGAGAATCCCCGCGACGTGCGGTTCGGCGACGGGAAGATGCGTCCGCGACCCTGGTGCGAAACGCGGGTCATCGGCCCCGCTACCTCCCCAACGCTGCAAGGAATCGCACGGGGTCTCGCACGGTCGCCCGTTTCCGCCTCCGGGAGCGATTGGCTCCGATTTTATTCGTCCGGTGCGACGGCCGCACTGGAAGGCGTCGATGCGGTGCAGAAACTCTTCACGGAGCGTGTCGTCCGGTTGACGACGACCGACGACCAACTCACCGATTCCTTCGTGGCGGAGTTGAAGCTGCGCCTCGTCGATCCGACGCCCTTCTGGCGCGCCGGCAGATTCCTGCGGGATCAGAATCCGCTTTGCGCGAGCACGGTCGTTCTGGTTTCCGAAGGCGACACGAGCTATGCGCGGGATTTCCAAAAACGATTTGGCGACCGTTTCGGCAAATGCAGTGACGGCCGGGCACCTCGTGTCGCCCCCGTGCGCTATCTGCGCGGACTCGACGGTGTCCTACCGGAGGGCTCGGGGACGCCGGTGCCGGCAGCCGCCGGGCAGCGCGCGCGCGCACCGGATACCTACGACACGCTTCTCGACCATACAGCGCTCGAGCGAGCGGACGGCCGCAGCCAGTACGATTACCTCCGGCGGCTCGCGCAGCAACTGACCGACCTCGATCGGGACGAGAAGCGCGAGGGTCGCGACGGCGTACGCGCGATCGGCGTGCTGGGGAGCGATGCGTACGACAAACTCCTGGTCCTCGATGCATTGCGCGACCGTTTTCCTCGAGCGGTCTTCTTCGCTGCCGATCTCGACGCGCGGCTGATAGGAGGGGGAGGCGTCCGGTCGACACGTAACCTTGTCGTTGCGTCGGCCTACGGGCTCAGTCTCAATCCGGGCATCCAGGGGGGCGCGCCGCCGTTTCGCGACACCTACCAGACCGGCACGTATCTCGCGACCCTGGTCGCGCTTGACCCCGAGACAAAGGGGCTGCCCGCCAAGGAGTTCGAGCCCTGGTTCAAGGAACCGCAGCTCTTCGAGATCGGGCGCACCTACGCCGTTCCGCTTTCCAAGGGGGCGGAGGAGGAATGCGGGGCGCCGCCAAACCTGAAGAAGTGGAAGTGCGCGAACATCCGTGCCTTGGACCAGTGGCAGAGAGCGACGCCGTGGCCGTCGAAATCGGTAGTGATCGCCTTTGCCGTGATGGCCGCGAGCGCGGCGGGGCTGACCCTGCTCCTCTCGCAGCGCGCGCGCAAGATGGTGTCGAGCGTCCGGCAAGCTGCCTCTCCCGGCCCCGTTGCCGTCGCCGCACTGTTCCTGTTCGTGCTGTTGTTCACCTTGGGACTTGCGGGCAAGATCATCTGGGACGACGCGAGCTCCGGGCAGGGAGAACCCTTCGCATGGCTCGAAGGCGTCAGCACCTGGCCCACGCAGATCTTGCGCGTGGGGATTTTCATGCTGACCATCGCGCTATTGGACTTCGGGCGGTGGCAGCTCCGCCGCAGCATCGACAAGGTCGCCGAACACTTCGGCCTCCAGACCCTGACCGCGCAGGAGGCGACACCGTTCCCGGCGATCCGCGGCTGGAAGGCGAAGTTTCGGTGGCTTTGGTATCTGGAGACGAAGGACGCTGGAGCGAGCGAAGGCACGCAAGCGCCCGTGGAGACCGGCCCCTGGATCGAGTATCTCGATCACGCGCGCTTCGGTCCCAGCACGACGCGCATCGTCGTCACCAGCGCGATTTTCTTTGCCTTCAGCGTCGCGCTCATGAGCCTAGCCTGGCCCCACTCGCCTCACCGCGGCGAGCTGGCGGCATGGTTCAACCACGTTCTGCTGGTGTTGCTGCTCGGCGCAATGACGGCTCTGCTCTTCGCTGCGCTCGACGCGACCGCTATGGCGACACGACTGCTCGCCCGCCTTGATCCGAGCGTGGCGATGCCGAGGCGGGTCGAGCTCGAGGAGGAGGAACTCCGGCGAGGGTATCCGGTCGGCAAGGAGGCGATCGAGGCGTGGATCCATTTCCGGCTCGCGGTGCGAGTCGCCTCCGCGGTGAACTGGTTCATCTACCTGCCGTTCCTCACGCTTTTTCTGATCATTCCGACTCAGAGCCGCATTTTCGACGCCTGGGATTTGCCGCTGCCGTATGCGGCGCTGTTGGCGATTTCGATCGTGCTCGCGGCGCTTTGCGCGCGCCGCCTGCGACACGCCGCCACCCAACTGAAAGTAGACATTCTCAAGGTGATCGAGACCGAGTCGCAGAACTGCGAGCTGAACTTGCCGGCCGGACAAGCCGCGGAGAACGGCGATCAACCACCGGAATCCGGATCAAGCACGCGCGAGGCGCCGCGCCAGGTCAAGGCGGAGCTGCTGAAGCGGATTGCAGCGGAGATCCGCGCGGTGCGCGATGGCCCGTTCCTGCCTCTATCGCAGGAACCGGCCGTGCGCGCGATCCTCCTCCTGCTCGGCGGAGCCGGCGGGATTTCCACCGCGGAGTTCCTGTTCGTTTCCGGACGATGACGCGCACGCAGGAGCGGCAAACGTACCGCGGGGGAATCCCCTACGGATACAACACCTCCACGTTCTCCGGCCTCAGCCACTCGTTCAGCGACTGCAGCAGCGCTTCGTCCAGGTTGACCCGCCAGCTATCCCCTAGCTGCATCTCGACGCTCGCGCCGCCGTTGCGGTAGCGGACTTCCACCGCGCACTGCCCCTGGCGGTACGGCTCGAGCAGCGTTTTCAACTTCGCCGCCGAAGCCGAGCCGGCGCTCGACGCCTCCCCGTTCATCGACAGCCTTACCGCCCGCGCAAACCGGCTGCGTGCGCCGGCCAAGTCGTAGATCCTGTCGGCGGCGATCCGCATAAACACCGCTTCCCCCTCTTCGCCCACGGAACGGCGCACGTTCCTCACCTTGGCCTCGATCACCACGACCGCGTCCTCCTTGACGAGCTCGCGGTGCTGGTCGAACACCTCGTTGTATACAGTGACCTCCTGGGTGGCGGTGCCGTCCGAGAGGTTCACCACCACCATGCGGCCGGCTTGAGTCCTCTGAAACCGTATCGATTCCACCACCCCGGCGATCAGCTGCGTGCGCGTTCCGCTTTCGCCCTCCGCCGCCGCGAGGCTGCGCAGGCTCGTCCGGACGAAGCGTCCGATCTCGGCGCGGTACGCGCTGAAGGGGTGCCCCGAGAGATAGAAGCCGAGCGCCGCCTTTTCCTCGCGCAGGCGCTGCGCCTCTTCCCACCGCGGCGCGGCGACGAGCGCCGGCTTCTGCTGCGATCCGCTTTCGCCCGCGTCGAACAGGCTCACCTGTTTCGCGTTGCGCTCGGTCTGCTCGGCCGCCTCCAGCGCTATCCCCACCGAGGCGAGCAGGCTGGCGCGCGTGGAATGGTCGCCCGCGTTGACGCCATCGAAGGCGCCGGCGCGAACCAGCGCCTCGACCGTACGGCGGTTGACGATGCGCTTGTCCACGCGCTCGCAAAAGTCGAACAGGTCGCGGAACGGACCGTCTTTGCGCGCGGCGAGGATCGCAGCTATCGCCGATTCGCCGGTGCCCTTCACCGCGCCCAGGCCGTAGCGGATCGTCTTTGCGTCCACCGGGACGAAGCGGTATGCGCCCGAGTTGATGTCCGGCGCGAGCACCTTCAGGCCGTTGGCGACCGAGTCCTCGTAGAACTGGTGCACCTTGTCGGTGTCGTTCATCACCGCCGAGAGGTTGGCCGCCATGAACGCGGAGGGAGCGTGCGCCTTGAGATACGCGGTCTGGTAGGCGATGAGCGCGTAGGCGGCCGCGTGCGACTTGTTGAACCCGTAGCCGGCGAATTTCTCCATCAGATCGAAGAGCAGGATCGCCTTGGCGCGCGGCAGGCGGTTCTTCTCGGCTCCGGCGACGAACACGTCGCGCTGCTGCGCCATTTCTCTTGCGTCCTTTTTCCCCATCGCGCGGCGCAGGAGGTCGGCGCTACCGAGCGAATACCCCCCGATCACCTGTGCGATCTGCATCACCTGCTCCTGGTACACCATGATCCCGTAAGTGGGTTTCAGGATCGGCTCCAGGCGTGGATCGAGGTACTCGACCCGCTTGCCGTTCTTGCGCTCGACGAACTCGGGGATCAGCTCCATCGGGCCGGGGCGGTAGAGCGCGACGAGCGCGATAATGTCCTCGAAGCGGTCGGGCCGCGCGCGCTTGACGAGGTCGCGCATGCCGCGCGATTCGAACTGGAATATCGCGGTGGTGTTGGCTTGGGCGAACACCACATAGGCGGCCGGATCGTCGAGCGGGATCTTCTCGAGAGAAAAATCGGGTCTGCCCATCGCGCGGACAGCCTGCACCGCCCAATCGAGGACGGTGAGCGTGGTCAGCCCGAGAAAGTCGAACTTCACCAGGCCGATGCGCTCGACGTCCTTCATGTCGAACTGCGAGATCGTGCTCTCGGTCCCTTGAGCGGCGTACAGAGGGCAGAAATCGGTGAGCTTGCCGGGAGCGATCAGCACGCCCCCCGCGTGCATGCCGACGTTGCGCGCAAGACCTTCGAGCTGCCCGGCGAGCGCGAGCAGCTCGCGCGTCTCCTCCTCGGTCTTTTCCCGCTCCGCCAGGCGCGGTTCCATCACGCGCGCGTCCTGCAGGGTGATGCGCTTGCCGGGCTGGAAGGGGATCAGCTTGGCCAGTTCATCGGTGCGCGTGTAGCTCCATTCCATGACGCGCCCGACGTCGCGCACCACGGCGCGCGCGGCCATCGTGCCGAAGGTCGCGATCTGCGACACCGACTGCGCGCCGTACTTCTGCTTCACGTACTCGATCACGCGGTCGCGGCCGCGCTCGCAGAAGTCGATGTCGAAATCGGGCATCGACACGCGCTCCGGATTCAGGAAGCGCTCGAACAGCAAATCGTAGCGCAGCGGATCGAGATCGGTGATGCCGAGCGAATACGCAACCAGCGACCCCGCGCCCGAGCCGCGCCCCGGGCCGACCGGCACGCCGTTCGATTTCGCCCAGTTGATGAAATCGGCGACGATGAGGAAGTAGCCGGCAAAGCCCATCTGGATGATGGTCCGTAGCTCAATTTCGAGGCGTGTGTTGTACTTCTCTCTCCACTTTTCGTCCGCCTGCCCTCCGTAATTCGCTTCGAGCCGCCGCCCGAGCCCGTCTTGGGCTTGCTGACGAAGATAGTCCTCACGTGACATGCCTGGCGGCGTCGGGAAAACCGGCAATCTTGGTTTGCCGAGCTCGAGCGCGAGGTTGCAACGGCGCGCGATCTCGACGGAGTTGGCGAGCGCCTCGGGCAGATCGGCGAAGAGCTTCGCCATTTCCGCCTGAGACAGGAAATAACTCTCCTGCGTGAATTGCCGCGGGCGGCGCTGGTCGCCGAGCACGTGGCCTTCGGCGATGCACACGCGCGCTTCGTGGGCGGTGAAGTCCTCGGGCTTGAGAAACTGCACCGGGTGGGTCGCGACCACCGGAAGGGAGCAGCTTCCCGCGAGCCGTACCGCGGCCTCGACATAGCTCTCGGTCTGCGGCGCCCCGGCACGCTGCAGCTCCAGATAGAACCGCCCGGGAAAAAGCCGCGCCCAGTCCGCGGCGAGCTGCTCCGCCCGGGCGCGGTCCTGGAGGAGCGCGGCGCCGACGTCGCCCTGCGCCGCGCCCGAAAGAGCGATCAGGCCCTCGGTGCCCTCCGCGAACCAGCTCTTCTTCAGCTCGGCGCGGCCGCGGTGCTGATTCTCGAGCCAGGCGCGCGTCAGCAGCTCCGACAACCTGAGATAGCCCGGGCGCGACTGCACCAGCAGCAGCAGCCGGTGCGGCTTGTCGCGCTCGGATTCGTTGGTGATCCAGAGGTCGCAGCCGACGACGGGCTTCACGCCCGCCGCGCGCGCCGCCTTGTAGAACTTGACCATTCCGAACACGTTGGCGAGGTCGGTGATCGCCAGGGCCGGCATCCCGTCGGCTGCGGCCCGCGCGACGACTTCGTCGATGCGCACGATCCCGTCGGTGATGGAGAACTCGCTGTGGAGCCGAAGGTGGACGAAGGCGGGATTCGGCATCGGCTTGCGGGAGACTGGAACCGCGAAAATTCTACCACCCGCTGCCGCGCTCCAAAGCGCAAATTTGGCCGCGATTGAAAACTCCCGGCATGCTTCGCGTTCCAATGAGGGAGTTTCGTCCTCCGCGGGAATTCATGACCCCGATCAAAGGTATACCCTCAAGCGGCTCGCCGAAGAACGTGAACGAACCTCGACCCGCTCGCTACGCTCACACCCGTCCCGCGGCGGGTAAGCTGAGCGTGAATGTCGTTTGAAGCCCCGGCTCGCTTTTCACGCCGACCTTGCCGCCGTGCAGTTCCGCGATCGACTTGACGATCGCCAGACCCAGACCCGAGCCGGCCGAGGATTCCTCGCGCGAGCTGCAGGGTCGATAGAACCGGTCGAAGATGCGCGGCAGATGCTCCGCGGCGATCCCGGAGCCGGGATTGGCCACTTCGATCTCGGCCGAGCCGTCGCCGCACGCCACCGCCTTCACGGTGACCGTGCAGTCCGGTCGGCCGTGGCGCAGCGCGTTGGACAGAAGATTTCCCACCGCCCGGTTGAGCATCAGCTCGTCCGCCCAGGCGCGCGGCCTCCCGCCTTTCTGGGCGCGCACTTCGAGCGCGAGGCGGATGTTTCGCTCCTCCGCGAGCAGCTCGTAGTAGGACAGGATCTTTCCCAGCGCCTCGCGCAAGTCGATCCACTGCGGCGCGGCGCGCGCCTGCGCGTTGTCGGCGCGGGCGAGAAAGAGCATGTTCTCGAGCATCCGCGAGAGCCGTTCGTATTCCTCGACGGCGGATTCGAGCACCGCGCGGTACTCGGACGCCTCCCGCGGGCGCGACAGCGCCACCTGCGCCTCGCCCAG
>WNFF01003654.1_pt1 | contig 12575 bp, 11 predicted proteins | sample 5400441 | NCBI WGS metagenome assembly WNFF01 (sample SAMN13153345, study PRJNA577476) | soil metagenome | isolation source: 120 cm saprolite under Douglas fir tree site 2 hole 3 replicate 1 | place: USA:California | collected 2015-04-18
CGGCCGGCCATTCTTCGTCCGCGGCTGGCAGTCGCTCGTCACGCGCCACCTGAACATGTTCACGCTGATCGCGCTGGGGACGGGGTCGGCGTTCGGCGACAGCGTGTTCGCCGTGCTCATGCCGGAGGCGCTTCCCCCCGAGATGCGGCACGGCGGCGCGCCGCCCGTGTACTTCGAGGCGGCCGCGGTGATCACCACGCTAGTCCTGCTCGGCCAGATGCTGGAGCTGCGGGCCCGCAGCGCCACGTCCGGGGCCATCCGGGCCCTGCTCGGCCTGGCCCCGAAGACGGCACGGCGGCTCCGCGACGACGGCAGCGAAGAGGACGTCCCGCTCGGCCACGTGCAGGTGGGCGATCGACTGCGCGTTCGCCCGGGCGAGCGCGTCCCCGTCGACGGGACCGTGCTCGAGGGCGCGAGCGCGGTCGACGAGTCGATGGTAACCGGCGAACCCATCCCGGTCGAGAAGACGCCGGGCTCCCGCGTCACCGGCGGCACCGTCAACGCAACGGGCAGCTTCGTGATGCGGGCGGAGCGGGTCGGCGCGGACACGCTACTGGCGCAGATCGTTCGGATGGTCTCCCAGGCCCAGCGAAGCCGTGCGCCCATCCAACGGCTGGCTGACGTGGTGTCGGCGTGGTTCGTGCCCGCGGTCGTGCTGATCGCGGTCGGCACCGCGGTCGGGTGGGGCCTCTTCGGGCCCGAGCCGCGGCTCGCCTACGCGCTGGTCAATGCGGTCGCGGTGCTGATCATCGCCTGTCCGTGCGCGCTCGGGTTAGCCACCCCCATCTCGATCATGGTAGCCACCGGGCGCGGCGCGCAGGCCGGTGTGCTCATCAAGAGCGCCGAGGCGCTCGAGACGATGGAGAAGGTGGACACCTTGGTTGTGGACAAGACCGGCACGCTGACCGAGGGCAAGCCTCGGCTTGTCTCCGTCATGGCGGCGGAAGGTATCCCCGAGACCCAGATGCTGGCACTCGTTGCGGGTCTCGAGCGCGGCAGCGAGCATCCGCTGGCGGCCGCGATCCTGGCCGGAGCCGCCGAGCGGGGAGTGTCGCCGGCGGAGGTGACCGACTTCCGCTCGCTGACGGGGCGAGGCGTGATCGGCACGGTCGCGGGCAAGCAGGTGGCCCTCGGCAACCCGCGCCTGCTCCAGGAGCTGGGCGTCGACGCGGGACAGCTGGCGGCGCGGGTGGAGGCGCGGCGGGCCGAAGGCCAGACCGTGATGTTCCTGGTGGTCGGCGACGAAGCGGTCGGCCTGCTCGGCGTGGCCGATCCGATCAAGCCGAGCACACCGGAGGCGATTCGCCTGCTGCACGCTGAGGGGCTGCGCGTGATCATGCTCACCGGCGACAGCCGGGTCACTGCGCAGGCGGTGGCCCGCTCCCTCGGCCTCGACGACGTCGTCGCGGAGGTGCTCCCGGAGCAGAAAGCCGAGGTGGTGCGTCGCCTGCAGGCCGACGGCCACGTGGTGGCCATGGCGGGGGACGGCGTCAACGACGCGCCGGCCCTGGCCGCGGCCGACGTGGGCATCGCGATGGGTACCGGCACGGACGTGGCCATGGAGAGCGCGGGGATCACCCTGGTCAAGGGCGACCTGCGTGGCATCGTGCGGGCGCGGCGGCTATCGCGCGCGACCATGCGCAACATCCGCCAAAACCTGGTCTGGGCGTTCATCTACAACGTGCTGGGCGTGCCAGTCGCGGCGGGCGTGCTCTACCCGTTCGTCCGGACCCTGCTGAGCCCGATGATCGCGAGCGGGGCGATGAGCCTCAGCTCGGTGTCGGTGATCGCCAACGCCCTGCGGCTGCGGCGGGTCGAGCTATAAGGGCCAAGCCGCCCGCCGATACTTTCCGCTTGACCTTGCCCCAGGGGGAAAGGTTTAGGCTTCCGGCATGACCCGAGACGGTTTCCTGATCGGTGAAGTCGCAGCAAAGAGTGGCGTGAGCCGAAAGGCCCTGCGCCTGTACGAGACGGCCGGCATCCTTCCGCCCCCGCGTCGCACCGCCTCCGGCTACCGGACGTACGGGCCAGAGACGCTGGCAATCCTCGCGTTCGTTGCCCGAGCCCGGCGTCTCGGCTTTCACCTCAACGAGATCAAGGAAGTGGTGGGGATGAGACGATCAGGGCGCTGCCCATGCCCCCACGTTCTCGAGCTGGTACGTCGAAAAATTGAAGATCTGGATCGCACACTGGCTGATCTCACCGACGTGCGACGCGGGCTACACGAGCTTCTCAAGGCGTCCTCACGATCAGCACGACGTGGCGAGGCTGCGGTCTGCCATCACATCGAACGACTTACGCTCATAAGAGGAAGGAGGTGAGCAGAATGGAGAATCGGAAGGTGCTGTTGTGCCCAGCCGGGTGCGGCGCGTGCCCGGAAGTCGAGTTCGCCGGGGAGCAGGTAAGAGTTGGTGAGGCCGGCAATCTGGCGGTCCTGACCAAGGACGAGTGGAACGTGCTCGTCGACCTGATTCAGTCGGGCGAGTTGACGAAGGTATGAAGAGGGGCCGGGTCGGCCGCTCGCGATACGTGAGCGGCCGGCCACTGGCATGACGGGGGATCTCTAAAACGAAAGCTTCAAGGACTTCGCAGAGACGAACACCAGCTTGTGGCCGAGGCGTCACTTAGTGCTCGTTCTGAGCTGAAGCGGTCAAGCGCGATTCGTAGCGGGCTTCGAGGATCTGCCCGGTGTGGATCTTTTCGTGATCGATGTCGTTCGTGATGAGGGTCCAAAGGTCCTTTCCCTGCGCACACGCGTGCGACGACGCCATCGTCAGCTCGCGGTCGGAGGCCTCGAGCAGGGTATCGATGGTCGCCATGGTCTGCGTCATCAGCTCGCGGATTGCCTCTCGGACAGTTTCTGCCATATTTACCTCGCGTCTGGGTCATTGGACGCCAACGACCCTCACACGCCTGCGGCGTTCGCGGCGGTTCTGCCGGGTCGTGGCAACGAGCAAGCCCAGCACGCGGGGCGGCTCCCTAGATGCCCTTGCGTCCTACCGCGTGGCACACACCTCGGCGGCGATGACTCGCGGATCCTTGCAACGCGCGTTACGGGTCGCCCGTAAAATGACGACCTCATGGAATCCCGCCTCTCGGAACTCGTCCAGGAAGGCGCCGCCTTCCTTCGCGCCGGCGATTCAAGCAAACCATTCCGCTTCGGTAAACTCGGTAGGTTTCGCCACCGCCTCCCGCAAGACGAGTTCCGCAGCAAAGACACATCCGCCGGGTCGCACAACCCGGGCGAGCTCTCGGAATATCTGACCGCGAGCGGGGTTTAGGTTGAAGATTCCGTTGACCAGGGCCATGTCAACCGACGCCTCCGCCAGCGGAAGTTGTTCCGCATCGCCACGGCAAAACGTGACACGAGTTCCGTATGCGGTGGCGGCCTGCCGGGCGCGCGCGAGCATCGAGCCGCTGAAGTCGATCCCGAACACGTGTCCGGTCGCTCCGACCCGCCTGGCCGCGATCAGGCTGTCGAGGCCTGCCCCGCATCCGAGGTCGAGCACGATGGCTCCGGCGGGGATTGTGGCCGCGACGGCTAAATTGGACACCCCGGCAAACGCTTCGACGGACGCTAGTGGCAAGGTGTCGAGCAGGTCGGCGGAATAGCCAAGCCGCTCGGCCAAGATGCGGCCGACGGGGAAGGCGTGTTTCTCAGCAGGCCGTTCGGCGGCCAGGGAATACGCGGTCTGGACGGCACTTCGAAGCGCTAGGGAACGGGCGCTAAGGACTTGGACCATCGGGTCACCCCCACAAGCCGCGTCTCACTCATCGGGCAGGACTATAGACATAACCAAGAGCAATCGCAAACCCCTATGCTTGCAGTGCGCCAGCCAGCGGTTACGGGAAGCGACTGATCTATTTGGCGCGAATGAAAGGTCTCAAGGCCGAGTGATCACGCGTGGCTCAATGCGTGTGCGGCGGCCCTGGGTGGTCGACCGAGCCCGTCGTGTAGCCGCGGAGTTCATTGTAGCGGGCGAGCTGAGCCGCTGAAAGCATGGCGCGCGTCGCCAAGTGGGCCCGGAGATGGATCGCGCGGAGCTCACCTTGGAGCGCAGCGATGCGCGTCACTCGTAAGCGAAGGTCGGGATCCGTGATCGTACCCGCACGGAACGCAGCCTCGAGACGCTGCTCCTCCTTGAGGATCTCGGCACCGATCCGCTGCGCATCGCCCTTCATCCCGTCGAAGATCAGCCGAACCTGCTGGACCTGAAGGGGACTCGCCTGGAGCCGGCCCGTCGCGACGGCGTCGAGGAGGTGGCGGGGCCCCGGGTAGCTGTTCAGCTCGGCGGCGCGAGCGAGCCCCATGCCGGTTCCTGCGCGGAGCTCGGCGATCTCATTCTCGCTGAGCCCGCGAAGCCCGGACTGCGCTTGAGGCTGGTAGGGCGAGATCAGCCGGTCCTGAGCCGCGGCAGCCGCGACCAGTAGCAGCAGGAGCGAAAGAAAGGACACGGTTCGCATGAGCAAAGAACCTCCTTGCCTTTATGAGTGCATGTCGATCGCGTCGATACTAGAGCAGATCGCTCCCGAAGACGACGTAGGGTGCGGGCCCGCGCAACGTGCCTAGATCAAATCCACCGCGTAGCTGAACATCTTTCGTATCGGTAGTTGCGGGGCCCCGATTTGGACCAGCGAACCCAGCGAACCCGCTCGCCGCCGACGCTCCAGGCGTGGGGCGGATCGAGATGGCCTAGGGCCATCTCCTCGTCGCTTTTGAGGGCACCAGGATTAAGAGGCCTCGTCGCTCCCGGAAGGACACGTGAAGGGCAGCGGGACTACCTATCCTGAGCCTGGTGTGATCCAACTGCCTGCCAGGGCTCACTTGTTGAGCTCGAAGAGCGACTGTGTGACAGCCACTTGTGACACGGGAGCCCCCGAAGGCTGACCAGAATGGCCCACGTTGAAGCCGGGGCGAAAGAGTGGGTCTCCTAAGGGGGTCCGACTCCAATCTTCAACCTGGGCTCAGCGGCTTCAGCAGGCGGCCTCTCGGCGCCTCGGGCCCATCCTTTCATGCTGCGTCAACCTCGCGGCGCCCACACCCAAGGGTTCTGCCAGGCCAGATACAACGGAAGATGTACGCCGTCGCGCGAGCTCGGCGCGCGGCAATGAATTAATAGGGGTCCGGTAACATGGTGTGTGGGGCGACCACCCCGCTGGAGGTTCCTCAAGCGGATGCTCTCGACGTCACGCGGTTCCGCCAGATGAGGGTCGCGGTGACATCGATCTCTCTAAGACGGGCGCATTGGACATAGTGAAACGAAAGGCTGGAGAGCACGCGAGGACGTACTACGTTGTTCGGTGCCGTTCGTGCGGCCGGCTTGGCAGCTACGAGCCGCTCGACCAAGCGCAGGCTCGCGTCGATCAGATCAGCACCGGAGGCATTCGGGCCAGGCTGACCACGACGTCGTGATCACGAAACATCCCCAAACTAGAGCTTAAGCTAGCGTCCCTCGGCTCCGTGCGGAGTCGATTCTGTACTTCTTGTCCATCTTGCCCCTCATCCTGTCGCCGCTTACCAAAGCTGCGCCGGAGCGGTGAATCGAAACGGTGATTCGACGTCTATGGCGCTTGGATCAGCGGCAGCGCCTCCTCTCGCCGCACGTCATTGAGGACCTCGAGCACCCGGGTGGCGAGCGGCGGGTAGCCGATGCCGAACTCCTTGCATAGGCGGCTGTTGTCCACCAGGTAATTGCCGGATTCCTCGCGGCCGCCGTCCTTCTCGAAGGTGATCCTCGCGCCGGGGAGGAACTCGCGCACGATGTCCGCCAGCTCGCCGAGGCTGACCGGGATCCCGCCCGAATTGTAGAGCGCGTGCCGCGGCGCGTCGGCCAGCAGGACGCGCGCGAACACCTCCGCGATGTCCTCGACGTGGATCAGCAAGCGCATGAAGCCTTTGCGCGGAAGATGCACCGGCGTGCCGCGGGCCGCGTCGGCCATGAGCTGCACGTGATCAGTGGAGCCCCGGACCTTGTCGGGGCCGGTGACGTTGGCGGGCCGCACGCCGGTGATCGACATCGCATAGTTCTTGATGTACTGCCGCGCCTGGAACTCGTTGAAGATCTTGTGCACGGCGTACTGGCTCGTGCCGTACGTGGGATCGTCCTCGGCGGCCAGCCGGTCGCCGAAGTGGCTCTGCTGCCCGCTCACCGCGATTGAGCTAGCGTACACCACCCGCCTGACCCCGCCCAGGCGCGCCGCCTCGAAGCAGTTATCCATCCCGAGGACGTCGAGACGCATGACGTGGTGAGGATTGCCCTCGCCCGCCCCGAGGCCGTAGGCCAGATTGATGAGCCGTTCCGGCTTGATCTGGAGCACCGTCCGCATCACCTCGTCGAACCGCGTCACGTCGCCGCGGATCAGCGTCGCCTCGCTCGGCATCGCCGCAAACGGCGACACGGCGCCCGGATTCAGGTCCATGCAGACCACCCGCTCGCCGCGATCGATCAACCGCCTGATGAGCCGTGGGCCGATGAACCCCGTGCCGCCGATTACGAGTATCGCCATCGCACCCTTCTCTCCGGGGCGGCCGGCGCTCGCCTGCGGATGTGGCCTCGGCACATCCGTGGCATGTCGCCAGTCAAGCGGGAAGCCCGTAGTAGGCGGCGCAGTTGTCCCACAGGATCTTCTTCTTGCTCTGCTCGGAGATCGGCAGCTGGAGGAACGACTCCACCGCGCGCGGGAACTTCGAGTCGCCGTGCGGGAAATCCGTCGAGAACACGATCCGGTCGTCGCCGATGGCCTCGATGACGTGCCGCACCGGTTCCTCGTCGCATTCTACCGACACGAAGCATTGCCGCTTGAAGTACGCGCTGGGAGCCATCGTGAGGTCCTGGGCGTAGACGTCGCCCAGCCATTCCACGTGCTCGTCCATGCGCCAGAGCAGGAACGGCACCCAGCCGCAGTTGCCTTCGAGGAAGGCCACGCGCAGGCGCGGATGGCGCTCCAGGATACCGCCCGCGCAGAACGCGCCCACGGCGAGCATCTGCTCGACGGGATGCGAGTACACGTGCTTCAGCAGCGTGTTGGCGCCGAATTGCTCGCCGACCTGCCGCAGCTGCGAACCCGACCCCTCGTGGAAGCCCAGCGGGACCTCGAGCTCCTCGAGTTCAGCCCATAACGGCTCGTAGTAGGGATCGTGCCAGTTCCGGCCGTTCACCTCGTTCGGCCGCAGAAACACGCCGCGAAATCCGAACTGCCTCACGCATCGCCGCGCCTCGGCCACGGCATCGCCGACGTCGAACGGCGAGATCATGCCGGCGGCGAGCAGGCGCTCGGGATTCTCCTGGCAGAACTCGTAGAGCCAGGCGTTGTAGGCGCGCGCCATCGCGGCGGCCAGCGGCGGATCCATGGCTGGAATGGTCAGCGCGAAGAGCCCCCGCGACGGATAGACGACGGCGACGTCGATCCCTTCGATGTCCATCGCCTCCAGCTGCACCTTCGAGGTCCACCCGCGTTCCTCAAAGGGTCGCCAGCGTTCCTGGTTGAGCGCGTAGTTGCGACCTTGACGGCGCCGGTTGCGATCCGCGTCCACGGCGACCCGGCCCCACGGCGTGCCGTCGAGGGCCAGGCGCAGGTCACCCATGTCTTCCGTGAGACCGGCCGGGGCGCGATTCCGGAAGGCGGTGTCGATGTATCGCGGCCACAGATCGGGGGGTTCGATGATATGGATGTCGCTGTCGAGGACCTTGAAGGTGCCATGCGCCATGTCCCACCTCCGTGAGCGCGCCGTGCGTCGCGAACACGTCGAGCCGGTTGAAGGAGCGCGCGAGTCCGCCTCCTGTGAGCAAGCGTGTGGCTCGGAACGATACGTCCGCACGCCCGCGTTGTCAAAGGCCGGACGCTCCCAGAGCGAGGTGACGCGCGCAGCGCGGGAGCCACGGGAACGTTGGCCCCACGCGCTGCCACGCGCGGCGAGCCAGTGAGCGTAGGGCGTGGACCACTCTGACAGCTCGCCGAAGCCGAGGTCCTCGTCGCGCCTGTCGGTGTGGAGCCACCCGGACGGCGGTGCGCCCGGTGGCGGCCGCTGGTTGTGGGACAGACCTGCGGTGAGAGCCGAGCCAGCGCCGGAGCCCTCCCTCAGGTCCCCGCTACCCGCCGAGTGTGTCCCGCCCAGTAAGGTTCGCGAAGATCCCGCCGCTTGATCTTGCCGACGGGGGGTCGTGACGCCCTGGGAGGCCTTCCAGACCGAGCTGCGGCTGCGCGGGAGCTGCGGGAGTGGGAGTGCGCCGACAGTGATTCTCCAGCGTCTTCGGCGCGTCGTGATCTCGCACCCGCACCGTGGGCACGGTCGCTTCAGACGCGAGCGGCCCTGCTCGTCCCATCAGGTCGGCGGGACCACGCCTGAGCTGGCGGTTCTACGCGGTAACTGGGGCTGGACGCCGTGGCAGGTGTGGAGCGTCGTTGAGTGGTCCTGGTCCGGGGCACCAGATCGAGGGCGTGCCGGTGCTTGGGGAGGCGCGGTAGCTGGCTAGGCGACGCATAGACGCCGAAGGCGCACGAAGATGAAGGCGACGTGACTCGTGGTACCCTGCCCGGCATGCCCGTGCCGGTGTCTCTGCCGCACCACCGCAAGCGGACTAAGAACGAGCCCGCGTCCATCGTCTGGACCTGCTCGTGCGGGTTTGTGACGTGGCGCTCTCGGGCAGCGAAGTCTTCCGCCCAACTCCAAATGGCGTGGGATCGACACCTCATCCGCCGCACGCCGAGGAATCGGAAGCAGATAGCGGTCCGGCGGCTTGGCTGAACCGTAGCCTGCTAGGTCGCTGCGGGTTCTGGCTTCGGCGGCTCCCCGGCTGCACGATCCGCGCCCCGCAGGAGCAGGCGAGCCAGACGTACCCGCCTTCCCTTCCACCACCGCTCGTGCTCGCGTACAACGGCCACCAATGCGGCAAGAGTTTCAGGCATGAGGCCGGGAGATTGTCACAACGATAATGTCCCGGCTACTGACGGCGGTGCGTTACCTCCTCGGAAGGTAGTACGGAGGGCCATAGTAGGGGTACGGATAGGAGTATGGGTACGGATGGTACGGATAGAAACCATACCCGAAGAAGGGCCGGTGGAAGCGCTCAAACCGCCCATGGCGCTCGAACCGCTCGTGGCCGCCTCGGAACTCATGTCGGCCCTCGTGCCCATCCCGGGCTAGAGCCGGTACGGGCACCGCTGCCATCGCCAGGATCACGACTGCTAGGATCAGCTTGCGGATCATAGGTCACCTCCCTACTGCCGATGCCTACCTCCACTTCTTCAGACGGTCGAACGGGCGCCTCGATGCACGGCGGGCCGCGTCATCTGTAACCCGCTGGATTCGGGCCACGTCCATGGCGGCGAGCAGCCGGGTGGTGCCGCATTTCTTGACAAGGCCGCCAGACGGGTGCGATCAGTGGAATACCATCAGGAATCGGCTTGGTGGCCCGCGCAAGACTGTTTCGCACTGCATCAAGGGCTCCAGGGATGGGCGGCGTGGGGCGGGAGCGCTACCGCCACACATAGGCCAATCCACGGGAGGTAGCCATGAAGCGATCTCCATCAAAGCTTACTGTGACCGCTCTGGCCATTGCGACAGCGCTGATGCTACCGGTGCCGGTCGCCTATGCGATACCGATAACCTTCGTGGGCAGCCTTACCGGTGCAAACGAGGTTCCTCCTGTCCCTTCGCCAGGGACGGGCCTCGCAACGGTGGTGCTGGATTCGACGGCCCAAACGCTACAGGTGAACGCGACGTTTAGCGGCTTGACGTCGATCACCAGCGCGGCGCACATCCATTGCTGCGCACCACTCGGCACGAACGCTGGGGTCGCCACCACGGTTCCTGCGTTTCCTGGGTTCCCGTTGGGAGTGACCTCTGGGAGCTTCTCCTCCGTCGTCTTTGATCTCACGCAGCCGACAATCTACAACCCGGCCTTTGTCACCTTGCAGGGCGGGACGATCCCGCTGGCCGAGGCAGCGCTGATCGCGGGCATCGAGAACGGAATGACCTATCTGAACATCCACACTGTGGTCAACCCGGGTGGGGAAATCAGGGGACAGCTGGAACCGGTGCCTGAACCGGCCACGCTCCTCCTCGTTGGCACCACCATGGCCGGGCTGGGTCTGGTTCGCTGGAGACGGTGCAGGTAGGAGCTAGAAGCATAGAGCCCGAAGGGGCAGCCTCAAGAGGGTGGCGCTCTACCTGACTCGGGGACCCCTGGCACCGGAGAGCTGGGTTCATGCCGGCCCCGTGCGCGTCGAGCAACGATGGCGGTCCGAAGTAGCGGACCTGCCTTCAGCACGCCCAAGGCGACGCGGGTCATCCGGACGGCTACGATGGCGTGCCGACGGTACGACTCCCCTATTCCGTCGAGGTTGGCAACCACGCGAGCGTGATTGTCGGAACGATCCGTTGTCATGCAGGTGAGCCGGAGCCACTCCTCTGCGGCCCGCGCCTCGGCCGCCAGCGAATGTATCTGCCAGCGAAGGTCCCTGAGCGCTTGCTCTTCGATGCGTCCGAATCCAGCTGGCGGATTGGCCAGCACGGAGTCCAGGACGGGCACCGGCAACTCGACAAGCGGTCGAGCCCGCTGCTCCGGCGACAGAGTCCGGAGGATTTCCGCTGTACCCTGATCCGACTGCCCCTGCAGATGCCGCATAGCCTCAATTTCCTCGGTGGTCAGATCGAGGACTCCCGCGCGCAGAATGCGCTCGGTCCCGAGCTGGAGGATCCATCGAAGCTCCTGGACCGCGTCGGCCACGCGGTCTGTCCCGATGGAGAGATTGAAGACGATCGCGCTCAGAACCAATTCAGCCTGCCCCAGTTCGGCCACTAGGGCACGACGCACGCCTGCTTGGGCCCGCTTCCGGCGACGGTACTCCGTCAGCTCGAAGACGCCCCAAGCAAACAGGAACCCGATGATCATCCCGATGAGGGGGGACCACCAGTCGTGCATGGTCCCAAGAGTCTAGCAGAGCACCGGGAAGATGCCCCGAAGTAACGGCCACAAGACAGCGGCTCATCCCCTTCGGGCGCATGCCGGGCGACCCGTAGCACCCGGTAAGACGAATCGTACCTGCCAAGCCTTGCCCGGTCCATTGGGGTTCTGGTAGGGCGCTCGGTCAGCAAGAACGCGTAGGACCCGACGTGGCCCTTCGCGTTCTTGCCCGAAAAGCGCGCGGGCGGTGCCCGCACTCCTCCGACGCCCTCTCAAACGTGAGGACACCATGAACGGACATCCGAGCAACAGGGAAGAGGACCTAGTCTTCGTAGCGCTTTGCGATCGCTTTCTATCAACCACGAACATTCGCCGGACGATGACGCGCAAGGAACTTCAGCAGGCGACCGGGCTAGACGCGGAGGTTCTCGAGGAAACGCTGAAGGGCCTACGCGGACCCGATGCCCGCGACGATTCATATGTCGCCTTGGAAGGGGACAGGGTGATCCTTGGCCCTGTGTGGCGTGCGAAGTGCGGAGCGCTCCCGCGCGATCCAGCACTACGCTAGACTAGATCAGCGGGAGCTGCGTCCCTGACGGGGGGTCAGCCGGCGGCTCCTCGATCGTAATGGTGTGCTGGGTTCCTGGCACGCTGAGCCTTGGATGTAGCTTCGCCACGCTCTCCGCGGCCCACCGCGGAATGCACTCTCGGCTCCAGCCGCAGAAGCAGGTGACGAACCAGCGGGTCGGGGCTCAGTCACCGGAGGACCACCAGTTAAGCAAGCCAATCCGCCAGTTCACTCAACGTCCGAAACTCCCATTCTGGCCAGGCCGCTCCGGTCACCTGCTCGCCCTTCCGATTGATCCAGGCCACCGGAATGTTGTGCGCAACGGCCGGCACGATGTCGTGAAAATAGCTCTGCGCCGCGTGGAGCCAGCGCTGGGGGGCGATCCGGCTCCGCGCGGTGGCGAAGTGACCTGGCGCCGGCTTGTACGAGCGGACCTGTTGGGCGGTGATGAGTAATGAGAAGGAGAAGGTTACCGGCAGATGTTGCAGCGTTTCCGCCAGCAGGTCGTCGTCCACATTCGACAGAATGCCGAGGGCATAGCCAGCTCGGCTCAGGCGCGTGAGGGCAGGATTGGTATCCGCGAACGGCATCCAGTGGGGCAGGCTTTCGGGAAGGAAGGCGGCGCGCGCTCGGTCTATTGTCCAGCCGAGGCGTCCGCCGACCCGCACCGCAGCGTCGGTGAGTATGTCGCGATAGCTCCGGTACTCCGGCGCCTCGGACGCAGACCTCGTGTCGAACAGGGCTCGCAGCACAGCGGCCGAGTCGAGGCTGACTCCATCTGCGGCCGCGGCGTCCTGGAATGCCTTGGTGATACCAGCCTCCCAGTCGATGAGCGTCCCGTAGCAGTCGAAGGTGATGATGTCGTACGGGCGCACACGTAGGCTCGCTGGTCTGGCGCGAATCCTACTCGATCACCTGATCCGCCCGCTGAAGGAGCGACGGCGGGATCGTCAGGCCGAGAGCCTTGGCGGTCTTGAGGTTGATGACCAGCTCGAACTTGGTGGGCTGCTCGACCGGCAGGTCGGCAGGCTTGGCGCCCTTGAGAATCTTATCGACGTGAACCGCCGCGCGCTTCCAGGTGCCATAGATGTTCGGTCCGT
>WNFF01003655.1_pt1 | contig 12574 bp, 9 predicted proteins | sample 5400441 | NCBI WGS metagenome assembly WNFF01 (sample SAMN13153345, study PRJNA577476) | soil metagenome | isolation source: 120 cm saprolite under Douglas fir tree site 2 hole 3 replicate 1 | place: USA:California | collected 2015-04-18
CCGTTCGCGCTGGCCGCGGGCCCGGTCCTGGTGGACCATCTGGGCGGGCTGGTCGGGCTGCTGCCCGGGCGGGCGGCGCTGGCCGAAACGGGGCAGGTGGAGCCGCTGAGCGACCACGTCATCGTCGTGGGCTACGGGCTCAACGGGCAAAACCTCGCCACCGCCCTGCGGTCGATCCACGTGCCGCATCTGGTCGTGGACGTGAACGCCGCGAATGTGCGCCAGGCCCGCGCCCGCGGGGAGGCCGCGTTCTACGGCGACGCGACCCGCGAGGAGATCCTGCGCACGCTCGGGGTCGAGCGCGCGCGCCTGCTGGTCATCGCGATCTCCGATCCGGAGGCGACGCGGCGCGTGGTGCGCATCGCGCGCGGCCTCAACCCCGCGCTGCACATCATCGCGCGTACGCGCTACGTGATCGAGATCCCCGAGCTCACGCGCCTGGGGGCAAACGCGGTGATCCCCGAGGAGTTCGAAACGTCGATCGAAATCTTCGCCCGCGTCCTGGGGCATTACGGCGTGCCGCGGGCCGAGGTCGAGCGCCTGGTGAGCGACGTGCGCGCCGAGCATTACGCGGCGCTGCTGAGCCCTGAGGGCCAACCGGTGGGCGAGCGCGTCGTGACTGGGGTGCCGCAGCTCGGCGTGGAGCGGCTGACGCTCGAGCCTGGAGCCCATGCCGTCGGCCGCGCTCTGGTGGATCTGCAGCTGCGCACGCGCACCGGCGCCCTCGTGCTCTGCCTCACACGGCAGGGGGAGGATCTGCCTACGCCAGACCCGCGCTTGCCGTTCGCGGCCGGAGACCTGCTCCTCATCGCCGGCCGGCCAGCGCAGCTCACCGCGGCACGGCGACTCCTGACGGAGGGGCATCGACCGCCGCCGGCCTGAGCCTTTCGAGGAGGCACGCCGTGTTGATGAGCGCGGCGTGGGACAGCGCGAGCGGGAAGTTGCCCAGCTGCTCACCGGTCGCCGGATCGATCTCCTCGGCGAGCAACCCCACGTGGTTGCTGCGGCGCAGCAGCAGCCGGAATAGTCGATCGGCCTCAGCCCATTCGCCTGCCAGGGCCAGATTCTGCACCATCCAGAAGGAGCAGGCGACGAACGCCCCTTCGTCGCCGGCGAGGCCGTCGGCCGCGCGATACCGATACAGCAGGTCCTCGCAGCTCGTGGCCAGCTCACGCCGTACGGCCGCCAACGTGCCGCGCACGCGCGCGTCGGTGCCCGGGAGAAAGCCGATCTCCGGGATGATGAGGAGGGCGGCGTCGAGCTGCGGCTCCCCGTACACCTGCACGAACGTGTCGCGCGTGCCGTCCCAGCCGCAGTCGAGCACCTCGGCATGTACCGCATCGGCCGCCGCGCCCCACCGCGCCGCGAGTGCGGGATGATCCAGCCCGGCCGCGAGGTCCGCCCCCCGGCGCAGCGCCGTCCAGGCCATCACCTTGCTGAAGACGTAATGCCGCGGCTCCCGGCGCGCTTCCCAGATGCTGAAGTCGGGCTCGCGCCAATGAGCAGCCGTCCAGTCCACCAGCTCGACGATCGTCTTCCACGTGCCCTCGGTCATCGCGTGATGCCGCGCCCACATCGCCAGCGTGTCGAGGGTTTCGCCGTACACGTCGAGCTGGCGCTGGCCGGCGGCCGCGTTGCCGACGCGCACGGGCGCGGCGCCGCGATAGCCCGCGAGATGACTGAGCTCGCGTTCGGGGAGGTCGCGCCGGCCGTCGACGGCATAGAGGACCTGGACGTGGGGCCGCGCGGTGTGGCGGCACACGCGTTTCAGGAATTGCACGAACCGGTCGGCCTCGGTGCGATAGTCGAGCTGCAGCAGCGCGTCGAGCACGAACGCCGCGTCGCGCAGCCAGGCGAAGCGATAATCCCAGTTGCGCGCGCCGCCCGGGGACTCGGGCAGGGACGTGGTGGGCGCGGCGACGATCGCGCCCGACGGCTCGTAGGTGCAGAGCTTGAGCGCCAGCGCGCTGCGCTCCACCTCCAGGCGGTACGGGCCCCGATAGGTCAGTTTGGACGTCCAGGCGTCCCACCAGCGGGTGGTCTCTTCGAGCTTGCGCTGCGACTCATAGTGCTCGACCGGCAAGACGTCGTCGGCGTCGAAGCGCAGCACCAACCACAGCACGTCGCCCGAACCGAGCCGCTGGCGCGCGGTGGCGCGTCCGTCAGCGATCTCCCATGGCAGCTCGCCGCTCGTCGATAGCGCGGCGGCGTCGTCGTCGGCGTCGGTCGCGAGGATGCCGAACCGGCGCCGGTGCAGCACCGGCGCGCGCAGGCCGTAGTCGAACTGCGGCGCGAACGTGATCGCGATCTCCACCGGCCCGCGGGGGCAGTGCACGCGCCGGTGCAGCTCCGTGCGCCCTTCGCGGGCGGGACCCACCGGCATGAAGTCCGTCACTTGGATCACGCCGCCGCCCTCGGCGTGGAACGCCGTCTCCAGCACGTTGGTGGCCGGGAGATAGCGCTGCTCATTGGTGGAGGGTAGCGCGGGCGCCACCTGCCAGTGACCGCCCCGTTGCGGGTCGAGCAGCGCGCCGAACACACTCGGCGAATCGAAGCGTGGAAAACACGCCCAGTCGATCGAGCCGTTGCGGCCCACCAACACGGCGGTGTGCAAGTCTCCGATCAGGGCATAGTCACCGATCGGTAGATACCCGGCGTCCGTGGTCATGGGCGCGACGTCGCGAAGGCGCCCGCCGCGAGCCAGCGCACCAGCTGCAGCACCGCGGCCGGGTCGGGCAGCCAGTAGTCCGCGACCGCCGGCCCGTGCGAATCGACCGGTCCGACGGCGATCGAGCGGCCGATACCGCGGAGCGAGCGGAACGCGTCTTCGTCGGTGACGTCGTCGCCGATGTACAGCGGCCGCACGCGCGCCGGCCAGTCCGCACCGTGCCGCCGGGTCAGCACGTACAGCACGGCGTGGCCTTTGTGCCAGTTGACGGGCGGGCGTCCTTCGATCACCGCCGCGCCCTCGGTGACGCGCAACCGCGCGCGCTTCAGAACCTTCATGGCGCGCTGCGCCGCGCGATGTTGCTCAGGGGCGGGCACTGTGCGGAGATGAAACGACAGGGTGGGCCCTTTGCGCTCGACCCGCGCGCCCGGTACGCCCAGGCCCTCGAGCTCCGCGGCTGCTTGTTCCAGCGAGCGCAGGTAGCGCTCGCTGCCGGGGTGGCGATACGCGATGCCCGGTCCCTCGATCTCGAACCCATGGTTGCCCACGTAGGTGAGGCCGGGGATGCCCACGAGGCGGCGCAGGTCCTCGAGCGCGCGGCCGGAGACGATGGCTACGTCGAGGGACGGCCGGGCCGCCGCCTGCTGCAGCACTTCGCGCGCCGCATCCGACAGCGTCGCGGCCTCGGGGCGTTCCACGAGCGGCGTTAGCGTGCCGTCGTAATCGAGGAGCAGTGAGGCCGTAGGCCGGGCCGCGAGCCATGTCACGAGCCGGCGCCGCACCTGGTCGGCGGGCGACTCGGGCAGGTCGCGCGCGCGTTGGGCCGCCGTCTCCGTGGCGCCCAGGAAGTCGCGCACCCATGCGTGCACGTCGTGCGCGCGCACCCGGTCGCGCAACGCCGACATGCGCGCCCGCCGCTCGTCCTCGGGCATCGTCAACGCGCGGTGCAGGGCGCCGGCCACGGCGTCGAGGTCGAAGGGATTCACTACCAACGCCTCCTGCAGCTCCACGGCCGCTCCCGCGAGCTCTGACAGGACCAGCACGCCGTCGCCTTCGCGATGCGCCGCCACGTACTCCTTCGCGACCAGATTCATGCCGTCGCGCAACGGCGTGACCAGGGCAATGTCGGCCGAGCGGTACAGCGGCACCAGCTCTTCGGGCGGCAAGGCCCGTACGAAGTAGCGAATGGGGCTCCAGCCGTGGTCGGAGTAGCGGCCGTTGATGCGACCCACGGTCTCGTCGATTTCGCGCTTCAGCTCGCTGTAATCCGCCACCCGCTCGCGGCTCGGGACCAGCACCTGCGTGAAGCGGATGCGCTGGCGGAACTCGGGATGGCGATCGAGCAGGCGTTCCACCGCCAACAGCCGCTCGGCGATGCCCTTGGTGTAGTCCAGGCGATCGACGCCGATGATTTCGGTGGGGCGGCCGGGCAGCGCGGGCTCCGCCGGACGGGCGGCGAGGCGTTCGATCTGGCCCGCGTCGATGTTGATGGGATGGACCTCCACCCGGACGGCGCGGCCTTCGAATCGCGCCACGCCCGCCACGCGGTCGACGTCACACGCGAGCAGCTGCTCCGCGCAGGTCAGAAAGTGCTCGGCGTACGCCGGGATCTGGAATCCCACCAGGTCCGCGGCCAACATGCCGCGCATCAGCTCGCGCGACCACGGCAACACCCGGAACACGTCCGCTGCGGGGAACGGGATGTGCAAGAAGAAGCCGATGAAGTTGTCGCGCGACAGGCGGCGCAAATGGTGCGGCACGCGCAGCAGCTGATAATCGTGGATCCACAAGAGCGCGCCCGGCGGACTCGCCTCGGCCGCGGCCCGCGCAAAGCGCTCGTTCACGCGGTCGTAGGCGCGCCACAGCGGGGCATCGATGCGCGCGCGGCTCACGAAATAATGAAAGAGGGGCCACAGCGTACCATTGGAGAACCCGGAGTAGTACGCCGCCACCTCGCGGGCCGACAGCGGCACGTCGAGATAGCGCACGCCCGCGGGTCCCGCGGGGAGCTGCGGTGGCGGCGCGCCGGCGTCGCGCGCCAGGCCGTCCCACCCGATCCACAGCCCGCCGCGCTCGGCCAAGGCCGGCTCCAGCGCCGACACCAGGCCGCCGGGCGCACGCGTCACCCGCGCCCCTTCGGTCCGGGGTGCGATGGCGAACGGGAGACGGTTGCTGACGACGACGAGCGGACGTGGGCGTACAGGGGTGGTGCTGGTGGCATCGCGGGCGGCGCCCGCTGCCGATCGTCCGTTGCCGGTCTGCTCCCGAGGCTCGCCCGTGACGGCGGAACTCCGGATCGGACACATCTTGGCCTGCTACCCCGGGTGCCGCGGGGCGGTTCCTGGTGTTGACAGGCCAGCAGGGGCGCGGAGATTACGCGGCAGGAGGACGCCCATGCCAACCGTCCGGCTTTGGATCTCAGGCCTCGCAGCCCTCGCGGTACCCGCGCTCGCGGCACAGAATGCGTGGGTCGGCCCCCAGCCGCCGTGCGACGTCAAGTCGAGCTCGCACTTTCAGGTCTCCACCGCGTCGCTGAATCTCAAGATCGCGACCGAGAATCCCACGCAGCGCGAACGCATGCTGAAGCAGACGCTCGACGTGCTCACCCGCGCCATCGTGCAGAACAAACAGGACAAGAATCCGGCAGCCTGGTATTACTTCGGCCGCTACTATGTGGAAATGGGCGACGCGGCCGGCGCCGATTCGACGTTCCACAAAGTCGAGGCGCTCGCTCCCCAGTGCGCTGCCGACATCCGCGCGTATCGCCAGCGCGTGTGGAGCGCCGTGTTGAACGACGGCCTGCGCGCTTGGCAAGAGAACAAGAACGACAGCGCCGTGGCCCTGCTGCACGTGGCCCTGCGTGTCCTCCCCGACAACCCCGATGCCTCCTTCCGGCTCGGCGACCTCTATGCCGGCCAGAACCAAGTCGATTCCGCGGCGGTCTACGTGCGGCAAGGCATCGAGCGCGCCGGGCGCGACACGGCCTGGGCTGCGCGCCGCCGCGACGGCCTCTCCACGCTGGCCCGCCTGTATCAGGCGAAGGCCGAGCAGGATCCGGCGGTGCAGAGCTGGGAGCGCACGCGCGCCGCGCGCGATTCCGTCAACCGCGCCCTCGCCGCCGATTCCGGGGTGCTGGCGCGGGTGCTGGCCTCCGCCGCGCAGCGGCGGGCGCGCGGCGCCCGGCTCGCGCCTGCGGACGAGGCCTCGTTCCGCCACGACTCGAGCAGCCGTGCCCAGGCCGTCGAGGCGGGGCGCGCCGGCCGGGCAGCCCTCGCGCCACGCGTCGCGGCGGACAGTGCCGCGGTGCAGGGTGCGTTCGCACCGGCCATCGCCGCCTACCGCGACCTCGCCACGGCCTACCCCCAGCCGGCGGACGCCGCGGCGGGCTTGGCGAACGTCTATGCTGAAAGCGGGCGCAACGCCGAGGCGGCGGGGTTCTTCGACTCGCTGTATGCGTCGGCCGCTGTGGCGCCGGGCGTCGTGATCGACGCCGGGCGGCGCATCCTCGCCACCGGCCTATTGGTCGCGGGCACACGGGTGCTCAGTCGCGGCCTGAATCAGTCGCCGGTGGGGCGGGACGCGTGGTACGACCTCGCTCTGGGCTACTACCGGCTGGGGGACTCGGCGCGCACGCTGCCGGCGGCGCAGCGCTTGGTGGCCCTCGACCCCATGAATCGCGCCTCCCTGCGCCTGCTCGGGGCGGCCTGGGAGCTGAAGGGCCGCCGCGATTCGGTGGCCAAGTACATGGCCGTGGTGGCAACCGGCCTCGGCGTCGAGGTGAGCGTCACGAGCTTCGTTCCCGACTCCGCCGGCGCCGTCCTGAGCCTCACCGCCGCCAACCTCCGTACCACCCCCTCCACGCCCCTGCGCCTGCAGGTCGAGTTCCTGGACGCCAAGGGCGCAGTCCTCAGCGCCCAAACGGCCGATATCCCCGCGATCCCGCCCGGCCAGAGCCAGCAGGCTGAGCTCCATGCGGCAGCCAAGGGCGTGGTCGGCTGGCGTTATCGCGCCCTCTAAGCGATATTAGGTCCTTCGGAAGTTAGGGCGGCAGTTGCAGTTGCGACCTGCGCCTTCAGAAACTCCTTGAACCCCTAGGCGGCGGTAGTGATTCGCGTGCAAGCGGTTGCGCCCGGGACGTTGGGCGCCGAATTGGGGCTCGTCCCCGCAACGGAGCTGCTCGCGATCGACGGGCGGCCGCTGGAGGACTTCCTCGACTGGGAGTTCCTCACGGCCGACGAGCAGTTCGTGCTGCGCGCGCGCCTGCCGGGCGGGGAAGAGGTGGAGTACGACATCGAGCGGCCGGAAGGCCTGCCGATGGGTGTCACGCTCGAACCGCCGCGAATCCGCCGCTGCGCCAACCATTGTGATTTTTGTTTCGTGGACGGCAACCCGGAGGGGGCGCGCGCGGCGCTGTGGATTCGCGACGACGATTACCGTCTGTCCTTCCGGTACGGCAACTTTGCGACGCTCACGAATCTCAAACCGTGGGATATCGAGCGCATCGTGGAATACCATCTGTCGCCCTTGTACGTCTCGGTGCACGCCACCGATCCCGTGGTGCGCCGCTGGATCCTGCGCAACCCGGAGGCGCCGGAGGTGGTGCCGCAACTGCGCGATCTGGCGGGGCGGGGGATCGACTTTCACGCGCAAGTCGTGCTCGTTCCGGAAGTGAACGACGGCGTGCAGCTCGAGCGCACGCTGGCGGACCTCTGGAGTCTGGGCGCCCCGATTTTGTCGGTCTCGGTGGTGCCCGTGGCGCTCACGGAATTCAGCAAGCGTCATCTGGTACGCGAGCTGACCCGCGAGGAGTGCCGGGCGGGGCTCGCGACGGTCGACCGCTACGCCACCCGTGCCGTGGCGGAGCGCGGCGTGCCGTGGTGCTACGGCGCCGACGAGCTGTACCTGCGCGCGGGCGAAGCGCTGCCGGGCGCCGAGTGGTACGGCGATTTCGAACAGCGCGAGAATGGCGTGGGCGCCGTGCGCTACCTGCAGGGCCGCATCGCCCTGGCACGCGGCCGCTATCCCGACCTCGCGGGCAAGCGCATCGCGGTGGTCACCGGGACGGCGATGGGTGGCCTGATGGAGCACGTGCTGCAGCCGCTGACCGCTGAGACGGGCGCGCACTTCGAGATTCTGGCGCTCGAGAATTCCCTGTACGGCTCGTCCGTGACGACGGCGGGCTTGCTGCCGGGCCGCGCGATCCAGGACGCACTGCGCGGCCGGCGCGATCTCGACTTGGCGCTGCTGCCCGCCGAATCGGTGAACGACGACCTGCTGTTCATGGACGACTTGGCAGCGCAGGCGTTGGCCGCCGCGCTGCCGATGCCGGTGCGGTTGTCCTACGACTTCGCCGACGCGCTGGTGGAAGAGGGTGTACCCGCGTGAAGACGCCCACCGTCGCGATCATCGGACGCCCCAACGTCGGCAAGTCGACGCTCTTCAACCGGCTGATCGGCCGCCGCGAGGCGATCGTGGACGGCCGGCCCGGCGTGACGCGCGACCGCAACTTCGCCGCCGGTGACTGGAACGGCAGGCGCTTTTGGATTGTCGATACCGGCGGCCTCGTGCCCGAAGCCACCGACGCGCTGAACCGCGCCGTCCGCGCGCAAGTGGAGCAGGCGGTGGCCGCGAGCGACGTTGTGGTGTTTCTGGTCGACGTGGCGGCGGGCGTGCATCCGGCGGACCTGGAAATCGCGCACTATCTGCGCAAGGCGCAGCGTACCACGTTGCTGGTCGCCAACAAGGCCGACCAGCTGCCGAACGACACGCGGCACCTCGCCTTCTACGAGCTGGGGCTGGGGGATCCGTTCCCCATTTCCGCGGCCGTGGGGAAGAGTTCGGGCGACCTGCTCGACCGCATCGTCGCGGAGCTGCCCCCGGCGGACGACGAGCCGGACCTGGACGCGATCCATGTGGCGGTGGTCGGCCGCCCCAACGTGGGCAAGTCGTCGCTCGTGAACCAGCTGCTGGGCGAAGATCGCTTGGTCGTCGCCGCCGAGCCGGGCACGACGCGCGACGCGATCGACACGCCGCTCGTGCACGGCGATCACACGCTCGTGTTCATCGACACCGCCGGGTTGCGCAAGCGCAGCAAGGTCCAGGACGACATCGAGTTCTACTCGACGCTGCGCACCGCGCGCGCCATGGAGCGGGCCGACGTGTGCGTGCTGGTGGTCGACGCGACCGACGGCCTGCACGCCCAGGACCTGAAGATCGCCAACGACGCGTGGGATCGCGGCGCGGGCGTGATCATCGCCGTGAACAAGTGGGATCTGATCGAGGAGAAAGAGACCAACACGGCCGTGCGCGGCGAGAAGGAGCTGAAGGCCGGCGCGCCGTTCCTCGAATTCATTCCGTTCCTCTACGTCTCCGCGAAGACGGGCCAGCGGGTGCCGCGGCTGCTCGATCTGATCGTCGCCGTGGCGGCCGAGCGCGAGAAGCGCGTGCCGACAGCCGAGGTGAATCGGGTCCTCGAGGACCTGTTGAACCGCCAGCAGCCGCCGCAGCCCGTGGGCGAGCCGGTGCGCGTGTTCTACGCGTCACAGATCGGCACCGCGCCGCCGAAGTTCGCGCTGATCGCGAACCGGCCCGAGGCGATTCCCGAGTCGTACGTGCGCTATCTGGTGAACGGCTTTCGCGCGGCGTGGGAATTCACCGGCGCCCCGGTGAACGTGAAGCTGCGGCGTAAGCGCAAGGAGCGGCGGTGAGCACCGCGCTCTGGATCTTGGCGTCCTACCTGGTGGGCGCCACACCCACGAGCTACCTCGCGGGGCGTCTGGGGCGGGGCATCGATTTGCGCGAGCATGGGTCGAAGAACCTCGGCGCGACCAACGTCTACCGTCTCCTGGGCTGGAAATACGCCATCCCCGTGGGCGTGATCGACGTGGCCAAGGGCGCCGTGCCGGTGGCGGTGTTCGGGCGCTGGGCGGGCGGGCCGGCGTGGCTGCCGCTGGCGCTCGGGGTGGCGGCCGTGCTGGGGCACATGTTCTCGCCCTACGTGCGCTTGCGCGGCGGCAAGGGCGTGGCGACGGCAGCCGGGGTTTTCCTTGCCTTGGCGCCCGTGCCCCTGCTCGCGGCCGTGCCGGTGTGGGGCGTATCGCTGTGGATCACGGGCTATGTGTCGCTCAGCTCGATCATCGCAGTCTCCAGTTTTCCCGTGTGGGTGCGGGTGTTCGAGCCGGCGCAATGGTATGCGTTCTGGGCGAGCGTCGCCTTGGCCGCGCTGATCGTGTTCGCGCATCGCGGCAACATCCGGCGGCTGCTCTCCGGCACCGAAAACCGCTTCGGCACGCACGGCGGGGCGGCGGCATGACGCGCGTCGCGGTGATCGGCGGCGGGGCCTGGGGCACCACGCTCGCGGATCTGCTGACCCACAAGGGCATGGCCACGACGCTGTGGGCACGCGAGGCGAAGGTGGTGGAGGGCATCAACCGCCGCCACATCAACACGATGTTCCTGCCGCGCTGCAAGCTCGCCGCGGAGCTGCGCGCGACCGGCGACCTGCGCGAGGCGGTGCGGGAGGCCGAGGTCGTGGTGTCGGCCGCGCCGTCGCATGCCGTGCGCGCGGTGATGACCGAGGCGGGGAAGGCGATGGCGAGCCACGCGCTGGTGATCAGCGTGTCCAAGGGGCTGGAGCCCGAGCGGCTCGCCACGATGAGCGAGGTGTTGAGCGACGCCCTGGAGTCGGGTACGCCGATCGCGGTGGTGTCGGGGCCGTCCTTCGCGCAGGAGGTCTTCAAGGGCCAACCCACGGCGGTGGTGGCGGCGGCCGAAACGGAGGAGATCGCGCGCGAAGCGCAGCAGATCTTTTCGACGCCGCAGTTCCGCGTGTACTCATCGACCGACGTCATCGGCGTGGAGCTGGGCGGGGCGCTGAAGAATGTCGTCGCGCTCGCGGCCGGCATTCTCGAGGGCCTGGGCCTCGGCTACAACACGCGTGCCGCGCTGATCACCCGCGGACTCGCCGAAATCACGCGGCTCGGCGTGGCGTGCGGCGCCAGCCCGCTGACCTTCGCCGGCCTCGCCGGTATGGGAGACCTGATCCTCACCGCCACCGGCCCCTTGTCGCGCAATCGCGCGCTGGGGGAAGCGATCGGCCGCGGCCAGTCGCTCGCCGCCGCCCTGAAGGGGAAGAAAACGGTGGCGGAGGGTGTCGAAACCGCGCGTGCCGCCGCGGCGCTGGGCGAGAAGCGCGACGTCGAGCTGCCGATCGTGCGGGAGGTGAGCGCCGTCCTGTTCGCGGGCAAACCGGCACGCCAGGCGGTGGCCGACCTGATGGAGCGGGACCTCAAAGCGGAGCAGTGGCGATGAGCTCCCCGCATCCCGTCCAGGAGTTCTTCTCGATCGGCGAGGTCTGCCAGCTCACCGACCTCAAGCCGCACGTGCTGCGGTACTGGGAAAGCCAGTTCCGCTTCCTGAGCCCCGCCAAGAACCGCTCCGGCAACCGTGTCTACCAGCGGCGCGAGATCGAGCTGATCATGTTGGTCAAGCACCTCCTGTACACGGAGAAGTACACCATCGACGGGGCGCGACAGAAGATCGAGCAGTACCGCCGCTCGGGCGAGCTCAAACCTGAGGCGCGGCGCGCCCTCGCCACGGAGACGGTGAACGACCTGCGCTCTGAGCTGCAGGCGATTCTCTCACTCCTCGAGGGGGAGACCCCGCCCGATGCCGGCGCGCGCTGACGCGCGGCTCGCGGTGATCATCCCGGCCTACGAGGCCGCGGCGACGGTGGCGGAAGTGGTGAGCGCGGCGCGAGCCGCCGCCCCCGGCGCCACCATCTACGTGGTGGACGACGGCTCGCGCGACACCACCGGCGCGGTGGCATCCGGGGCGGGGGCCATCGTGCTGGGACACGGTCACAACCGCGGCAAGGGTGCCGCCCTCGCCACCGGCATTGCCCGCGCCCTCGCCGACCACGCCGACGTCCTCGTGACACTCGACGCCGATGGACAACATCCCCCCGCGGAGATCCCCCGCGTGGCGGCTCCGGTGGCGGCGGGCGCCGCTGACCTCGTGCTGGGCGCGCGCACGCGGGCCGGCGCCATGCCCCTGCCGCGCCGCTTCACCAATTGGCTGTCGGCCGCTCTGGCGTCGCGCATCGGCGGCGCGGTGGTGGCGGACGCGCAGACGGGATTCCGGGCCATCTCGCGGACGTTGGCCGACGCGGTGCACCCTTCCCAGACCGGTTACGATTTCGAGACGGCGTTCCTGCTCGCCGCGCTGGCGGGAGGGTACCGGGTGCAAACCGCGCCCATCCCGACTATCTACCAGGGCGCGCGCAGTCACTTTCGCCATTGGCGCGACACGTGGCGGCAGGCGCGCGTCTTTGCCCGCTACGGGCGGCACATCTTGTTCGGGGCACGATGAACATCCTGTTGTCCAACGACGATGGCATTCTGGCGCGCGGGCTGGCCCTCCTGGCCGACGTGTGCGCCACGGTGGGGCACGTGACGGTCGTCGCGCCGGACCGCGAGCAGAGCGGCACGTCGCATTCGCTCACGCTGCACCGGCCGCTGCGCGCCACGCGGCGGGCCGACGGCGCTTTCCAGGTGGACGGCACGCCGTCGGACTGCGTCCTCCTCGCCCTCGGCGCGCTGATGCCGGAGAAGCCGGACTTCGTATTCTCGGGGATCAACCACGGACCCAACATGGGCGAGGACGTGCTGTACTCGGGCACCGTCGCCGCCGCCATGGAGGGACTCGCGGCCGGCATCCCCAGTGTCGCGGTGTCCTACGGCAGCTTCGATCTCGAGTACCTCGACAGCTACCGCGATCGCCTCAAGCGGCTGATCGAGGGCATCGTGCGCGTCAAGGATTTCCCCAAGGACACGCTGCTCAACGTGAATCTCCCGCCCATCTCCGGGACCGAGGTGAAGGGCATTCAGGTGACGCACCTGGGCAGTC
>WNFF01006112.1_pt1 | contig 12574 bp, 16 predicted proteins | sample 5400441 | NCBI WGS metagenome assembly WNFF01 (sample SAMN13153345, study PRJNA577476) | soil metagenome | isolation source: 120 cm saprolite under Douglas fir tree site 2 hole 3 replicate 1 | place: USA:California | collected 2015-04-18
CCCTTGTTCACGCTGTGAAATGCCCTGGGTAGATAAAAATACCCGCGCCGTCATTTTATTGTGGAAGAGGTGCCGGGATCGGGGCGCGTTACCCGAACCAGGCGGGCTGCTGGATCAGCCGGAATATCTCATGGAAATGTTCGACGTCATAGACTCTGAAATTGCAAAGTTCCGCCAACGCCAGGAAGACGAGCAGTTAAGCCAGAAACGCCATCAAGAAATGCTCAGGGATCTACATGCCCGCCATTGAACAGAACATCATTCTAAACGCGCAGGGCGGTGACATCACCGCCGCCGAACTCGCCAAAGCTATGCAAGGACTTAAAGGAGTTACTGAACAAAGCAAAGGCATGGAATCACAGTTTTCGCATCGATTTTCGCATATTGGGCTGCAACTGTTTGCCGGCGAAATGGTCCGCGCGGAAGGTTTGGGCCGTGAAACCCGACAGATTTTAGGATTACTTCAAACAGGAATTTTTTCCGTAGCGGGCGCGTTCGGCTCGGCGGCGGGTCCGATTGTGTTGGTAGGGTCGGCACTGGTCGCGTTGATTGCTATTGTTGGCCGCGTAAACGAAAAACACAAAGAATCTTATGAAAATATCCAAAAGGTCATGGACGCGCGCCAGAAGGAACTGGACGGAGTTCAAAAGATTGTTGTTGATTTAGACCATTACGTCGCGTCCGGCGGACGCCTCACGGCGGCGCAGGCTAATCTGCTACACGCCAGCCAGAAGTTAGCCGATCACCTTCGTAACGAACAGATTACTTCTTTACGGGAATCCATTAAGGCTATTGAATCGAATCGACAGAAAATAATTGATCACGCGAAAGCCATGGCCGCCTGGCATCAATATGTCCAACAAGCCACTACCGTATGGAACTTTTTAGTGGAACGCATCAAGGAAAGCCTGGGGCCGTTGTCTAAAGTCGGTGAATTTGTATCCAAGCTGGCGCATTCCGCCGAAGGGTTCCTCGGGTTCGGCCACTCCGCAAAGATCGCTGGTGACGATTTAAGCAAGATGAATACCGAGTTATTGAAAAACGCCCAGCTCCTGGCGCAGAAAAAGGCGGACCTGGAAGCGTTACGGCGCGGGTTTACCGTTATGGGCGACGCCGCTATACAGGCCGCGCAGAAAGAACTTGAAGGCCGCAAAAAAGTTGAAACGGAACTCAAGAAAGTAATTGACGATGAACGAGCCCACGAACGCGCGTCCATGGATTCGCTTATCGAACACTCGATTAAAGAACATCAAAAAAGCGGAAAACAACAGGAAGAAATTTATAAGCGCGTTGGAAACACCATCGGCACGGAAATCGGAAATGCTTACGCCAAGATGCTGATAGAAGGCAAAGATTTTACCCAACAGATCACCGAAGCGTTTAGGCGGATGGCTGAACAAATCATTGCGGACCTGATCCGCATCGAGGTGGAAGAAAAAGTGGTGTTGGCCTTAAAAGCAGTCGGGGCTTTCGCCGGGGGATTTGCCTCCGGTGGGTCTGTGGTAGTAGACCAGCCCACACTATTCATGGCCGGTGAAGCGGGCCCTGAAATTGCAACGTTTACGCCCCTGGGTCAGGCCGGTGGAAGTTCTACTGGCGGGACCGGTAGCACCATCAATATCGGTTCTGTGAATACAACGGTGCAGGGGGCGAATAACCCAGATCAGATCGCGCGTGCTGTGGGCCAAAAAATCATCCAGGAAATACGTGGTATGGGTCAACTCAATTTCGTGAGGAGTTAATGGATGGCATGGCTATCTCAATTCCTTCTAGGGCGCCCGTGCAACGAATACAGTTTCGAGGTCAACCCGGAAGCGATGTCCATCGAAGAAACCGGCGTTTTTGTGGTGCAGAGAAACCTGGCCGGGGACTTGAAAAAATCGGTGTTGAAAGCCAGCGCGCCGCTCATCAAAGTCAATTCCAGTTATCTGAGCCTGGCGCAACGGAATCAATTCGCCAGCTTGGTAGGTATCGGGGATACGTTTCTATCGTTTCGGACGCGCGACGATTGGCAAGTTACCGACGAAAGCGTCACGATCCTTTCCACCACGTCCATTCAACTCAACAACACCAGCATGTCCAGGCTATCGGCGGCCTTGGTATCGGCGGGGTGCGCGTCCATCATCACTATTTTGACGCCCTGGACGCTGTCTACGGGTTATTACTACGGCGCGGGCGGGTTCGGGTATGGAGGGTATGGAGGACCCGTAACTTTCGATCCCGGTACCGTAACCTATGACGACGCTACACGCATCGCCACATTCACTAACGCCCTGGCCGACGACATTTCAACGGTCTTGGTTTCCTACACCTATACCGGCTGGCTGGTGAACATGGAACAACTTGGCCATAAAGCTCAAGGCGGATGGATGGATCGGTTTACTTATGACTTCCAATTGACCGGAGCCTAGAATGAAAAAGGCACTTTTATTTCTAGCGATAACGTTGACGAGTTCCGCAGCGTTTGCGGATAAGATTACCGAGCACCTCAAATTAACGCAGCCCACTATCGGCACGGCGGGTTGGGGCGATAAGCTCAACAACGACCTTTTGACGATAGATTCAGCGACGGTCTACAACGTCAAAGGCTACGGCGCTAAAGGGGACGGATCGACCGACGATACCTCCGCTATCCAATCCGCCCTGAACGCGGCGCATGTCAGCTCTGGAACTGTATTTTTTCCGGCGGGCCATTACATGGTGAGTGCAACTTTAAATGTTAGGCGCTCTACCAATCTCATCGGGGCGGGACCATTATCGACCAGACGGTGTCCACCGCTCCGGTGCTGAGTATGCCCAACACAAACGCTACCGGTTATGAGCCGGGAAACATTTTAATTCAGGGGTTTAATATCCATCACGGATCTTGCAGTATTTTTATCCAGAATGGGATCAACGTTCTTACCCTGCGCGACATGGATTTAACGCCAAACTTTGGTGCGGGTGTCTATATGCGCGGATTCGTATCGGGATTGTTTTTTAGGGATGTGTTGATCCCCAGTGGAAGCTATGGCCTTTACTACAGTTCAACTGGATTAAAGAGTAACGGCGTGACAACGGGTACAGGGGAACTATTCGACAAAAACAATTTCTATTCCATGGTCATCAACGGCCAAACAGAAAACGGTATTTATATCGTCAACGAAAACGGCGCTTTCGATAACAACACGTTCACCGACCTTCAAATCGTGTCTGTCAGTAAGAGTGGCGTCTATATAGGTGGTGGCGCCCGGGCGATGACGTTCCTCAACCTGAATACGGAAGAAAACGGAGGGAACACTCTTATTTTAACGTCTACCGCTACTACTACGTCCGGCAGCGCGACCGTAACTGTAGGAACAAATACCTTCGTAAACGGATCTACGTTAACGATTTCCGGGGCGGACTCGAACGGCGCGGATTGGTATCCCGTCATTGCGTCCGGCGGTGGAACAAAAACACTCGTCATGCTAAGTTCCGCGTCAACTTCCGTTACGTCCGCTGATACCGTAAACAACATTTATTCAGACGTTGAACTTAAAGGCGCAGGAGGTAGCGGTCCGGCTGGCGTTACGTTTGTGAACGCTAATATCGGGGCTATTACAGATAACGGCCTACGGTATTCTATCGATGCTTCCGGGGCTAATAACGTATCGTGCATTAATTGCTTAATCGGGCGCCCTATTTACGATCCAAACGTGACCGTCTCAAATTTTAGCCAGAACATTTCCGGGAAAGGAGTACGCCGTCCGAACAATAATTTGGTGGATACCTATCACACCAGTACGTTCGGCGGGGGAAGCGAAACGCCAAGGACTATCGTCGCCAGTCCGCCCGGGAAAGACATCGTTTTGGGTCTAGCGGATGTCAACGGCGACAATACCACGTTTGGATCGGTAGAAGTCCGTAAAAATGACGGAAGCGCAACGCGCCTGCTTAAGATAGACAGCAGTGGAAATATGACAACCGCCGGCACGATAAATAATCTTACCGTTAACAGTTCCAGCATTACCTTGCAGGGAAATACATTCAACGGGAATACCAATCTCGTCCAGACAAACGCCAGCGGGTTTATCCCTAACCTGTCCATCGTTGGACGTACAAATAGTACCACGCCGGCAACAGCCAATATTGGGGCGTATGTTTCCACAGAAACGGCTATCACCAACGCCAGTGCTTCCGGGACCTGGATTAACGCCTCTACGCTTACTCTCACAGCAGGCGATTGGGATATAACCGCCAAATGCCGCTTTCTAGGGAACAGCGCTACTATGACCCAGGAAGAAAGCGGTATTTCTACCGATAACACAACGAACAGTTTTTCGGATTTAGACGCTTCAAATAACGCCGCAAGGTGGGGGTTAAGCGTCACGGACCATGCGACTGTGGATGTTCCCAACTACCAGCAATCGTTTAACTCTCAAACGAACTACATCACCAAAGTGCGAATATCCTATTCGGGCGGGACAGCTCAATGGAAATGCACTTCTTTCGCCAGAAGAATGAGCTAGGCATATGCCCCTTTCCGCCAGCGATCTGTTTAACGCGGCCCAAACGGCGGATGTAAACCGGCCCGTCGCCAAGGTACAACTCATATTGGGAAATTACGCGAGTGCGTCCGCGTATGGATCTTCGGCGGCGTCTTTGGGTGGCGACCTTGCAAATTATCCAGCCTCCGGCGCTATCGACGGAGATCGCACCGAACTAAACATAGGTCCCGCCTCCGCTGCGGATAATGACATCGGCCTGAGCGCTTGGCGTTCGTTAGATACAGTGGCTTCGGTAGGGTACGCGCAGTTAACTGTCACGTTCGACAAACCGCGCATTATCAATCGCGTTAAACTGTACCATGCGGGATACGGACCGTTAAAAACATTTTACTTAGGCTATTGGGATGGTAGTGCCTGGCAACCAATAGGAGCCACCCAGGACATCTGGAACGTTTACTCCGGAACAAAAATTATAACTACGGGGGAATTGGACGTCATTGATTTTACGGAAGGTGCCGCATCTCAGATTAAAATCGTAGTCCTAGAAACCGAAGTTCCAAACGATCACGCAAACATTATTGAACTGGAAGCATACCGGCTACTAGACATCACCGAACGGGTTAAGGGAATCGCCATCAAACGAAACCGCGACTATAAACTAGCCAACCCCATGGCCGCCGGGTTATCCCTTTCATGCCTGAACGCGGACCGCTTTTTTTCTATTAGTCACACTCCCACCGCCACGGAAACGTCATTATTCAATTTCGTCAATTCTGAATTACAGCCTGAAATAGGTGTGATTGTTTCTTTGGGGTTTGATACTCGTAACGTCGCTCCTGGCGGAACCGAACCGGAAATCGTTCCGGCGTTTGTAGGTACCCTCGACCGTATCTCGTTAAACGCCGCCGCGCGGGACGCCACTATCGAAGCGCGCGATAGCATGAAAACTCTTATCAACCGTTTAGACTCCACTAAGTTAAAGTCCACTATCGATATCGGAACCGCTATTCAATACGTACTGAACCGCTGCAACATTTCCAATTACGAATCCAACCTGGACGAGGTCGGCATAAATATCGATTATTTTTTTACGGAGGACCAAGATCCCCTGAGTACGATACGCGACCTGGTCCAAGCCGCCGGTGACGCGTTGTTCTATTTCGATGAACAAGGGATCGCCACGTTTAAATCCTACGCCGGGCAAACTCCTAACGATCATCTCTACACCTCCCAGACAGACTTCGACGCCGGAACGTATACCGGAAGCATGGCGTCCATTCCGGATCAATTGGAACTTTCCGGCGCTGGCGGCGGTACGGGTGAAAGCCTACCGAGTTCAGGCTACAGCCCCGGCGATTTGAACATTCCGGCCAGCGTACATCGGGTAACAAGTTTGGCTATCCGCATTACGCCGTCTTCCAGTGAAACCATTACGCAAATAAACGTGGCGCTTAAAGTACGGGGGGTTCCAGCGGGTTCCTCTACCGTGGTACGTATCGCGTTATGCCAGGAATCCGGCGGCGCGCCGGGAACGCAATTGTTTCATACGACAATTTCAAATTCGTCCGGTTCCGAATTCATTATCCCTCCGATCAGCGGGCTTACCTGGCCGGTGACGGGAGGTACGCCCTATTGGATTACGTTTGAAGAAGATTCTTCTACGCCTACCAACTGTATTTTCAGGTTAACCAGTATGCCTATTGCAATCGGTTCCTGGTCCGGCGGAGGAAACGCCAAAGCAAGATTCGTACCTCACGGTGGCGGGCCCTGTACTGGCGATCCCGCTTCCACCACCGCCTGGCAAGACGTGGAAGATAGTTCATCCACGGGACCTATCGGAACGGCGGCGGGCGATTATGTGCTGGTGGGCACTATCATTACGGGTACCTGGACTTCGCCGGTGTTGGATACGGGTTCGTCTACCGTATCTTATGGAGCTCTCACTGATACACATACCCTAAACGGCGCGACCATTCTTTATGAAACGCGATCTAGCCCGGACGGAACCTCCTGGGGAGCATGGCAATCTATAGCGGGTTCCGGTCAAATTCAATCCACCGTTCACCGGTATCTCCAAATTCGGGTTACGTTAACGATTGACGATTCTTTGCCAACGCCTTTTATTAACGACATTACGGTTAACTGGACGGTTGGAGCTGGGTCCCAGAAATACCCTTCTACGGCATCGTTCACATTCCGGTTCGATTCGACTATGCTGGAAGTACAACAGGAATTGGCCGATAACTTGGGCGGCGATACCGCCATTTTAAATGACATCACTGTGCAAGCCGCACCCTTGGTATTATCCGGGAATAACGCCGATACGGTTTGGCAAGCAACCGTCGGAACGCCGCCGGTTAACATTTCAGGGTCGGTTCCTTTGGCGGTCACAAACGGACAAACTATCACTCTCGCGCCGGTCATATCCGGCGGCATGGATACAACTCGTATGTCCGGGTCTAACCCTGCGGCACTGGCTATAACGTTCGCGGGTGGCGCAACGGGGTCATGGTCGTTTATTAGTATCCATCCCACAAGACCCGTCGTGCAGATTCTTATCACGCATGACGGGAATATCACGGACCTACGGATTATTGGAAAACTGTTTTCAAGCGCCAGTTACCTGCAAGCGCAATCTGAAAAGGATTCATTTTCTATTGGCACTTACGGGGACCGGCAATTGTCTCTTTCCAATTCATGGATCGTGGGGACCAGCGTAGCGGACACCATCGCCAAAACGTTGCTGCGTAATTTCAGGTTGCCGGTAGTATATATCCCGGCTTGCACGTTACGCCCAACGTGGAACGCGCAGATCGGGGATCGCGTTACGATTGTCGACGTCAACCTTGACTTGTCAGCGGATTATATAGCGGTAGGATTAGAACATCATTTTTCAGTCAGCGGTCTGTCTGGAACCGTGGGGACGATGATGACGCTGATCCAAGTGCCAGCGGGATTTTAAAGAATGGGCGGTGGGCGTGGCGGAAGATCTTTACAAGCGAGACGAAGACCGTAAATGGCGCGAACTAACCGACGAACGCATCAAGAACCTCACCACCGACATGACGGTAGTTCAAGACCAGCAAGAGTACCTGGAAGGAAAACTGTCCGAACTGTTAAAGCTGATTCGCGGCGGCGCCGACAGCCGGGATCAGGGTATCAATGGGGATATTCAGGAAGCGCAAAAAAGTATCCGCAGAATGGAAGCGCTGTTGTTGCCGGCATACGGCCAGGAGGAGGGGATAATCCCCAGGCGGTTGAACACGGTGGAAAAGCACCTTGGAATATCGGTCAAGAGAACGGAACTGCACTGGAAATTTATCACGGCGGTTGCTGTCGCTGCAATCTCTACGCTGGGCCTTCTTTTGAGAGAGTGGCCAGATCTGCGGGACCAGCTCTTTAACAGTAAACCGGACAAGCTGGAACAAATGCTCGAAAAGGCCAAAAAGCCCCGGCGGCGACATCGCGTGATCGCCGTGCCTAAAGAGTCGGTAGAAAGAAAGGATTCCCCTGATGCCGGAACCCCCAAGGAAACAATGCCCCAATGACGGCGCTGGAATGATAGCGATATGGAATGAAATTCTTGGAACGCTTTTTACGTGTCCGGTCTGTGGGGTGGACGGTACGCTTCCAGTGGACCGGGTACAAGAAACCGGAGGCTAAAAAGATGGACCTTAAATACTTCAACTTACAAACCGATCCCTTGATGAAAGGGTTGGACGACCGGCTGATGTTGATGTCCGACTCAGCGCACGAATCGGCCAGCGCTATTATGCCCGGCATAAAGTTCATTATCACCAGCGGCCTGAGAACGCCCGAACAGAACAATTCCGTTCTCAAAGGGGCGGTCCCGGACTCCGCGCATTTGACGGGTTTGGCGGCGGACTATGCCGTAGCCAGCGTTCAGGCATTGTTCGCCATGCTGGAAGGGCTCCACGACGCCAGGTTCAAGCGGGTAGGGATCTACTATAAGATCGAGCCAGCCGATCCCTATACGCTCATCCCCGTTCACCTGCATGTAGACATTGACGAGTCCAAACCCCAGAACTGCTTATTCACCAAAATAGAAAGGAACTGACCTATGTTCAATCCGATCACCGCGATCAAAGCGTTTTTTACAGTTAAAGGAATTATCAAAAACGACCTACAGGAGGCTAAAACAATGGAAAATAAACCCGGCTGGAAAAAGACCGAGTTTTGGATTAAGACATTTACCGTCGATGCACCGATCATTTGGGGAACGATGAAAGGTTTCCTTCCCCCTGACAAAGCGGCTTACGTTGAAATCGCCGGGCTGGCGGTGTTCGCGTTTATCAACACCGTCCAAAAATTCGTCGAGAACTGGAAAGCCGTTAAACTGTCCACCGTCCCGGCGCCCGCCGCCGCGCATTGACACGCGCTCAATTGAACTTTTAGAATAACTCGTTCGCTTGAATTTATGATTCAAGTGAGCGAAGGACTTCAGGAAATTAGCCTCCCTTGAGTCCTTTTCGCGTGTCGGATACAAAAAGACCCGCTTCTCCAATGTGACTCCCATTGCATTGGGGGGGCGGGTCACTTTTTTAAGCCCGATAAAAGACCTTTACTAAACGATATCAGAAAGGATATAATTACGACGTTCGAAAAATTCATACTAGGAGGCTAAACGTGCCCACCAATAACTCGGAAATGCAGATCAAAGAACTCAAACCTTTTAAACCATCCATGCTGACCAACAAGTTCGCCGCGATGATTCCCAAAGATATCACCGAAGCGATGAACCTGGCTAAGATCCTTTCAGAGTCTGACCTGGTCCCTAAAGAGTTTTATAAAAAACCGGCGAATTGTTTACTGGCGATTGGGATGGGTGCGGAAGTGGGGTTGTCGCCGTTTCAGGCGCTACAGAATATTATGGTGGTTAACGGACGACCTTCCATGTGGGGAGACGCGGTGCTTGCCTTGGTCCGGGCCAGCGGTAAACTGGAATACATCAAAGAGACGTTCGACAAAACAATCAAAACGGCAATCTGCGTAGTTAAACGGTTTAATGAACCGGAACTAACCCGGACGTTCAGTGAAGCCGACGCAACGACGGCGATCTTGATTAATAAACCGGGACCATGGCAACAATATCGGGGACGGATGCTGCAAATGCGCGCGCGGTCCTGGGCGTTGCGGGACGCATTCAATGATGTCCTGAAAGGTCTACAGATCACCGAAGAAGCGGTTGACATGGTTTCCATTGAAGCGGACCTGGTAGAAGCGCCTAAACGTGTCGAGGCTCCGCCCGCCGCTGAACCGCCTTCGCCTCCTGCGGAAATAGAATTCGCCGCCGCGCCGGCATCGGAAGTAAAGGGTGCGGTTATTGCACCGGAAGAACGTAAACACCTGATCGCTCTTTGCCAAGAGTTTAAAATACCGCTCAAGGAACTTGGCGAACATTTACAAAAAGTCTATGGAATCACTGACGATAAACAGCCCACCTCTCGTATCCATAAATCCGATTACGCCGCGATCTGCGGTTGGATTGAAAATGGGGGTCAGGAAAGTTTGGCGATATGAACCCCGAACTTCTCTCCCCGGTGCGAGGGTTCGATTCTGTCCTGGGTATTTTCCGGTTAGATTACGCCACGCACACTTACTACCTGGGGGACCGGGTCATCCCGGGCGCGACAGGGATACTCAAGGCGTGCGGATATATTGACGATACCTGGTACACCCCAGAATCGAGCGTGCGCGGCACGCACGTACACCAAGCCATCCAATACTTAAACGAAGGCAAACTGGACTGGTCTTCTCTTAAACGTGACGATTACGTGGGGTGGGTGATGGCCTATGAACGGCTGGTAGCGGATTGGAACATCAAACTGCAATCTTTCGAGCATCCGCTTTACCACCCGGAACTGCTTTACGGCGTCACGCCGGACCTGGTCTGTACCGTACTAGACGATATCCCGGCGATTATCGATATCAAGACCGGCCCGGTACGTAAATGGGTGGCGCTACAGACCGCCGCCCAGGCTATGGCGGTTCGCGCCTGGGGTCCGGCGGAGAGTTATAATGACCGCCGCCGTCGGTGGGGAGTCACCTTGAACTCGGACGGGACCTACAACAAACCAGTAGAATTCAAGGAACATGAACGCGACGAAGCTGTTTTCCGTACCCTAAACTCAGCCGTACAGTCACGCGAACTTTACACATAAACCAACCCTAGGAGGCTAACATGGAATCGGGACTTTCTATCCCCAACGTTAACATCAACGAAAAAGAACTAGCTGTTTTTCAAGAGCGCGCCTGTGGAATATCCGCGCAAGCGGACCGTATCGCCACGACTATCCATAGCAATGAAACCTGTGAAGTAGCGGCGCAATGGTGTATTGCCCAGGACGACTTTATCCGAGGCGTAGACGACGGCTGGCTCGGCCAGGTACGTGATATCTGGCACAAGGAGCATGACCGCGTCTGTAAAATTATTCGTAGTATTGTCCAACCGCACAAGTCCGGTATTGACCTGGTTAAATTGGCGATAAAACAATGGCGCGCCCAGGAAGCCAGGCGGGTCGCGGAAGAACAGGCCAACCTTTTAGCCGAAGCTAAAAAGCGTGACGAGGAACAGCGATTGAACGCCGCCGTCGTATTGGAAGAACAAGGCAACAAAACCATGGCTAAAGCCGTTCTGGACGGCGCGGGAAACTTTACGGCGCCGCCCATTACTAAGACGGAACAAATAAAGGGAATCTCCGGGTCTAAACGATGGGTGGCCCAGGTGGAAGATCCCTACGTCTTTATTAAGTACGTAGCGGAACGTCCGACGCTAATGAACGCGCTGACCGTCAACGTAAAATGGCTGGAAGCGCAAGCCAAACTCTTAGACGGGAACGTGAAGTATCCGGGCATTCGGTTTTATGAAGACGAAACTATTTCACTGCGGAGGTCGGCGTGACCAATCCTAACGATCCAGTCCTCTTTGAACGCGGGGTCTATCAAACCACACAAGGCATCCTAGAAGTTCGCGGGCTTACTAAACGCGAATACTTTGCGGCGGTGGCAATGCTAGGAATTTTGTCGGGCCGCAAAGAAGTACTCCTTGCAGAACAAGCTGGAGACCTCGCCTGTTTGTATGCCGACGCTCTGATTGCGGAGCTGTCGAAGGAGGCGAAATGACCATGGAAATGAAAGAACGAATTATCGAGCATGGACAAGATTTTTTAGTTGTCAGAACTAAATCTGGCTTAGGAATTATGTGTAAGATTTGCAAACTCATTAGCTATAACCAGAACGACATCAGAGAGAAATATTGCGGGAATTGTAACCAATGGCGAACATGACCGACCATCCCGTTGATCCCCGCAAAATGGTTTTCACCGACGAGGATGTGGAGCGGTTAAAAGATCCGATGCACGATTCACATGATTGCGACGACTGCGACTTTATTCGATCCAAAATGCCCTCTCTCATCGCCCGCCTGAAAGCGGCGGAAGAATTAGCAAAGGACACAAAAAGTGAACATATGCGCTACGTAGAATTTGTATACCGAGATCCATCTAAACATTCGAAAGTGGATTGTCGAATCTGTTTGGGGGATGACACATGGCGCAAGGCGTGCGGGAAGTGAGAGAGCTGCCGAAGTGGATTGAAGCGTGTGCCACCGCCGACTATCACGGTGATCTACAAATAGAAGAATTAAAGAAAGCCCTCTCTATCGCGTGGGAGCATATTGGGTGGCAAGCACAAAATATTCATCAAGCGTATCACCAGGAAGAAACTGGAACATGGGAGACATGTCAGCGTGGGGTTTGTCCTTCAAATCGTTACGCCCTGCGCCGTATCGAGGAACTTGGGAAGTGAGAGAGAATTTGAAAGAAAAATCTTGCTGTACTGTTTGCGATGCAAAGAAAAAATGTCATGTCTGTAGAATTCAGACGCTATTTGCTTGTTCCGATTGCCAAATTAACCTCAGTGCAACAGTCTATGTTTGCGGAAAGACTAGCTGCCAAAACCAGCACAATCTGGTCTGCTCAGGAAGCAAGGCGGCGGGGAAGGAGAACCAGTGAAACCAGATTCCACGCAAAATAGTGAAACGAAACTACATACATACTCAGCTTCACTTCATAACGAATACGTTT
>WNFF01010590.1_pt1 | contig 12569 bp, 13 predicted proteins | sample 5400441 | NCBI WGS metagenome assembly WNFF01 (sample SAMN13153345, study PRJNA577476) | soil metagenome | isolation source: 120 cm saprolite under Douglas fir tree site 2 hole 3 replicate 1 | place: USA:California | collected 2015-04-18
ACCGGTTTGGCCGCGATCGTCGACAGCAGGACAGTCGCGGCCCCCAGCGTCGTCAAAAGGGTCGCCACGCGGCCGGTCACGGCGCGATCCTCCGCCGATGCAGCCAGGCCTGATGACGCCCACGCGTGTAAATCCGTGGCCCTTCATTGGCGGACAGACGATTGTGGACGTGGTGCCAATAGTCAGGTGCGGCGTCAGCCGGGTCGATGCCGAGCGCCTCGACGGCATCAACAATCTGCAACACGCGTTCGACCTTGGGCCAACCGGACAGCCGCAAGAGGACGTCGCCGCCCGGCCGTACATAGGGCACGGTTGTGCAGCGCTGGCCGGGCGCGACAGCCCGCAAAATATCGATGCGCGAGATGACGGTGCCAAAGTCGTTCGAAGTCCAACGCACGAACGCAAAGATGCTATCCGGCGCAAACGACAGGATCCGCCGCCGCTTATCGAGAATCTGTTCCTCGGCAGCGTGGCCGAAACGTATCCAGTTCTCGATGCGCTTCTCGAGCCAAAGGAGCTCCACATGGGTGAGATCACTCATGACGGCTCGCCTTCTGCAGAGAAGGGTTGTCGAGCCTCAACGCCGTTAGTTGCGGCGTGTGTGTCCTCCTACCGCTGGTATTCCTGTTGAGGAGCGCAGCGGTTGTGACGCTGGGCGCGAATGACTGCCGGTGTCGTTTTTCCTTGAATCCGATTCTGGGCGACGCTGGATTTTCGAGTCTTTGCACAACTTTCCGCATGATGTGATTTCCCTTGAATCATTGACTGGCTCCTTAAATCGTGGACTGCCTGCGGCGACTGGGCGTAGACTCACCTCGCACGATGGTGAGTCGGAGGGATCGATGAGACGCATCCCGCTCAGTCGGCGTTCGCACGTCACAGGCTTTCGGCCAGTCGATGGAGATGCGGTCGAGCACGAGAGCGCGCTCGAACGGGACTTCGTGCTGCAGGTGAACTTTCTCGACGCCGGCGCCGCGATCACCTCGCAGCCGATCACAATCGAGTTCCAGGATGGCGCGCGGCTGCGCCGATACACGCCGGATTTTCGCGTGATCTGGAGCGACGGACGCTCAGAGTTGGTCGAGGTAAAGTACCGCGTCGATCTGCGCGCCCAGTGGGCGCGACTGCGGCCAGGCTTTGTTGCGGCGCGGGCGATGGCGAGAAAGAACGGCGGACGTTTTCGCATCGCGACCGAGCGCGGCATCCGGGGACCTCTGCTCGACAATGCCAGACGGCTGCTACCGCTACGCAAAGCGCCGCTCGATCCGGCAACATCCGAACGCGCTTTGGGAGCTGCGCGAACGCTCTGCGAGCCGACTTTCGGGCGTATCGTCGATGCGATGTCCTGCGACCGTGCGATGGCGCTGGGTGTGGTTTGGCGGCTCATCGCGCGGGGCGCTCTCAAAGTCGATCTCGCTGCACCCATACACCCCAATTCTCCGGTGAGATTGACGTGAGCGGCGCGGTCGACACGCCCGATCTTGCGGACGTTCCCTTTGCTGATTGGCATGAGGCGCGTCGTCGTTTTGAGGTGATCAGTGTTCTGGCACAGGCACCGGAGCGGACGCGAAGCGATGCCGAGGCGGCTGCTCGGACGATCGGCTGCAGTGCCACAGTCGTTTATCGACTGCTGTCGCGCTATCTCGCCGACCCGCGTGTAACGAGTCTCCTGCCAGGCCGCCGCGGACGGCGACAGGGCCAGCTTTTTCTGCCTGCAGAGGTCGACGAGGTGGTGCAGGCCGCCATTGACGGGATCTTTCTCAGCCGTCAGCGGCCCCGAGTCAGCGATCTGGTGACCGAAGTGCAACGGCGCTGCCGGACGCTGGGACTGCCGAAGCCAAGCCGCAAGGCAATCAGCTTGCGGATCGGCCAACGTGCGTCGGTCGACGTGTTGGCAAAGCGATCCGGCCGCAAGGCTGCGCGTGATCGCTTTGGACCGGCGACGGGTTCTCTGACGGCGCCGTGGCCGCTCGCACTCGTTCAGATCGACCACACGCTGGTGGATGTGATCGCGGTCGACAGTATGACACGACAGCCGATCCAGCGGCCGTGGTTGACCATTGCAATCGATGTCCACTCGCGCTGTGTCGCGGGCTTTCATTTGACGCTCGAACCGCCTTCCGCTACGTCGGTCGCGCTGTGTATCACCCATGCCGTTCTGCCGAAGGCCGGCTGGCTGATGGCGCGCGGGGTCGCCGGTGATTGGCCAGTCCAGGGATTGATCGAGCGGTTGCACCTCGACAACGCCAAGGAGTTCCATTCCGAAGCGCTGAAGCGCGGCTGCGAGCAGTATGGGATCGCGGTGGATTATCGTCCGGTGAGGACGCCGCACTATGGCGGCCATATCGAGCGGCTGATCGGGACAATGATGGGCAAGGTCCATCTCTTGCCTGGCACCACTTTCTCGGATGTTCGTGTCAAGGGGGATTGGAAGCCCGAAGACACGGCGGCATTGACGCTCGAGGAGATCGAACGCTGGATCGGCCACGCGATCGTCGGTGTTTATCACCGCGATTTGCATCGCGGGATCGGCACGACGCCGGTCGCGGCTTGGGAGCGCGGAATCCTCGGCGATGGACAGGTCTCGGGACGGGGAACGCCAACCGCGGTCGGCAATCCGCGCCGCTTCCTGATCGACTTTCTGCCGATGGAGCGGCGGCTCGTTCGCCGCGAAGGCGTATTCCTGCATTCGATCGGTTATTGGGCCGATGTGCTGCGCACCTGGATCGGCGAGCGAGAGGGGATGATCGTTCGGTACGATCCACGCGATCTTAGCCGGGTCCATCTGCTCGCACCCGATGGGCGCTACTATGACCTCAGCTATCGCGATCTGCGTCGGCCGGCGATCAGCTTGTGGGAGCATCGACTGGCGCTGAAGCGGTTGCGAGACGAAGGCCGTGCCGAGATCGACGAGGACTCTATCTTCGCGGCAATTGAGGCAATGCGCGGCATTGCGGAGCGCGCCAGCGCAGAGACCAAGACTGCGCGTCGTCAACGAGAGCGTCGCCGTCGCCTCGATACTGTCGTGACGGAACGGCGTCCAGCCGCCAGCGCGATTGAACCCGTTCCAGCGATCGAGCCACTGCCCGCCGATCAGCGATTGTTCAAGAACGTGGAGGAATGGACATGAGCAATCCCTCCTACCCGCATCTGCTGCCGCAGATTTGCGCGCTCGCCGATGCGCCTGGCGAGATTCGTATCCAGCGCATCCGCGCAGATCGGTGGATCGGCTATGCACGGGCGGAAGCCGCCCTGGCGGCGATGGACGATCTTCTGACGTTCCCGAAGCGGACCCGTATGCCGAACCTGCTGCTAGTCGGCCCTAGCAATAACGGCAAGACCATGATCGTCGAGAAGTTCAAGCGCGCGCATTTGCGCGATACCGTAGATGCCTCGGAGGGTGCTATCTCGGTGCCCGTCTTAAAGGTCCAGATGCCGCCGGCGCCGGACGAGCGGCTGTTCTTTGGTGCGGTGCTGGAAGCGCTAGGCGCACCCGATCGCAACCATGATCGGCTGGCGGTCAAGCAGGATATGGCGATGCGGATACTGCGCGCGACGGATGTACGGCTGCTCGTTATCGACGAGGTCCACAACATCCTGTCGGGCTCGCGGGCGCAGCAACGCCGCTTCCTTAACCTGCTGCGCTGGCTCGGCAACGAGCTACAAATTCCGCTGGTAGCCGTCGGAACCGCAGAGGCGTTGCGCGCAATACAGAGCGATGACCAGCTTGCCAACCGGTTCACGCCGTTCGGCTTGCCGCCATGGAGGTACGATGCGGAGTATCTGCGGCTCCTCAACACACTGGAGGCAATGCTTCCACTGCGCGAGCGATCGGGCATGGAGGAGCCGGCCTTCGCGCAAAAGCTGCTAAGCGCGGCGGAGGGCATCCTCGGTGAGGTGGTCAGCCTGGTCACGACTGCCGCGGTGGCGGCCGTTGCCGCCGGCGAAGAACGCATCCTCATCGAAAGAATTGACGACATCGGCTTCATTCCTCCCACGGAGCGCCGACGTGTCGCCGGCTGAGATTTACGAGGTTGAGTTCTTCGATGCGGCGGAGCGCACGCCGCGGTCGCTGCCGACACGGGTTGCACCGCTGCCGGACGAAGCGCTGGCGTCCTGGCTGCTTCGGTTCGCCGAACCGTTCGGTGTCTCGCCGGAAGCCTTGCTGCTCGGCGACGGTGAGATGGACTTCGCAACCCATCCCGACTGGTGGCGCAAACCCGATGCGCTCGTCGTTGCGGCGCTCGCGCGCAGCACAGGCATATCGGGCGACCGCATCCGTTCGCTGAGCTTCGCCAGCTGGCCTGACGACGAACCACTTGTTGATTCTGTGCCAGACCGGTTCGGTCGCCAGCGTTTCACGGCCGAGCGGCCGTCCCGTCAGACTCGCCGGATCGGCATCTGCCCCGACTGTGTTGCCGAAGATGAGACACCCTACATCAGGCGCACATGGACGATCGGCTGGATGGCCGCTTGCCCGACGCATGGCAAAATTTTGGTTCGGGCTTGTCCCGAATGTGGGACGAAGCTGCGGCTGCCGGGGCTGTCGTCCGGTGACCACTTTGCACCGGATCGCTGTCCGCGCTGTGCGTCCCGGCTGGCCCGCGCCTCGGCGCGGGTCACGCCAGAGCCGGTGCTGCGGCTCCAGCAGCGTGTGCTCGAAGGTCGTCCGACCGGGATCATTAATCTGCCCGAGGTTGGCGCGCTCGCTTGGCCGGTGGCTGTAGCTCTGTTCGATGTTTTGCTCGGTGTCGTTTGGATCGACACCAAGCCGACGGCCCGCAACCAGCTTTTCGCGCGGATCGCGCGCGATCTGAGTACCGAGCCATTCGGTGGGGTCGCGGACAGCTACCTCGGGTTGGCGATACTCGCCTGGATGTTCGAGACATGGCCGACACGAGCGCAAGCCGCGTTTGCGATTCTGCGCGCAGCCCGGCCGCAACGCCAGTTGAAGCGCTGGCCAGAACTCAATGCCGCGATCCACGCTCAGGTCGAGGAATTGCTGCTCGCCACATGGCCGGATGAAAGCCACGATGCGGAGCGCGCTTGGTGGCGAAGCTGGATCGATGACTTGCCTGAAACGAGCGATGAATTGCGAGCGCGGGCAGCACGCGAGCGCTTGCCGCACCGACGTGCCCGCTTGCTGGCAATCGCGGATGTGAGAGACGGTCTGCCCGTAGAGGTCGCGGCAGAGGTCGCTGAAGTCCTGCCGCGAACGCTGTATCGCTGGCTCAAGCGCGGCGCCGAGGCCGGCATGGAAGCTGCGCTCGAACGGCCGAGTGGCCGGCTCTCCGAACCGCAGGTGGCAGAACTCGCCGAATGGATTGCCGCAGCATCGCCCGATGAACCACGCTGGCGCGCCAACCGTGTGCAAGGCGAAGCGCTGCGGCGGTTCGGTGAGGAGATCAGTTTGGATGTTGCCGTTAGGCTGTTGCGCAGTTACGGCCGCTGGCGGCGTCGCAAGGTTCTCGCGAAGAGGAAGCTCACCGTTGCGCCAGTCTACGATTAAAGGGACACCAGTCCACGATTTAAGGAGCCGATCACTCATTTTCGGCCCCCAGTCCACACATTTGGGGAAACCGACAGCCGGTTATCCTCAGCGGTGAAAAACGCGCGGTCCGTTAGAAAGAATCCGAAGGATTCTAGGTTAGTAAAGTTACGGGCGCGAAAAGAATTTGAACGCCAGAACGTTACCTTCGGTTTCGGTCCCCGATAGGACGAGGATCGGGTCCCTGATGGCACGCGAGTTCTCGTCCCCGATAGCACGAAATGATTCACAGCTTGTGCACCGATGCGGTTGCGAGTCCGCGACGGCGCCGAACGGCCGTGAGCGGATCGACAGGAATGGGTATGAAGTTGAGGCGTTCAGCGCCGCGAAGGCCGCGATCGATCACGAGTTGATAGCCAGGCAAGGTCTGGCGGCGGACGATCTCCCGGAGATCGTAGGCAAAATGCTTCAGCGGCGAGAGGCTGCCAGACTTGGCGTGCAGATGAACGAAATCAAAACTCCAGCCGCCGGTCTGGCGCCCGCCGTGCTTCCGCACGAGGCGATAGAGCCAGCGCTCCAGGCCGCCGGTCAGGTCGAAATAGGCGCGATCAATTGTGAGGACGAGCGCTTCATCCAGCACACCGGCGTAAAACCAGTCAGCCAGGATCAGCTCCAATCCGCGTGGTCGGCCGTGCGGATCGGCCATCTCTTTCCATTCGTTGATCCAGGAGAAACGATGCCGGCGGCGCTCGATCGGCTGGCGGATCGACGTCATGACCGTCGTCGATTGCAGCCGGTCGAGCGCGGCTTTGAGCCGGTCGTAGTCGCGCGCGCTGGTGCCGCGGCCGACGAAGGTCAGGATCTCGTAGGGCGTCGCCGCCATCAGTCGCGATGTCTTCAGACCCGCATCGCGAGCTTCAACGATTTGCGAGGCAGCCCAGATCAGGACGTCGGCGTCCCAGATCGTCGCCATGCCGTGCTCCGGCACGGCTTCGACGCGAATGGTGATCTTGCCGGCACGAAAATCGATCGGAACGGTGCGCTTGGACTTCGCAAGCGAGAAGAAGGGATAGGCCATCAGGTCTTGCGCGTCGCGCGGCGCGAGATCGCCGGCGAGCGCACGAAACAGATCGAGCTGCTCGCGTTCTGAGATTTGCCTGCGCCGCATCGGCATCTGCCGCTCCCCTGCCATCAGCGACGTGCTCGACCGGCATACGGGAGCGGAGCGGCAGCATGCCGCTTGGCGGGCAACACGGTGCCGGCGCCAGGATCGGAGGTTGAGGTCTTGGAACCGCGGTCTGCCCACGCCTTCAGATCTTCCAGAGCGTAGACAACACGTCCGCCCAGTTTTCGATAAGCGGGGCCGGTACCGTAGGTCCGGTGCTTCTCCAGCGTGCGGCCTGAGAGGCTGAGGAATCGCGCAGCCTCGGGCGTGCGCAGGTAGCGAGGCGGCAAGCCGGCGTTCGGATCGGGCATTTGAGAGGCTCCGTTATGTCGTGGAGCACCGGCGAGGTCGGCGGCGCGTCGGAGGTCACGATGGCGGAGCGGACACGCGAAGGGGGATGCCGAAGATCAGGGGGTGAATTTTCGATACCCCTCGGGAACTGTGAGCTACTTCTTGCGGCGCGATTTCCGCAGCAATTCGCGATAGCCTCCGCGCATCAGAGCAAAACCGGTTTGCACGAGACGAATGGTCCGATTGCGCAGATCGTGGGTTTTCCAGGCGTGCTCGGGAATACGCTCGGTACCGAACAGAACTTCAGCGATCACGCGGTAAGTATTGCCGCCCATTCGCGCATCGAGTGCGCGGAGGGCCAACGCCAATCGTTGACGCCGCTGGGACGACAAAGTGTGGAATGGCGGACCGGGCGGCTTGCCGTTGAGCGCGCGCCATAGCCGGCGGGCGGCATGTGCCCGCATCTCGAAATCATCATCCAGCGGCAACTCGGCAACATAGGTCGATGTAGTCAGGGGTGGCTCTTTCAGCCAAAGCCGATGTTCGACACCACGCATCCGCAGCAGCGCATGCCAGCCGTCCGGTGCCTGCCGGATATCAGCGTCGAGAGCGTTCAGATCAAGCGTCACGGACGTGCCGAGCGAAGGCGGCAGCGCCTGGCCCACAGGGCCGCGAAAGCAGACGCCCCATCTCCTTCTGAAGTCGGCGGTTACACCGTGATCGTATCCCGTGATCTCAGCGTGCTCACGCTGATAATGCGGATTGCGGCGCAGACATTCCCACGCAAAGCCGGTGATTTCGGCCTCCTCCTGCGCATGTTCGTAGACTTCCTGCGACTCCCAATCAAAAACAGGCATTGCTTCTGTTCCCCAAGAGCAAGGATTGCAATGCGATGATTCTGAATATCAACCTTTGCGGGAAGTCCCCAATTGCGCATCATGCGATGTGAAGGGGTGATCACGATATCAGGGTGGTTTTTCGTGCTGGGAACAAGGCGTTCCGAATCTGATTTTTCTAACTGAGCGCACCGCCGCGCAGCAGATGTCTATAGCCATGCTCGGTCATCCATTTGGCGCGGGCCAGGTGACTATCGAAAGCATGTCGTGCACGATCAGGTTCACGATCAGGGTCAATGTGCAGCACGATCCGGGCAACCCTTCGCCAGTCGGCTCTGGCCGCGTCGGCGTCGAGCAGACGAAGGTACGTAATAATGTGCTGCTCATCGTACACCGTCAGCGCCGCGTCGGTCGGTGCCGTATCGTCGACATCGGGATCGAGAGGCGGCTTCTGCATTGGCATCCTACTCAACAGCGAATGGGTTTGGCTACGGCATGCACCGCTGGCGGCGATCGTGCGTTCACCGACCGGTTACATTTCGAACGATTCGACCATGATGATGCGATGCCTCGCGTGCATCACCGGGCGCACGGACGAACATCACAAAGCTGTCTTGGATCGATTCATCAATCATCCGGAATCATCTCCCTGAGACGGCCTGAAACCGCCGCCGCGTATTATAACACGTAGCGCCAAAATACACGATTGCCTCCTATCCTGCGGATGGATATCCGCAAGATTTTCGGGGCAAACGTCCGCCGAATCCGGCTGGCTGCAGGCATCAGCCAGGAAGCGGTCGCGGAGCGGATGGGTGTTGATCGGGCCTTTATCAGTGGAATCGAGCGAGGACTCCAAAACGCGACGCTTCTCACAATCTGGCAGACATCGCAGGCTTTGGGCGTCAGGCCTGCGGACCTGCTAGACGAGAACGTGCCCAAGGTTCGGCCTTGATTTCTGCAAGCCGGGCCGCAGGCCCGGCGAGCCCCGGGGCGCGGAAGCGCGCGCGCCGCCGATCCGGAAGCCGGATCGGCGCAACATCGCAAAGCTTAAAGCCCCGAGAAACGCTGGCCGCGCAACCGAACGTCCGGCTGCCCGGCCCTCCCCGAATCAGGGCGGCCCGCTCTAACAATCGTTTCGCCATGCCCTCAAGCTCAAGGCGCGCTTCTTGATGCGCCTTGCCGAACGCCAGCGCAGTAATCCCCTGCAAAATCAAATGCGCTTTCTGGCGGCCGACCTTCCTCATGCAAGACGGTCTCGATGATCTTCGCTGTCTTTGATTTGGAGAACCCCGCGTTTGCGCAGGAAGCTGTCGCGGTCCTCGTCGCAGCGGGGTCTGGTGCAAGGTACCAGCAGACGCGCAGGAGCGCGTCGCAAACACTGCTTGGCGGCAACGCAATGGCGAAACGCCCCGCTCGATGAGCGGGGCGTTGCACTCGGGGCCTGGTTCAGTCGCCGTTGGGCTTGCGGCTGCGGGACCAGATCAGGGTGTAGGTCTCGGCGCCTTCGTCGTCGAAGAGGTTCGCGTAGATCGGCGCATTGAAGCTCGGATCGTCGAGCTTGACCGAGAGATAATCGCGGCCCTCGTTGGAGCGCTTGGGCCACGCGGCTCCGATCTCAGCATTTTGCGGTGCACCGCAAAATGCTGATTATGCGGTGAGCGGAATTATGCGTAGCGTCGGTCTGTAGGGCTTGGTTTCCGCCGATTTTTAGTGGATTCTGCTCCGCATAATCCCGGACGCTTCGGGGCGTCGCGATGCATAGTCCGTCTTAAAATACGGGCGTCGTTGGCCTATGCTGATCCGCATGAACATTTAGGCGAAAGCTGAAAAGTTGGCGGACAAGAATATTTCTTCGGAGGAAATCGTACGCATTCGACGGCGGTTAGCCGATCTGAATGAAGAGCGGATGGAGCTTGAGCGTGAACTGGAAGCGTTTGAGCAACAGCTGAACTCCGATAGCCGCGCTGAAGCGGAGAAGCCTGCCTTTGCGGATGCCCTGTTACCAACAACTCGCCGTCGATAGAGAAAGTCGAGTTGTTCCGGCGCCTGTTCGCCGGGCGTCCGGACGTCTTCCCGGTTCGATGGGAAAACAGAAAGGATGGACGCTCCGGTTATTCGCCGGCCTGTTCCAACGAGTGGGCGAAAGGGATCTGTGGTAAGCCGAAGGTGAAGTGTGGCGGATGCCCGCATCAAGCCTTCATCCCGCCTTCCGAGGACATCATCGAAAAGCACCTTCGCGGCGGCAGCGCCCGTTCGGGCGACTTTGTGGCCGGGGTGTATCCATTGCTGCAAGACGAAACATGCTGGTTCCTCGCAGCTGACTTCGACAAGGAAAGCTGGGCGGATGACACCAGAGCGTTGCTGGCCACCTGCCGTTCAAAAGGGATTGCGGCAGCCCTTGAACGGTCGAGGTCGGGGAGCGGCGGCCATGTCTGGATATTCTTCTGCGAACCTGTTCCGGCCAGGATCGCCCGACAACTGGGTGCGGCTCTGATCACGGAGACGATGGAGAACCGTCCCGAGATCGGCTTCACGTCCTATGACCGTTTCTTTCCAAATCAGGATACAATGCCGCTTGGCGGCTTCGGCAATCTGATCGCGCTTCCCCTGCAAAGGAAAGCCCGCGAAAACGGCAACAGTATTTTTGTCGATGACGACTTGCGACCTTACGATGACCAGTGGGCCTACCTATCGTCTTTGGCCAGGTTATCGGCGGACACAGTCTTCAGGATCGCCGACGAAGCTGAACTGTCAGGGCGGATCTTGGGCGTCCGGATGCCGGTCGATGACGAACATGCCGACGAGCCGTGGAAGATGTTGCCGTCACGTCGTAGCGAGCCGCGGCGAATAGAGGCCGCGATCCCGCGAAGCATTAAGGTCGTGGTCGCCGATCAGGTGTATATCGACAGGACGGAGCTTCCGCCGGCCCTGATTGCGCAGTTCGTGCGTCTGGCAGCGTTCCAGAACCCTGAATTCTATCGCGCGCAAGCAATGCGGCTGCCGACATTCGGCAAGCCGCGGATCATCTCATGTGCCGAGCTTCATCTGCGGCATGTGGCTCTGCCACGAGGCTGTTTCGACGAAGCAATTGAGCTCATTAGGAGCCACGGAGCCACCGCCATTTTGGAGGATCACCGCGAAGATGGAAGGGGGCTGCCGGCTGGCGTTCTGTTCCGGGGGGAACTGCGGCGGCCACAATCACGGGCCTTTGATGCTCTCGTGGCCCATGACAATGGTGTGCTCGCCGCCACCACAGCCTTTGGCAAGACAGTTGTCGCCGCCGCCCTCATCGCACATCGGACCCGCAACGCGCTGATTCTTGTTCATCGCAGGGAACTTCTCACGCAATGGGTGGAGCGCCTGAGTTCCTTTCTGACCATTGACCCAAAACAGATCGGCATCATTGGAGGTGGGAAAAGAAAGCCGACGGGCGTTATCGATGTCGCGCTGATCCAGAGCTTGGTGCGCAATGGAGAGGTCGCCGATATCGTCGGCGATTACGGCCATCTGATTGTCGATGAATGCCACCATCTGTCCGCCGCAAGCTTCGAGCTTGTCGCTCGGAGATCCAAGGCGCGATATGTCGTTGGCCTATCTGCGACCGTCGCCCGAAAGGACGGACATCACCCCATTATCTTCATGCAATGCGGACCTGTACGCCACAGGGTCGATGCAAGGGTTCAAGCTGCCGAGCGTGGCATTCGCCATCGTGTTCGTGACCGCCCGACGAAGTTCGAGCTAACGGTGTCTCTGGCTTCGGCCGAACGACTGTCAATGCCAGCGATCTATGCGGTCCTTGCGCAGGACCACGGCCGAAATGACCTGATCTTCGATGATGTGCTGAAGTCGCTCGAGGCCAAACGTTCGCCCATCGTTCTGACGGAGCGGAGGGACCACCTCGATTATCTTCAGCAGAGGTTCTCGCCGTTCGTGAAGAATCTCGCGGTGCTGCGCGGCGGCATGTCCGCGAAGGATCGCAGGGAAGCTGATTTGGCATTGAATGTCGCCGACGATGACGAGCGCCTGATACTCGCGATAGGCCGCTATATCGGTGAGGGCTTCGATGACGCCCGGCTCGACACGCTGTTCCTGACGATGCCGATCGCCTGGAAGGGCACTTTGGCGCAGTATGTTGGGCGCCTGCATCGTCAGCATGATGGCAAAAGAGATGTCATGGTCGTCGACTATGTCGATAATACCGTTGCCGTTCTGGCCCGGATGGCCGCGAAGCGGCGGACGGGTTATCGGGCGCTTGGCTACGTGATCGAATAGCGGCGCCTCGCAAGGGGCAAGGCGCCGCAAGGTGGTCAGCGCGACCAGACCAGCGCGTAGCCGTCATCGAGCGCGACGAGGTTGGCGTAGATCGGTGCCGGGAAGGACGGGTCGTCGAGTTTCACCGAGTGGTAGACGGTGTTGTCCTTGGAGGTCCGCTGCCACGCGGCACCTATCTCGACGTTGCCGGCCATCACGCGCAGGTTCGGAGCTTTCTCGTTCTCGGACGGTTCGGCCGGAAGGAAGCGCGCCTTGATGTTGAGAGAGAGCGTCTTGATGGTGCCGTTGTAGGATCCATCTTCGGCGCGGGTGAAGGTGCCAATCTGAGCCATGGTGATCTCCTGTTGCTTTATCTAAGGACGCCAGCAACGATAACTGCTACGATTTCGTCATCCGCGGGATGTTCGTCATCCGCGGGATGACTGAGTAGTTCCATTCAGGATGGAACGCGTCACCACGGACGTCGAGGCGTTTCATCTCAGCGTTGCTGACTTTGATGCCTTTCTCGTAGACCCTG
>WNFF01003962.1_pt1 | contig 12566 bp, 13 predicted proteins | sample 5400441 | NCBI WGS metagenome assembly WNFF01 (sample SAMN13153345, study PRJNA577476) | soil metagenome | isolation source: 120 cm saprolite under Douglas fir tree site 2 hole 3 replicate 1 | place: USA:California | collected 2015-04-18
TTCGCGCCATCGCTGCGGAGAATCATCTACCGTCCGCGGCAATCCGACCCTTGGCGGGCAGCATCAGGAATAATTCCTCGCGCCCGCCTGTGCGTGAGGCAGTTTTTGCGGACCACAGGGTGTTCCAGAGGGTTTCCGGAAGCTCCGCTCGAAGCTCAGGATCGGATAACAGGGTGTAAGTCACCGTCTGATCCTTCAAGCTCGAATACAACAGCTCGGGTCGGTCTGTGCTGATGAACAGAACCTCGAAACCGCTCGCCCGCAGCTTCGGCTCCACCAGGTGCATGTCGGCGAGCTGCGCATTGCAATAGGGGCACTAGCCCCCGCGATAGAGGATCAGAACGTACGGACGCTTCAGATGGCTTGAGGAAAATGTGTACGGTGTATGGTCCACGCGAGTGGCCACAAAGTCAGGCGCACGCTCCCCGACACCGAAACCGGAGTCCTATCGTCGCAATGTACCAACTCACTCTGGCCGGCCGCAAACCCGGCGGCGAACCGACGATGGCACCACTCCCACGAGCCTCCGCATCATTGTCGCCATGTGTTGTTGGCTGGAAAAGCCGCAAGCTACCGCGACTTCGGCCATCGGCATCGGGCTGTCGCGCAGCAGGCCCATCGGGCAACACACCTGTCGAGGCTTGAAAACACAGCGCGAAGCGTCCGACCGACAGGTCGGTCAATGCCGCCAGGTCCGCGACGCGGATTGTCTCGCCCAGATGCTCCGCGACGTAGTCTCGCACACGACCCAGCGCTGCCGCCTTTAACGTCGGCGTGCGTCGTTCAGGGACGCATGTCAGCTTGGCGACGATCAAGTGCGCCAGGACCAGAGAGGCATCGTCGGCGAACGGACCGGGCTCCCCGATGGAAAGTTCCAGCGCGTCGATCCACGGCTTGATGCCGCGCACGTGGACATCGAGCAGCGGGCGGTCGGGGCTCAGCTGTGCCGTGCGCCCATCGGCCAGCTCTTCGATCAGGTCTTCTCTGAAGTAGATATTGCAGTGCCGGCTGTGTCTCGGCTTGGACCAGTGCGCATCGCTGCCGGCCGGGGTGTAGAAGAGCGAATAGCGCCGGCCGTTGTAGTTGCGGCTGCGGGAGGAAGCGATTGCCCCGAAAACGGGGACGCCGGCCAAGTTGATCGACAGTCGCGCGAAATCCATCGGCGCCACTTCGAGGTCGTATGGGGGCGATTCGTAAAGGGCAACCAGCACTTGGTTGCTGCAGGCCGACGGCGTGGCCTCTATTCGCCGCCCGCCGAAACGCTCGAGCGCGCTGTCATAGGTGGCGGTGCTGGCCAGGGTCCGGTGGTTGTCCCCGGACGATAACGATACATCGGCATGCCGGGTCTGTTGGGTCCGCACCGACTTCCCCTCTGCAAAGTGTGAATGAGCTCCTTCCGAAGACTAGACCGGACTTCTTGTGGAAACCTTGCACTGAAGGTCCGCCGCCGATCGGGGACATTGGCGGGGCCGGCGGCGCCGTGAAAAAAATCGGGCCCCGGATAGGGGCCCGAAGGAGTTCAACAGGACGGTCTCGATCGCAGACAGGCTATGGCTTGCCCTGCCCGGAAAGCAGCACGAACGAATAGCCGTTGGCGCTTTTCCCTGGGTCGCCGGCGAACCGCAGCTGAATCGCCACGCTGTCGCCGGGATTCAGCACGCCATCGCGCAGGAACAAGCGAAGATAGGGATCGCCAGCGCTCGTCGTGCCGTTGCCGTTGAGGAGCCGGACGCCCCTGGGAACCCCTGAAACAACCACGATCAGATTTGTGTCGATGACGGAGGTTCCGCTGTTCGTGATCCGATAGGCGTTGCCGTCGAGACGCGAGATCGTCGCCTGCGAGGTTACATCCAGGAACTCGAGGCCTTCGTCACGCCGTGCCAGATGATCGTTGTCGTCGATTGCCAGGCCGCTGGGCATCAAGCCGTCCTTCGCTCCCAGCGCAGCGAGGTCGGGGCGGAACTTCGAGTAAGTCAGGTCGCGTTGGTTCGGCTGAAACGTATCAGTCGAGGAGGTGGGATCGTAGTGCACTAACGCAGGGTCGTACAGAGCGTTCTCCAGGAAGTCGGTGATGTCGTTGACTTGCTGATCCGAAAGGCCGAGACCTCTCGGAGAACCCCGCCCGCGAGGATTCGTGAACCGGGCCGACAGCGTCGGCGCTGCTCCAGCGGTGGGGTCCTGGGGAACACCGGCGTTGAAATACTCCACCACATCACGAACCTTGGTGAACGAGCCGTTGTGGAAGAAAGTCCGCCCGCCCTTGAGCTGACGCATAGTCAAGGAGCGGAAACTGAACGCACCGCTCGGGTCGTGGGTGATCTCTTGCCGCCCGACGTCCTCGGCATGGTAGGGAAAGCCGTCCTTGCCCAGCTTGGCGGACTCGAGATGGCCTCTCGCCAGCGCGGCCAGCGCTTGGATCGGATGGTCGCCGATTCCGACGTTGAGGAAATTCTCCTCGACGAACGCACCAATGCCGGCGACATCCGGATCGTTATTCTGCTTGTTTAGCATCGGACCACTGTGGCAGCTCAAGCAACCGGCCCCGCCGGCTCCGCCGGCCGCGGGGGTGAAGAACAACTGCGCTCCGCGCAGCTGAGCGCTCGTCAGGGCGCTGTTATCCCCGGCCAGGAAGCGGTCGAACGGCGTGTTTCGGGTGACCACAGTGCGCAGGAAGGTCGCCGTCGCCCGGAACTCGGTCTGATCGTTCACGAGGAGCGTCAGGTCCCCTTTGGCATCGGCCTGAGCAGCTTCCTGAGGAAAAGCATCCCGGAACAGTTTCACGAAAGCCGGGACCTTCAGCAGCTCCGCTGACTGAAAATTAAGCATGCGGTGGGCGTCAAGGAGCAACAGTGTGAGGTTCTCCAGCGCCGGGTCGCTGAACGGGTTGAGCGACCCAGGCACGGACTGCGGGTTCCCTGCAAAGCCGCCAAGGAGGAGCCGGTTGTTGAACGCGCCACCGACCAGGCCCGGCGACTCGCGCCCCACGCTGTCCAGCTCGTCGAGCCGGCCGGTCTCGAGGAGGGCGGTCGGGCCCGGCGTGTGGGCGAAAGCGGCCGGCGTCGTAAGCAGTGGCGTTCCATTGAAGGAGTCAAGGTCGTTCAGGGTCGGGAGCACATCGACCAGCGTGTCGCCGGGAAAGATGGGCGCGGTGCGCTGCTTGGTGAGGATCGACTGGGGCCGACGCCGGGCGAAGAAGTTGCCGTCCTCGTCGGTGTAGCCGCGGCCCTCGCCGCCGACATTGAAGTTGATCACCTGACCGGCCTTGCCTGCCGCCTCGCCGATATGGCAGCTGCCGCACGATCCGGTCTGTTTCGTGGCGGCGATGATCTTCTGGATGTTTGGGTCGGAGGCGCTCACAGTTCCGCCGAAGGCCGTCCCCGCGGGCAGGTCAACAGGTACGCCCTGGTTGATGTCGACGCGTGCGGTCCGGACCGGGTCGTGGAAGAGCAGCTTTCCGAGAAAGCGCTTCGCCTCGGTCGTCTCGAACCGATAGGCCACGGAGCCGTCCGACTGCTTCGGCGTCGGAAGGTCTTCATTGCGTGCGGGCACCTGCAGGTTATGTAGGCCGCCGACCTGCTCGCTGATGTAGTTGCGCACCGACGCGGCCGCTTCTGACTTCGATTCACTGTCCTGAGCCTGGGCTATCGCGCAAGTCAGCGACACGGCCAGCAGACCGGCTCGGACGAACGGGGCGTCGGCGCCGAGCCGTCGCCTGGAAGGCGACTTCGCAAGCAGATCGGCGTAATCCCGGCCGCGACTGCCGCGAGCCGGTGATGGGATAGTGTACAGGCTCATGAGTAGGTTCTCCGTGTAATGGTGGGGCATTCGAGCGGATGCCACTACGCGGGGTATATGCTCCCGTGTTGCATCAACCGTGTCGTTCACGAATCCGCTGCGCACAATGGAGGGAGCGGCCAAAAACTTGAACGCAGGGCGTAGTGTGCAAAACCGGTGGCGATTAACACGCTTCAAGGGTGGGTCTCCCGGGGAACTCCCGGGCTCCGTAAACTGCGTTTCTGATTCGTTCTTCATGTTTCATGAACCTCACTAGGTTGACGATTGACCACGTGGTCCTGACTACGAATACGCCAGGCCCGCCTGGCGAGGCGTCGCTCCTTTATCCGGATTGGTGTTGAAAGAACAGAACATATACGTCCCGCCTTTAAGGGACCCGGGGCGTGAGACGCGGCAGGCGTAGAAAAGTAACAGCGGGGGTGCGGTGCGCAGTCCTCAACGGCGATTTACTTGCCGGCTTTCGTCGCTGGTTTCCAACCGTCGGGGAGCGTCGAATCATGCTGCCCTGGGATTGGCTACCCCAGCAATAGAAACGGTTCCAAACGACAGCCACAGCACCTTCCGAGGTGTCCTTGGCGGCCGATTCAGCGACCGAACCGATCTCGGCGCCGAGCGCCGGTTCAGCGAGAAGTTAAGCGCAGCATGTCATAAATCACTCGCTGCTCCGGTCTACATTCAAACAACTCTTCGGAGCCACCATGCGATCCTACGCTCAGCTAATCGGTCTCCTTGCCGTGCTGTTGACCGAACCGGCCCTTGCCAGTATCCCAGACGATCCGGCGCAGGTGCATCCGCTGTCCGTGGGCAACCCCGCCCCCGTCTTCTCGGCGCGGACGGCCGATGGCGTGCTGCGGAAGTTCAGCCCCGACGGGTACAGCAAGCCCACGATCGTGTTGTTCTATCGCGGCGGCTGGTGCCCGTACTGCAATATGCAACTCAGCGACATGCGTCTCGTCGAGCCCAAATTGCGTGCCAGTGGGTTTGAGATTGTATTCCTGAGCACCGATCGGCCGCAGCTATTGTACTCAAGCCTCAAGGCGACTGACATTCACTACACGCTCTTGTCGGACAGCCACTTGAAGGCGGCAAAAGCGTTTCATATCGCGTATCACCTTGACGGCGCTACCTTGGCCAAACAGCGAGAATATGGCGTCGACCTGGAACGGACGACCGGCACGAAGCGGCATGAATTGCCGGTGCCGTCGGTCTTCATCATCGACACGTCGGGTACCATCCGTTTCGTCTACTCGAACCCCGACTACACCGTTCGCCTGGGCGCGGATGCGTTGTGGGCGGCGGCTGCACCGCTCGCGACGGTGAAATGAACATGGGGCTGCGCGGCATTGAACCCCACTGCGCTCACAATGTCGTCTCGATTGTCAGCATTTCCGTGGAGCATGATTGATGTTGGTGTTGATGCGCAAAGTAAACGAAGTAGTGTGCATCGGCAATGATGTCGAAGTTATCGTGCTGGCCGTGAAAGGCAATACGGTTCGGATTGGGATCAATGCACCCCACAATGTCACGGTTGATCGTCAAGAGGTTGCCGAGCGCAAGCGTCGTGAGCGCGGGACCACTGGCGACGTTCCATAGTTTTATGGAAGTCCCTGGTCTGGCGCACCGGTTGAACCTCGCAATTCAAGATGCATGTCCGCCTTCCGCCCGCATCCTCTCTATCGGACGGAACCTGGCGGTACGGCCGGCGGCGCCCTCTCCCACGGCTGCTCCCTTTCCAGCAAGACATTGAGCAGGTTGTCCTGGAAGTTGATGTTACCCGTGAGGTGTTCGTGATCCACGCATAGAAAGAAGGCATAGGCCAACGGGAAGAAGACATCGTCGGAGCGCGACACCGTGGGGTCCAACGACTGACGCGCCAGCAGTGAAGGTTTAGTGACCTCCCCGTCGCCGGGTTCGAGCATCAGGCGAGAATAGTCGACCCCAGGTTCCGGGGTCTGGATGGCATTCGGAAGGAGTCGGACGGCGGCGTGGCCGTCGGGCGCGGATCCTGGTTCCCGCTCTACGACCACGCGCGCGGGCGTAAGCGTGCAGTCGCCGCCAAACACAACAAGCCGAACCGGGGCATTCTGGGCTGCGTTGTAGGTCAATGACCAGACGAATCGTCTTGCACGCTCGATGCGCTTTGCGAAGTAGTCATGCAGGAGACTTACGTATTGCTGCCCCTCGGCTGCACTGGGGAAGCGCGCTTTCACACGCTTCTCGATCGCCGGGTCAAATACGGACCACTGGTATGCAATCCAAGTGCCGACAAAGAAAAGATCTCGCTCGAGCGGTCGGCCTTTGATATCCACGATCCAGTTTGTGACCGGGTGTGGCAGCAGTTCGTACACGCTCGGCATGGTTGCCAGCGCTTCTGTAGGGATCGCCTGCCAGCCGACTTGGTGCCCGACCAGCAGACTGTGCAGAACGTTTACCGACCCCAGATTGGGAGTGCCAAGCAGGACCGCTGTCCGAATCTTGTCCGCACCGGCGAAATTGGCGGGGAACTCGTTTCCGTCGAGCACGTCGGTCGCGCCGTACTGAATGTAGTAGCGGGTGATGAGCCCGCCCATGCTGTGAGCGACGATGTCTACCTTGAGCCGGGGATCGCCGTAGTCGCGGCGAATCTGATCGATCAACGCATCCAGCTTCCGCGCCGTGACTACGTTGTCCTGCCGCCAGTCGTAAGGGAAGACGTAGTAGCGTCGCGTGCCGGCGTCAGCGGCGCGTCCGGGTTGACCGCGCACATAGCCGCCCTGTCTCTCGAGCGTGTCGATGATCGCCCCGTAAAAGTCGCTCCCAAGCAGGCCGCGAAACAGATCGTAGGCTTCGACGTCATCCGCACGCGGCTCCAATGTCTCCGGATCAATATTGAGTGCCAGTGACCGTGCGGAAAGCAGCACGTTGTAGATGGATCCCGGCCAGAGCTCGTGGCCGCTGCTGCGCTGGCGCAGTCGTGACCCAAGTATGCCGGGAATGATAATCACAGGCGGCACTCGAGCGCGCTCCATGCCACTGGCGTAGAGCCGACGCAGATCGGGAGCGCGGGACCGCCACACCTGCGCGCCACCAAGCGCAGCGACGGCCGCGATTCCGACGATCGTTACAGTCCAGATTGCGCGCCGGGTGAATCGCACTGCCAACCTATAGGGAGTCCACGCGGGAATGTGGATATCCCAAGATTACGCCAGCCAAGACAACTCCTAAGAAGGCCACCCCTCTCCCCAATTCCCCGGATCTCAATCCCCATCACCCAAAGGTGCAACAAATGCGGGTCGCGGCGGTTCCCCCCGCCCGCCGTTTGAGCCTCAGCCACCAAGTTCCGACATTCGAATCACGATTCAGCCGGCTGGCCCGACCGTCGCGCCAGGCGTACGAGAAGGTGGTCGAGCGAGATGACACCGGCTCCTGCGATCGCCAGCCACAGGAACAGGGCAAGATACTCGAACTCATCGAATCCGAGCAAAGTCTCCAGCGAGTCAACGTCGGCCCATTTGGCGGAGCGAATGGCTACAACCATGGTGACACCCAGGGCCCCGGCGGATATACGAGTAAGCAATCCCAGCAGCAGGAACAGACCCCCAAAGAATTCGATTCCGGAAGTGAGCGGCGTGAAGAAGTGCGGGAACGGAATTCCCCAGCCAATGAAATTCTCGGTAACCTGCGGCAGGTTGTTGAGCTTGCCCCAGCCGCTCCAAAGAAATACCCAACCCACAGTAATACGCGCAAACAATGGCGCCAGCCACGTGAGATGTGCAGCAACCTGCTCGGGCCAAACAATCAGCCAATTGATCAACCGCCGCATACGTGTCTCCTAGTCACGGCGTCCGACGCGCGACCTGCGCTCCGGAATTATTCGACTCGAACGTTAAGACTATTGTGAGCGTGATTCATGAGCATTATGGCATGATTGAATGCGTACAGCGCACATACGGTCGATGGCGCAGCCTTAATTGCGCTGCAGCCCGGCCTCCCCTGCACCTTCGCCGACCTCGCCATGCCGCCGGATTGTGCCAGCACCTTCACCCCATACCCCATCGGCGTCCGCGTATGCTTGCATCACCGTAGTCATCGATATTCAGCGCCAACAAATCCTGAGCCGCCCCGACCCGCGCTGAGTGCCGCGAAATCCTCCGCCACCCTCCGGGCGGCAATCCGCCCCACTGCCCTCGCAAGCAGTAATTCCGATTTCAGCATCGACCGCTGCGACGTGGGAGCCCGACCCCGGCATGCGTCGATGCTCCGGCTAAGTTGAATTGTCCGCTTTCTGGCTAAGTTCAAATGTCCGCTCTTCCATGCTGACAGATAATTCTCTTCTAACCTGTTTGTTGCGCGTAGTTTTGCTTATCCGTATCGACGCGGGTTTTGAACGAGTTCAATAGGCGCGTGGTACGTTCCTTTTGCTGGTCGAGGATTAGCCTGGTCCTCATTGCCTTCGCCAGAACCGCTTAAGCTTCTGCGGGGAGCGCCGCGTTCATCGAGCGCATGATGGACCCCAGTTCATGGGCCTGAGTAGCCCCGTCGTAGTACTATGACTATACGTTAGTTCCCTGAGGAAATAAGCCATGTCCGCACAGCGGATCTTGAAGTGGGGAAACAGTCTCGCCTTCCGTATCCCCTCTGCTATCGCCAGGCAAATGGATATCAACGAAGGTGCCGAAGTCGCATTTCATATCGATGGGAAACGCCTCATCATCGAAAAAGCGGACAACATTCCAAAGTTCACCCATCATGATTTGGTCAAGGCACTGCGCAAAACGAAAAAAAGCCTGGTCGACTTTGGGGCTCCCAGGGGCAAGGAGATCCTGTAGGTGGTGCCCGCAGAGGGAGATATCATCGGAATAGATACCGACTCGGCGGTAGGCCACGAGCAACACGGCCGCCGCCCGGTGCTCGTCGTCTCAGTCAACGCATTACAGACCTCCCTCGGGCTCGCCATGGTCTGCGCCATCACGACACATGGAGGCCGTTCTGAAGGGGCGCGCAACGATCTGGAAGTTCCAATCCCTCCCGGATTGCCTGTGAAAGGCGTCGTTCTCCCTCATCAGATGCGCACGATCGACTGTAAGGCGCGCCATTCAGAAAAGCTGTGCACGGTACCTCGAGCTACATTACAAGCAACGCGTTCTCGCCTAAAGGTCCTTCTGTAGCGAGTCACATAGTCACATTCGCGCCATCGCTGCGGAGAATCATCTACCGTCCGCGGCAATCCGACCCTTGGCGGGCAGCATCAGGAATAATTCCTCGCGCCCGCCTGTGCGTGAGGCAGTTTTTGCGGACCACAGGTGTACGAGACATCGACATACTCGAACTGAAGCACAATGTCGTGGGGTTGACCAAGCACTCCGTGCGTTGAAGATTCCGGTCGTAGTCACAACCACCACGGAAAAAATGTGGGGCCCGTTGATCCCGCTGAGTCTATCTGAGTCACCAAAACACGCCAAACCAGAATATAACCAAGGAAATGATCGGGCCCTTAATCTCTCCGACTTCGACAATTGACATCCTGGCGGCGATCGGAATGGAGGCGAGCTCGCGCCTCATGCTAAGCCTGGAATCGATGCGAGAGCGATTGAACTCGGGGTTATAGCTTCTGATGTAGTAGTCACCCCCGACAGGTCACTTCAAGCGATAGCCCACGGTGATCCCATATGTTGCCGGCATGCCAACTAACCTTGAGACCGTGTCAACGGTGTGCGTTACGGTTTCCGAATAGAATTTATCTGCAACATTTCGTGCCCACACTTCCGCATGCCAGTTTCCTTCTTTGAAACCCGCACGAAGATCAAGAACGCCGTATGCCGGCAATCTAAAAAGAGAGCTATTCCCGAATGCAGCAGACGTCGCCGTACGATAAGCCTCGTTACCCCCCACGAACCCCGACAATTTATCCGATATTGCAAACGAGTACTGAACGTCGCTCAGGAACTGCCACTTAGACGCGTTCGGAAATGCCTCCCCCTTCAGATTAATTGGATTGTTGAAGGGGTCATTGGAAGTAAAATCGGATGTTACTTTTGTATCCAGGTATGTCGCGCCAACAGTCACGTCAACACCGCTGATCGGCTTCCAAGTGAGATTGAGCTCCGAACCGGTAACGGTGGACTTTGGTATCCCCACCAGGCCAGGAAGATTGCCGAATGCGGTGGTGACGTATCCGATCAATTGTTTGTTGCGATAGTCGTCATAGAAAATCGCACCCGAGAGCTCCATTGAATGGTGGGCCAAAGCGTTTTTGAAACCGACCTCGTAGGCGAGAACTGACTCCTGTTGTATTGGATCGAACTGACTAGGTATGAGTCCAGGGACGGTAGGAAAACTGCCGGCCTTGAAGCCTTTAGTGGCGTTCGCATAATAGAGTTGATCCGAGTCCGGCTTCCAATTCATCCCCACCCGCCAAGAGAGATTATCCTCGTGCAATGTCTTTTGTACGATGGGTACCGATAAACCAGTAGCTGGGTCTAGAGTAACGCAAGCCCCGGGCTGGATTGCATTGATGGTTAGGAGCGAGAACGCGGTCGCAAGGCCCCCTTCGCCGGGGTCGCGTAAGCATCCATGAAAATCATTATTCGCAGTCGTGTAGCGAACGGAGGTTTGAAATGTGAACGCTTCGGTCAATGCGTAGTCGAGGCTGCCGAATGCGGCTTTTGTATCGATTGTCTGATGATTGCTATTGTCCGAATAACGCCACCGTAGCGGCCCGATCCCGGAATTGGATCCGTAGTCAGAGCCATATTGATCATCGCTCGATTGGTCATCCTCATAATTCAGTCCAAGCATCCAATGAAGGGCGTTCGCCTTGGTACCCGAAAGCCGAACTTCCTGAGAAAGCGATTGTATGTGAGCCTTGATGGTCATCAAAAAGTTGCCGAGGTTGAATCCATCGGTGTCCGTCGGTGCATTCTGCTTGAATTCCGACCAAGCAGTGATCGAGGAGAGGCTCACTGCCTCCGAGATCGCCCATAGTAGGTTCAGCGACGATTGATAAAAGTTGTCATCGCGCTTGAGGCTTGTATTTGCCTTCCAATCAGCGATGCGAGCGTCATTGGGAGCCGGTTGATACACACTTAATGCCGCCGTTTGGTCCGGATAGCCGTTCGGGACGCTGGGCGAGTACTGAACAAACTGTGCGGCTTGGGTGTCGCTCTTGTCGATCCATCCGCTAATATTCAATTCCGCTTTAAAAACCTCATTGGGTTGCCAATCGAGGAGTGCTCGGCCCGTAGAGAAATTGCGATTACCCAGTGTATCGTGAGGGCGTGTCTCGCTGATTTGCCAATCCCCTCGTTGCTCGGTGCGAAGTGCAATGCGTCCCGAAAAAGTATCTGAAAGTGGGCCGCTCACAAATCCTTGGACGTCGGTTTCCTGGAATCTTCCATAGGTAACATCCGTACCGGCATCGAACGTACGAGTGGGCTTGGCGGCGATGAAGTTAATTGCGCCCCCTGTAGAATTCTGCCCGAATAATGTGCCCTGAGGGCCCTTCAAAACCTCAACGCGATCCACATCAAATGCTGCGCCTTGCGTTTCTACCGAGTAAGGAAGAGGCACCTGATCGACATAGACACTCACGGTTGGCGCAACCGCAACCGCCACGTCTTTAAAGCCGATACCGCGGATCGAGTACACGGGAGTACCATAATCGCTGGGTTGATACGAGAAGCCGGGCACAACTCGCGATAGATCCGAAACCTGCAAGACCTGCAGCTCTTGCAGCCGCTCACCGGTCAAGGCTGTTATGGACATCGGTACATCATTCAGGCGCTCTGAGCGCTTTTGTGCCGTCACGATGATTTCGCTAATTTGATCCGAATTCGCAAGATCAGGAGACGCCTCAGTCGCGACTGCTGCGGGTGACCAGGTACACGCCATGGAAGCGGCCAAAATAAAAATGGAGATTTCATTGCGCTCAAACATACCATCCTCCGATTCCGTCGAGATTCTTCACCAACAACATGCCTTCTCGCTAAAGGCGGTTGCCCGCGGCGCGGGTTTATTACGCGAGATATCCGCCATCGACGTACAATTCTGCCCCCGTGACAAAGCTCGATTCGTCGCTGGCGAGAAACAGCAATGCATGCGCGATCTCAGACGGACGTGCCATACGCCCGAGAGGTGTCCGTGCAACTACCTGCGCGTTGCTCTCGCCGGATTGCGCCTGCACGAGAGGCGTATCTACAATCCCTGGGTGTACAGAATTGACGCGCACGTTATCCGGTCCATACGCAATTGCGGCATGCTTGGTTATATGGCGCACCGCGGCTTTGCTTGCCTGATAGGCAGCCGCAATAGGGACTGCTCCGATTCCCCAGATTGATGAAATGTTGATGATCGAACCACGCTTGTTCGCGCGCATAGTAGGAAGCACGGCGCGCATGCCAAGGAAGACACCGGTTTGATTGACGCTGACCACACGGTCCCAAGAATCCAAGTCCTCATCGAGGATCGCCTTTTGTGAGCCTGCGATTCCTGCGTTGTTGACGAGCACATCGACTCCACCATGTAGAGCAGTCACCTCAGCCATAGCCGCAACCCAGTGCGACTCGCTACCAACGTCAAGTGCCAGAAAATGAATGGCAGGACTGGTGTATGGATCACCATGCTCAAGATCTGCCGCAAATACCGCGGCACCCTCCTGGGCGAATAGTTCTGCTGTTGCGCGTCCGATGCCGCGTCCGCCGCCTGTGATCAGCGCAGTCTTGCCTGACAACCGGCCTGACAGATGGCTGGGTATTCCTGGCAAGGCATTCATCCGATGCCTCCATCCACGGTTA
>WNFF01025914.1_pt1 | contig 12565 bp, 11 predicted proteins | sample 5400441 | NCBI WGS metagenome assembly WNFF01 (sample SAMN13153345, study PRJNA577476) | soil metagenome | isolation source: 120 cm saprolite under Douglas fir tree site 2 hole 3 replicate 1 | place: USA:California | collected 2015-04-18
TTTCCAGCATGTAGACGATGGCGGCCTCGGTCTCGCGTTCGTCTTCCTCGACCGCGGTCACGAAGAACTGCCCCCATCGCTCCTTGGCGCCATCGAGCATCGCCTCGACCGGCGGGATATCGCCCTGCCCCTCGGCCGCCTGGTTGATGGCCGCGATCAGGAGGTTGCGATCGCGAGCGTTGACCGCTCTGAAAATCGACTTGTTGGCCGCGCCATCGGGGTTCAGGCTTTGCGCCAGCTTGGCGAAGCGGGCATTGGCACGCACCACCGCGCCCGACCGGTCCACGGTCGCAATCGCCATCGGGGTATGATCGAAGAAGCGCATGAAGCGGACTTCGGCCGCGCGCTGCGGATCGGAACGCTCGTCACGCGCACGGCTGATGACCAGCGTGCGCGACGCACCGGGCACGCCATCCGCCCCGAATGCGAGCTTGTGATACAGACGCACCGGCATGGTCCTGCCGCCGCGCATGCGCAGATCGATGTCGAATACCTCGGTTTTGACTTCACCCGGCACGGGCGGAATCGAAGTCAGCAGCGCAGCCCCATCGCCGGACACGATATCGGTCAGCTTCAGGCCGCCCGACCCTATTTCCGCGAGATCGTGATCCAGCCAGCTTGCGAGCGTGGCGTTGACGTAGACCAGATCGCCGGCGGCATTGACCGAGAAGAAGCCGCACGGCGCATGATCGAGATATTCGATCGCGTGCTGCAGTTCCTGAAACACGTCCTCCTGCCGTTCGCGGTCGCGGGTGATGTCCGCAATCGACCACACCGCGTATTTCGCCTCGCGCTTGCTCTGGCCGAGCGGCCGAACCCGCATCCGCAGCCAGCGGCCATGCGTGCCGTCGCTTCCGGAGATGCGGACCTCTTCCTGCTGCCGCTTGCCTTCGCGCGCCGCCTTGAGCAGGCGAAACACCGCTTCCGACACGTCGGGATTGCCGATGAAGACCCGCTCCACGGGACGTACGTCGAGCGCCGTCGCAGCGCCCGTGAGCGCCCGATAGGCGGCGTTGGAATAGACCACATGGCCGCGGGGGTCGGTGACCGCGAGGCCATCATAGGCATGATCGGCGATCCGACCCATGACCGGGTCGTCGGTGGCACGATCGGCGAAACGAATAATGCCGGCGGCGAAAGCGAACAGGTTGAACAGCCCGACCATCGCCAACAGCGCCAGCAGGCCGAGGATATAAGGCTGCGCCTGCGCCCGGCCGATGGTCATCAGGGCGATTGCGACCGCGACGATCCCGCCGGCCACCAGCAGCACCAGGACGATGCTGCCGCTGCGCCGCGCCGGCTCCTGGGCGGCGAACGGCTGTCGTGACGGGTCGTTGTCAGGTTCGGCGGTCATACAAGGGGACGCGGCCTGTCGACATGGATGTGACGCGTGTTAGGTAACGCTTGCTCCTGAGTGCCTGAATCGGACCCGCAAGCGCAAGCCCGTCAAGCGGCTTTTCGCTGGTTGCGCGCATTTCCAGTATATTTCCTTCCGGCCATTGTTCCCAAGGTCACGCCCGGCGACCGGAAAGCCCGCGCTTGAGACCCATCACGTAGCCGATAATTTCGGCGACCGCATGATAGTGCTCGAACGGGATTTCGTCGTCGATCTCCACGCTCGCATGCAAAGCCCTCGCCAGCTGCACGTTCTCGACGATCGGGATATCGTGCGCGCCTGCGATTTCCCTGATCTTGAGCGCGATGCTATCGACGCCCTTGGCCACGCAGACCGGGGCCGACATGCCGCGCTCGTAGGAAAGCGCCACCGCGTAGTGGGTCGGGTTGGTGATGACAACGGAGGCCCTGGGAACGGCGGCCATCATCCGCTTCTTCATGCGCGCATGCCGCAGCTGCCGGATCCGGCCCTTGATATGGGGGTCGCCTTCGGATTGCTTGAACTCTTCCTTCATTTCCCGCAGCGACATCTTCTGCCGCTCGAACCATTGCCGGTACTGGAAGAAATAGTCGGCAATCGCGACCACCGCGAGCATAGCCACCACCGCGCCCAATAACTGCAGGGTCAGGGCCGTGGTCGCGCCCAAAACCGCCGACGGGTCGAACCGCACGAACGACTCCAGGCGATGACGCTCCGGCCACAGGATCGCCGTCATCACCGCGCCCAGCGCGGCCACCTTGAAAATGCCCTTGGCGAAGTTCGCCGCCGCCTGCTTGCCGAAGATCCGCTTGGCTCCCGCCGCCGGCGAGATCTTGCTGAACTTCGGCTTCAGCGGCTCGCCCGACCACACCAGCCGGTGCTGCACCATATTGCCGGCGATCGCCGCCAGCGCCAGCATCAACAGCGGCACGCCGAGCGCCGCGATCATGAAATATTCGAGTGACTGCGCCAGCGCCATCAGCCCGGGCCCGTCGGCATGGATCATCCAGGAATTGGCGATCAGATTGCGCAGCGGCATCATGATCCCGCCGCCGATCGATCCGGAAAATGTCGACAGTACCAGCGTGCCGCCGGCGATCACGAACCATGTGTTGATTTCCTGGCTTTTCGCGACATCGCCGCGGTCATGGGCATCATCCAGACGTTTTTGCGTAGGGTCTTCTGTTTTGTCTGCTGCGTCGTTTTCGTCGGCCATGGCTCAGGCTTTCATCTCAGCGGGATCAGGTCGTGCATGACGCCGACGAAATAATCGAGGAACGTTCCCATCATCGCCGCGATGACGAGGGCGAAGACGAGGAAGCCGGCGAGAATCGACAGCGGCACGCCGACGAAATAGACCTGCATCTGCGGCATCAGCCGCGCCAGCACGCCAAGCCCGATATTGAACACCAGACCGAACACCAGAAACGGCGCCGAAAGCTGCAAACCGATCTTGAAAGCGGCGGCGAAGGCGCGGGTGGCGAGATCAGCGACATCGCCGCTCGGCATCATCTCGCCGGGCGAAAAGATCGCGTAGCTGTCGTTGAGCGCGGCGATGACGAGATGGTGGGTGTCGGTCGCAAACAGCAGCGTGACGCCGAGGAGGGTAAGGAAATTACCGATCAGCAGGCCCTGCTGGCCCTGGGTCGGATCGACCGCCGTGACGAAGCCGAGACCCATTTGCTGGGCGATCACCGATCCCGCGACCTGCAGCGCCGCGAGCGTCACCCGCGCGGTGGCGCCGAGCACGATGCCGATGACGATCTCATGAACCATCAATACCAGCAGCGGCGTGATCGACTGCATGTCGATGTGATAGGCGGTCCGGTGCAGCGGCAAAATCACCAGCGTCAGCAACAGCGCAATCGCGAGCTTGATGCGAACCGGAATATTGGACTCACCCAGCCCCGGCAACAGCATCACCATGGCGCCGATGCGGGCGAATACCAGCATGAAGGCGGCGGCGAGCGCGGGCAGCAGCGAAATATCGATGCGCATGATCTAGGCATAGTGCATCAACCGCCTATGATTCGCGACGATATCCGCATCATGTGACCGTGCAGCGAGTCCGCCATGAACGGCAGCGCCAGCAGCAGGGTAACGAAGATCGCGAGGATTTTCGGCACGAACACCAGCGTCTGTTCCTGGATCTGGGTGAGCGCCTGAAACAGCGACACCACGACGCCGACCACTAGACCGACGATCATCAGCGGCGACGACACCACGACGATGGTCCAGATCGCATCGCGCGCCACGTCGAGGGTTTCAGCACCGGTCATGATTGTTTTCTCTCATATGATGTGCGCATGCGCCGACCAAGGCGACGGTGTGCCCCCTCTCCCTTTGGGAGAGGGTTGGGTTGAGGGGTTACGGTCTCTCGATGGGCCGTTTCCCCTCACCCGGATTGCTACGCAATCCGACCTCTCCCCATGGGAGAGGTGAAAGAAAGCGCGAACGAATTTCGAACTTCGCATGTACGCATAGCCTCAGATCGGCATCTTCATGATGTCTTCGTAGGACTGGATCACCCGGTCGCGTACCGACACCAGCGTCGAGACCGCGACGTCGGTTTCCGCCACCGCCGTCACCACGTCCATCACGTTGGCCTTGCCCGACGCCATCGCCACCGTCTGCGCGTCGGATTTTTTACCCGCGTCCAGGACGCTCCCGATCGCGTCCTTGAGCAGCGCGCCGAAGGATGGGCCGCCAGCTTCGGAACCTTTGCCGGCGCCGCCGCTGTCGAGTATGCGGGCGAGATTGGCGTAGGCATTTGCAGCGACTGTGGGTGAAGCCATGGCTTACGGTTTCCTGTTCAGGCCTTGAGGATGTCGAGCGTGCGTTGAATCATCCGGCGCGTGGCGCTGATGATGTTGAGGTTCGCCTCGTAGGATCGCTGCGCGTCGCGCATGTCGGTCATTTCGATCAGCGGATTGACGTTGGGCGGGGTCCGCCGCCGGATTGCCCGGCTCGTACTTGACGCGAAACGCTGACGCATCGGGCCGGACCCTGCCGAGGGTCACGACCTTGGCATCCAGCGTGCGGTCGAGCTCGGAGGAAAATGTCGGGACCTTGCGGCGATAGGGATCGCCGCCGGCGGTCGATGCCGTGGAATCCGCGTTGGCGATATTTTCCGAGATCACCCGCATCCGTCCCGCCTGCGCCCGCAGGCCCGACGTCGCGATGCTCATCGAGCGGGCGAAATCCCCTCCGTCGTTTGCCATGATGTGGTCCTCCTGTCCTTATCCGGCCTTTAGCCCTTGCCGATCGCGGTCTTCAGAAGATGCAGGCTTTTGCTGTAGAGCGAGGTCACCGCGGCATAGTCCATCTGGTTGGCGGAGACCTTGAGCATCTCGTCTTCGAGATTGACGGCATTGCCGGCGGGCCGGGTCTGGAAGGTTCCCTTGCGATCCTGCGCGAAGCTTTGTCCGCCGCCCGACGGCGCAATATGGCTGGTCGTGGTGCGCATCATCGCCAGCGATCCGATCGATCCGGCGGCGTTGGCGCCCGCGCTGTCGAATTTCGGCTCGATCAGATCGCGCGGCTTGAAATTCGGCGTGTCGGAGTTGGAGACGTTTTCGGAGAGAACGCGCTGGCGCTCCTGGTGCCACTGCATCTTGGTGCGCAGCGCCGACAAGACCGGAAGATCGTTGATGGACATCGCAGCGCTCCCCTTGCCTCCCGGCACGACGCCCTGAGGTGGGCAGAATTTGCCGCCTGTATGGTTAACAGCGGGTTAAGATGCGGCGCTGTGGACGGCGCGGCGTCCAGGGGCCGATTCGCCCCCTCAAGATCAATTGGTGCGCATTTTCGCCACGAAGGCTGCGTTAACCAACCAAGTCGTTGAAGTTGGAAGCCCCAAGAAGTCATTTTGGTCCAGCCGATTCATAGGTTATTAAGATAGCGGGCGGCAGTTTCTGCCGAGGGCAATTAAGAGATAGGGCCAATCTCGGGCTTCATTCACCGTTTGTCGGGTCGTTTCCGATCCGCGCTCGACCAACGAGAGACTTGAAGAAAACGCTATTTGCCGGGGACAAAGCATGTCGCAGACATTTCTATTCTTCTTCTCGTTCGTGGCCGTTCTGGCGCTGATTGGGCTCGCCGCCTGGCTGGTTCGCCGATTCGCCGGCAATCGCGTGGGTGCCAACACCAATCGCGGGCGGATGCCGCGGTTGGCCGTGATCGACGCCGCCGCCGTGGATGGCCGCAGGCGGCTGGTGCTGGTGCGGCGCGACAACATCGAACATCTGCTGATGATCGGCGGTCCGACCGATATCGTCGTGGAACCCAATATTGTGCGCGCGACACCCGGACGGGATCAGATGTCGTCCCGGCCCGCCGTCGGCGCCGAACCGCCGCCCCGGATGGCGCCGCTGCCCGACACCGGCAGCTGGACCGACGGCGATGGCGCAAGACCCGATTCAAGGGCCGATGCCTTCGACCACGCTGAGCCGCAAATGCCCGAGCCGCCACCCCGCCCGGTCCGGCCCTCGTTTGCCGACGAAGTGCGCCGCCCGGCGGCCCGCAGCGATCGCGGCGATCCTTTGGCAGGTTTCACGCCGGAGCCGCTGGGCGGCCGCCCGGAGTCCCGCCCCGAGCTGCGCGGCGAGCCGATGCCGTCGCGGGTGACATCGCGCAACGAACCGATCATGCCCCGCCCGCCGCGTCCGAGCGAACCGCCCAAGGTCCCGCCGGTTCGCGCGCCGGAACGTGCCGCGCCTCCGCCACCACCAGCACCGCCGCCAGCGCCGCCGCCGTCCCCGGCTCTGTCGCCAGCGGACCAAAATCTCGCCGAGATGGCGCAACGGCTGGAAGCCGCGCTGCGCCGGCCGGCCGCCGACGCCGGCGAGCAACGGGTCGGCGCGCCGCCGGTGGCGCCCGAACCGCCGCCAGGCCGCGGCGCCCCCCGCAACGAGCCCTCGACAGCGCCGCCGGCGGCCGCGCCTCCGAAGAGCGGCTTTGAGAATCTCGAAGACGAGATGGCGTCATTGCTGGGCCGTCCAAAGACCCCTTCGTGAGGTCGGCGCCAGTCCCGCGTAGAGTTTTATTTCTTGCCACACTGATAGCCGCCGGATCGCTGGCCGACCCGGCGTTCGCGCAGGATATCAGCATCAATCTCGGCCAGGGCAATGGCGGCGTCACCGAGCGCGCGATCCAGCTGATCGCGCTGTTGACGGTGCTGTCGATCGCGCCGTCGATCCTGATCATGATGACGTCGTTCACCCGGATCGTCGTCGTGCTGTCGCTGTTGCGCACCGCGCTCGGCACCGCGACCGCGCCGCCGAACTCCGTCATTATCGCGCTCGCCATGTTCCTGACCGCGTTCGTGATGGGCCCGGTGCTGCAGAAATCCTACGACGACGGCATCAAGCCGCTGGTCGCCAACCAGATCGGCGTCGAGGATGCGCTGCAGCGCGCCTCGGTGCCGCTGCGCGGCTTCATGCAGAAGAACGTGCGCGAGAAGGACCTGAAGCTGTTCATGGACCTTTCGGGCGAGCCGCCGCCGGCGACGCCGGAAGAAATGTCGCTGCGGATTCTGGTGCCGGCGTTCATGATCTCCGAACTGAAGCGCGCCTTCGAGATCGGCTTCCTCCTGTTCCTGCCGTTTCTGATCATCGACCTCGTGGTCGCTTCGGTGCTGATGTCGATGGGCATGATGATGCTGCCGCCGGTGGTGGTGTCACTGCCGTTCAAACTGATCTTCTTCGTGCTGGTCGACGGCTGGTCGCTGGTGGCGGGCAGCCTGGTGCAGAGCTACGGGGGATAGGCAGCCGATTTGCGCCGACTTCGTGATCGTTGTGTCGGTCGGATTTCAGAAACGTAAAATTAGATTTAGTTGAGAACATCGCATTTGATTGCCATGTTGGACGTGCGACCGCGAAGTTGAGCCGGATCCGTACCAACCAACACATCTTGCGGACAACGTCGCCCGCAGCTCTCGAAGCGGCGACACGCGCTTGACGGCGTCTTGGTAGAGCGCGTGCGCCTTGCAGGCCGCAAGCGCAGTTCCATCATCAAGTTCGCCAGTCGTGTAAAAAGGAGACTCCAATGCGAAAGATAATCCTGGCCGCCCTGGGCGCATCGCTGATTGCTGCCTCGACAGTGCAGATGGCCGCAGCCGCAGAGCATCACTACAGAGGTAGGGCTGATCGGGCGCCGGCATGTCAGAAATTCCGCAACGCCAATGACTCCACGGCATGGCCATCCACTGCTGAGTCGAAATTTCTGCTATATCCTACCGTAAACTGATCCGGTGCCCGCGATGATGGCGTTACGCAAGGCGCACGCAACACGCCATTGCTTCGCGACATGCCGCGTAACCGCAGAGCATCACGACGGACGTAAGGCCGATCGGGCGACGACAAGTCAGAAATTCCGCAACGCCAATGGCTCCCTGGCCCGGCCTGCACAGTCGGACTGGTCTTCAGACCACCGCTCAGGTTGGTATTCAGACTACAGCAGAGAGGGCGGTCGCTGATCGCCAATTCCATCGAAACAGAGCCCCGGATGATGCCGGGGCTTTTTTGCGTCGGATCATTCGATGCCGGCGAATACATTCAGTGCATGAGAACCGGTCCGGCCCGTTTACGCTCGGCGGGTTTTGCTGCCCAATATCTAGCCGAAAAATCTTTTGACCAATAATCTTGCTCGCCGCTTCGTGATCGCCCGCATGTAACAATCGTCATCGTCAAACCGTATCTCCAATAACCGTCGCGTAACACGACGTGCGCTTGCCCTCGCTACAGAGCGCAAGCATTTAGGGAGACGAACAATGCGAAAAACAATTCTAACAGTTCTTGGCGCGACGCTGGTTGCTGCAGCGACGATCCAGATGGCGGCCGCCTCCGAACACCGCGCACGCAAGGCATTCCGCGCGCCGGCACCGGCAAGCCAGCAATTCCGCAACGCTGAAGACTCCGTGGCGTGGTCTGCACAGCCGGGTTGGTATTCGAGATACAGCGGCGGTTTCTCAGCGCCCGCCGGTCGTTGATCGCCAACCTCGTCGAACCAGAGCCCCGGCATCGCTCCGGGGCTTTTTCGTGCGGCGCGTGGGAGCGATGAGTTTCGGCTCACGGTCAGTTTACCGCGAACGCTGTTTCGCTTGCCGAATAATCCCGCTGCGAAAGTGTCCTAACCTTGTGAGGGACATCGTCTCAAGGAAGGAAGCATGATGCAGAAAACGATTATAGCCCTGTTCACACTGGCGGCCATCGGCCTGGTTCAGCCGACGGCCGCATTCGCTCGTGGCGGTGGCGGTGGCGGCGGCCACGGAGGTGGTGGCGGTGGTCACGGAGGCGGCTTTGGCGGAGGCGGCTTCCACGGCGGTGGCTTTCATGGAGGCCTCGCCGGCGGAGGCTTCCACGGCGGCGGCTTTCATGGAGGCTTCGCTGGCGGTGGGTTCCGCGGTCGAGGATTTCACGACGGATTTCACCGGCGCGCGTTTGTAGGGCTTGGCTTTGGGCCCTACTACGACGACGGATACTATCCCTACGCCTACAACGACGACGACTACGACGATGGCGGCTGCTACGTCGTCCGTCGCCGCATGCATACCCACCACGGCTGGAGGATTCGTCCCGTCCAAGTCTGCGGATGAGTTCACCGAAAAAGACCCGCCGGCGTGACCGGCGGGTCTTGCCTTATTGATCGCTGGCCGCTGGACCGCAACGCCAATGGCTCCTTGGCCCGGCCTGCACAGTCGTGGCATCATCCGGTCATCGGCTGCGGCCGGTCTTCTCCTTGGTACCTTAATCGACGATCGCAGCGTTAACGGCATTCTGGAACAGATCAGAATTCATAATTCCAATGTCGCGGTTCATCCGGGGCGATACGCTGAGGTAGATACCGACTACGTCGCGTTCAGGGTCCGCCCAGATGAAGACGCCGCCATAGCCGGCGTGCCCAAAAGCGGATAACGAGTTGAGCGCCCCATTAGCCGCGAAACGGTCACTGACGCCGAAGACAAACATACCGTAGCCATAGCTTGCGCCACGGAAATCGAGCTCCACCCGTTTGCCATCCCTGAACACAGGCATGATCGCCGGAATTGAACCATCGAGCTGTTGACGGGTCATGGCAGCGACACTCGCCCGGCTGAGGATCTGCCGACCGCCATACGAGCCGCGATTGAGCAGCATCTGGAGGAACGCAGCCAAGTCCCTGGCCGTCGACGCGGCGCCACCTGATGCAAAGCCAAGTTCATGATATTCAGGGGAATCGATCCCGCGATGAATGGGCGAGGGTTCGGTGGCGGGCATTCCCGGTCCGCGATAGACGCGTCGCTCGCGCAGCTCAGGCGGCAGCACGAAATAGCTGTCGTGCATCCCCAGCGGTTCGAAAAGCCTCGATCGAACGAACTCCCAGTGGGGCACACCGGTCACGCGCCGAACGATGTCGCCCAGCAGAATATAGCCAAAATTCGAATAGAGCATCGCGGTGCCAGGGCGGCGAGCCAATGGAGCCCCGGCCGAGAGTCGTATGCGTTGATTGATCACCGGATGCTGCCCGGGACCGGGGGGCGCCAGTTCGGACGACCGCTGGGCCGCCGCTGCGATGAAACCCCCCAGCTTCAGATCGTCAATCCCGGAAGTGTGGCACAGAAGGTCAGCAACGCGAGCTTCCGCAAGCCACTCCACGTCGGGCACGTCCAGTTCGGGGATATAGTCGATGAACGGACGGTTCAGCCCGATCAGGCCGTCGTCGACGAGGCACATCACGGCGGCCGCAATGATCGGCTTCGAGCAGGAAGAGATCGGAAAAATGGAATCCGGCTTCAACGTCGGTGTTGGATCGCCGTGACGGCGCACGCCAAAGGCTTCATGCAGCACGATCGCACCACGCCGGGCGACCAGCACTGCCACGCTGGGGCTGTCGCCGTTCTTGACCCAGCCGCCGACGAGCTCGCGCAACCGCCCTATCCGGACCGGATCCATCCCGACATCCTCAGGTTTTCCTTGCCGCAACTCGGAGCTTGTCATGTTCGTATCCCCATTCACTCAAGCAGGCTGGCCGCGACGCGCTGTGACAGGAAACGGCTCCGTACAGAGGTGTCGCGCAAAGTGCCCGCTATCGCCGTCAGTAATTCGACTGCCGTCCGGCGCTCCGCCGCCGCGCTGAGGTCACCGAGTTTGTCCAACGCGGCTACCCGTGAGGCCTGCAACCGCCAGGCGAGCGTCCGCCAGCCAAGTGGCGCCACGAAAGAAAGAGCAGCCTCAACCGCGCTGCAGACGTCGTTGAAACGGTCGAGGGCGAGCAGCGCCTGGATCCTCAACTCTTCGAAGATCCAATAAGCCCGAACCCGACCTTCCCCCTCGAGCTGCGGCAGGCGCCGATCACATTCGGCGAGCGCCGCCTCAGCATTGCCGGCGCGGAGTTGCGCCGCGACAAGCGACTCGCCGGCGAGATGTCGGCCGCTGGGCTTCGCCTTTGCGCGCAGGCCCGCTTCGTTGGTGCCGTCGGGCGCGCTGGCCACGATCGCGGCGGCCAGCAGGTCGTCGGCCCAGGGGATCATCCAGCTGCGCTGCAATTTGGCGGCATCGGCCCGGATGCGCGGGACATCGCGAATGACCCGTTCGAAGTCGCCGGCGCTGGCGTACCAGAAAGTCCGCCCGAGGTGCTGGAAAGCCTGGCCGAACGGATGCTCATTGTCCGCCACTTCCTGTTCGAGGGCCTGCCATGCCTCGTCGAAGCGACCGAGGTCGACGAGGGCGAACGATTTGATGGTGCCATACTGGACCGGCGGGATGCCGAGCCGGCCGGCAAGCGCCGTGGCGCGATCGCAGCAGGCGATGCAGTCGACGAATTGAGCTGCGCCCCAGTAGGTCCACATCGAGTCGAACAGATGCTCGTTGAGCGCGATCAGGTCGCCACGCCGCTCCAGCGCCGTCGCAATCCGCTCGATGCCGTCGCGACGGGCGGTAACCGTTCCCATCCGGTGGGCCGCCCGCAACGCATCGACCTCCAGGTCCTCGTCGGCCAGTTCGCGGGCGATCGCGAGCGCCCGATTGGCATTGTCGGTCGCCTGCGCCCAATACTCAGGGTCGAAGTCGACATGGCGATGGGTCGGGATCAGCGCCCGGGCCTCGCCGCGACGGTCGCCAAGCTGGACGGCAAGCTGGCGCGCCCGTTCGAGGGCCTGCAGCGACTGCGCAATGGCGGGCCGATGATCCAGTCCGACCACATAGTAGGCGCGCCCGAGCCGCAGCAGCGCTTCCATCTCCTCGGCGGTCGCGCCCTGTTCTGCCGCCTCGCGCATGGCAAGCTCCAGGTCGATTGTGGCCTCGCGGCCCCGGAATAAACCGAGCAATAGCTCACCCCGTGTTCGCAACGCGGCCCGTCGCGCAGGTCCGGGGCCTGCGAGTTCGGCTGCCCGGGCGAAGAAGGCGAGCGCCTCCGGTGTCGCGAGGCGCGCGGCCGCCGAAGTACCGGCCTGATGCAGGTACTCGGCCGCACGCTCCCGGGCGCCCGCCTGCGCGAGGTGGTAGGCAAGGTCGCTCACATGTTCATCGAGGTGCCCGGCGTGAATCCGTTCGAGGGTGTCGGCGACACGACGATGCAGGCGCTGCCGGCGCACGAACGACATCCGGCCGAGAAGGGTCTGACGGATCTGCTCGTGAGCAAAGACGAAGCGAGGTTGCCGGCCCTCCTGCGCTACCAGCAGCCGGGCCCGCTCGGCCTCGTCCAGGGCGTCGAGCAGATCGTCCTCTTTCTCTTCGGCCAGCGCCGCCAGGAACTCGAACGTGAATGTCCGACCGATGCAGGCGGCGGTGGTCAGGATGCGTTGCGCGGTTTCGCCGATGCGGTCGATGCGGCGTCCGAGCACGAGCCGGACCGTCTCCGGCACCTCGACCTCGCCAATCTCGACCTGGGGAAGCCATTTACCTGCCGCATCCGTCAGGCGATGCTCCTCGGCCAGATGGCGGTAGACCTCCTCCACGAAGAAGGGGACGCCTTCGGTCTCGGAATAGATCAACTGCACCAGCCGTTCCGGAGCCTCTTGACCGGACAAGGCACGCAGCATGCCTGCGACCTCGATGGCGCTCAGCCGCTTGAGCGTGATGCGCGAGACAGCCTGCAGCCGTGACAGATGTTCGATGCCCCGCATGAACGGGTGCCCCGGATGGAGGTCGACGTCACGATATGTCCCGATCACCAGCAGCGGCGCCCGCCCGACGCGTCGCGCCACGCTCTCGA
>WNFF01015029.1_pt1 | contig 12561 bp, 9 predicted proteins | sample 5400441 | NCBI WGS metagenome assembly WNFF01 (sample SAMN13153345, study PRJNA577476) | soil metagenome | isolation source: 120 cm saprolite under Douglas fir tree site 2 hole 3 replicate 1 | place: USA:California | collected 2015-04-18
TCTCTGGTCGTAGCGGCTCGGAGACGAGATTCCAGAGATATTCGTAGTCAAGCTCGCGGTTCTTGCCGGTCTTGAGTAGTGCCAGTGCCGCCACGAACGCCTCTAGCAATACCACATAAGACTCCGCGCCGGGCAATTGGGGCTCTTCCGTCGGTGACTCGCAGCCCTCTTGCAGATAGTAGCCGATGACCTGCCACTCGGCGCGCGAAATGCTTTGATTCCGCTCCCACTTGCGGCGAATGTTGAGCAAGGTCTCAGTCGGGCGGCCCAACAACTCGCTGGCCTCGATGTAGTCGTCCTGCGCGCTCTCCAGAAAGCGCTTGGCGACCTCCGATATGGACATCGAGTCGCCGTCCGTCCTGCCGAACATCTGCCGGGCGTTCTCGAGGCGACGGCGCAGCGCATCCGAAATCCGCACCGACAGGGTCTGCTGCTGATCCTTCATGCCCCCTCATTATGCATATTCCCGTTTCAAATGCAAGCGAAGGAACTGTATCGATACATTATGCGGGTTTGAGGGCCGCGCCACCTCCCATCACATGCGCTTGAGTGAGGACGACCGCGCAGCGATCGAGGATGAGGCGCTCATCGCGATCGTAGCGACGGAAAATCCGGAAGCGCTTACTGTTCGATTCTGCCGTGAGCAAGCGATGCGCGCTTCGTTCGGACAGCAGTGCAGGGCGCCCGTGTCACGGTTAGCATATGCTCCGACATGCGCAGGTAGACTCCGGGCAGAAAGCGGGCGTCGGGCGGGAACCCGAGCGCCCGCACGCATCCCGATGATGCCCGTCCTATTCGGCGAATTTCATGTTCAGGATGTAATCGCACGCTCGTTGCTCCCGGGCGGCGGGGTGGGTAATGAGCTTGCGGTGATCGCGAAGCTTCCGGAGTCATCCCGCGGTGTGCGCGGCGGAATTGCCGACGGTGCGTCAACGATCCCCGCACCCCGCACAGATAGGCCGCTGTCGTTTCCGTCACGCATTCCTCGGCGCTGTGAGCCGCCGACCTAAATGGCCGTAACCTACTGTGCTTCCGATGAGAATATCGCGCACGAAGTTCTTCGCGAAGGCTCTCGATCTGGCGCTCCACGGCGCCGGCATTTTCCATAGTGCGGCCGGCGGTTGAAAACCCGTGCGGACCGGTGTCGCGAACAATTAAAGATGTCCGCGTCATAAACATTTAGAGATGTCCGCGTGATGAGGGTCATCAGATTATGGGCGGACACGTTTACGTCACCTCCTGCTGGAGTTTGGGTTGAGGACTGGATTACCAGCATTTTTCCGCCCGCACTCTCACCCGGGGCCGGAGTGCGGGCGGAAAAACGTGGATTCTGGGTCGGCGCCGGCCAGTGCGTTGCAACGCGCCGGACAGCTTGGCTGGCCAAGTGTTGCACACCGGCGGCGCGCTCCTTATCGGACCTGGGGTGGAGCGACTCCTCACAAATGTACTATACTGTACCGTACAATACCGTACAACAATCAGCGGAGATGATCTCATCATCGTGATATTAGGGGAATGGGTGTGGCGCTTTGTCGGAGAAGAGGGGACGATCGTTCTTGATGAAGTCGGGGGCTGCTAAAAAATCAGTCTCCGGTAGCGCGAGATCACAAGCCCAAGCCACGCGGCCCCGACGATCCATCCCACGGTTACGTCCGTTGACCAGTGCATCCCGAGATAAACTACCGAAATCCCGACGATTAGCGCTGTCAAAATCGCAACCGTCCATAGTCGGCCGCGCCATTCGCTGCGCAGCTCTCCAACCAGGTGGGCCCAAGCGCCATAGATTGCCGCTGCCCTCGCGGAATGGCCCGATGGAAACGAAGAACCCCACCGGGCCGGTATCCATCCGGCTGGCGGTTGCGCGCGCACAATAGTCATCTTCAAAGCGATTTCGAGGATAACCGAGCCGGCGTAAACGAGTCCGAGAATCGTCAGCGGCCGCCAAGTTTTCACCCGCAATCGCATCGCGAGTCCTGTTTCGACAACCACTACCGCAGTAACCTGCGAGGAACCGAGCTTTGCGGCGTGCCACGTCGCATAGAACATCGCACGTCTGCTATGCTCTCTTGCCGCGCGCGCTATGATCGAGTCGAAATTCGCCATCGTAGTATCGGCGAGGAAATGCTGTACCATGACAGCAGCGAGCCATACGAGGAATCCGATCGTGACGAGGCCGCCGCCGAGCCAAAGCACGTCGCCGAGGCCTCCCAGCAACACAGCTTCCTGTATCGCTCCACTGCGTTGCGCCTCATCTGTCGTGAGCGGCGCGGTTGCAATTGGGCGGTCGTCCCGACCTACGTTGGCCCAGAAGATTAACAGAACAGGGACCACAAAGCCGATTAGCCAGACGGTCAAATGCTCTTGCACTGCAAGCACTAGTGTGTAGGTACTGTTCAAGAAGGACCTCGCGGGTTCAAAATCCTTTTTTCTCTCTCTGGGCAGTTCTCCCAAAAAACCGAGTGCGTTCTGTATATCCGTGGCCGAGTGAGCGCGCGCAAACCGACCAGTAACGACTTCTATCGCTGTCTGCGCATCTGTGACAATTATCTGATTGCGGCATTTACCGCTTGCATGCGCATCATCGTGGCCATCCTCAACGGACACCCGGCGAACGCCCACATACACACTGGCGCTCTTCACTTTCTCTCCACTTTAGGAGCAGTATCTAAACACGGTTGCTGCTAGAGCCAACGGACGCCGCGTTAACTTCTTCAACCAGTTCTCATCGTCGCTAGCGCACATGAAAACGGAAATGAACGCTCGCGCTCAATATTCTCGATCCGATATCCTAAAGCGCCTAGTGTGGAGCTGACTGCCGCTTCCTCTAACCGGTTATGAATTTCGCAAATGATAATGGGTTTGCTCCGACGAAGAAGATCAATAGCTCCGCAAAAGGCTGATCCCGCGTGTCCCTCGATATCCACCTTCACGAAATTGGGAAGTGGCAGGTTGGAGTCATCCAGTCTCAGCCGCTTGACCTCAAGCTCGCCGTCTAGCCGGATGCTGCTGACGCTGCCGCGCTCTGAGAACCGCGCAGTTCCCGTACTATCCGAAACCGCGCCACAAATCAGCATGATATTTGGGGTTTCAGCCGTGTTTATTTCTAGGCGAGCATAATTTGTCGGCGAGGGTTCAAATGCGTAAACAGCCCCGCTTGGACAAAATCTTGAGAATGCCAGCGACCAGTAACCCGCATTGGCACCTATGTCGTAGACTACGTCCGTTGGTTTAAGCACGTTGCGGAGAACGGGGATTAAACTCGTGTTCGAGATCAGCTCCAACGATGAAGTACTTCTCTGTGGACTCGCAAGTAAACCTCAAACCGAGGAGAGGTCCACGTGTATAACGCACCGACAGGGACCTCGGACCTCCCAGCAGGCGCTGCAGCACGAGTTGCCTCCTGTACCCGCCAAAAACCAAGCGCTCGCGCAGTGCAGAAGGAATACCGGATAGGGCTTTCAGCGCAATGCATCCGATAAGGGAAAAACAGCGTTCGGAGACCACTAGGCCGATTCCTTGTACGGTCATTGGTTCGTCTCCGTTTAGATAAGTCTTAACGAATTAAAAAGCACGAGTCTCCGAGTCTGAAAAGATATGTGAAATCCGACATATGCGGAAAGCAACTGAAGCCATTCGAGTCACCCCTGGTTGCACCAGATTTGTTAAAATTAGCCGACGATACGGTGAAGCGGTTTTTGAGCTGAAAAGGGCCATCGGGAAGTTGGTGAAAAAGCTCGGTTTCCACAGGTGATCAACGACAATTAGATCTGCCGGTCGCATTGACTCACGATTTTTGTTACCGGGTCGATACCGGTTGCCTCACGTAAAGTGCTACCCAGCAGCGTAGCTGAGGGGTGGTGGAGGAGATGGCGAGGCAATTGAGCATGGCGACACGCCGAGAGTTGAAAGATGCGATTAGAGAACGGTATCAAGCGGCCACAAGGCGGCGGGAGCGACAGCAGATCCTATCCGAATTCGTACGAGCTGAATCAACCGCCGGCGCCACAAAGCCGGCGTCCACGGGGGCGACTTTACGATGAGGCGGTACGTCAAGCCCTCACGGTGTTGTGGGAGGCGGGCGATCGCATCTGCGGCAAGCGGCTCAGGGCGCTTATTCCGGTTTTGATCGATGCCATGGAGCGCCACGGTCATCTCAAACTCGACGCGGTGGTAAGAACCAGACTGCTTGGTGTGAGCGCCGCCACCATCGATCGACTGCTGGGCCCGGAACGCGACGCAACCGGACGCGCGCGGCGGCGTCGCTGGGGCGCGGGCTCGGCGATCCGGCAGAGTGTGCCGGTACGAACCTTTGCCGATTGGGGTGATCCGCCGCCAGGTTACTGCGAGTGCGATATGGTCGAACACTGCGGCGGGACGAAGGAAGGCGGGAACTTCGTGCATACGCTGACCTTGACCGACATTCACAGCGGCTGGACCGAATGCGCAGCCCTTGTGGTGCGGGAACAGAGTCTGGTGGTCGAAGGGATCAATGCCATCGCACAGTGCCTTCCTTTCGCTCTGCGCGGCCTTGATACCGATAACGACAGCGCGTTCATGAATGAGACGTTGCAGGGCTATTGCGACCAGCACCGCATCGGATGGACCCGCTCGCGCGCTTATCACAAGAACGATCAGGCCTGGGTCGAACAGAAGAACGGCGCGGTGGTGCGCCGTCTGGCCGGATACGGAAGACTGAGCGGGCTTGGCGCGGCCGGCGCGGTTCAGCGCTTGTACGAGAGCGCCCGGCTCTACGTCAATTTTTTCCAGCCGTCATTTAAGCTGGCAAGCAAGCAACGCAACGGGGCGCAGGTGCATAAACGCTATTATCCGCCGCTCACACCGTCCCAGCGGCTCCTGGCCTCCGATGCGGTCGATGAGACGGTCAAGCGCCGCTTGCGCGAGCAATTTGCCGCGCTCGATCCGGTGGCGCTGCTAAAGGCGATCCGCGACGTGCAGCAACAGTTGCTCGCCCTGTCGAATCACGAGACCGGCGCGGCCGCATCCCCGGCACAACCGGAGTACCTCAATGCATTCGCGACCGCGTGGCATAACGATTACCGCGCGCCCAAGGGGCGGAGAAAGACGGTCACCAAGCACTGGTGGAGAACGCGCGCCGATCCGTTCGCGGAGAGCTTGCCGCTGGTGGAAAGCTGGCTGGTGGCGGAGCCCAATATCACCGCCAAAGAACTTATGTTGCGGCTAACCAACCAGCTTCCCGATCTCTATCCCACCGGCGCCCAACTCCGGAGCTTGCAGCGGCGCGTGAAGGTCTGGCGCGCGCAGTGGGCGCGACGGCTCGTGTTCGCCACAAGCTCCGCCGGTCGAGCCGACCTCGGATCCAGGGCAATCCCGTGAACCAGACGATCTCGGATCATTGATGCCAAGTAGATTAAATCCAAAAGGGAAGGCCAAGGAATGGCGGCTGAGGAAGCCTTCGTGATTGACAGTGCGCGGACAATCGAAGATATCGTGCCCGCTCAACATAGATGGCTTTTCACGCGGAGGGGCGAGGAGGGGCAGCCCCTCCTCGCGCTCCACCCCAGAAAGAATAACGACGATTATCGCAGAGTAACGTTTTTGGCTGAGGCAACACGACCGGCAAGAATAGTTGACGTTGAGCACACAGGATCTCTACGCGCTCTACTGGGAGCTGAGTCGGCGTGGTGTGCTCTGTGAGGTAATCGCAGAATCGCTGGTTCCAGGGCGGCCAGGAGGTCGGGTCACGACAGATCGCTTGACGCGATGAAGCTGGCTCGCGACTAGCGCGGCGGTTGTGTAACGCCGGTATCGTGCCCGACGGTGCACTGGGGCTCTGCGCGATGTCGTTCGCGCCCGCGAAATAGCAAAGCGGGATCAGTTAAGTTAAGTAATCGGAACGGACTGAGACGTTTTTGCTTCGCCACAGCCAGGCCGTCCGGATGGAAAGAAGCCGTGGACGCTAGCGTGTATACAGCGCTACAAGTTCTGCGAGGTGCACCACCTCGATCATCCACGCTACCAGCTTCATCTCGCGCATTCGCGACTCATCAGTTCCGCCAATTTGCGCTCGGTGCCGTAGGCAAACCGCTCGCTGACTGCTCTCTTGCTGAGCCCCGTACGGGACCCGTGCACAGTTTCGCGCGCTCGGCCACATGCTCGTAGTGGAGCTACCCCGATTCAGTCCCGATTCAGTAGACGGTGTTGGGCTGCGGAAACCAGTCTCTTGTGAGCGACTCCTCTCGTAGTTGAAGCTTTGGCGGTTGAGCAGCTCGCATTCGAGGGTGGCGAAGAAGCTCTCGCACATGGTGTTATCGAAGCAATCACCCACCGAGCCCATCGACTGTCGCACGCCGGCCTGCGCGCAACATTCGCCGAAGGCTAGCGAGCTGTATTGGCTGCCCTGGTCCGAGTGATGAATCACGCCGGTGGCGCGGCGTTGTGCGAGCGATGTCGAGCGCCTTGAGCACCAGTTGCGTGCGCAAGTAGGTCTTCATCGCCCAGCCCACGATCTTGCGGCTGAGCGCATCGAGCACCACGGCCAGATAGAGAAAGCCCGCCCAGGTTGCCCCTACGAATGCGAACGCCGCGATGGCGTCGCACCGGTCTCCTGAGAGAACCAGGCCGCGGCTTTTGAAAGTGTCTCGCGCTCGTCGCGCAGCACCCGGTTCTCGCGCCGCAGCCGATTGAGTTCCTCGCGCTCGCTGGTGGTCAGACCGTCGCTGCGCAGACGCTCATCGAGTTCCGCCTGCTTGATCCATTGACGGATCGCGTTGGCCGAGGCCTCGAACTCGCGCGCCAGTTCGGCCACGCTGCGCCCGGCGCGCGCCAATTCGACGATTCGCCGCCGGTACTCCCGCGCATACGGTGGATGGGTTCGCGGCATTGGGAAACCTGCTGGTCCTTTTTCCCCAACACCGTCAACGAAACCGGGCCAACTCCATAGCGCTCTCCACACAGCACCACCCGCTCGGCTTCCAACACTTCATCAACGCACGCTAGGCCCGCTCCGACCGCCGTGTGGTACAGCGCTTCGCGGACCAAGTCAGGCAAGCGCAGCCACAGCTCTCCTCCCCCCGCGGCCCTTCACCCAGCCCGATTCTCCGATCAGGCGAGGAATGCCGGCCACTTAAATCTCAACAACCGTTAGGACATCGGCCCCTTCGTGCTAACAACAGGCACCCAACGTTAGCTTAATCGTGAGAATGTATCCTTTTTTGGCCGATGGGCCGCTAAGATTTATTTGCGAGTTTCACTCAAGATCACGTTACATGAGATCACGTTACATGCATACATGGGCGCTTCTTAGCAGCCGTCGCGCCGAGACTTAATCGATTCGAGTTGGCGTTTCACCGTGTTGAATACGAATTTCTCAAAGTTCTTAATTGTTGCTACCTCGCTCGCGCTAGCTCGTGCACTGGTCCCGCTGGCGTTGCTGAACCAGATTCTAGCACCGCTTGAGGCGGGGCTCGGTGTCCTACTCCTCGTGTTCGCTCTGGAGAAGACCTTCGTTCGGACATTGAGTGCCCGCTTAGCTAGAAATGGCAGTTCCAAGCTTCAGCGAATCCTCGTGATTGGCACGGACGCTCAAGCGGAGCCGTATCTCCATTTTATCAGGCGAAACTCGCCCATGGCGAATGTAGTTGGTTTCCTCTCCACGACCGGTGTGCAACCAGACGGAGATCAGGTCCAGGAAACCCAGTCAGCTTTTCAGACAATACTGCGCAAAAACATTATCGATGAGGTCGTGGTCTGCTCTGCACACGGGTTTGCCGATCGCGACCTTGCAATGCGTTGTGCCGAGAGAGGGATATCATTTCGTGCGCTCGTCAGAATGCCGGAAACCCAAATCGGCCACTATACAGCGGTTCCTATTGGTAGCGGTACGTATCTGCTCTCCCTAGAAATCACACCAAACGCTTCCGTGAAGCTGTCCATAAGACGTACTTTGGACATTATTGGCGGCGCGGTTGGGCTTTTTTTGTGCGGTCTGGTTTACCTTTGGTATGGTCTCCGCATCAAGCGTGAGTCGCACGGGAGCGTTCTTTTTCGGCAAACCCGAGTGGGGCGCAATGGCAGACTATTCACCCTCTATAAATTTCGAACGATGTATGCTGACGCGGAAAAACGACTTGGCGAGCTAAACGCGAGTAATGAAATGCGCGGCTGCATTTTCAAGATACGAGACGATCCCCGCGTAACACCATTGGGAAAACTGCTGCGAAAGAGGCACTTTGACGAGCTGCCGCAATTCTGGAATGTGTTAAAAGGGGAAATGAGCCTAGTGGGCACCCGACCGCCGACCCCTAACGAGGTCGAACTCTACGAGCCGCGCCATCATCGTAGGTTGAGCATGAAACCCGGAATAACCGGCCTTTGGCAGCTGCACGGCAATGGAGAGATCAACGACTTTGATGAAATAGTAAGGCTCGACTGCCGATTCATAGACAACTGGTCGCTCTGGCTGGACGTCAAAATCCTGTGTCGGACCGTACTTGTAGTGCTGGCCGGAAACGGCTGGTGAAACGCCAAGCATCTCGTTTCCCATAAGGCTCCGGCGCCGATAACTTGAGCGCCCGGGCGCTTTGTAGGTGTCTTTGTCCAGGCAAGGAGTTTTATCAGTTCGCCTTCGCTAGAGCATCGCGCATACTCACTGCCTTATGGCTATTGAAACTGCGGCCTATGACCCTGTCACTCCGGTTGTGATTTCCGGTGCGGTCGCGCCAGGAAACGTCATTCCCTGGATAGTAAGCAATGTCCCCTTCCTTTGGCGTGCTGCGGTATCTGTCGGGAAATTAACGACCATACTGGCACTCGCTCGAGTGCCAGTAGTGAACGCCGTGTTGACGAGGACCATCGCCATTTAATGCACGGCGATTTGAACCGCCGCCCAATTGCCCGTGACCCCGTTACTGGTCCGCGTCCCGGTGGCGCCGGAGCTTGACAGTTTTTGGTATCCATCGACCGTGCCGTTGCTGTTGGTCAGAACGGTGAGCGCACTCGGGTTCGAGAGCGTGTCCCAACCGTTCTGGTCGAACTCCCAGACGAGTAGGAGATCGTTTGAATTATTCGCGGTCACGCTCGGTGCGGTCATAGCGCTGCCCGAGCCGGTCTGCCCAGCCACAGCGTCAACCGGAGAACCCGAGGCTCCACTGACTGCGATAATTGCTCCGCCCGGATAATAGGTCCCGGTCCCACTGAAGGTCCACGTCCACGAGGTCGGATCGCCATTTGTATATTGGTGCCAATACGTCCACTGATAGGTCTGATTCGCGATAGAATTATTTCCAATTAGTGTCCAGCCCGTGGGCGCTGTGATAGTTCCCGGCGTGCCATACCCAGCAGTTATTTGTGCAAACAGCACGTTTCCACCTACGGCTGCCGCTGGGACCGAAACTGAAACAGAGGATGCTGGCGCGTTATTCTGGTTGGAATCCTGCGCAAAGCCAACGAACTGGGGATTGACTGCCTGTGCCGGTGCCGGTGCCGGGCTAGGCGTAGGTGTTGCTGTCGGATCGGGCGTCGGCGTCGCGGTTGGCGTCGGCGTAGGAGTTGGGGTCGGGGTGGGTGTCGAAGTAGGACGGGGCGTCGGTGTTGGCGTCGGACCGGGTGTCGGAGTTGGAGTCGCACTGGCCGAATTAAAGAATTCGGTCATCTCGGGCGCGGTTGCAGCACCTCCGGGGAAACTCGTCAGGCCAACCTTTTCCATAATCAATCGAAGCGTACTGTCGTGCTGGTATACGGTGGTTGACCCTTGCTGGTAGCCCGCTTTAACTTGCGGTCCGATAGCTAACCATGCTACCCGGCCTCCGCCAAAGCTTGTATCGGCGAAGTCCCCTTCATCCCAAACGATGATTAGCAGCCCGTCACCGCCCGTTTGAAACATCGGAGAATTCAACAAAGGTTGAATGTTCGCTTGTAGCCACGAATCAGCGTTTTGAAGTTGCGTTGGAGAGCAACTCCCGGCAAATCCAGGACATGAGTGACCATCATTCACCATGTTGGGAGCAATATAGTTGATCTTCGCAAACGTTCCATTGCGAAAGTCTGTAGCAAACTGGGTAAATGGGACGATATTCTGTTGTTGGTTGCTGATGTTCTGGACGTCTGTATAATCTCTAAATGGAACATGATCAGAATCATAGTACCCAGTGCTGCAGCCCAGGTATCCGGTGGCAGGAATATCCTCTGCATACTCATGCCACGTGACACCAGCATTTACCAGGTGTCGAACAAGGTTATCCGCGGAAATTGATGGAAATGTTGGGCTTATGCCACATACGTCCGTAGAGACTCCATTATTCGATCCGCTGGTAAGTTCTATGTAGTTCGGCAGCGAAGGGTGATAATTGGCGTAGTAATTAGTAGCTAAAGCACCTTGGCTGATCAGACTGTTGAAATAAGGCATCTCGGTTGTATTTCCAACCACGCTCGAATAACCCGTGTTCTCTTCAAGTAACAAGAACACGTGCCCAACGGACGGGTTCGGAGTCGGGGTGGGACTAGGGCTCGGTGGAGCGCTAGCGGTCGGGTCAACATGAAATTTCGTGAGATTGAATGTGTAGTTTTGAGTAGCGCTATTCCCGAGCTCGGTGCCGAATTCGATTCCCTGAACATAATAGGCTGAATTTGCGCCGTCGATTCGCGCACCTTCCTTCAGGAAATAGAGCAGGTCGATTTGAACCTCGCCAGACGTGATGTATGGATGCCGCGTCGAGTCCAAGATGAAGAACACTGAATTGCCGCCGAAGTAGACCGTGAACGGCAGTGTAGTGGCCGTTCCATTTACGGTCGCGGGCACGGAAACGTCCTCGATATGAGTGCCGTAATAGCCATAGCCGAAGTTAAAGTCCGTCATTACCATGATCTCCTTCGGCGTCGTACTATGCGGAGTGTCTGAAATCCACTCATCGAACGTGATGTCGCCGTGGAAGTCGCTTCCGGTCAGGCTATACGCGAAGTCGACCGGCATCGACGACAACGTGTTAAGCTGCACCGGAAACGGTGGCGCTTGAGTTGGTGGGGCGATACACAACGTCTGAAAGCAGCCGAGGAAGAAAAACGGGTAGGCATTGACCGGGGTGACATTCAAGCCGGTCATGTTGACTGTGGTGGTCACACTTCCTGCACCAGTATAGGCCATAGTGATCGTGCCAATACCTGCACTAAGCCCCCACGGATCAGGATACATCCACCACAGGTTCGTGCCGTTGCTCTTATCGACGACAACTGAAGTGGATTGCGCGCCACCCGCAACGTACGTGTTCGTAATGGGCGCACCGCTGGTTAGGGCGTAGTCGTAAGTGCCCACCGCTCTTGCACGCCCGCATAGAGCAAGAAACACAATGACACACGCCACTGATCGTACAAGCACAGTTCTGTTTGTAGTTGCCATGTTACCCCCCATCCCGCCATCTAGCACCGGATTGCGAGATCCGACGAACCAAGGACCATAGATCCCGAACGAGTAACCGCGCCTAGCGCTGGACAAACGCGCGCGCGACCACGGTCCCGGTTGACCGGAAAATTACGAGTGAACTATGTACCGAGAGCAGTGCTGAAGATTCTGAGGGGCACCACTCCACCGCCTCTCATCCTTCCCACCAATTACCAACCCGCCCTTCCTCTCCCCGCAACAACAAGTGGTCAAGTCCGCAACTTGCTAACATCTACACGCATAAACTCGACAAAACAAGTCTTTTCGGCAAACTACTGTTGATAACTCACAAAATCGATTTGGTACTGAGGCTGGGCTCGCGCAATCTAATCACGTCAAAACCGCGACACTCTGCTTACTATTGACTTAATATTATCTATATCATCAAACCCTACTGTCGATGACTCGCAAAATCGATTGAGGCTGCGCTCGCGCAACCTAATCGCGTCAAGACTGCGATACTCGTCTTCCTATTGACTTAATATTATCTATGTCATCTAACGCATGACGTTCTTGCAGGCGGTTGAGCAGCGGACCATTCGTTTGCGTCGCGCAGAGCTGCCGTCAGACGCTTCCCAGGCTTCCAGCCTTAAAAGCCCACGAGGAGACGGAGTCATGCGCTCACAGCTTACATCCCGACCTGGGCCGGGTTTTCATACAGAGCGAGATCACGCACCATCTTCGCCGAGCCGGGCGAAGCCGGGATCAAAACGCGGCGGCACCGGCAGCGCCGCTTGGCGGCCGACCCGCAGCAATCCCGCATAGTGCGCAGGATCCATCAGACGCTGTGGCGCGCAGACTTTATTGAGACCTGCGTATCATAGTGACAGATGAGCTTGCCGCCAGAACGAGCGCACCAGGCGCGGGCGCCGGCGCATGCGCCGCAGTGCGCGGCGCGCCTGATAGCTGAGCTGGCCGAAATCGCGCGGGCAGAAGTTGGGCAGCTCGTGATGTTTCCAGTAACCCCAGATATATTCCACCGGATTGAGTTCCGGGGCGTAGGCGGGCAAGCGCTCGATCGCCAGCCGGCCCCGCTGCGCGCGGATAAACTCCGTGACCAGCCGCGCCCGGTGCTGCGGCAGCCCGTCCCAGACCACCAGCAGCTTGCCCGGCAGGTGGCGCAGCAGATGGCCGAGGAAGTCGATCAC
>WNFF01003915.1_pt1 | contig 12559 bp, 13 predicted proteins | sample 5400441 | NCBI WGS metagenome assembly WNFF01 (sample SAMN13153345, study PRJNA577476) | soil metagenome | isolation source: 120 cm saprolite under Douglas fir tree site 2 hole 3 replicate 1 | place: USA:California | collected 2015-04-18
CCGCGTGCGATAATACTTCTCCACTTCATCCCGCTTGACCTCTTTCCCGTTCACCACCGCCCACACGTCGGGCGCGTGCTGCGTCTGCTTGTTGCAGCCCGCCACGACGGCAAACAGCACCGCCACCAGCGGTAGCAAAGCTCCAGCGCGCTTCACTCCTTTTAACTGCTCCATCGAGCGCCCCACGAATGGATGGTTTGCAACGGATGAGTTCAAGGTTGGAGGCTCAGGCCGCTTTCTTCACGCGTCCCCCACGGATGCACTCCGTGCAGGCACGCACATGCTTCTTCACGCCCGCAACGACCGCGCGCACGCGCCTCAGGTTCGGATTCCACCGGCGCCTGCGCGTGTTGTTCGCGTGGCTGATCACGTTTCCATAATGCGGCGCTTTGCCGCAAAACTCACACTTCAGTGCCATTGTTCTTCCCGCTTACGCCTATATTGGCCTGGATTTTCTACTCAGAATGTCGCAAAACCAAGCTCCTTATTCTAGCAGACCCTCCACCTCCCTCAAAGTGCGTCCTTTGCACTCTTTGCACTCAGGATGATTTTGCGGGATGCGCGTTTGCATCCCAAATGGCTTCCCGGGGCGCGTCCATTGCGCCCAGACACTTTTGCGGGAGCGCGACGGCGTCTCGTTGTTCAACCCCTCCCTGTTCTTTCGTACGGTCCCAGTAACTCCCCGAATCTCACTGAACCTAAAGGGTTTGCCTGCGAAAAGGCTTGCGTCTGGCCCGCCGTACCATTGGCGATCCTCGCCCTGCCCCCCTATCTTGCCCTTAGCCCGCGCCGGTTTCTTTACGCGCGGCAACATCCATGACCGCCCGGCCAAACCATCGATCCGCTGCCTCCGGGGCAACTCCGGAGCCGCTCGTCGGCTCGCACCGCGCGTCGGCTATACTCATTCACCCGCGTCGGCTAGCCTTGTGCCTTGCGCTGCTCGCAGCGCTTTCCACCGCGGCCGGTTTTCAGGTCGCACGCTTCCAAGACCTCTGGGCAAAATGGCGCAGTCCTCATCCGGCGCAAGCCGCGTCATCGGTTCAGCAATCGCCGTCTCTTGTGTCCGGATCCAAACCTGCTGCAACCAGCGTTGAATTAGAGAAACTTAGCCACCTCGCTCCGCAGCAGCAAGCCGAGCGCCTGCTCGATCTCGCCATCCACCGGGACGAGCGTTCTCTTGAGATGATTCGCCAGCGGCAGGATGCCTGGCGCGGCCGCCTCGAAAGTACCGACCGGCTTTTCCATCTCGTGCTCGCGGCCCTGGATTCCGAGGATCCCCGTGTGCGTGCCGCCGCCGTGGAAATCGATCTCGCCGCCAGCAATCTCAGCAAGTCCCCGCAAAGCGTCACGCACCTTCTGAACCAGATTAACAATGATCCCGGCAGCCGCTCGCTGACACTCTGGAGACTCGGCGCACTCGGCAATCGCGGCGTCGAGCCGGCCATCGTGCTGGCGACTCTGCTCCGCTACGCGCACGACTCAAGCCAGCAGACGCGCTTCTGGGCGGTCGAAGGATTGGCGATGCTCGGCACCGACGAATCCATCGATCCGCTTCTCTCCATCCTGGCCCACGACTCTTCGCCAAAAATCCGTGAGCGCGCCGCGTGCAATCTCGCGCGCTCCGGCATGCTCACCGGCGAACAGCGACTCACGGCTGTGCCGCAATTGCTTAATCTCCTCGATGATGATGCCCTCGACGCCGCGACGCAGGACTTGGTCTACGCGGTATTGCATTCGATCACCGGCGCATCCTTTGGCAGGGACCCCGAAGCCTGGCGCGGGTGGTGGGCCCACCACGACCGCCCTGAAAAGCCGCGCCACATCACCCGAGGCCTTTCCCTCGCTTGATGCAGGGATTGACTTGCAGGTCTTTCATCTACTTCATAAGCAGGGAAAAAACTCTTGACCCTCGGCAATTGTATTCGTAAAACTAAAACACGCCTTACCTGATTCCAACCTGTTCCCCCCACAGGTCCAAAAGGAAATCCATGCCGGTACAAGACCGTCGCACCTCGCGCCGTCTAATCATGAAAGTCCCCTTGCGGTTTCGGCCGATGAAAGCAACTTCCAGCCCCGAAGAAACTGCTGCCTCCATGAACATTTCCACCCACGGCGTCTTCTTCGCGACAGAGCAGAAAGTGTCCAAAGGGCTGTTGCTTCAAGTGCACTTGAAAATGCCCAGAGAGATTATCGGAGATGACGTGGAAGAGTGAAGTTTCACCGCCCGCGTCGCGCATGTCGAATCACGGGGCGCAGCAAACAAAATCTCCGGAGTTGCAGTGCAGTTCCTCTACTACGAGGTTCCCCCAGCTTCGATTTAGAGACATCTCATTCCGGGCAGTTTGCCAATGGAAACAGCACGCCTGATAAACAAATCTATTTCCTGCGCGTCGATATAACAGACAAACAGCCTCGCTTATCGGCCCGCTACAGCTCCCAACCTTTGCGGCGCTCCGGAGACACGAACTTCTGTGCGGCCTCCGAATTGGGCACCTTGAGATTCGAGCGATCCCAATTTAGTTTTTGCCCCGTGCGTGATGCGACGTTGCCCAGAAGCAAAGTCTCCGTCACCAGCCCCGAGAATTCGAAATTGCCTCCCGGTTTCACTTTGCTCCCCTTGCAGGCATCCAGCCATTCCCGTTCGTTTCCCGGCGAGCGCGGGAGTGTTTTTGGTGGCTGCTTGTAGCTGCTCATTCGGGATTCCGGGATGAGTTGCGGATGCCCGCCGTGGAAGTCGCACAGGATTTTGCCGTGATCCCCTACAAACAGGAGTCCTTCGTCTTCCTCTTCTTCCGCCACTTTCATAGGGCGGTTTTCTTCCAACTCCTCCGGGCGCGGCGGCTTCAAACCGCCGTCATACCACGTGAATTTTACCGGCGGCATATCGCGGCGCGCCGGAAAGTTGTAACGCACAATCGAAGCCAGCGGGTAAGTCTCTTCGTAACGATCCGTTGAACTTGCCTCCACACTGGCCGGCGCCTCCAACTTCAGCACCCGGAAGATGGTATCGAAACTGTAGGAACCCATATCGCCCAGCGCGCCACATCCAAAGTCGCCCCACCCTCGCCACACAAAGGGCAAGTACGCATGGTGGAAAGGCCGTTCTGGCGCCGGACCGAGCCACAGATCCCAGTTCAATCCGTCGGGCACTGCTTGCCCTTCCTTCGGCCGCTCGATGCCCTGGGGCCAGTAGGGACGGCTCGACCAGTTGACGACCTCCCCCACCGGGCCGATGGCGCCATCCCAAATCCATTCGCACAATAAGCGTGTTGCTTCGGAAGCTTGGTTGCCCACCGCAATTTGCGTCGCCATGCCGGTTTCACGCGCAATTTCGGCAAGGCGCCTCGCTTCATAAATCGTATGCGTCAGCGGTTTTTGGCAGAACACATGCTTTCGTTTCTTCATCGCCGCCGCGGACGCCGCCGCATGCAGGTTGTCCGTGGTGCACACAACCACGGCATCGAGATCCTTCTGCTTTTCGAGCAGTTCGCGGAAATCACTGTAGGCCACGCAGCCTCTATACGTCCCCGACGCCTTCTGCGCCCCGTAATAAGCGTTCACGATTTGCTGGCAGGGCTCACGGCCCGCCATGCCGCCGGTCACTTTGAGCGTATGCGTCAGCTGAATGGGCTGGTCCGGACTGAGCCAATCCCAGCCCGTCTCCACACCCAGCAACTTTCGAACGGAATTACAGAACTCGTGCGGCTCCCATTGCGGATGATCCGCGCTGCCCTTGTTCGGATCGCAGACTGCCACGCCTTGTACGTCGGGTTCCTTCAGGAAGTGAAGCATCACGCGTAGACCCTGCGCGCCGACGCCGATGAATGCCATGTTGATCTTGTCGCTCGGAGGCAGGTATCCCGGTCCGCCCAGCACATGACGCGGCACGATCGAGAAGCCGATCGCCGTCGCGGCGCTCTGGCCCAAAAACTTGCGCCGTGAATAACGGCTTGCTGGAGCGCTTCCCGCAGGATTCCGATCTTTCATTTCAGCACCTCGGCGTTGCAGTTCTAGAGATATTTCAGCAGGAGATCAATAAATGACGGGAACGCCTGCCCACCCGCAGCGTGTTTCCGATTCGTCCACCCAGCCAGCGCTCCTGCGGAGCCGTGCCATAAACCCGCGACGATTCATGGAAGTATGCCCATATGATTTCGTTTCGCCGCAGGATATCATCCGCTGAATTGAGTGGGAAGCTTTGGCATTGCGCCAAAGCAATGGCTGCCTGCACGGTTACTCGTCGCGTAAAACCTGCATGGGCTCCACGCGCGCGGCGCGGATCGCGGGCACCAGCGAAGCAACTGCCGCTACGACAAGCACCATGAGAACCACAGCCAAGGAGGTCGCCATATCAGAGGGGGAAACGCCATAAAGCATTCCGGAAAGCGCCCGCCCGAACACAGCCGCAAGCCCCCAGCCCGCAATGCAGCCCACGAAAGAAACTCCGAGACCCTCCAGGAGAAATTGCTTTACGATTTGTCCTCGCACCGCCCCCAGTGCGAGACGGAGGCCAATTTCGCGGCGGCGGATATTCACGGAGTAGCTGAGCGTTCCGTAAAGGCCGACGCAAGCCAAAGACACAGCGGTAACAGCAAAGAGGGCCAGTAGAACAGTGCGAAGACGATTTTCCGCGAAGGCATCGTCGATCCGTCCACCCAGTGATGTGATATCGAACACCGAGCGGGCAGGTTCGATCTCATGAATCTTCTCTCGTAGAGTCTTGGCCATCGCCAGAGGTTCGGCGTGGGTGCGAACGAGGTAAAAGGGATCCGGGCCGCCGGGAGCGCCAAAGCACCAGTACACTGTCGGGCTCGGTGGGCGGTTCATGCCTTCCTCTCGGGCATCGCCGACGATTCCCCGTACTTCGCCTACGTCCTGCGGTTGCAGGAAAAAGTTGCCCACCGCCTGAAGATGATGGCCGATGATCGTCGATCCAGCGGGGTATGCATCTGCAAAACTACGATTCACGAGCACTTGTATCGCGTTGAGCTCAACGTGATGTATTCCAGTTGGATCCGAGGCGGTACTTTTGAGATTCATTTGCGGTTCGCGGCAAAGCTCACCCGCGAGCAGCGGAATTTGCATCGTTGCAAAGTAACCGGGGGAAATCAGCCGGCTCTCTGCGATGATCTTGTGCTGAGTGTCTTGTTGCCCTTCGGCAAATTTTAATTCCGTTGGATAGTGAGAGGGTACGCCGGGCAGTTCAGTGGAGGCCGCGGCTCCTTCCACACCCGGGACGCCCTGCAACTCCTCGATGGTCCGGTCGATTCGTTGCGTAAGGCTTTTCCAGTCGACCGTTTCCGCGTACGAGCCACTAATGCGAAAGGTCAGAACGCGGCTCATGTCAAACCCGGGTGATACGCGGCCCAGCGCTTGGAAGCTGCGCAGCAGCAGCCCAGCACCTGCTAGCAGCGCTACGGCAAGAGCAACTTGCAGCCCAACCAGCAGCCATTGCAGGGAATTGCGTCCGGATACCTGGGTGCGGCTGGCCGCCGCCAGTGAACTGGAAAGGGTTTCGCGGGTATCACGTACGGCTGGCACCAACCCACACAGCAGCGTTGCCACTACGGAGCACGTTAGCGAGTACAGTACGATTCTCCAATCCAGGCGAATCTCCTCTACCCGCGGCAGGTCGCCGGCAAGCGACTGAAACACCTTGGACGCCCCGCCAGCAACAAACAGACCAAGCGCAGCACCGGTGAGCGCCAGCAAAAATGCTTCGGTCAGCAGTTGGCCCACAATCGTCGCTCGCGAGGCCCCCAGCGAAAAACGAACCGAGATCTCATGTTGACGCTGCGCCACCCGCGCCAAGAGGAGCGCAACAATGTTGGTGCAGGCGATCAGCAGAAGGAGTGAGACGGACCCAAACAGCATCCACAACGACCCGCGCGCGCCGCCGACAGTCGCTTCCTTGAGAGTCTGCATCGCCACGCCCAACTCTGCGTCGGTTTCGGGGTACGCCCGCCCCAGCTGTGCTTGAATGGTCGCTAGGTTGGCTTGTGCTTCCGTCAAAGTCACACCCGGTTTGAGCCGTCCGATTACCGTGTACCAGGTAAATCTTCTACTGGTGGCGTACGGTGCATCTGCCGGAATCGGAGTCCAGAGATCGACCTCGCGGTCCGGGAAATGAAAGGAAGCCGGCATCACTCCAATAATGGAAAAGGAAAAACCATTGATGCGGAGTTTCTTGCCAAGTGCGCCGGGGCTGGCGCCGAATCGATTCCGCCAGAAACGATCGCTGACGAGAATGGCATCCGGTCCGCCAAAATGCTGCTCCTCCGGGCTAAAGTCACGCCCCAGTGCAGGCGCAACTCCCCACACTTGCAAAAACCGGGACGCCACGAAAGCTTGTTTTACTTTTTCCGGTAGTACGCTCGAGGTTTCAGAGTTGTTTTCCGCATAGTATCCCGTCATCGCCTGAAAAGTGGAGTTCATGCGGTTCCAATCCTCCAGCCGGGCGGGCGCCACAAAGGTTTGCGCGCTCTTCATCCTCGTGTTGTACTGAGAGAGCCTCATCAGCTGGTCGCCATCGGGAAAGGGCAGGGGCCGGAGGAGAATCGCATCGAGAGCCGAAAAGACCGCGCTGTTCGCGCCGATTCCCAAAGCCAGCGTTAAGATCACGGTCATCGAAAACGATGGAGATTTGCGAATAAATCGGAAGGCGGATTTCAGGTTTGCCAGCGAGGTTTCGATGATGCTCACGCGGTGCACGTCGCGCAGATCTTCCATCACCTGCTCCCGTCCACCGAATTCGAGAATGGCCTGCCTCCGCGCTTCGTCAGGTGCCATTCCCGCAGCGATGTTGTCGCTCGTCAACTTGTCAATATGGAAGCCAAGCTCGGTATCGAGTTGCGCGTCGAGAGCGCGTTTGCGGAACAGAGATTTCCATCCAAACATGCCAGGTTCCTATTCCGCCGTTTGCAGGATGTGGCCGACGGCTCCGGCCAGGCGATGCCAATTGGATTCTTCGGTGGCGAGCTGTTTGCGGCCCTTGGCGGATAGTTTGTAGAACTTAGCCTGGCGGCCGTTGTCGGATTCGCCCCACTCGGCGGCCAGCCATCCTCGTTTTTCCAGGCGATGCAGAGCGGGGTAGAGTGACCCCTGTTGCACTTGCAGCACTTCCTTGGAAATCTGCCGGATACGCTGGGAGATTCCGTAGCCGTGCACCGGCCCCAGCTCGACAATTTTCAGGATCAGCATGTCGAGCGTTCCCTGCAGCAAGTCCGATTTCTCGATCGGCATCCCGCCTCCTAGACGTTCGACATATATACAGGGCCTATAGGTAGATTGTCAAGGAGAGACGACGCTTCCCGCTGAACCCCTCTACCCGGAAGGCCACTTGCATCCCCACCCCCTTTTCCGCTACTGATAACCAAACGCTTTGCTCGCGCGTCGATATAATAGACAACCGGCATCGACACGCCGCCGTAGGAGGTCTCATGAAACGCCGTGAATTCCTCCATCGCACCGCTTGCGCCGCAGGAGCAGCTTGGGTCCGCTCCTCTGCATTTGCGCGCCGCACCTTCTCGATTTCCACGCTCTCGGGTAAATTCAGCGCGGCCGACACGGTCACGATTGGCAAGACCGGCATCCAGACCAGCCGCCTCGCCATGGGCACTGGCACGGTCGGCGTCGGCCACCATTCCCACCAAACCGCGCTCGGCATCAAAGGCCTCTCCGATCTGCTGCTCAATGGCTACGATCGCGGCCTGCGCTTTTTCGATTCCGCCGATTCCTACGGCAGCCATCCTCACGTCGCCGAAGCCCTCAAGCATGTTCCCCGCGATAAGGTCACCGTGCTCACCAAAACCTGGGCGCGCGACGCCGCTTCCGCGCGCGCCGATCTTGATCGCTTCCGCCGCGAACTCGGCACCGATCAAATCGACATCTGTCTGATGCACTGCCTCACCGAAGGCGATTGGACCGAGCGTTTCAAGGGCGTAATGGACGTTCTTTCCGAAGCCAAACAGAAGGGCATCATCCGCGCTCACGGCTGCTCGTGCCACAGTATCGAGGCGCTTCGCACCGCCACAAAATCCCCCTGGGTCGAAGTGCATCTCGTTCGAATCAATCCCGCTGGCGCTTACATGGATTCGGATCCGGACACCGTTGTTAGCGTCCTCCGCGAGATGCGCGCCGCCGGCAAAGGCATCATCGGCATGAAAATCCTTGGCCAGGGCGAGCTGCGCAATCGCCAGGACGAAGCCCTGCGCTACGTCCTGTCGCTCAACCTCCTAGATGCCTTTACTATTGGCGCCGAATCCAAAGCGGAGCAGGAAGATCTCATCCGCCGTATCGCCGCGGCGTAAAACCTTCCCAATCCTTGCCTTCTGCACATGCTTCTCTGCGTTTCCTCTGCGCTCTCTGCGTCTCTGCGTTATCTCTGATCTCTCATCACTTCTTTCCTCTAGCCAGCCCACACGTACTCACGGTACAATTCCCTCAGTCAAGAAATGTCCGTACAGTTTCGGACATCGGGCGCAGTCGTTACGCAAAGACAGCGCCAAGGACAACGCCCATGTTCGTCCCGCACGTCGCCGTAATCTAATCCGCTGTTAACGCGGACCTAATCTTTTCCCCCGTTTCTCCTGTTTGATTGCCGCAGCCGCGTCAGCGCACCTTAATTTTTGGAAGCGCCCACGCAGAACGTAAAAGTTTATATGTCAGTGGAACAAACTGTCGTCCCCGCCCCACCCACGTTCTGGAGCTCCGTCCGCGAAGCCCTCCGCGGCTCGCACCAGGACTTCACGGCCGGCAATCTCAATCGTGCGATTCTCCTGCTTGCCATTCCCATGGTTATGGAAATGGTTCTGGAATCCCTCTTCGCCGTCGTCGACGTTTTCTGGGTCGGCCGTCTGGGTGCGGACGCCATCGCCACCGTCGGCCTCACCGAATCGCTCCTCAGCCTCGTCATGGCCATCAGCTTTGGTCTCAGCCTTTCCACCACCGCCATGGTCGCTCGCCGCATCGGCGAAAAAGATCCCGCCGGCGCAGCCGTTGCCGGCGTTCAAGCCATCGCCATTGGACTCGCGGTTTCGGCCATCATTGGCATTCCGTGTTTCTTTTACGGGCCGGATTTGCTTCGCCTGATGGGCGCTTCCCCGCAAGTCGTTGCGGTCGGCTCCGGCTACGCCCGCATCGCGCTCGGCGGCAGCGCTGCGATCATGCTTCTCTTTCTCAACAACGCCATTTTCCGCGGCGCGGGTGACGCCGCCATCGCCATGCGTTTGCTCTGGGTCTCCAACATCATCAATCTCGTCCTTGACCCTTGTCTCATCTTCGGCTGGGGGCCCTTCCCCAAGCTCGGCGTCACCGGCGCGGCCCTCGCTACATTCACGGGCCGCAGCATTGGCGTCCTCTATCAGTTCTATCGCCTGCTCCGCGGCACCGAACGCATCCGCATCCTTCGTAGCCAAATTCGTATCAACCTTCGCATCTTGCTTCGCCTCCTGCGCGTCTCGCTCACTGGCATCTTGCAATTTCTCATCGCGCACACCAGTTGGATCGGCCTCGTGCGCATCGTCAGCATCTTCGGCTCCGCTGCCCTGGCCGGTTACACCATCGCCATCCGCATCCTCATCTTCGTCCTCATGCCGAGCTGGGGCCTCAGCAATGCCGCCGCTACCCTGGTCGGCCAGAACCTCGGCGCCAAGCAGCCCGAGCGCGCGGAAACTTCCGTCTGGCGCACCGGCCTGTACAACATGATTTTTCTCGGCGTCATCGGCCTCTTTTTCGTCATCTTCGCCGAACCGGTCATCCATCTCTTTACCAGCGATCCGCTCGTCGTTCCCTTGGCCGTCTCCTGCTTGCGCATTCTTAGCTATGGCAATATCGGCTATGCCTACGGCATGGTCATGCTCCAGGCCTTCAACGGCGCGGGCGACACCGTCACTCCCACCATTGTGAATTTCTTCGGCTTCTGGCTCTTGGAAATTCCCTTGGCCTACTACCTGGCGATCCCCGCCCGCATGCACTCCAGCGGCGTTTTTTGGTCCATCGTTATCGCCGAAGCAGCCATCGCTGCTGTCAGCATCGTCCTGTTCAAACGCGGCCGCTGGAAAGTTCAGCAAATCTGACCGTCGCGAGGCTCTCTCTCTCGCTTCTTTGTTCGTCGTTTCGCTTCCCAGCGGCGTATAATCTTCCGCCAGCACGGCAGGAGGTGCCGCATGGCTAAAACCAAGCAATTCACGATCTCTATTGACAATCATCCGGGTGCAGTCGCCGAAATCGCAAAAACTCTCGGGAGCGCTAAGGTAAATATTCTTTCACTCCTGGGAACATCTCAGGGCGCTGGCGGCATTGTGCAACTCCTCGTTGACGATCCCCGCCGCGCCAAGAAGGCTCTCGACTCCGCTCGCGTCGCGTACCAGGAAACGCCCGCGGAACTGCACGAGTTGCCCAACAAGCCCGGCGCGCTGGCCCAGGTCCTCGATAAACTCGCGGCCAAAGGCGTCAATCTCGCTTCCATCCACGCCACCGCCGCGAAAGGCGGCAAGAAAGCCGTAATCGTCTACACGGCCGAAGCCGCGCCAATGGCAGCCACTGCGGGCGCGTAGAAGTCGCGTTCTTCGCTCGGTTCTTCAGCCCAACGGGAGAAGTGTCTTCACTCTTCGAGCGCCGAACGAAATTCGCCGTTGAGTTTATTGAAAAAATGATGGGAAAAGGAGCCGTAGAGAAGTTATGAATGCTAGCCCAAGGGAATTGTGCTCGTTGATCGTGCTCTTGTTTCTCCCGCTTCTGGGTTTCGTTCGGCCAGTGCGCGCCCTGGGAAACGGTCTGGCTCTCGCCCCTCCCATGGGCAGTCCGCGACCCCTGGGCCAAGAAGACCTCGGCAAATTCACGGGGACGTTCAGCGCCAGGGTCCCCTCACACGGTGTGGTGATGCTCCGCGTCACACCCTAAGTGACTGGGTTCCCTGCTGACTTTACGCAGGCGACTAAATTCAGCTTCTGGCCGGCGCCTGAAGCCATTTGATCGCTTTTCGCCACGGGGCGACCTCTGCCCTCTTCATGGGCGTCTTCAGCCATATGATCGCTCGGTGCCCTAGGCCTGGCCTGCTTTCGTGCTGCTCCTGCGGGGTAGCCGCAGGAACTTCCGGCGGCGTAAGCCAATAGGGGCTGGCATTGGCGAACGATCGCTCGGCTGCGCCATTCGATGACTGCCGCTCTGCAATCGCACCCGTCACCGACATTTTTAGCAGCGCCCCAACCTGTTCTTGTGACGCCCGTAATGTGCGCAGAATTCTGCGTCCAAACCTGACAGCTGCGGCCAGGAAGGCGCCTTCAATGAAGAGGTTTCCAAGCGCGTACCAATTGCTTTGTATCCAAGCGGACATTTCGTTCATGGTCTCACCTTGGACTGGGACAACTTGAATTTACTCCTCGGCTCCGGCAGTCGTAACTGGCGCAAAGTCCAGAAAACGGGCAGGGTGTATCCCTGCCCCCGCGGTCTACGGGTCCGAATTGCGTCTCACTCGGTTAGCACGTTTTCCGGCGCGGTGCGAAGCGCCTCCGCTCGCGCACCAATTTCCCCACTTCCTGTCCCTTGCAGATCGTGTTAGCCTGAACACACCCGCCCACAGTTCCCGTCCCCAGCCGCTTGCCGTCGTTTTTCGTAAGTCGTGCGTTTTCTGTTATCTAGAGGTCGCACACTGTACGGCAGCCCGGTTGCATTCTCTATGCCTCAGAAGACAAATCGCACTTGCAATAACACAAAGGCCAAGCGCCGCCATCTAACGAGAAAGGAGGCGGGAACAATGTCCGTCAAAGCATTCTTCCGAAAGCTCGTCAGAAATGTTCTGCGCCTCACTGCCGCATTGTTGACCATCGCGGCCTTTGCCTATCTTGGCGGTCTCCTGTGGACTCTGGAGCTGCCTGCCCCGCGCTACCCCACTCTTCCCGCGCCCAAGATGCAAGGCCATCGGCTGGTTCTGCCGTTTTCGCCCGGCGTAGCCTCCGCGAAAGTTGCCACTTTCCATGACCAGCTCGAAGCTTTCCTCCATTTTGAATACCTGCGCGGGCGCGAAGCCCGCGACGGCAACGATACGTCGCGCATCCTGCTCACTGCCGTCGATACCGCCAAAGGTCCCTCCTACGAAATCTTCGTGGTGTGCGATAACGATCTGCTTACCGCCGTCCCGGACCTTGCGCGCCTCGAAGGCCGCAACCTCATTTCCAGCTACGACCTGAATACCTGGTCCGAGAAAGACTTCGCCTACTACCAGCAGCAAAGCCGCATGTTCGACGTCGCTTACGGCGTCCCCTCATTGCAGAAGCTGGAATCTCTTAACTCTTTCCAGCTTCTCCCCGCGCTGGCCCGGTTTCTGGTCTTCAAATCGCAAACCGATAATCGCGTGCTCTATGGCAGCGAATCCGCTCCTCATCCGCTAACGCGGGAGCAGGCCTCCCAGCTCGCCGCCGACATTCTCGATGTCGCCCAATTTTATGATCTTCCGCTTGACTACTTCCTCGGCGTCGGCGCCATGGAGAACGATTACATGGACGTCAACGGCGATCTTGAGCACGCCGTCTGGAAGAAGCGCGCCCAGCGCGACGACATC
>WNFF01009928.1_pt1 | contig 12559 bp, 11 predicted proteins | sample 5400441 | NCBI WGS metagenome assembly WNFF01 (sample SAMN13153345, study PRJNA577476) | soil metagenome | isolation source: 120 cm saprolite under Douglas fir tree site 2 hole 3 replicate 1 | place: USA:California | collected 2015-04-18
TCGGCAAAGCGCACCCGGTCGAAATTCACCCCAAGATCGTCGAGCGCCCGGTGAACGACATCGGTCATCCGCAGGTTTCCGGCGACATCGTTCAACAGCCGGCCGATCAGAAACTCGAGCGACAGGTAATAGATATGCTTGCGGCCCTGGGCGAGGTTCTCGCGATCGACCTGCAGCCAGCGATGGATCACCCGGTCGCGCAGCGACAGCGTGGTGGCCACAAACCAATCCCGATCGGTGGCGGTGGTTGCGTCCTTGCCGACCGCCAGCGTCAGCTTGTTCAGGATGGTTTGCTTGAAATGCTCGATGTCCTCTTCGGTTGCCGGCTCGTCCGGCACTGCCGATCGCCACTGCACCCGCTCGCCGCGCCCCGCGCGTTCGGGTACCCCTTCGGCCTCGCCCTCACTCCGCTCGCTAGCCGTCAATGGAACAGGCTCCCTTGCTCACGCGAAAACCGCACCCGCGCGCGGCGTCACCTTAGACAAACGCCGAACGACAGCAAACCGCATCGTTCACATGACGCACCTTGCAAAACCTGGTCCGTCGGCATCCCATGCGGCCCCGGGTCAGGCCCGGCCAAGGCGATCTGTGGGTACCCGCACGGCGTGAACCAGCTGACAAGCCGTAAAATGAACCTCCCCTCTCCGCCCTTCCTCGTCATCTCCGACCGCGGCCAGGCGCGCCGGCCGCTGATCGCGATCGCCGAGGCAGCGTTCCGCGGCGGGTGCCGCTGGTTCAGCCTGCGCGAGAAGGACCTTCCCGCGGCCGAGCGGCGCGACTTGCTGCGCGCGCTGGCCGTGCTCGGGCATCGCTTCGGCGCGACCGTCACCGCGCATGAAGACCTCGCTTCTGTCGTCGCGGCCGGCGCCGACGGGGTGCATCTGCAGGGCGGCGGCGATCCGGCGGCGGCGCGGCGGCAGCTGCCTCAGGGGCTGATCGGGGTCTCGGCGCACACTCCGCAAGAGGCCGCCGCGCAGCTCGCTGCCGGGGCCGATTACGTGACGCTGAGCCCGATTTTCCTCAGCGCCAGCAAGCCCGGTTACGGCCCGGCGGTGGGCATCAACGCGCTCGCCGCCGCGGCGCGCCTCTCGCGGGGGGGCCCCGCGGAGGCGGGAATCATCGCGCTCGGCGGCATCGACGCAGACAATGCGGCTTCCTGTCTTCTTGCCGGAGCGCACGGCATCGCAGTGATGGGCGAGGTGATGCGCGCCGCCGACCCCGAGGAGACCGTCCGCCGTCTGCTCGCCGCGATCGCGGCGAAATAGCTATAGCCACATTGTCATCCCGGCGAAGGCCGGGATCCATGTATCAACGAGCACGGCGCCGCCCGGCTGACCCAGTGGCTGAGCAATACCGACAAGCCGGCTACTTGCACAACGGTGGATCCCGGCCTTCGCCGGGATGACAGCAGGGAAACATGGCGAACTCCGTGTCCTCCGTGTCTCCGTGGTGTATGAAAACCGCGCTCCAGCAGGGATAGGGAAATCATGGATGCGGATTATGTGGTGGTCGGGGCGGGCTCCGCCGGATGCGTCGTCGCCAGCCGCCTGTCCGAGGACGGCGCGCGCGTGGTGTTGCTCGAAGCGGGGCCGCCCGACCGCGACCCGATGATCCACGTCCCGGCAGGGGTCTTGCGCGTCCTCAACAACGCCAAGATCAACTGGAACTACTTGAGCGAGGGCGAGCCGGGCACCGCCGGGCGTGCGCTGCAATGGCCGCGCGGCAAGACATTGGGCGGCACCAGCTCGATCAACGGCATGCTCTACGTGCGCGGCAACCCGGCCGATTACGACGGCTGGGCGCAGATGGGCTGCCGGGGCTGGAGTTACGACGAGGTCCTGCCGTTTTTCCGCAAATCGGAAACCTATCGCAGCGGCGGGGACCCGGAATACCGCAGCCAGGGTGGTCCGCTGATTGTCGAGGATTACCGTACGATCCTCCCGCTGACGCATCATTTTGTCGAAGCGGCACAGCAGGCCGGCTTCCCGCTCACACCCGACTACAACGGCAAGACTCAGGAAGGTGTCGCTTACTCGCAGATGACCCGGCGCGGAAGGCTGCGCGGCTCGACCGCGCGAACCTTTCTCGCGCAGGCCAAACGGCGCGCAAACCTCCGGGTCGAAACCGACGCGATCGCTACCAAACTCATTTTCGACGGCAGACGCTGCACCGGCGTCACCTACCGCCAGCGCGGCACCGATCGCCGGGAGCTGGCGGCGCGCGAGGTCATCGTCTGCGGTGGTGCCGTCAACTCGCCGCACCTGCTGCACATCTCGGGGATCGGCCCGGCCAGCCACCTGGCGGCTATCGGGGTTTCGATCGTGCACGACCTGCCCGGGGTCGGCGCCAACCTCAACGACCATTACGTCGTGCGCATCTCGCACCGGGTGCGGGGCGCCGTGACGATCAACCAACTGGCGCGCGGCGCACGCCTCGCGCGCGAGGTGGTCCGCTGGGCAACGGTCGGCAACGGCGCCTTAACCTTCGGCGTCACCTCGGCGATGGTGTTCTGCCACAGCCGCGACGGGCTATCGAGCCCCGATCTGCAGCTCTTGTTCACTCCGGCGAGCTATGCCCAGGGCGTCTTCCGTCAGCTGGAGCGCGAGCCCGGCATGACCGTCGCGGTCTGCCCGGTGCGTCCGGAAAGCCGCGGCACGATCATGGCGCAGTCACCCGACCCGCTCCAATACCCGGCGATCCGGCCGAACTACCTGTCGGCGCCCAACGATCTGCGGGTGCTGATTGCCGGCATCCAGCACACCCGCCGCATCTTTGCCCAGCTGGCGATGGCGCCCTACTCGGTCGAGGAGACCCTGCCTGGCCCGCAGGTCAATTCAGCGGATGCGTTCGGCGAATTCGCCCGCAACGCCGGCACCAACGTGTTTCACCCGGTCGGCACCTGCAAGATGGGCACCGATGCGATGGCCGTCGTCGACCCTCGCCTCAAGGTGCGCGGGATCGAGGGCTTGCGCGTCATCGACGCCTCGGTGATGCCGACCGTCACCACCGGCAACACCAACGCCCCGACGATCATGATCGGCGAAAAGGGCGCCGCGATGATCCGCGAGGATGCCCACACCGAACCCGCCGCCGCGGCCTGATCGATTCACATTGAGGCAGTGAGAAAAAGAAAAACGCTTTATCGCGGAGGATTACGCGGAGGCCGCAGAGGTTAATTCTTCGGGCGCGCAGCGCCCAATAGAACTTCGTCACGAGGTCCCAGGGGGGATTGTCGGCGCTTCGCGCCAGTGATGCCACCTCCGCGTCCTCTGCGATACCTCAGCGCCCTCCGCGTTAAAGCGTTCTTTTTCTCACCGCCTCACCGCCTCATTGTGAAAAAATCAGCCGGCCAGGCCGTTGCCGGTGAACGGGTAGAGTTGCGCGGTGTTTCGTGCGGCGATCGGACCGAAGATGACGGTCATTGGATGGTCATGATCGACATCGTCGGTGAGCCCGGGCAGGTGATCCAAATCGGCGCCCAGTTCCTTGTAGGATTCGGCCCCCTGTTTCTCGATCAGCCGGACCGTGGCAATCCCTGAATCACCGACCTGCGACAGCTCTCGCGGGGCCTGGTGCAGCCGCTCGCGCCAGCACGGGCTGGCCTCGACCAGCTGCACGACGCTGAACCCATCGGCGGCAAATTGCAGCGCTCTCGGCGACAAGGCGCGGCCCGCCGCCTGGCAACCGAAGGATAGCGGCTCGGCATAACCGCCGAGCGGCAGCACATCCGCGACCACGCCAGCGAGCGCGCGATCATAGATCACGACATTGGCGCTGGTCAGCGCATCGCGGTCGAGTTCGGAGAGGGCTGTGGCCGGGACCTGTTCGATGACCCATAGCTGGCTGGGCCCGAGCGTCGGCAAAGTGGGGGATCCTGGGTCGCGCATCCGTCTCGCTCCTGAAAGCCCGCATCAGCGCATCGGAATGTACAAGAGAGGTAATTAACATGGATAAGTGAGTCAATAGTTTCTTATTAACAAATATAATACGTTGATAGTGGGCAGAGCGGGTTCGAGCGCCCCTGCCCGCCGCCCTGCCTAAAACAACGCTTTAACGCAAAGGGCGCAAAGGATTACGCAAAGGACGCGAAGGGCGATTTTTTTGGCGCGAAGCGCCGAGAATCCTTCGGCGAGCGATGGCGGCGCAAGATTTATGGGGCGCTGCGCGCCCGAAGAACCAACCTTCGCACCCTTTGCGTAATCCTTTGCGCCCTTTGCGTTAAAGCGTTGTTTTCTTTTTAGTTATAAACCGCCTTGGTCCCCGGCGTCGACGAATAGCCGAAGCTGCCGCGGGCGAGGATCGCCTCGCGCCCGCCGAAGGCGGCGATGCGCGCGCCCTGATCGGCCTTCGCCAAGGCGTCGGCCGCGTCGGGATCGACGACACGGCGCAATTCCGCTTCGCACTGGGCCACGAGGCCGCGATAGCCGGGGTCGGTCGCCAGATCGCGGGTTTCCTGCGGGTCGGCGTCGAGGTCGAAGAGCTGCGGCGGCATGCCGGCGTAATGGACGTATTTGAACGGGCCCTTTCGGATCATGAAGGCCCCGGTCGCCGCCCCGGTGGCGTGGTATTCGGAGAGGATCGTGCGGCGCGCCGCCGCCCCGCGCGCCACCTCGAACAGCGAGCTGCCGGGCAGGTCGCGATCGTCGGGATGCGGCGCGAGGCCGGCGCCGGCGACGATCGTCGGGAAGCAGTCGACGAGCGACACCGGCTCACGGCAGACGGCGCCCTCAGGCACCTCGGGCCCGGCGAGGATCATCGGCACCCCGGCGGCTTCTTCGTACATGTTCGATTTGCCCCAGAGGCCGCGCACCCCGAGATTGTCGCCATGGTCGCTCGAATAGAGCACCCGCGTATTGTCGGCGAGGCCGCTTGCGGCGAGCGCGTCGATCAGCTCCCCGACATGGTGGTCGATCTTGCTGACGAGCCCGAAATAAGCGGCGATCGCGCGGCGCAATTTCACCTCGTCGAAGCCCTTGTCATAGATCTGGCACTCCCGCGCCGCCGCGACATAGGGGTGGTCGGGCCGCTCCTCCGGTGCGTAGAGGACCAGCGAGACAAACAGCACCCACGGCTTGGCCTCCCGCCCCCCGGCCCGCGCCTTCAGCCAATCCACCGCCGCCGCGGTGATCCGGTCGTCGTAATCCTGGTAGCTCGAATTGCCGCGTCCGGCGTCGGCGGCAAGGCGCAACGCCGCGCGGCGCACCGGCAGCGGATCGCGCAGCCACCCCATCGGGTCGCCGATCCCGTCGACGACATGCAGCGGCATGATTTCCTCGGTGAAGCCGTTATCGTCATCGGCGCTCCTGAAATGCAATTTGCCGATCGCGGTGACCTCGTGCCCGGAATCGCGCAGCCGGTGGTGCCAGCTCGGCACGCTGCCGTCATAGGGGATCGCATTGTCCCAGAACCGGATCCGGTGGACATGGCGCCCGGTCGCGAGCGCCGCGCGCGACGGCACGCAGATCGGCGAATTGCAATACGCATCGCTGAACCGCACCCCTGACGCCGCCAGCCGGTCGAGGTTCGGCGTCCGGATCATCCCGTGGCCATAGCACCCGAGCACACGCCGGCTGTGCTCGTCCGACAGGATGAAGAGCAGGTTCGCGGGTTTCATTCGTGCTTCCCGATTAAAATTCACAATGAGGCGGTGAGGCAGTGAGTAAAAGAAACGCTTTACCGCAAAGGACGCAAAGGATACGCAAAGGTCGCGGAGGTTTTTTATTTGGGCGCGCAGCGCCCAATAAATTTTCGGATCGCGCGCCTACGAAGGGTTGATCGGCGCTTCGCGCCAAAAAGTCGCCTTCGCGTCCTTTGCGTTAAAGCGTTGTCTTTTTCCTCACCGCCTCACTGCCTCATTGTCAAAAATCACGCATTCCGCCCGACCTGCTTACCGGCCGTGGTGCCGGCGATCTTGCCGAACACCGAGCCCGATACGAGGCCGGTGCCGCCGGGATAGTTGAAATAGAACAGCCCGCCGACCAGCTCGCCGGCTGCATACAAACCGGGGATCACCTTTTGCGCGGTGTCGAGCACGCGGCCGTCATTGTCGATCTTCAACCCGCCAAAGGTGAAGGTGACGCCGCAGGTCGTGCAGTAGGCTTCGTAAGGCGGCTTTTCCAACGGCATCGCCCAGTTGGTCTTGTCGATCGCCAGGCCCTTGGTGGTGCGCCCGTCCTTGACCGTCGGGTTGTAGGGGATGTCGCGCTCTACCGCCGCGTTGTATTCAGCGATCGTCTCGAGGAAGCGCGGCTTATCGACCGCGGCGTATTCGGCCATCTTGTCGGCCAGTTCCGGGATCGTGCTCGCGGTCACCTTGGTCACCTGGCGGATGCGGTATTCGTCGCGCTGCAGATGCACGACCTGCTGGTCGAAGATCTGCCAGGCGAACTGGTGCGGCTGCTCCAATATCAATCGGCCGTATTTGGCATAGGTGTAGTTGCGGAAATCGGCGCCTTCGTCGCAAAACCGCACGCCATCGGCATTGACCATGATGGCGAACGGGTAGGAGTGCTTCTGGAAATTGTCACCGACCGCGAGGTCGCCGAATTCGGGCGCGTTGTAGTCCCACCCGACCGCGTGACACCCCGACCAATTGCCGTAGGGCATCGCGCCGATGTCGAGCGCCATCTTGATCCCGCCGCCGGTATTGAAGCGGGTGCCGCGCACCTTGGCGAGGTCCCAGCCGGGCCCGAGATACCGGGTGCGCATCTCGGCATTGGCCTCGAACCCGCCGCAGGCCAGCACCACCGCCTTCGCCGCGATCGACACGGTCTTGCCCTCGACATTGGCGATGACGCCGTGGACGCCGTCATCATCGTAAATCAGCTTCTCGCCGCGCGCCTCATAGGTGACCGCGATGCCGTTCTTCTCGGCCGAATTGAAGAGCCCCTCGACAAGCCCCGGCCCGCCGCCCCAGGCCTCCAGCGCGAGCCCGCCCCAGAACACGAATTTCCCCTCGTGCTTGAAGGCCTGGCGCGAATACATCGGGGCGAAGCGGATGCCCTTGCCGCGCATCCACAACAGCGTCTCCTGGCTCTTGGTGATCAGGAGCTCGGCCATGTCGGGGTTGCTGCGATAATCGGTCAGCCGCCCGAGATCGTCATAATATTTGTCGGTCGTATAGGTGCCGAAATCCGAGGTCGCGATCTCGGTCTCGGAGAGGTCGCAGAGCTTCAGCAGATCGTCGACGCCATTATAAACAAACCGCAATGCCCCCGCCGTATACCGGCTGTTCCCGCCGCGCTCGTCGAACGGCGCCGCCTCGAGCACCAGCACCCGCGCCCCATTCTCCTGCGCCGCCAAGGCCGCGCACATCCCGGCATTCCCGGCCCCGACCACGACGACATCGAACTGCCCCGAAATCATCTCCGCTCCCTCCACCCGATTCGCTGCCGATGTGAGTAGCGCGCGGGAGGGGACGGGGCAAGGGCGGCGGCAGGTCGAAGGCACAGTCTGCCGACCGAGGACCGCCTTGCAACTCGCTGGTCACGGCTCCTACATAGACCTCAACGGTCCGCCAACTAATCACCCGTTCGTAGGTCCATCATGCCTGATCGTCCGAGCTACCTTTTCGACGGGCAGCCGGCTTATGCCGTTGCTCAGAACGTCCAAGCCCGCGCGATGGCTGGACTGAAGACGAAGAATGAGAACGCTATTCTCAATGTGCCTACCGATGACCTCGTTGCCGAACTTCTCACTGCTCACGCATTCTGTATTCCGGAGCTTCGTGAAAGTGACACATGGCTGGACGAGAACGAGATTACTCGGGAGGTTTCTTTTTGGGGCTACGATATCGAAATGGACCGCCACGGCGGAACCCGTACGGTTACATCTCATGTCGTGAACTTCCATGTTCCATTCGATGGAGATGCAGGTTTCTTCAACATTGCCCCGAGTAGGAGAACCCTCCCAGGACCGGCCGCTGAGGTAAGAGGCCAGGAACTCATCATCACAGTAGCGATCGAGGAGAAAACGGAGGGACAGGTACGACAGGAGTTTGACGGCCGGATTGGGGCCATCAAGGAGTATCTCTCCACATTGAAGAACGACCTCAAAAACGTCACCGCGGGAATTGAAGCACCAGCCCGCGACTACATTGAGCAACGCAGGGCACAATTACTTCAGAACAAAAATCTTGTCTCCTCTCTCGGGTTTCCGATGAAGCGCCGTGACGACGCACCAACGACTTACAGAGCGCCGGAGGTCAGGCGTAAACTTATGTCGATAAAGCCGCAGATTGTCGCTGCGTTCAAACCTGAACCGGCACTCGACGAGACGGAGTACCAGCACATTCTAAATGTAATGGACAATATGACGAAGGTGATTGAGCGCAGCCCTCACACCTTTATGAATATGGGCGAGGAAGACATTCGACAGCACTTCATTATACAGCTAAATGGGCAATATGAAGGGCAGGCCAGCGGCGAAACGTTTAATTTTCAAGGCAAGACTGACATTCTTATCCGCTCAGATGGGCGGAACATATTCATCGCGGAATGCAAATTCTGGCATGGCGAAAAGTTGTTCCTAGAAGCCGTTGACCAACTTTTATCATACCTGAGCTGGCGCGATACTAAAACCGCCGTGGTCGTTTTTAATAGGAACAAAGATTTGTCCGCCGTGCTGGCCACGATTAAGGGGGCGATGGAGAGGCATCGGCATAAAAAGCACGGCCCAAAGGTCGAGGGAGACACCCGTTTCAGATACGTTATGGGCAATCCGAGCGATCATCACCGGGAGATAATCGTGACGGTGATGGTCTACGACATTCCTATTCCTTAGCGCGTCTTATATCCCGTCCTCTGCCCGTTGCCGGCTTCGATGCCGTTGCGGGCTGACGGCCCGTTTATCGGAAAATCTGCCGGTTCTGCCAGTTCGGCTTCCTTCGTTCGGCGAAGGTTTTGAATCCTTCGATGTAGTCCTGGCCGGGCAGGTCTTAGTCGTCGCCGATTGTGAACGGCGCTGGTCGGATGGCTCGACACGATCGCTCGCGATCCGTGCGTATTAGAACATTATCATATTGACAAATTAAAATCAAGGTGATATGATGCAACATTCGATGCTAAGGCATTTTCTGGTTGTGGACAGTCTGAACGCCAACGGTTGCTGATTTCGTGCTGTTAGAACAGCAAAAACAGCGAGCCGCCAGGGGCGGCATGGCCATTGCGGAGGAGTGCGCAGGCCTGCTGATTCCCAGCAGATGCAAGTGTTCGAAATCCGCGCCCGTCCCTACCGGTTCTGCCAGTTCGGTTTCCTGCGTTCGGCGAAGGCTTTGGGGCCTTCGATGTAGTCCTGGCTCGCGATATTGGCTTGCGCGGCCGGGTAGGTCGCAGTCATCGCGGCTCCGAGCGTCGGGGCGTCGAGGCTCTGGTACACCACCTGTTTCGAGGCGCGGATCGCCATTGGGGAGCATTCGAGGATCTGCGCGGCCCAGCGCCGGGCGGCGGCGAGCGCTTCGCCCTCCGGCACCACCTCGTTGACAAAGCCGAGCGCCTTTCCTTCGGCGGCCGAGACGCGGCGGCCGGTCAGGATCATGCCGAGCGCGGCCTTCTGGCCGATCATCCGCGGCAGGCGGTGGACGCCGCTGCCGGCGATCAGGCCGACGCGCGGCTCGGGCAGGGCAAAGACCGCGTTTTCCGCGGCGATGATGATGTCGCAGGCGAGCGCGGTTTCGAACCCGCCGCCCATCGCCACGCCGTTGACCGCGGCAATGAGCGGCTTGTCGAGGTCGAAGCGGTGGCTGATTCCGGCAAACCCGGTCGCCGGGCGCGGCCCGCGTCGTCCGGCCGCCTGGACCTTCAAATCGTTGCCGGCGGAAAACGCGCGATTCCCCGCGCCGGTGATGATCCCGACCCAGAGATCCGGGCTCGCGGCAAACTCGTTCCACACAAGGTCGAACTCCCAATGCGCCTCGCTGTGCAGCGCGTTCATCACCTCGGGCCGGTTGATCGTGACGATGCGCACCCGGCCTTCGTCGGCGACGGTGCAGAAGCGGTAATCGGTCATCGCTTGGGCCTTTTCGGGAGGATGCGGTAGTTACTTCATTGTCATCGCGGCGCAGGCCGGGATCCGCCCCGCCATGGATACCGGCCTTCGCCGGTATGACAAGAAGGAGAGGCCGGTCGGCGGGCCGTGATCGGGAGAGCGGGCCGGAGGCCCGCGGTCCGATTGCGCTACTTGGCGGCCTGCTGTTGCGGCAGGCTGACCGGGATCTTGTAGAGCTTGGCGGCGTTTTCGAAGACCAGCTGGTCGAGCGCCGCCTTGCCGAGCGCCGCCTCGCAGGGGGCGTGACCCATCGCCTTCGAATTGGGCCACGGGCTGTCGAGGCCGGGGAAGTCGCTGGCCCACAGGAAGTTCTTGTAGCCGACCTCCGGCACGCGGCGAAAGCCGCCCTCTTCCTCGACCTCGAAGGTGAAGAAGAGGTGCTCCTTGACGATCTCGCTGGGCAGGCGCTTCAGCGCGATGTCGGGCTTGAAGACGCGGTTGTCCGCTTCGCCGAACTCGTACTCGCGGTCGAAGCGCCAGAACATGAAGGGGACCCAGCCGACGCCGGCCTCCTCAAGGACAAAGCGCACGCCCTTATGGCGGTCGCAGATGCCGGAGAAGACCACCGCGCTCATCAGCTCGGCCATCGCCCCCATCGGGAAGTTGGCGACCCGCATCAAGGACTGGTTGCGCGCTTCGAGCCCGGCGACCCCGACCCCGATCTGGCGCGTGCCGCCGCTCGGGTAGGCGTGCAAATTGACCGGCATCCCGGTCTCCGCCGCGGCCGCCCAGACCGGCTCCCACATCTGATGCATCACCGGATCCGAGGCGAACACCCAGTCGAAGATGATTCCGGTCGGCATCCCGAACTTGGCGACCCGGAGCAGCTCGGCGGTCGCCTCCTCGGGGCTCATGCACGGGAGCGGCAGGAGCATGACGAACCGGCCGTTCGACTCCGCGTACAATTCGCGCGCCCAGTCGTTGACGGCGCGCACGCAGGCCGCGCGCAGCTCAGGGTCCTTGATCTGCGAGATCTGCTCGTAGGGACCATTGACGAACTCGACGTCGACGCCGTCGCGGTCCATGTCCTCGCAGCGGTAACGGGCATTGGCCGCACGGAAGATGCCGGGCTCGGGCTCCTCGGGAAGGCCGGCGCGGGTGTAGCAGTTGACCGGCCCCCTTCCGACCCCGGCCCAGCCGACGCCGCTCCACGGACGTCCCTCGACGACCCATTGACGGGTCCCGTCCGGCCCCTCGACGACGCGCGGCCCATCATCCTGAAACCTCCGGGCCAGCCGCTTGGTCCACAGGTCGAACGGAAGGTGCATCAGCCGGCAATGCCCATCCGCGGATATCACGCCAAACCGCTTCTCCATGGCGCCCTTCTCCCTTCAGCGAACCGAGACGTCGCGATGATATTCCGGCGATCCGACGCCGTCCATTTCCGCTTCCGGGCGGCGAGTTGACGGCGGTAAGGAAATTCCTTACATCGAAGTCAAAGGAGACCTGAGCCATGATCACCAGCAAGCTGAGCAGCAAGGCGCAAACGACGATCCCCCTCCCGGTGCGCAATGCATTGCGGCTCACCGAGGGGGATGAACTCGCCTATGCGATCGAAGGTGATCGCGTGGTATTGACCAAGGCGGATCGCCGGGCGGCCGAAGACCCGTTCGCCACCTTCAGCGAATGGTCGTCCGAGGCGGATTCCCGCGCCTATGCCGACCTTTGACGCCTGGGACATCGTCAAGGTCCCGTTTCCTTATACCGATCGTCCCATCCGCCAGCGCCGCCCGGCCCTGGTCATTGCGGCCGAGGAACTCGAAGAGGCGCACGGCCTTCTATGGCTCGCGATGATCACCAGCGCCGCCAACCGCGCGTGGTCCGGCGACGTGGTGATCTCGGATCTTCACCTGGCCGGACTGCCGGCGCCGTCGATCGTGCGTCCGGCGAAGGTCGCGACGATAGAAGCGCGCGATGCCGAGCGCCTGGGGCTGCTTGCTGTCGAGGACCGCGCTACGATTTCGGGCTATCTCCGACGCACGCTCACCGCCGCCCTGGATCTGCCCGTGGCATGACCGTTACCTTGCGCCAGGCGCAGTCCGGCGAGATCAAGGTGCTGCAGGAGGGCTGGAGCTGGGGCTGCTTTCTCGGCAGCTTTTTTCTTGGCATCCCGCTCTACCGCCGCGGGCTGCAGGTCTGGGGGTCGGCGATGGTCGCGTTCAATGTCGTCGCCCTCCTCGCCGGGCAGGTTCCGACCGAGGAGGCCGCGACGCTTTACGGCTGGATGTCGGTCATCGGCCTCGGCCTGTGCGTCTTTTTCGGGATGCGGGCCAATCAGATGGCGATCGAGCGCTATCTCGGCATGGGCTGGGAATTCGCCGATCCGCGACGCAATCTACGCTGAGCGCGGCCCGAGCACCCGCCGGGCGATGAGGCCGAGGCCGGCGACGCCGATCCCGGCCATGACCAGGATCGCCGCCGGCGGGCCGATTTCTTCCGACAGCGCGCCGATCATCAAGACGCCGATCGGTCCGGTGCCGATGCACATCGTCACGATGCCCATCACCCGCGAGCG
>WNFF01004713.1_pt1 | contig 12558 bp, 9 predicted proteins | sample 5400441 | NCBI WGS metagenome assembly WNFF01 (sample SAMN13153345, study PRJNA577476) | soil metagenome | isolation source: 120 cm saprolite under Douglas fir tree site 2 hole 3 replicate 1 | place: USA:California | collected 2015-04-18
GCTGGGGCTGTCGGTCTGGCTCGCGCTGGAGTTGAAACCGGCGTTGCCGCACGCGCCCTTTCCGATGCTTGAGACGGCGGTCTTTGTCGCCTCCATCGGGCTCTTCATGATCATCAGCCGACGCAGCGCGCTGATGCAGGTCATCGGCTATCTGATGCTCGAAAACGGAATATTTGTTTTCGGCGTGATCACGGTTGTCGAAACACCGCTTCTTGTCGAATTGGGGGTGTTGCTGGATGCCTTCGTCGCAGTGTTTGTCATGGGGATAGCAATATTCCACATCAACCGGGAATTCGGGTCGATGGACGTCGATCAGCTCAATGCGCTGAGAGGCTGACGCGTGTTCGCGGACTATTCGATATTCGCAATGCTCGCGGTGGCGATGCTGGGGGCATTGGTCTCTTTGGCGCTGCCACGACCGCGCCATGTCCTCCGGCTGATTGTGGCGATATCGGCGGTCGAGCTCGCGCTCGCGGCCAATTTGTGGGCCAGCGTCCTCGCCAACGGCTTTGTGACGGCGGCGGATGAGTGGTTTTACGTCGACGCCTTCTCCGCCTTCTATGTAGTCGTCCTCGTCCTCGTCTTTCTGCTCAGCTCAACCTTCGCCGGCGTGTATTTCGCCCATGAGACCGGCGAGCACAGCTTCACCCTCCCGGTCGCGCGCCGCTTTGGAGCTCTTTGGCTTGGCTCGCTGACGGCGATGATGCTGGTCCTGGTGTCCAACAACCTCGGCATCATGTGGGTCGGGATGGAGGCGACGACGCTGTTGAGCGCCTTCCTGATATCGCTGCATCCGAGCCGCCTGTCGCTCGAAGCGATGTGGAAGTACCTGATCATCTGCTCGGTCGGGATCGCCTTTGCCTTCATCGGGACGATCTTTGCCGCGACATCGATCCAATCCGCGGGCGGCGTTCCGGCCGACGCCCTGTTCTGGACCAAGCTGTCGTCCCCCAACGTAAAGCTCGATCCGACGCTGATGCGGTTTGCCTTCATCTTCATTCTGGTCGGCTATGGCACGAAAACCGGGCTCGCGCCGCTACACTCATGGCTGCCCGATGCGCACAGCCAGGCGCCAACCCCGGTATCGGCGATGTTCTCGGGTTTTTTGCTGAACACCGCGCTCTACTGCATCATGCGCTTTGTGCCGCCGGCGCGGCATGCGTTGGGAGCCGATTTCGCCGACGGGCTGCTGATCTTCTTCGGGACGCTATCGATCCTGGTGGCGGCCGGGTTCATCGTCTTCCAGAGCGACGCGAAACGGCTCCTTGCCTATCATAGCGTCGAGCATCTCGGCATCATCACCCTCGGGTTCGGACTCGGGCCCCTCGGCACCTTTGCGGCCCTCTTCCACACGCTCAATCACTCGGTGTGCAAGTCGCTCGCGTTCTTTGCGGTCGGGCGTCTCGGGCAGCAGGCCGGCAGTCACGACATGCATATGCTGTCGGGCGCTTTGCGTGCCCATCGGCTGTGGGGGATCGCCTTGCTCTTATGAGCGAATATCAGCTATTGCGCGCCGCCGCAGGAGGCGGCGCGTGGCTCGTCCTGGTGCTGTTTCTCGCCGCGAGCAGCGTCGTCTTCCTGTCGGCATCGCGGCACCTGATCGACATGGCTTTCGGCGATCCGATATCGGCCGTGCAGGGCGCCCGCGACGGTAATCCAGCCGCTCTGATCGTCGTGTCGGCGATGGGCCTCCTGTTGCTGCTGGGGCTGTGGATGCCGCTCTGGTTTTCGGGCGCGCTCGGGAGCGCCGCCGCGGTGCTGGGGTGACGCGCATGATCAAGACCAGCAATGCGGTGCCGGTGGCGACCACCGCAATCCCCGTCTCCGAGAGCGACGCGTTCCGAGGCGAAATCCTTTCTGCAATCGACGAGGGCTGGCGGCTGCTGCTCCTCGTGGGCCTGTCGCAGGATGCCGAGGGCACGCGGCTGTTGGCGGCGCTGGCCGACGATGCGCGCGGTGGGATCGGCCTCATCGCGACTGACGTCGCGAACAGTTATCCGGCGCTGACTCCCGATTGTCCCGCCGCGCATTACTTCGAGCGCGAGATCTACGAGCAGTGGGCGGTCCGCCCGGAAGGGCACCCCTGGCTCAAGCCGGTGCGCTTTCCGCGCGGTGGCCCGGCCATCGAAGAAGTCGATTTCTTTGAGGCTTCCGGGGCCGAGATCCACGAAGTCGCGGTCGGCCCGGTGCATGCCGGGATCATCGAACCCGGGCATTTTCGCTTCAGCTGCCACGGCGAGCGCGTCCTCCATCTGGAAATCTCGCTTGGTTATCAGCACCGCGGGGTCGAGCAAGCTTTGCTTGGTGGCCCCGACAAGCGCAGCATCCACCTCGCCGAAACGATCGCCGGTGATACCACCGCCGGTCATGCGACCGCGTATTGTCAACTGGTCGAAGCGCTGTCTGCCACCGTCTGCTCGCCGCGCTCGCTCGCTCTGCGCACCGTCGCGCTGGAGTTGGAACGGATCGCCAACCACATTGGCGATCTGGGTGCACTGGCGGGCGACGTGGGCTTTCTCCCAGCTTCCGCCTATTGCGGCCGGCTCCGCGGCGACGTGCTGAACCTGACCGCCCTATTCTGCGGCAGCCGGCTGGGCCGCGGCTGGATCCGGCCCGGCGGGGTCGCTCACGATCCGACGGCCGACATCCTCCGCGAGGTGAAGCAGCGGCTTGGCGGCGCCGAGCGGGACATGCGCAATGCGGTCGAATTGCTGTGGAAATCCTCGTCGGTCAGGGCACGGTTCGAAAATACCGGGATCCTCACGAGGCAGGCGGCGGCCGATCTGGGCATCGTCGGCCCACCGGCACGGGCAAGCGGCATCGACCGCGATTGCCGCCGCGACTTCCCGACGCCGGCCTATCCCGATCGCCATCCGGCCGTCACGGTTGGCGAGAGCGGCGATGTCTTCGCCCGCGCATTCCAGCGCTGGAAAGAGATCGAAAGCTCAGTAGCCTACCTCGCCAGGGTCCTCGATCAGCCTGACGCTGGCGATCGGATCACTCCTGTCGCAGCGCTGGCCCAGAGCAGCCTCGCGCTGTCGCTCGTCGAGGGCTGGCGCGGCGAGATCGTGCATCTGGGCGTGACCGATGAAGCCGGACGCCTCGCTCAGTATAAGATTCTCGACCCCTCGTTCCGCAACTGGTTCGGGCTTGCGATGGCGATGCGCGGCCAGGCGATCTCCGACTTCCCACAGTGCAACAAGAGCTTCAACCTGTCCTATTGCGGGCACGATTTGTAGAAACGGCAGGGAATCATGTTCAAGGCGCTGCTTGCCCGCGCTCGGCAAGGCTCCCGCACGGCGAATTATCCGGCGCATGACCCGGCGCTGCCGGCGCTGTTCCGCGGGCGGCCGGTGCTCGACCCCGAGAAATGCGTCGATGGCTGCGCGCGCTGCGTCGACATCTGTCCGACCGGTGCGTTGCGGATGTCCACCACCGGGCCGGAACTCGATCTCGGGCGGTGCATCTTCTGCGGCGAGTGCGCGGCCGCCTGCCCCGGGAATGCGATCACCTTCACGCAGGATTGGCGGCTTGCCGCGTCGGAACGCGGCGGGCTGGTGGTAACCGGCGATCGCCCGGTACAAATCGACGCGGCAAGCCGGAAGCTGCGCAGCCTACTGGGGCGGTCGCTGCGGTTGCGCCAGATCAGCGCCGGAGGCTGCAACGGCTGCGAAGTCGAGGTCAACGCGCTCGGCAACGTCGTCTTCGACTCCAGCCGCTTCGGGATCGAATTCGTTGCCTCGCCGCGGCATGCCGACGGCATCCTCGTCACCGGCCCGCTCACCGAAAACATGCGGGAGGCGACGCTGCGAACCTATGAGGCCGTCGCCGAGCCCAAGCTGGTCATCGCCGCCGGCGCGTGCGCGATATCCGGTGGCCTATTCCGCGGCCACCCGGAGGTCTGCGATGGGATTGAGGACCTGCTTTTGGTCGATCTATACGTCCCGGGCTGTCCTCCCCACCCTTATACAATTCTGGACGGATTATTGCGACTACTGGGCCGGCTTTGACGAGGACAGTTGCAAAATGGCAATTTTGATAGTGGAAGCATGAGCTGGAAATCACGTATGATGTGTAAGTCGTAAGCCCTGAGAAATTCAGCGCCTTTGTTGGAGAGGGATGTTGCTCACCGCGGCGCAGATGAAGGCGGCTCGCGTGCTCGTCGGGATGGACCAGAAAGCGCTGGCGGCGGCTTCCGGGGTATCACTGCCAACGATTCAGCGCATGGAAGCGAGCAACGGCACTGTTCGCGGGGTCATCGAGAGTTTGACCAAGGTAATGGCGGCTCTTGAGGCTGCCGGCGTGGAGTTTATCAACGAAGGTGCGACGAGTTCGGGTGGCGGCAGGGGCGTGCGCTTACGCCGCCCATGACCAATCGCGAGTGGTTCGCCCCTCGAACCCGCCGGCACGGGTGGTGCAGGTATCCCGGGAAAACACAGATGCCGCGGCGCGGTGCTTGCGCACGCGATGTCTACGGGCAAGGTGGCGCGCAACGTCGTTCGCGAACGGAGCCGCGAAACCCGGCGACAGAACCGGATAGACCGGCGCCATGACAAGCGGCTGCAAGTTGGGGTCGACATTCCGAGCAAGGAAGACATCCGAGCCATGCTGACGCACGCGCAAGGGCGATGGCGCCCATTGATCGTGACAGCGGTCTTCACCGGCCTACGGGCGAGCGAGCTGCGCGGGCTGCAATGGGGCGATGTTGATCTCGAGGCAGGGCAGCAGTTGACCGTGCGGCAGCGTGCCGATCGCTGGGGCACGATTGGTTCGCCCAAGTCGCACGCCGGCAAGCGGACGGTGCCGCTCGCGCCGATGGTGGTCAATGCATTGAAGGAATGGTGGCCGGCCTGCCCCGAGGGCGCGGCTGGGTTGGTGTTTCCGAACACCAAGGGAAACGTCGACTCGTTGCCAAACATGCATCGGCGCGGGCTCGGCGCCTTGCAGATTGCCGCGGGGATCGCCACACCAGGCAGGGACAAAAAAGGCAAGCCGGTCATGAAACCGAAGTACGGGCTGCATTCGCTCCGCCACGCCGCGGCGAGCCTGTTCATCGAACAGGGCTTTTCGCCAAAGCGGGTACAGACGTTGATGGGCCACTCGTCGATTCAGATGACGTTTGACACCTACGGTCATCTGTTCCCGGCCGCCGACGACGATCGTGTCGCGATGAGCCAGTTGCAGGCTCGGCTCGTCGGCTGATCGCCCACTCTATTGCCCAGCGGCTGCCGCCGCTCAGCATATAGCGGATGAAAGCTGCTGCATTGTGGCGACCGGCATCCGGCGCGGCATACCGGCGTCGCGATCGGCGAATCGGTAGTTATCACTCTCAGGCGGCCGGTGTCGGTCTTGCGATCGTGCGGAGTGGCCGAGCGGCTGAAGGCGGTGGTGTGCTAATGCGTGAGCATCGCTACCGCCCCATGTGCCCGCGTCCCCAATCGTAAGGGTTTCTGAGGGCTCAGGCTGTCCGCCGGCGTATTTTCTCCCGCTTGATGTCTGCCCGTGCCCCGCTGTCCGGTGCCAATTTGGGTGCCACTTCGTAGCCCAGCCAGCGATCATCCGCTGCCGAACCCAAACAGGTCATCAGCAGCTCGCGCGAGCGTCGACCGGTTATGCCCCCAATGCGGTCCTCTCATATCTGCTCCAGAACTGACGCGTTACGGCCGCCTTGACAGCCATTTGGCGGAACGCGCAGTTGCTTGCGGCGGTCAGGCAGGCAGACGCACAGCTCCTCGACCCCACCCTGTCCACCTCGCGAACGCGCGCCCACCGAGTTCCATTGGCGGGCTCCCGCGAGCACTTTACAACGGTACGGCTGGATCGTCCGGAAACCACCAAAATTCGATTGCAGTCGGCATAGCCAGGATGGGTTTCCAAATTCAGCGGCCCGAACCTTTCGCGAGCTATGACAGATCGTCGAGCAACGCCTTTGCCGCTTTGAGATCGGCGGTCGCGAACCCTTCGGTAAACCGGTTGTAGACCGGCTGGAGGAGTGCCGTCGCATCGGCGGAGCGACCGTGAGCGCTCAGCAGCCGGCCAAGGCTCGTGGCGCAGCGCAGTTCCCACGAGAGCGCGCCTTGCCGGTGCGCCCAGTCGAGCCCCTTCCGGAAGTGATCCTCGGCCGCCGGAGTGGCTCCGGACGCCCCTTCCAGCAGGAGAAGCTCGCCCTTAATGCGCAGCAACTCGGCATTCACCCAGCGTTCTTCAGTGCGTTCAGATCGCTCCATCGCCTCCTCGATCGTGGCGAGTCCGTCGGCGATCTGCCCGGCACGGCCCAAGGCTTCTGCCATCTCACTCAAGAAAGCGAGGAACTGTAAGGCGGACCTGGCTTCGCCGAGTTCGTCCAAGCCGGCGCGCAGCAGCTGCAGTCCCGTAACGAGATCACCGCGCCTGATGACGAGTACTGCCTGGTGGCAGCGGCTCCAGGCGCGAAAGAGCGCCAGCGCATGCCTTGTCGAATCGCCGAGCAGCATTTCCACGTAATGCTCCACCGCGGCCAGATCACCCCTGGACAGCGCGATCGGGCATGCCGCCAGGGCGAGCGCGATACCCAGCGACATTGCGTGATTGGTCGCCTGAGCGTCCGCCACGCTGCTTTCGGCGGTCCGCATCGCCTGATCCGGCAACCCCTGTAGCCACAGAACCCTTGCAAGGTAGACGCGCGTCGTCACCCGCTGGTCGGTCTGGAAGCGAACCATTTCCGACCTCTGCGCAGGAGGGAAATAGTGAGCGAGCACCCGCTCGAGATGGTTCCGCGCGTTGGCCAAATCGCCCATGTAATGCTGCGATGTCCCGATCATTCGCTCACCGATCCACCGATCGCTCAGCTCGGACCGCGTCGCCGCCAGAGCATGGAACCTTTGCGCCAGGGTCAGAGCGACGCCATGGTGGCCGCCGCTGATGTGATGAGAGGACCACAGGCCCCAGACCGTGCGCAGCTGGTACTCCACGTTACCGAGGCTCACGGCAATCTCGAGGGCCTTTATCCAGGCTGCGCGGATTTCGGGAACGCCACCTCTGGTGTACGCCAGCGACGTGCCCAGCGCGGCGAGGAGTTGCATCTCGCGGCGCGCGTCCCGGCCGGCACCGGCACCGATAGCGGCGAGAGCCCGCTCGACCCGGCCGCGGCACTCCTCCATTAGCGACAAATGCATCCACAAGGGAACCGCTGCGGCAGTCAGCGCTACGCCGATCGACGCGTCGCCACCGGGCGAAAACGCCCAGTCGAGTGCCGCGCGCAAATTGTCCATTCTCGGGCCGTAATCTGCCAGCCATTCGTCGGCTGGCCGCGTCTCCGCCTCCACCTCGGCGCCTTCAAAAAGATCCAGATAGCGTGCGGCATGGCGTCGCGCCACCACGTCGACCTCGCCACCTTGAACGAGCTTCTCGAGCGCATAAGCTCGGGTTGTCTCGAGCAGCCGATAGCGGACGATTGCGCCGCCAGCGTCCGCGGTGACGAGCGATTTCGCGACTAGGTTGGCAAGGCAATCAACGACCTCCGACGCCGCAATCGCGCCATCCGCCGCTACCGCACTCGCGGCCTGCATTGTGAAGCCGCCAGCGAAGACTGCCAGGCAATTCAGCACTACGCGCTCGGGTTCGGTCAAGAGCTCGTAGCTCCAGTCAAGCGTCGCCCGCAGCGTCTGATGACGCGGCATTGCCGTGCGATAGCCGCCCGCGAGGAGTCGGAAACGATCGTCGAGCCGGGCCGCAAGGCCCTCAATCCCAACGGCCGCCGCGCGCGCCGCGGCAAGCTCGATTGCCAGCGGGATGCCGTCGAGGCGACGACAAATTCCGGCGATTCCGGTCGCGGCGCGCACGTCGGACAGGAACTGTGGCGCGGTCGCGCGGGCCCGCTCGACGAACAGCTGGACGGCGCCGTAGCGAAGCGGGTCCTCGCCATCCGGGCTGCCCTCTCCGGGGACAGCGAGCGGCGGTACCGGATAGACCCACTCGCCCTCGACCCGCAGCGGCTCGCGGCTGGTCGCGATCACCCGTATTCCGGGGTCCGCTCGCAACAGCGCCTCGGCCATTTGCGCCGCAGCGTCGACCACATGCTCGCAATTGTCGAGCACCAGCATGAGCTGCTTCGCGCGGAGCGCGTTCGCGACAGACAGCGGCGATGCCGTGCCCGAAGCGAGTTCGAGCCCGAGCGCGGTCGCGACGGTGACCGGGACGAGCTCGGGATCGGAGAGCGGCGCCAGCTCGATGCCCCAAATCCCATCGGCAAATCTCGGCAGCAAGTGCCGTGCGGCCTCAAAGCCGAGCCGGGTCTTGCCGATGCCTCCGGCGCCGGTCAGGGTGACGAGGCGGTGGGAGGTGCTGAGGTCCAGGATCTCGTCCAACTCCACGTCGCGGCCGATCAGCTCGGAAACCGGCTCCGGGAGGTTTGTCGGCGGGCGGGATGGCGCGGGCGTCGGTTGAAGGCCCCCCGCACTTGTCTGCGCATCTGGCCTCGCCGAGAACGTGCGGATCTCGCCAGTGAACTGGTACCCGCGCCCGGAGATCGTACGGATCAAGTCACGGTCCGCTCCGAACGCTCTGCGTAGCGCAGAGATTTGATGTTGGAAGCTATTCTCCTCGATGATTCGATCCGGCCAGACGCGGTTCATCAGGGTGTCTTTGCTGACGACAGCCCCCGAGGCTTCGATCAGCACCAGCAGAACGTCGAACGCGCGCCCACCGACCTCCAACGGCCGGCCATCGGCGATGAGTTCGCGCCGGTGTGGCAAAACACGGAAACGGCCAAATTCGATCGCCGCTGGCGCTTGGGCGGGATCCATAATGGGCAATCGTAGAATCAGTTACTCGAATATCGAACATCTAATTTCCGAAAATTTCCGATTTTTTCCGATCCGGACGCGTATTGGCGGTGCGCCGGAACACTGGGACGTCGGACCTCCACCGCCCCAAAAACCATGGTTGCGCCAGCGGCTTTTACCCTTCAGATCGACTGCCGCGGAGCCATCGTCGACGTCATCAGTAACGTCAAAATCCACCCCGAGATAATAACTCGGGCAATCCCTGAGTCTGGCTTGGTCAGCTCTCTTCCAAACTTCTCAGAAGTATTCCGGCAGTGCCCAGGACTTACCAATCGGCACAGCCTACTTATGGGGACGCGGACCCGGCAATGACGGGACGCGTTCCAGCAGGAGCACAGGCAAATGGAGACGGTCGGTTTTCTTGATGCCTTCCCATCCGCGCTGCCCGCCGGCTGGGACACGCGGCGCATCGGTAGCGCCCTGAGCGGCGACGCAGGCCAGGCCGACAGCGACTTCTCGACGACCTTGCTGGCGATGGCCGGTCACGATTTGCGTCAGCCGTTACAGGTCATCACCAGCGCGCACGAGGTCCTGGCGCAAACCCTCGACAGCGAGGAGCAGCGCGAGGAACTGATGCAGGCCCGGAATGCGACGGCGCAGCTGGCTGGCATGCTCGGCCAACTGGTCGAGGTTCTAGAGCTGTGTGAGCTATCGGGTGATGACCTGCATGTTCCGGTACCGCTGCGCCGCATTCTCGAGGATCTCGCGGCTGAGTTCGCCGAAATGGCGCGGCGGAAAGGGATCACGCTCGTCGTCACGGCGGCGCGCGGTACTGCCATCAGCAACCCGGTTCTGCTGACCGGCATTCTGCGGAACCTGATGCGTAACGCGATCGACTACACGCCCGCCGGCGGCAGCGTGTGGGTCACTTGCCGCCGTTGTGGCCCGGAGCTGCGCATCTCAGTGCGTGATACCGGTGTCGGCATCCGCGCTAGCGCGCTCTCGGTGATATTCGGCGCCTTTCAGCGGGCCGATCAAAGCCGGACGGACGGTCTCGGGCTCGGGCTCTACATCGTGAAGCACGCGGCCGATCTGCTCGGGCACCGCGTCGAAGTCCGCTCGGCCGAGGGGCGCGGCTCGTGCTTCAGCGTGGTGGCCAACGCAGCTCGGTACAGCGCGCCGGCGCCAACCCGATCAAACGCGATTTCATGGCGGCGCGAACTCTGCGCCACGTCCAGATCGTAAAATGCTTGTGCCCCGCGAAAGTCGTCACAGGGAGAGCTAAACATGGCCAAGACCGTAGCGGATCAATTCGCCGATACGCTCGCGGCAGCCGGCGTCAAGCGCATCTACGGCATCGTCGGCGACAGCCTCAACGGCCTCACCGACGCAATCCGCCGGCAGGGCAAGATCGAGTGGGTCCATGTCCGGAACGAGGAAGTTGCCGCGTTCGCCGCCGGTGGCGAGGCGCACCTGACCGGCGAGCTCGTGGTCTGCGCGGGCAGTTGCGGCCCCGGCAACCTGCACCTCATCAACGGGCTTTTCGATTGCCATCGCTCGCGCGTGCCGGTGCTCGGCATCGCCGCGCAGATCCCCTCGTCCGAGATCGGCAGCGGCTATTTCCAGGAAACGCACCCGCAGGAGCTGTTCCGCGAGTGCAGTCATTATTGCGAGCTGGTCTCCGGAGCCAACCAGATGCCGCGCGTGCTCGAAGTCGCGATCCGTCAGGCGGTCGGCAAGCGCGGCGTGTCGGTGGTGGTGATCCCAGGCGACGTCTTACTGCAGTCCGCGGTCGATGCCCCGGCGCCAAAGCCCGACGGCTTGCTTCCGCGGCAGCCGGTCGTGGTGCCCGCGAAGAGCGATCTCGACAGGCTCGCGGCGCTGCTCAACGGTGACGCGGGGGTGACAATCCTCTGCGGCTCCGGCTGCGCCGGCGCACATGCCGAGCTTCTGGCGTTGGGCGAGCGCCTCAAAGCGCCGATGGTGCACGCGCTCCGCGGCAAGGAGCATGTCGAGTGGGACAATCCCTATGATGTCGGCATGACCGGGCTGATCGGCTTTTCGTCCGGCTACTACGCGATGCTCGACTGCGACGTGCTGTTGATGCTCGGGACCGATTTTCCCTACCGCCAGTTCTATCCGCACGGCAGTGGCGTCAAGATAGCCCAGCTCGATTTGCGCCCGGAGAATATTGGTCGGCGTGCGCCGGTCGACCTCGGCGTCGTCGGCGATGTGAAGGCCACGCTCACCCCGCTCGTGCCACTTCTCCAGCAAAAGGCCGACGGCAGGCGTCTGGAGCAAGCCCGCGCGCATTATGCCAAGGCGCGCCGGGCGCTCGACGAACTTGCGGTCGGCGCTGCGGGCAAGCACCTGATCCACCCGCAGCAGATCGCCAAGGCGATCAGCGACCAGGCGTCGGCAGATGCCGTCTTCACCTGCGATGTCGGGTTACCGACGGTTTGGGCGGCCCGCTATCTGGCGATGAACGGCAAGCGGCGCCTGCTCGGCTCCTTCTTCCACGGATCGATGGCCAACGCGATGGCCCAGGCGATCGGCGCGCAATCGTCGTTTCCCAACCGGCAGGTAATCTCGCTCTCGGGCGATGGCGGGTTCTCGATGCTGATGGGCGACTTCCTCAGCCTCGTGCAGCTCGACCTGCCGGTGAAGGTCGTGGTGTTCAACAACGGCGCGCTCGGCTTTATCGAGCTCGAGCAGAAATCGACCGGCTTTCTCGATTTCGGCACCGAGTTCAAAAACCCGAACTTCGCGGCGATGGCCGAGGCCGTCGGCATTCGCGGTATCCGGCTCGAGAGGCCGGACGATGTTAATGACGGGCTTGCCGCGGCGCTCGCCCATAAGGGCCCGGTGCTGGTCGACGCCGTCGTCAACCGGCAAGAGCTTGCCATGCCGCCCGCGGTCACGACGGAGATGGCGAAGGGCTTCACGCTCTTCATGGTGAAGGCCGTAATGAGCGGGCGAGGCGATGAGGTGATCGACCTCGCCCGCTCAAATCTCTGGCGTTAAACGGCAGAAATCCCATGGATCTGACGGCGCTTCTTCTGTCGCGAGTGCAATTTGCGTTCACGGTGTCGTTTCACATCATCTTCCCGTCATTCACGATCGGGCTGGCGATGTGGCTCACCGTGCTCGAGGCGCTGCATCTCGCGACCGGCCGACCGACCTATCGCGTGGTCTTCGAGTTCTGGCTCAAGATCTTCGGCGTCGCATTCGGTCTTGGTGTGGTTTCCGGCGTCGTCATGGCGTTCGAGTTCGGCACCAACTGGAGCGAGCTGTCGCGGATGTCGGGACCGATACAGGGGCCGCTGCTGTCTTACGAGACCTTCACCGCGTTTTTCCTTGAGGCGAGCTTCTTCGGGATTCTGCTCTTCGGCCGTCCGCGCGTGCCGCCGTGGTTCTACCTGTTTTCAACAGGGATGGTGGCTCTAGGAACCACGCTTTCGGCCTACTGGATCATGGCCAACAACAGCTGGATGCAGGTGCCGGTCGGTTATGTCGTCGAAAACGGTGCTTTCGTTCCAAACGATTGGGTGAAGATTCTGTTCAGTCCGGTGCTGTGGGTGCGCTTCCCGCACATGCTGCTCGCCTCATACATCACCGGCGCCATCTGCGTCGCCGCAACCGGAGCATGGTACCTGTTGCGTGCAGAGTTCCATGCTGAAGCTCACATCATGCTCCGCATGGGACTCTCCCTCGCCGCCGTCCTGCTGCCGGTACAGCTGTTTTTCGGTCACCTCGTCGGCGACTACGTCCATGATTACCAGCCAGTCAAGTTTGC
>WNFF01003661.1_pt1 | contig 12553 bp, 10 predicted proteins | sample 5400441 | NCBI WGS metagenome assembly WNFF01 (sample SAMN13153345, study PRJNA577476) | soil metagenome | isolation source: 120 cm saprolite under Douglas fir tree site 2 hole 3 replicate 1 | place: USA:California | collected 2015-04-18
AAGAAAATAGAATCGTGGGGACTAAACTCCGCACCGTCTGGGGCGGGGCAGAGCCCCGCCGCCACACAACCTAATCTCGAAGCACCGCCGGAGCCAACTCCAGTTCACTCGCCGTGATGCGATGCCCGCGCAGCGCCAATACTCCCAGCGCCAGCGCCACCGCTGCCACGCTGAGGGCATCCGGAACTCCAATCTTATTCGCCAGGGCACCCCACAGCGTGGCTCCCACCGCCATGCCTCCCTGCAACACCAGCAGGTAAAACGAGAGTGCGCGAGCGCGTACATAGGCCGGACACATAGTCTGTGCGGCCACATTCAGGCAAGCCAGAATCCCAATCCAAGCCGCACCCGCAACCAGCATCACCACGCACAGAAGCGCAAAAGTTTCCGTCCGACCCGCAGCAAAAGTCATGCCCGCAAAAATCAGGATGGCCGTAACCACCACGCCATCCACAGAAAGTTTTTCTCGCAACCGCGGCAATGCTAATGCTCCCAGCAGGGCGCCCAGCCCAAAACAGCCGAGGAGCACGCCGTATCCTCTCGCCCCGTAGGGACGCGCGATGATCGGCAGCAGGGCCAGCATGGCAACGGCCGCCACGCTGAACGTTCCCGTTCGCAGGAGCACTGACTTCGCCAATCCGCTCTCGCGCACATAGGAGAAGCCGTCGCCAATTGCGGACCATACGCGCTGAGTCTTGCGTCGAGCTTCGATCGGCCGCTTCCAACGATACAGAAACAGGATCACGCCCAGGAACGAAAACGCATTCAGCAAGAATGTTGTGCCGCATCCCACCGCCGCCACAATCAAGCCTCCCATGGCCGGTCCCACCGCTCTAGCCACGTTGAATCCCGCCGAATTTAGAGCCACGGCTGAAGCATGTTGTTTCGCCGGAACTAACTCCGGCGTAATCGCCTGCCACGCCGGATCATTCATCACCGCACCGAGGCCCAGCAGAAACGTAAACAGCAGCAGGACCCATGGCCCGACGCAACTGGTCAGGGTCAGGATGCCGAGCGTCGCTGAAGCCAGCACCATCCATCCTTGTGTCAGCAACAAAAAACGCCGCCGGTCGACCATGTCCGCAAGCGCGCCTGCCGGCAGGATCACCAGGAACACTGGCACCGCCCCAGCCGCCTGCACCAATCCAACCATCAACGGATTCATGGTCATCTGCGTCATCAACCAGCCTGCGCCCACGTTCTGCATCCACGTGCCGGTATAAGAAATGACGGAGGCAATCCACAGCGATCGAAACAGCGGCTCCCCTAACGGCGCCCACGGCGAAGCCGAAGACTTTGCCGGGATCGGCGCTACTACCGGGATGTTGATAATTTCCGCCATTATGCTTTCTGGTGGAGCGCCGGGCGTCCCCGCCCGGCCACCTCGCTGCCGGACCCTTCGACTTCGCTCAGGGCAGGCTCGCGAGACGCCCGTCGCTCCACGAACAACAAACGACTAACGACTAACGACTAACGACGCATCCCCAAACGGCCACTCCCGCCGACGCCACGCCCGCACACAATAAACAACAATGCCGCCCACCAGTATCACCGCCGCGTATCGGATCTCCCGCAGAAATCCCGTGCGCGAAACCAGAATGAAAATGAAACTCCCCGCCGCCACCAGCGCCGGCACCGGATAAAGCCACATCCGAAACGGACGCGGCATCTCCGGACGCCGGATGCGCAGCACAATCACGCCAATGCTCTGTACCAGGAATTGCAGGATGATTCGAATCACCACCAGCGCCGCAATCAAATCCGCCAAACGCAGAAAACAAAACAACGCCGCCACGCCCGCCAGCGCTAATAACGAAACATAAGGAAACTGATATACCGGATGCACCCGGGCAAACGCCCGAAAATAATTCCCGTCAACCGCCGCCGCGTATGGCACGCGCGAATATCCCAGCATGAGCGAGAACACAGAGGCGAACGCCGTCCACATCACCAGTGCCGATACCACTGACGCCGCCCCGTGCCCGTAGGCTCGCTGCATAAAGGTGGAAACCACGTACAGCTTGCTGTTCGACGCCCCCGACTGCGCCAGTTCCCGCCACGGCACCACGCCGAGAATGCTGATGTTCATTACTACATATAGACACGCCACCGCCAGAATGGATAGCAACAACGCCCGCGGAATATTTTTCCCCGGATTCTTGGTCTCATCCCCGAGGAAACAGACGTTGTAATAGCCCCAATAGTCGTAGGCGGCGATCAGCATCGCGCCTCCCAGCCCGTGAAAGAAGTCTCGCGAAAGCGAAAACGCGCCCGGAGGAAAATCAAAGGCTTGGCGCGCATTGAAGTGGGTTAGGCCGGCGAAGATGATCCACCCGATCGTCCCCATTACGCCGACCCAAAGCACTGTTGAAAGTCTGGAGATGGCCGTGATTCGGCGGTAAAGGAGAAACGCCGTGAACAGGACGACTCCAATCGCCAGCAGAGTCGCGGGCATCGCTACCCAGGAAACTTGCAGTTGACCCAGCAGCGGCAGATTCAGGTTCAACGTGCGCGCCGCCCAAACCCGCTCCAGTCCCGGCCAGAAGAAAGCCGCGTACTGCGAGAGCCCGACGGCTCCTGAGGCAATCGAAAGCGGTGCGCTGAACGAAAGTTGCCAGATAAAGAGGAAGGAAACCGCGCGGCCCAATTTCTGTGGCCCGTAGATCTCTTTCAAATACCGATACGAGCCGCCGGAGCCCGGCATCGCCGCGCCAAGCTCCGCCCACACCAGCCCATCGCAGATGGCCAGCACCGCGCCCAGTATCCATCCCAACATCGCCTGCGGACCGCCCATCACGGTCACGATCAGAGGGATCGTAATAAACGGTCCCACGCCGATCATGTCAATCATGTTCAGCGCAGTAGCGGAGCCGAGCCCAATGCCGCGGACGAGCTGCGGTTTGGTGTCGGATTTGCCTTCGAGTGGAATTGTCATGAGATAAGTCGTTAGTCGATGGTCGTTTGTCGTTGGCCATCACTCATCAGCACTGACTGTTCGAAACGCGTAATCTCATTAAATTTGTCATCCTGAGCGAAGCGAAGGACCGGCTTTTTCCCGCGCAACCAATGCCGCGTGCAGCTCCGAGCGACCAACGACTAACGACCACTGACCAGATTCACAAACAACCGCACCGCCCCCGGCACGCCAGCCGGTAACTGCCGAAAGAACGCGTATCCCGTATAGATATATGTTCCCTTGCCGTAGTGCGCCACCAGCAGCCCGCCCTTTTGCTCGCCTTCGCCCGGATCATGCGACTCGAGCAACGGAGTAAAGTTGCTGTCCCACTGCGACATAAAGTAAAGCCCGCGTTCCTGCACCCAGCCCTCGAAATCCTTCTGCGTAATTTCGTTTGGAGAATGAAAGATCGCATTGGCTGGATCGAGAATCGCAACCGGAGCCTCTTCCACCGAAACCCGCGCCCGGCTCAGGGTTGCCGGATACGGAGTGAACTTGCCCGTATTGAAATCGCCCGCCGAAGCGTTGTACTGGACCACCAGCCGTCCGCCTGCTTGCACAAAATCGAGCAGCCGCTTATTGTTCGCGATCACATCTTTCTGCGTGTCGTAAGCGCGAATCCCGAGCACGATGGTCTGATACCGGTTCAAACCTTCCGAACTCAGCTTCTCCGCCGGAATCAGCGTTACATCCATCCCGATCTGCTGCAGCACAGTAGGAATCTCATCCCCCGCGCCCATGACGTAGCCGACCTTCAGGTCTTTCGGAACTTTCAGATCGACAATCGAAACCTGTTGCACCGCCCGTTGATAGTAATAAAAGGTGCCGAGGTCCTCGCGCGTTACAACCGAATAACCTTCTTTGTAACTCTTAGCCCCATTCTTGAAGCTGCTTTGAATTTCTGTTCGCGTCTCGCTGCGGCTTCCGGGGAAGACTTTGAAATCAAAATGTCGCCTTTCGTCGGAGGAATCGAAAGCAAGGGATTCCTGCGCAGGTTCAGGCCGCCATTTGGGAGGAACTTCCAGTTGCAGTGTCCCGTCCGCGTTATCGCCGCCCGTCGATCGAACGTTGCTGGCGACCTCGGCTTTCACCGCAAGGGGCGGCCCATCCTCTGTGGCGATCACCTGTTCTGCCGGGTCAAGCAGTACCGAAAACGCAGGCGCTACCGCCAGCGGACGCTCCGCCTGCTGACCCGCCTCATCCTTGTAGCGCACCATGCAAACGGCATGCACCCTTTCGCCACTCAAATCAGCCACGGCCTCCACTGGCGGCGGCGGAAAAGGCAGTCCCTGATACTTCACGACGTCAATAATGTTCAGCGTGTCTCGTTCGGGATCGTTGCGGTGCCAATACGGGCGCGTGAGTTCGGCATTCGCCGGAACCTGAATTCGGAAATGCAGAGTCAGCTCTTTGCCCGACAGCTCCCTTCTCAATTCCTCAGACTTCCACCCCTTCGGCAATCGAAGGCTCACAGTCGCATGCTTATAGAAGACTCGCTCCACCGAGAGTTTCGCCGTAATGTCGAACGGCTTGCCCGGTACCGCCATGAAGGCATCCTCGGGGGTCGCGCCCACCGGCGAGTCGACTATTACGCCGAGTTTCGCCCCTGCCACGAGCGCACGTGCCTTTTCGATCTCGGACAACAGACTTTCAAGGTAAAAGAACATTTTGGCTTGCCCCGGCGAGAGGCGTCCATTTACGACCAGTAAGTTGGCAGTTAGCGAATACGTCGCGTCTAGAGCGCTCTCGATGGCCGAGGCATCCGCTCCCGCACGTTCCGCGGTATCGACCTTTCCTTGAATCTGGGTCAACGTATCGCGCAGCAGCGGCTCTTTCGTCCTCTCGTCCCCCAGTCGCCCGGTTAGCGACGTGTCGATCCCATCAAAGAAATCCTGCTCGTGCCCATCCTTATCCTTAGGCGACTCCACTACCGAATCCACCAGCTTGTAGAAAGTGAATCGGTCGCCCGGTTCGACCGTCCAGTTCGCCGCTCCCTGCGACTGCTGGTGCCGCAGCCCCCGCAGCGCAAACTGTATGTAGGACGTTCCCAGCACCGGATCGACGGTTCCCGTGTTCATCCGCAGCGTGTAGTTCGCCGCGTCACAAGTCATCGCCCCAAAGCCGCACACATTGCCGATGTACAGTTTCTTCGGCTGCCAGGGCACGAGTCCCTCGGCAATTTGCTCCGGAAACCGCTTCGGATCGCCCGCTGCGCGGAACGCCTCCTTCGTCAATATCGCCGACGCCTGATGATGTCCATGCCCGTCGCGATCCGTCCCCGAAAACCGCGCCACCAAAACATCCGGACGAAAGGTTCGAATCACGCGCACCATATCCGCCAGCGCGATGTCGTGTCCTTGCCATTTCTGAAATGTTTCTTCGGCGGTCTTCGAATATCCGAAGTCCGCCACGCGCGAGAATCGCTGCTCGACGCCGTAATACCTGTCCGATGCCAGCAACTCCAGCGTGCGCAGCACGCCCAGCGCGTCGAACAGATTGCTGCCGAGCTTGTTCTGTCCACCTTCACCGCGGTTCAGCGTCATCAGCAGCGTCGAAACGCCTTTCCCGCGCGCCTCCAGCGTCAGCATGCCACCGTCTTCGTCATCCGGATGCGCAGTGACCTGCATCAGCCGCGCCGTCGTCTGCAAGCGTCGGAGCATCAGCTTCAGACCCGCCACACCCGTTTCCTGCGGGAGCGGTTCGTAATAATGATCGACCACGGTCTTTTCCACCGTCTCTGCAGCGCCAGATTTCGTTGTTAGAGCCGCCAGTAGAAACAGCAGCAACGCAGTCGCCAGCCAGCCGCACATCAATCCAAACCCGCACCTCTTCAGCATCGCAAACATGACCATCTGATGGATTTTCTCCAAAGAAAGCATCAAATATATTCCGTCCCGCGTGGACCTGCCCTCAGCAACAGCCGAAGTTTTCCCCGCCGGTACGCCGTAGCCCGCGACCAAGACGTCGCCGGAACCACCCGGTCGAGGCGCGAAATCGCGATCACTAACTACCAACCAGCGCCGCCGACGATCCTACCCACGCCATGTTCTTATTCTGATCCACGCCCATCATCAGGCCGCGGCCCATGCGCACGATCGTCAGCACCGGGACTAATTCATCGAGCCACACATACATGATCCGCAGTTCGACCTTGGTCGTGCCGTGCGGCGTCTCCACCACCGGCGTGAAATTCAGTCGCTCCTGCAGGATGTATGCGCTGCGTTTCGTGGCCGGAATGGCATCAATATCTTTCCGCGACGGCGCAATCGCCACGCCCAGTCCGGCAAATGAATACAGCGGCTTGAGCACAAAATTCTCCAGGTCCGCCGGCACCTCCGTCAGTTGATCCAGAAACCACGTGCGCGGCACCGACGGATGCTTCAAATAAGGAATCGAATACTTGCTCATTCGGAAATACCAGTTCGGATGCCCCGCCCACTCCACATCCAGCTCATCCCGAAAATCAAACGGCAAAGCCACGCCCTTGCGTTCCAGTTCATCCACGATGGTGCGGTTATAAATCCGTTCAATCGGAACCCGCTTGCCCTCCTCCTCATAAAACAGCTGCCGACCTTCTTTCCGAATCTTCGTTACGCAGACCGTCCGAATCCCGAGCAGCTTCTCCGTCAGCAGAAAATCCGGACGCGTCTTCTGCTCCTCCGGGTGCACCTCCATCAGCACCACATTCGCCGGATCGTGCCCCGCGACAATCGCGTCCCGCAAAAGCCGCTGGTAAGAAGCTGGGTCGAGGCCATTCAAAAAGTAGCGAAGTTTCCGATCGAGTCCGAACACATCAATGTAAGCCTGCGCCAAAACCGGCTGGTACGCGTAAAGGGAAGGGAAAGCCTGTAACTCGACCAGTCTTGGTTGTAAATCGCCCGCCGAATCCCGCACCAGCCCGAAGTCCACCTGGATAAACGTCGGATACGCCGATTCATTCGGCACCCGAAACTCCGCGGGAATCGAAGCCTCCGAGCGCGCCCGATACTCGGGATTCTCCACCAACTGCCGGATCAGCGCTTTCCCATCCTCCTCCATGCGCTCGACCAGGGCATGAGGAAAGAAGCAGGGCGTCTCGCAAAGCGCGAATGGAACTTCCATCCCACACCGCGCCGTCATCTCGCGCCGCAATAGCTCGTATTTTTCAGGAGTGAAGTTCGAATTGAATGCGTGCCGATAAGAGGGGATCATCGAAGTTCGTGGAGCGACGGGCGCCCTCGCCCGTCCATGCTGACGACAGCCCCTAAAGGGGCGGTAATCGCTGAGTCGCTACGGCATCGCTAAAATGATGCCCTGATACGAAGCGCAAGTCTTTCCGGAATCGCCAGATGCTAAGAGCCAAGAGCTAAGAGCCGATCCTACGCCTCAATCAAGAACTGCCCGCCCCGCATAATCTGCTCGCCGTCCACCCAGATATCGAAATTCCGTCCCACCACATCAATGTGCGTCGACGAATACCACTCCGCTCCTGTGTGCGCCCCATACGGATTTCCAAACGCAATGTGGACGCCCGGATATTTCTCGTCCTGCAGGATCTCCCCAATCACATCCTTCAGTTCGAGGTTCGTCCCAATGGCAAACTCTCCGACCCGGTTGCTGTTCTCATCAGTATGGGTGTAGGCCCAGAAATCGTCTTTCAATTCTTTGTTCGCCGAGTGCGCCTCGATCAGCCGATTCCCCTTTACCTGGATGGTCAGCGGATTCGCCTTCAAGTCGCCAAACTTCGCGCACAAATAATCGCCCACCACTCCATCAATAACAAACGTGCCGTTCACCCCGCCCGGCGTAGTGAAGACTTCGCCGCCCGGCAGGTTCCCCCACTTTTCCGGACTGATAATTCCGCTCGTCTTCACCCACCGGTAATTCGGATTCAAATCCGCCACCAGATTGGTCCCCGCAGCCGTCTTCGCCCGAATTTGTTTTGCCTTGCGTACGGTCTCCAGTACCTTGACGCTCAACCGGTCCACCTTCAGGAAGTCCGCACGCATGCCTTCGAGCATGATCCGCTTGTTGATGTTGACCATGTGCGCGTGCCGGGTCTTTCGCCGATTCACCACATCCGTCATCTGCATGCGCGACTTCAGTTCGTTGGCCTGCGCCTGCACCGCAAAAATGCTGACCTGGCTCGACTCTAGATCCTCCGCGATCGCCAGCGGTAAGTCCGTCAGCGGACGAGTCGCCACATCCTCCAGCACCCACGTCTGGTACCGGCAGCCCACCTCTTCCAGTTCGCGCACCAGAGCCGCCGCAATTTCCAGGCTCACCTCATCGGTGATGACGGTGACTTTTTCCGAAGCCAATACGCGCAGGCACACGCGCACCGCATTCCGCGCTCCCGGCGTGAGCTGCGGATCGAAAGGCATCTGATTTAGTTGTCGGTTGGATTGTTCTGCAGTCTTCATCAGGCTCATCAGACGGCCTTGGCGGTGGGCAAACTATCCACCTCGTCCACGCCCACCTCAGTCTCCTCAATGATGTAGTCCACCACGGCCTTCATGTCGCCGGTTTTGCGGTACACCCGCAACTGCCGGTCAGCGCCCGTGCCCATCTTCATGATCTCGCGGACGTACTCCACTTCTTCCCGCGAATCCAGTTCATCCAGCACGTCATCCACAAATTCAAGATACTCTTCGATCAGATCGCGCTCCGTAACTTCCATCTGCTTGCCGAAGTCGATCAGTTTCCCGTCGATCCCATACCGCGCCGCTCGCCACTTGTTTTCCATCAGCAGCGACTTCCGGTACAGCCGGAACCCCTGGTTCTGCGAGTACAGTTTGTACAGCTTGGCCACCGTCGCCTGGATCAGCGCCGCCAAAGCAATCGTCTCGTCGACGCGCATCGGAATATCGCACACGCGGAACTCCAGCGTGTCGAAGAATGGATGCGGCCGGATGTCCCACCAGATTTTCTTCGCGTTATCGATCGAGTTCGTCTTGACCAGCAGCTTGATGTAATTCTCGTACTCGCCCCAGCTCGGAAAATAATCGGGCAGGTTCGTCCGCGGAAACTTGTCGAACACCTTGCAGCGGTACGATTTCAGTCCCGTGTCCATCCCCAGCCAGAAAGGCGAATTCGACGATAGTGCCAGCAGGTGCGGCACAAAATACCGCGCATGATTCATCAGGTGGATTGCCGTTTCGCGATCCTCAACGCCCACATGCACGTGCAACCCAAAAATCAGGTTGGCCCGGGCCACCAGTTGCATATCCTCCACAATATTCTTGTAGCGCTCGCCTGGCGTTAGTTCCTGCATGCGCCAGTCCGCAAACGGATGCGTTGCCGCTGAAGCCAGCCGCAATCCATTCTCCCGCGACAGCCCGATCATGTGCCTCCGCAGCTTCTTCAGTTCTTCCTTGGCTTCTTTAATATTGGCGCAAACCGAAGTCCCTACTTCCACCACCGATTGGTGCATCTCCGTCTTGACCCGTTCCTGCAGGATCAATTTTCCCTTTTCGATGATCTCGGCGTGAATGTGCGACCGAAGGTCCCGAGTCTCAGGATCGACTGTCTGATACTCCTCTTCGATTCCCAGCGTGAATGAAGGCTTCATCGCGGCATCCAGAGTTGCCAGGCAGGAATATCCTCCGGCAGAGGTCCAATTAGTATACCTAATGAACAGGTGTGGCGCGGGCAGTCTTGTCCGCGAGATCAGGGGCAACGGAGTTACATTGGATGGTGCATTCGGAACCAGGTCAACCACAGAAATGCGCCAAACAGGAGGAGCATCAGTCCACTTAAGCAGAGGGAGAACGCCAAGAATAAGCTCCGCAGCCAGTGTCTGGGCTCGAACGCGCGGACCAGCAAGATGATCGCGGCCACTTCGAATACAACCGTGACAACAAGACCGAACAGCAGAAACATCTCCGCGAGGCCGCCAGCCACCGCCGCAAGCCCAGTTGCCTTCTCTGCCGATATGCCCCGCAGCGCGTTACCAACGCCGATCATGGCGGGAAGCCAAGGTGCCCACGCCAGCAAAACACCCCAGAGGAAGCGCTTTTTCTTCAGTGGATCCATATTCTGACTACTCCTTGGTAAAACGTTCGGACCCACTCTTTCGCCTACGCCTTCTTTCGCGCCGTTGCCGCCCGGCTCTCCACCAGCTTCGGCCCGTTCAGAAACGCCGCCCAGCGCAACTCCTCCACCGGATTCTCCTCGCCGAGCGCTTTCTCTACCGCCATCTCCGCCACGGCGTCCACGATCCACTCAAAATTCTGCTGCCCTACCGAGGTAACCTCCGCGTCCGGAGCCGGATTCATGAAGTCAATTGCATACGGGACGCCACCCTCCACCGCAAACTCCACGGTGTTTAAGTCGTAGCCCAGTGCGCGGCACAACGCCAGCGCGTCTTTCTCGATCCGCTCCTTTAACTTCGCTCCCGGCTGCGGATTACCCTTCACATAGCGCTCATGATGCGGAGCCCGCGGATCGTACCTCATGATGTGCACCTTCTCCTGCCCCACCACGTAACAGCGGTAATAATCCTCAAACTCCACGCCATGCTGCAGCGTCATGCAAAGGTCGCCCGTCTGGTTGTAGTTATGGAAGAACTCCTCCGGAGAATTCACCTTATACACGTGTTTCCATCCGCCGCCCGAGTAAGGCTTCAAAAACGCCGGGAACCCAACATAGGCAAACACCTCTTCCCAATTCAGCGGATACATCAAATTCCGCATCGACTTATCGGTCGTGTCCGGCGGATGCTCGTGATGCGGCAAAATCACGGTAGGCGGAATCGCCACGCCCATCTTGTGCGCCAGCGCATAATTAAAAAACTTGTCGTCCGCCGTCCACCAGAACGGATTGTTAATCACAATCGTCCCCTGCAGCATCGCGTTCTTCAAATAGGCCCGGTAAAAAGGAATGTCCTGCGAAATCCGATCAATGATCACGGCGTACTTCTTCGGCTCATCCATACGGATGCCGCCAATCTTCACAAACTCTGCCGTAACCCCATCGGCCTTCATGGCGTTGATCTTCTCGACCAATGCGGGCGGAAACGTATTCTCCATCCCAAAAAGAATTCCGATTTTCTTAGTCACAGCAATCTCCTATTCACACTCCCAAATATTTGTCATCCTGAGCGCAGTGAGTGCAGCGCGAAGCGCAGCACTCACGGAGTCGAAGGACCCCTACATCCTTAATGTACCAACTGCCGCCGCAAGGCATTCGCCCCGCACAGTTCGCACCTTTGGCAACGCCAATAACCACCGCCTAAAAATGCTTCTCCGCCATCCGCTGCCACAGCGGCCAATCATGCTTGCTGTTATCCCCGTAAATATCCAGCCAATGCGGAATGCCCTTGCCTTGCAGAATCCCGGCCATCTTCACATTCGCGTCCAGGCAAATGTCCCAGTCCGCCGTTCCCAGCACAATCTTCATCCGCCGGCACCGGCTCAGGAACCACTCATCGCCCAGGTTCGGCAGGTAGTCCGTCGGATTGTTGAAGTAGCAATTGTCGTCGTAGTAGCCATCGAGGAAGCTCCTGACGTCGAACGATCCGCTCATGGTCACGCAAGACGAAACCACATCCGGATGCCGCATCGAAAAATTCAGCGCGTGATAGCCGCCAAAACTGCATCCCGTTGCCGCGATCTGCGGGGCCCAGTTCCTCCACTTCAAATAAGGTAGAAACTCGTTGATGACGTAGCGCTCGTACTGCACATGCCGCCAGATCCGCGCTCCCGGATGCGCGCCCTTGTTGTACCAACTCTCCCCGTCGACGCTGTCCACGCAGAACACCTGGATCGCGCCCGCTTCGAGTTTCCCGCCCAGCGCGCGGATCATCCCCGTATCTTCATACTCAAAAAAACGTCCCATGGATGTCGGAAAAACGAGGATCGGTTGCCCGGCGTGCCCATACACCAGCGACTCCATTTCGCGCCCCAATTCGTGGCTGTATTGTTTGTTATATTCGCGGTTCATGTGCGCGAGGATTGTAACCGACCCGCTCGATCGTTAGCATCTGCGCCTCTTCAACGCTGCGGTCTTTCCGCTACCCGCTAGGTCGCACTCAGCGTGCTGTCCACATCGGACACCATCCCATACATCTCAAGGTCGAGGAACTCTCCCCACTTCAGCACGTGAGCGCGCAGGCTTCCTTCGTGGCGCATGCCGATCTTTCTCAAGACTCTTGCCGACGCGGGGTTGTTAGCGAAATGGCTCGCGAAAATCCGGTGCAGTCCAAGCGTCCCGAATCCATATTTCACCACAGCCGCAGCAGCTTCAGTGGCATAGCCATTTCCCCAGTAAGGCGCCCCGATCCAGTAGCCGAGTTCGGCGCGACGATGGTCGGGTTCGATCCGGAGTCCCACGCCGCCGCATAGCTTGTCACTCTCGCGCAGAACAATGCCCAGGCGCAAGCCATTGCCGCTCGAGAGATCCTCCTGCGCGCCGGCGATAAAGTCCCGAGCGTCGGACTCGGTGTAGGGATGCGGAATACGCAGCGTGGTCACCGCCACTTCGCGGGCGCCGATAAGCGGCATGAGCGCTGGAATATCCGAGAGCACATGGAAGCGCAGCGTCAGCCGCTCAGTTTGCAGCGGAGTGAACATCATCGGTCTACTCTAACGGTAAAACACTTCGATACAAGCACTTAAG
>WNFF01014370.1_pt1 | contig 12552 bp, 10 predicted proteins | sample 5400441 | NCBI WGS metagenome assembly WNFF01 (sample SAMN13153345, study PRJNA577476) | soil metagenome | isolation source: 120 cm saprolite under Douglas fir tree site 2 hole 3 replicate 1 | place: USA:California | collected 2015-04-18
GGCTGGAGAAAGCGGTTGTGGGCCACGATGCGATGTGTGTTTTCATACTGTACTCCGTCCGTGGTGGTGTAGAGCACGCCTTGGTGGCCGCTGCCGGAATAGCGTCGCATTAAATTGAGCTGGATCGCGCCCAGATCCGGCGCAATGCTGGCGAGGAATCTTTCCGTAAGCGGCACACGCAGAGTGACCACCCGAACGCTCCTGGGCTCTGGCATGGCGCGGATGCTGATGATGGAAAGGAAAGGGTCCTCGTCCTGCTGCAGCAGTCCGGCGAAAGATTGCTTGCCGGAAGCAACCCTTCCCAGGAGACTCGGGTCGTCGGAGAATTCGATGGCCAGACCCGGGAGCTCACGGTCGTGCACAGAATGCGATTGCGCGGCGAGGATTTGCTCCGATTCGGCTTCGCTGACGCCGGGCGGGAGGGTGCCGTGGGCGGCGGCGATGTGCTCGGAAATGTCAGCGAGCATGTCTTTGCGGCGCTGGACGTCTTCGAAGAGAAGATAGGAGGCGAGCTGCGAATAAAGGATACTGGCGGAGCGAACAGCCAGAAGCGCTAGCAACAGCACGGGAACGAGAGCAATGAAAAGGCCAGCTACGATGAGACGATTGCGCAGGCTCCAGAGCAGGCGGTTCCTTCCCCAGGCGAGCAGGCGGTATAGAAGGTATAGGGCAGCAAGAAGGGCGACAAATTTCAGATAATTGAAGATGCTGCCGCTGACGTCGAACAGGTAGGCCAGGCCGCCGGCCGCCGCCAGCAGCAACGCGGCGAGATCGAGGCGCGAAATGCGGTCCCACACAGAGCGGAGATTGGAAACAGCAGCCACACGTCAGCCTTGGACAGAAACACTACTTTACCTTAAGGACGCACTTTGAGCCGAGAGCGAGATGAATGACGCCGGAAAAGTCTCGATTGAAGACTTATTTCACTAACGCGCTCCGCACGCGGCTGTGATAGCGGCTGTAGGCGAAGTAGATGACCAGGCCGATGACGAGCCAGATAATCAGGCGCGCCCAGTTGATCCAGCCGAGCTTGTACATCATGTAGCCATTAAAAATGATGCCAAGAATCGGTACCGCCGTGAAGGCCAGCAATGTGCCAATGTTGACCATCTTTCCGATATCGTCGATCGGGGTGATGCTGCCCACAATGGCGGCGAGCAAGCCGACGAGGATGGTGTTCTTGTAGGGCGTGCGGAACTTCTTGTGAACGGAGGCGAAAAATTTCTTAGGCAGCAAGCCATCATTGGCCATCGCGTAGAGAACTCGCGTCTGGCCGAGGAGCATGACCAACATGACGCTGGTGAGCCCCGCGAGCGCACCGACAGTGATTATGTGCGACGCGACGTTTAGCCCCCGATCGAGAAACGCAACGGCGATAGGCGCCTCAATGTTGACGTCTTGCCAGCGAACCATGCCGGTCAGCACGCCGGCGACGAGAATGTACAACAACGTGCAAATCAGCAGCGAAGCCATGATGCCGATCGGCAAATCGCGCTGCGGATTCTTGCATTCCTGCGCGGTGGTGGAGACGGCGTCGAAGCCGATGTAGGCAAAAAAGATATAGGCGGCGCCAGCGCCAATCCCGCCCACACCCATGGGCGCGAAGCTCGACCAGTCATGCCCCCAATTGGAGAAGTTGATGTAGTGAATGCCAAGGCCAATGACGAAGAGCACCACACCCACCTTGATCGTCACGATCGTGGCATTGAAGCGCGCACTTTCCTTAATGCCAATGACCAAGATGGCGGTGATGACCAGCGCGATGACGAAAGCCGGAAGGTTGAAGCCAATTTCGTGCCCGAAAATCACGGGAGCATTGAGCAGCGCATGCGCCTGCTGAGCCAGTTCCGGCGACTTCGCACCGACGATGGCATCGACCTTATCCAGAAAAGCCTGCGTGCCGGGCTGCAGCGTGGCATCGGAAGCTTGCGCCATTTGCCGCGCAACAATTTTCGTGGCGGTGTTCAGGCCGGTCCAGTGGTCGTAAGCAAGCCACAAAGGCATTTTTAGGTGGAAGATTTTCAGCAGCTCGATGAAGTGGTTGGACCAACCGGAAGAAACCGTGCTCGCACCCATCGCGTATTCAAGCGTGAGGTCCCAACCGATGATCCAGGCGAAGAATTCACCCAGCGTCGCGTACGCGTAGGTGTACGCGCTGCCTGCGAGGGGAATCATGGCCGCGAATTCAGCATAGCAAAGCCCCGCGAACGCGCATCCAAGGCCAGAGATTATAAAGGAAAGCATGAGCGCGGGGCCCGCGTAGTGCGCGCCGAGCCCGGAAAGTACGAAAATTCCTGCTCCGATGACGGCGCCCACGCCCAGAGCGGTGAGCTGGCCGGCGCCCAGTGTGCGCTTGAGGCTGTGCTCGCCAGCTTCACCGGCCTCCGAGAGCAGCATGCTCATTGGCTTCTTTACGAAGAGCCAGCTTCTCGGATCGCTGGCGCCGGTCACATCGAGTTCGTTTGGCCTTGATGTTGCCATGAGGGAAGCACCTCGCAGGGCGCGTCGAGCGCCTCCACAAATTTAGTTTACTCCGCGTGTTTGGCTGCCGCCGAGCGGCGTGACCAAAGCAGATACACCGGGACACCCACGAGTACAATGACCAGGCCCGGCCAAGTGGTTTGCGTCTTGTACAGCAACAGCACAAACATGATGGCCACGGCCGCCACTATATAGAGCAGGGGAATGAAAGGATAGCCGAAAGCTCGGTACGGGCGTTCGGCGTTGGGCCGCTTGGCACGCAGGACGAAGATGCCCGCGATGGTCAGCGCATAGAAAATGAGCACCGAAAAAACGACGTAGTCGAGCAAGTCGCTGTACAGATTGCCGTAGGAAACGGCGCCAGACGCGGCAACGTGGCGCGTGCGTAACAAAATCAGCACACTAATCCAGATGCCTTGGTAGACCAGCGCGCTGCCCGGCACACCCTTCTTGTTCAGCGTGCCGGTGGAGCGGAAGAACAGGCCGTCGCGGGCCATGGCATAAGAGACCCGGGCGCCCGCCAAAATCAGCCCGTTATTGCATCCAAAGGTCGAAATGATGATGGCCACGGCCATGATCGCGGCGCCCGCAGGACCGAAAACGGCGGCGAGCGCGGCGCTGGCTACGCGATCGTCGGGGGCGTTTTGAATTTGCGCGAGCGGAAGCGTGCAGAGATAAGCGAGATTGGCCAAGCAATACAAAGTGATCACGATCAGTGTGCCAAAGGCCATCGAGAGCGCAACATCGCGTTTGGGATTCTTCACTTCTGCAGCGGTGAAGCCAATGTTGTTCCAGGCGTCGGCGGAAAACAGCGAGCCAACCTGCGCTACACCGTAGGCCACGAAGAGTCCGAACGCGCCGGAGGCCGCCGTCACCGTGGGGACCAAGCCGCGCAGAAAACTTGCTCCGGGTTCAAGGTGCTGAGCTCCACGAATGGCCCAGAAGTGGCCGAAGTTATCGGAGATGGCCGCTGCATTGCGGCCAATAAAAACGCAAACAAAGATCAGGCCCAGCAGCGAAAGCGTCTTGGCGCTGGTGAAAATGTTTTGGATGAGCTTGCCAAGGCGCACGCCCAACGTATTCAGGAACGTGAGAAACACAATCATCAATATCCCCACGAGTTGCTGCACGGACAGGCTTATGGCGTACTTCGAAGAAAGCGCTACCGGTGGGATGATCCAAGCCGTGGGCGAAATGGAGGGGAACAGCACGCCGAGGTAGCGCGCGAAACCAACGGCAACAGCAGCGATCGTGCCTGTTTGAATTACCAGGAAGAGCGTCCAGCCGTAGAGAAATCCCCATAGCGGAGAGTAGGCTTCACGCAAATACACGTACTGTCCACCAGCATGAGGAAAGAGCGCTGCCAACTCCCCGTAGGAAAGTGCCGCGGACACGGTGAGCAAGCCCGTCAGGATCCACGTGAGCAGCAGACCGCCGGCGGAACCGGTCTGACGCGAAATGTCGGCCGCCACGATGAAAATTCCGGAGCCGATCATGGAGCCGACGACGATCATGGTGCCGTCGAAGAGCCCGATGGCACGAACGAAACCGACCGCTTGCTTCGCGGCGACTGGCTCGTGGATGGCTTGCGTGGTGTCCGCCATTCGCTGAAACCTCAGACCGCAGCGCCGTGATTCGCCGCGTCCAATGTTTCCAGAAAGCGCCGCGCTCGATCCTGGGGCTTTGCCGCGCACAACACATCGCGAATCACCGCGACGCTATCGGCGCCAGCGGCAATAACCGAGGCCGCGCGGTCCAGCGTGATGCCGCCGATGGCGACGATGGGTTTATCGGTGAGCGGGCGGACCTGGCCAATCAATTTCAATCCCACCACGGGATCGGGGTTTGCCTTCGTGGCAGTGGGAAAAATGGGTCCGACCGCAATGTAGTCAGCGGAAGTCGCAGCCGCGCGGCGAAACTGCTCCAGATTATGCGTGGAGACGCCGACCCACGTTTCTTCTCCCACGACAGCGCGCGCCTGCTCCGGGTCTAAATCCTCTTGTCCGACGTGCACACCTGCTGCGCCAGCCAGCGCAGCGACATCGGGCCGGTCGTTCACAATCAGAGAAGACCCGTAGGAATTCACCGAAGCGACGAGTTGGCGCGACGTCTTCAATAAATCGCGCGCGGCGGCCGACTTGTCGCGGTATTGCAGCAGCCGGACACCTGCGGCGGCGAGTTCCTGCGCGCAATCGAATGGAGAATTGTTGAGCAAGGTTGCGTCCAGTATCACATACAGCCTGGGCAGAACAAGGCGCATAACTCTATTTCCCGTTCGTCCCCAGCAACCGCTCGATGAAATGCGTGTCGAGCTTCCCGGCCGCGAAATCGGCATCGGCAAGAATGCGGCGATGCAGCGGAATCGATGTCTTGATACCCTCGATGACGAACATCTCGAGCGCGCGCTTCATGCGCCCGACGGCTTCGGCGCGATCGCGGCCCTTGACGATCAGTTTTGCAATCATCGAATCGTAGTACGGCGGAATCACCGCATCGGCGTAAGCCGCGGAATCCACGCGCACGCCCGTGCCTCCCGGCGCCTGAAAGGTTGTGATGCGTCCGGCGGAGGGAACGAACGTATCGGGATCCTCGGCATTGATTCGGCATTCGATGGCGTGACCCGAAAACTGCATTTCGCCAACCGCTTCCTCGATCCGCTCCCCTGCGGCTATGCGAATTTGCGCCTTAATCAGGTCCACGCCGGTGACCAACTCCGTGACCGGGTGTTCGACCTGAATGCGCGTATTCATCTCGATGAAATATAGCGAACCGTCCTGGTCCATCAGGAATTCAACCGTGCCTGCGTTGGTGTAGCCGATTTTCTCCAGCGCGCGCACGACTCTCGTGCCCAGCTCCTTGCGTCGCTTAGCGTCCATCCCGGGTGACGGCGATTCCTCGACTAATTTCTGGTGACGCCGCTGGATGCTGCATTCACGCTCTCCCAGATGAATGATCTTGCCGTGCTGATCACCAAGCACCTGAAACTCGATGTGTCGCGGATGCTCCAGAAACCGCTCCGCGTACACGTCCGGATTTCCGAAGGCCTGCTGCGCTTCGCTGCGTGCCGTCTGATACGCGGAAAGCAACTCGCCCTGGTTGCGCACAACGCGCATGCCGCGCCCGCCGCCACCGGCTACGGCCTTGAGGATCAACGGATAGCCGATTCGCGCGGCCTCCTTCCCAAGCTGCTCCTCCCCTTCGACGATGCCGTCGCTGCCGGGAATCGTGGACAGGCCCGCAGCTTTCACTTCCCGCCGCGCTCGGTCCTTCTCTCCCATCATTTCGATGACTTCGGCTGTCGGGCCAATAAAGGTAATCTCTGAAGCCTCGCACACCTTGGCAAAATTGGCGTTCTCGGAGAGAAAACCATACCCAGGGTGAATGGCGTCCACGTTGGTGATTTCCGCGGCGCTAATCACCTGTGGAATATTGAGGTAGCTCTCGCTGCTGCGCGGCGGCCCGATGCACACGGCTTCATCGGCAAATCGCACGTGCAGGGAGTTACGGTCCGCCTCGGAATAGACCGCCACGGTGGAAATTCCGAGCTCTTTGCACGCGCAGATCACTCGCAGCGCGATTTCCCCGCGATTGGCGACTAGAATTTTCTGGAACATGTCGGTGGGCGCCGCTTATTTCTTGCGGCTTGGACGTATGCCGAAGAGCGGTTGGCCGTATTCAACAGGCTGTCCGTTTTCGGCGAAGATGCGCAGCACCTCGCCGCTCATGTCGGATTCAATCTCGTTCATGAGTTTCATGGCTTCGACGATGCACAAGGTTTGGCCCGTTTCCACGTACCCGCCGACCTTCACAAACGCCTCCGCGCCGGGACTGGGCGACGCGTAATACGTGCCCACAATCGGCGACTTCACCAGATGCAGGTCCTCGGTAGAACGGACTTCCGCGCCCGCTGAAGGAGCAGCCGGTGCCGAGGCCAGCTGCGTTTGCGCTGCTGCCGCGATGATGATCTCCGGGGCCGCCACTTGCCGGGAGACGACTGCGTTTGCGGAAGGTTTCTTCAGGCGGATCTTGAGGTCGCCCCGCGAATACTCAAACTCCTCGAGGTTATGCTCGGTCATGAAATTCAGCAGGTGTTCAATATGCTGAATTTCCGTGTTGGCGAACTTGGAATTGGCGCTCGGCTTTGAGGGCTGTTTGGGTTTCATGCCTGTTCAAATCTCTATAAGGTCCCGCGGAACGCGGGTGAGCACTTCGGTTCGGTCAGCAAGCACCGCGACGTCGTCTTCGATACGAATTCCTCCGACGCCCGGCACGTAAATGCCTGGTTCTATCGTAATCACGTTCCCCGGGACCAAGACGTGCTTCTGTCCGCGCGCCACCCGCGGGTCTTCGTGCACTTCCAACCCGAGTCCGTGTCCGGTGCTGTGCACGAAATAATGGTCAAGCCGGTAACGCGCCAGAACCCCTCTGGCGGCGGCATCGACATCCCCGCAACGGATGCCGACCCGTGCAGACGCGATGGCGGCCGCTTGCGCTTCCTGGACCGCGCTATACCATCGCCGTATGCGCGCAGGGGCGCGTCCTACGAAGACAGTCCGCGTGAGATCGCTGCAATAGTGGGCGAGTATAGCACCCAGGTCCAGTACCACCAATTCATTTTTCCTCAGGCGCTTTTCCGTGGGCCGCGCGTGCGGGTGCGCTGAACGCGCGCCAAAGGCCACAATGCTCGCGAATGCTGGGCCGGAAGCCCCCCTGCGCCGCATCAGATGCTCGATCTCGGCGGCGATCTCGATTTCACGCACACCAGGTTTCAGCAACTTGAGAGCGTTCGATAGCACCTCGTCGCTCAGCAAAGCCGCTTTGCGCATTTGCGCCATTTCCGCGGGATCTTTGCGCTGGCGTCCTTTCTCTACCTCGCCATCTGCCCTGACCCAGCGCACGCGTGCCCCAGCCGCTTTGCGCAGCGCTCGAAATTGCGCCACGCTTAGCTGCGTAGCCAATACGACTTCGCGAGCGGCCCCGCAATAGCCTCCCCATCGTGGCCATCAGCGATTCTTCCTGCCGAACTACCCGCAAGCCGGTGGTTTCTTCCTTTGCTTGGGAAGTAAAGCGGCCGTCCGTCACGAGCCAGGACCCTTTGGAGGACACCAACAGCGCGCCCGCCTCACCCGTAAACCCTGTCAGGTAATACCAGCTCGCAGGATTCATGGAAAGCACACCGGAAAGATGCTTTTCGGCAATCCGCGCCTGCAATGCCCGCCTTCTTTGCAAGAACCGTGTGTTCATAAAACAGTTCGAGGAGACCGGAGTCTCCTCGAATCCAACCTGATGAGAAGTGCGGCTCTAGTGAGCTGTCTGGTGTTATCCGGGGATAATCCTCGGAGTAATGAAGAACAACAGCTCCTGCGATGAAATGGAAACGTTGTTGCGTTTGAAAAGGTGGCCGATGAGCGGGAGGCTGCCGAGCAGCGGCACCTCGGTAGTAGTGGTGTTCTGGGTGGAGACAATGATTCCTCCGACGACGACCGTGCCGCCATCGGCCACTAGAATCTTCGTTTCTTCGGACTGCGTGTCCAACGCCGGAACACCCTGGATGCGCGGAATGCCTTGGTCAATTTGCGTATTCTCGACCAACACATCCATGAAGACTGTGCCTTCCTTGGTGATCTGCGGGGTCACTTCTAGTTTCAGCACCGCATCGATGAATTGGATAGAAATCGTGTTATTGATCGTCGTCTGGATGGGGATCTTTTGCCCCTGCTTGATCACTGCTTTTTCGTTGTTTTGCGTCACCACCCGCGGCTTGGAGAGCAGCTTTCCGACGCCCTTCGATTCCGCTGCCGTAATGAAGAAGTCCACCGCAAAATTAGGCGAGCGATGACCCAGGAAAAGTCCGCTAGAGGGGGCGCCGGCTCCTAGATTGACGTTCAGCGGAAGCGCTGCCCCCGTACTGCTCGTCAATGGGGGCGGTATAGGAGACTTTGCCACGTTACTCGTCCCCACGTCTGAATCGCCGCCGATGATGCTGCGGCCGCTGGTGGCCGTGCCCGCAAAACCGAGCTGCACGCCGATGTCCTGAGCGAATGACCGGGTGGCGGAAACTACGCGCGCTTCGATTTCCACCTGCTGCGACTTGACGTCCAATTGGCGGATCAGATTGTCGATGACCGGAATAACCGACGGGATGTCGCGAATGATGAGCTGATTCGAACGGTCGTCCGATAGAATATCGCCACGCTGTGACAAAAACTTTTTGAGCGTGTCCTTCAATTTTTCGGCTTTGCCATAGCTGAGCACGCGGGTCACCGTGACCGGCGAAACCGCTTCGGCCTGGGCTTTTTCCAGATCGCGTGTTGTCTCCGCTTCCCTCTTCAGGGTCTCGTGGGTGGCAATACGCAGCACGTTGCCGTTGAGCTGTTTGTCGAGCCCATTGTTTTGCAGCACGATGTCCAGGGCCTGGTCCCACGGCACTTCATCGAGCACGATGGTCAGGCTTCCTTTCACCGCCGGATCGAGCACCACGTTCAGTCCGCTAATCTCGTGAATTAACCGGAAGAAGTCTTTCAGGTCGACGTCCTTCAAGTTCACCGAAATGTTCTCGCCCGTGTACCTGGCGGTAGCGGACGCAACCGGCGTCTGCGAGTTGGCCACCGTCGCCGCGGCGTTGCCGGATTGCTGCTGCGCGGCCTGCTGCGGAGTCGGCCGAGCAGGTTCGGTGCTCCCGCCAAACGATGCCAGAACGACTGAGGGCTGGGTCAGTTCGCCGGGCAACGCGAAGCGAGGAGCCGAAATCTTGCGAAGCTTTGCGGAAGACGCCGGTACGGCGCGCGGTCCGGACACGTCATAGCGAAACGCCGGCCTCTCCATGCCGATTTTTTCGGACGCCGCCTGCAAAGTCGGGGCCAACGCTGCTGGGGACTGTGCCACCGTTTCAAACGAAACTACGACCGCGAGGCCATCACGAGAAATCTGGTAGGGCGAAGCCGCAGTGAGGTCGATCACCACGCGCGCCACGTCTGGCCGGAACTGCCCGAGACGTACGCCTCGAACCGGAGCGGACACGCCGGGAATCACCGTCTTGCGCACGGCCAGCCTCGTGCCCCTGAAATCGAGCACCAACCGGTCGGGATCCTGCGCGCGCGCCGCATGCGCCTCCAGCGGTCCTTCGCCTTCCACGCGCACGCTGGCGCGCTGCGGGGCTTGCGTGATCGCCACGCTTGAGATCACCGATACCGTCGCGCTTGCGCCGGCTGGCTCCTGCGTTTGAGCGACGCACGGGCTGGTCGCCAACGCCGCGCTCGCAAGTATCAGGCAGCCAATTTGCATGGCCGGCCAATTCGTCTTCATTGCTGTTCTCCTGCACTGGCGTAAATTCGTTTGTTCACTTGGCGCTCCACGGGCTTCCCGAACGCGTCCTTCCCGACTTCGTGGAAGGACACTCCATCCATGGCAATCTTTTCGACGCGGCCGTCGTATAGCTGATCGCCTTCGCGCAGAAAGTACGTGCGCGATTGCGGGTTGGAAACCACGGCGATCATCCCGTTGGGCGCGCGCACGACTCCGTCCAAGCGCAAAGTACTCACCTGAAGTCCACCTTTGCCTTGAGGAAGATCTATTCGTGCTCCCGCGTGCTCGCGGCCCACGAGCGATTCGAACGGATCGCGCTTGGCGACTCTGACTTCTCTGTCCGCAGCGGGTGTCGAACTCGCGGCGGGCTTCGCCGCGCGCGGAGTAGATTTCTTGGCGGCCCGTTTCGGCGCTCGCTTAGCCGCCGGCTTCGATGGCTTTGCTGCCTGCCTCGAACCCTTTGTTCTTGCTTTGGGCGCCGCGGGCTTGGCTCCGGACGCTGCTGGTTTGTTGGTGGCGGCAGCTGCTGGTTTGTTTTGTGCAGCAGAAGCAGGCGCGGCGGCCGGTTTCGCCGGCGCCTGTGCGCCCGGCTTGGCGGCCGGCTGTGCGGCTTGCGACGCAGGTTTTGCCGCTGGCGTCGCCGGATTTGTACCCGTGCCGCTGGCAGGCTTGGCTTGCGCGTAGAGACCTCGAGCGGCTGCCGCCAGCGTAATCCCTAGTACGAGAGTCTTCACAAAGCGCATATTTCGCTCATTCCCGTTCACGGTTTCCCCGCCGGTTTCGCCGGACCTGCTGCTCCGGCGTCACTCGACTTGGTAAAGAACGTCGTAGCTGTAAAAACTCCGGAAACCGTGGTGCCCGGACGAAGCGGATATTTCGTGCCTTTGGTTTGCGCCGGGTCTGCGAAGTTCAGGTCGCCAACGCTGATAATGCGAGACAACCGGCTCAAGCGCGCGAAGAAATCCAGGATGTTGAAGTACGGGCCGTCCGCCTGCAATTCAAACGGCATCTCGTAGTGATATTCCTTTGACACAACCGCCTGGGCCGTTAGGCGCCGAAGTTGCACGTTCGACGCTGACGCCGCTCCCTGCACCAGCCGGATAAACTCGTCGGTCTCCTTTTCTTCCGGAACGATCGTCTTCAATGTATCTAGCTGCTTGTTGAGCGCGTCCATCTGCGATTTCAATTCGCTATAGCGCTGCCGGTAGACCTGCAACTGCGTCACTTCCTGGTTGAGCTGCGCCCGTTCGCGTACCGCCTTGTCCACCTCGTCGCGCTCTTGCGCCACCGGCGAACCCGGGACGTAAACTCCTACGACCACCAAGACCACGGTAATCGCCAGGGCCAGCAGAACCTGCATGATCAACGACATATCGCGCAATGGATTGGCCATGGCTCGTTACCCTTTCTTCGCCGGAGCGGCCGCCGTTGCCAGGCCACCCACCGCTTTCGGCTGCTGCGGACGCGGCGCGGCCGGCGCGATCTGCGGCGGGCTGATTTCCGCCGACATTTGAAACAGGAAGGTTTGTATCCCCGTGTTTCTCTCGTCCTGCTTCGTTTCCTTGATTTCCACTTTTTGGAAGTAACCCGAGCGCTTCAGCGCGGTAATGAAGTTCGCCACGGAATTCACCGACGCCGACGCTCCCTCCATTGTCAGGTTGTTGCCTTTGCGGGTCATGGTGATCAGCCAAAGGTTCTCCGTGCGCGATACCGTGCTGGCGATCTCATCCAGCAATTCCTGGGCGCCGGTGCGGTCGCGCTGCAATTGCTCGATGGTCTGCACGCGCTGCGTCAAAATCTTCTTCTGCGCCTCGAACGTCTCGACTTGCTGCTTGATCTGTTCCAGGTCGGCCTTCTGCGCTCGCAGTTGCTTGATGCGCGTGTTCTCCTCGTTCAGCTGCTTCTGCCAGGAGAGATACAGCAGAAACAAAGCCAGCACGCCCAGCGCCGCACCCGCACCTACGAAGACCAGCGGCAGGGCCGCGCCGGTATCCACGGGCCGCCGGGCCGCCCGGGGTCGCGCTTGTCCGAGAAGATTTATGCGAATCATGGCTAGTCAAAGCTCCTAAGTGCCAGCCCCACTCCTATCGCAAGCCGGGGGCCCATTTCGCGAATCTGATCCTCACTGTGCTTGCCCGGATTCACGAGCACTTTCCGGAACGGATTCAATTCCTCAACCGGCATGGCGAACTCTTCGCGCAGCAGGTCCACCAATCCCGGGACGCGCGCCGTGCCTCCTGCCACCACGATGCGCTGGATGTTCTCCCCGCTCGCTGTCGCGCGGAAAAAATCGAAAGTTTTCTGGATTTCCAGCGTCAGAATGTCAGAGACGCTGCGCAAAATCTGCTGCTTCTGCTCGTCCGTGACGCTGGCCAGCGAATCACCCTTCTTCAGCCGCTCGGCATCCTCGAAGCTCAGGTCCAATTCCTTTTGCAGCGCGTCGGTGTACTGGTTGCCGCCCACGCTGACGTCGCGCGTAAACAGCGGAATTCCTCCGCGCACGATATTGATGTTCATGACGCTGGCACCAATGTTCAGCAGCGCCACGGTCTGCCCGGCATCAGGGTCGTAGTTCACTTCAAAGCAGTTCTGCAATGCAAACGCATCGATGTCCACCACCACCGGCGTCTTGCCCGCCTGGGCCAGGACGTTCGTGTGGTTCAGAATCTTGTCCTTCTTCACCGCCACGAGCAGCACGTCCATCTGCGAGTCCATCGACTCCAGCAGTTGATAACTTAAATTCACGTCGGCAATATCAAACGGGAT
>WNFF01015213.1_pt1 | contig 12550 bp, 19 predicted proteins | sample 5400441 | NCBI WGS metagenome assembly WNFF01 (sample SAMN13153345, study PRJNA577476) | soil metagenome | isolation source: 120 cm saprolite under Douglas fir tree site 2 hole 3 replicate 1 | place: USA:California | collected 2015-04-18
GCGTCAGCGCTCGTACCCTCGTCAAGAGTGCGGCCGAAGTCGGCGGCGATGTCGGCACTGTCGCGAGGAACGCCGTCGAGGGCGCCATCTCCGGCGCCAAGCAGGTTGGCCTCAATGTCGAGGAGGCGGCCTCGGCGGCTGCCACCGGGGCCATCAAAGGGGCGGGGGAGGTTAGCCAGCAAGCCGTCCAGCAGGTCCGCAATGCAGTGACCGGCGTCATCGCGGGCGTCAAGGTGGTCGTGAAGGAGCCCTTCAAGTAGCGTCCACATCGCGCCCGCCCGCGAGACGAGCACCAGTCCCCTCCAGGAAGCCGGGAGGCCGCGGCAAGGTCCTAAACCGACCCGCGGCCCCTCGCGTCCTTTTCTGACATTCCTGCGATCATGATGGGGCTGCACGCGCGGGGCGGCGTCAGGTGTGCAACGGGAGAGCTGCGCCGGAACACGGAGCACAAAGTCAGACTTGGCGCGCGAAAGAGACGCGATCGCGTGCGCGAAAGGTCGCGCCTAGCGCGTTATCCGGACAACGGCCCGGCGGTTCTGTACCCAGCCGGTGCAATGGCCCAAGCCGAAGCCGCGAAAGAAGCCACCTCGACGGCATCGGGAGAAGGCTAAGAAGACACGATGACCTACGCGACCGAGAACTTTGTCCGACGAGCTGTCAGCGGTCTTCTTCGCAGCGAGTACGCGGGCAAGTTTGTTTGCTCACCGTGTCTCGCCGCAGTGACACATCAGCATATGCAGCGAGGTTGGCGCAAGTCCGAGATTGAGCGATCAATGGCCGTAGTGTTCGAGTCCCCTGGCGCTCTGACATGCATGCCGACAATGATCTGCGCCGTCTGTACAAAAACGAGGCCGTGCCTCGGCGCACTTCCACTTTGACTTCGCCCATCTGGCTCGATGAAGGTGGCCCGTGCCGTACCGGCTCGGCAGTGCTTCAATTGCGGCCGAGAATGGCCTGAATACCGCCACTGCTACGAATGAACGGCTGGAAGCCCGTCAAGACTTTCTCCCGCCTCCTGTAGAACGACTCAAGGCAGTGACGGCTGCGGGGTCGCCGCACCCAAGCCGACGGGGAGTGTTCCTCACTCGGGCTCAACCGTCTGTCGCCAATCCGGCATACCCCTCGTCCTCGTTGCCTTCGCTCCCATGTGGGCGCATACTCCGGCTGCCTCATCTCGGCCTTTATGGTTGGCGCTCCTGAGCGCCGAGACCCTGCTGACTGGCTTGACCTCACCCAAGCAGCGAACCGCGAGGGATCAGCGTGCCTCAGTCAGCCCTCCGCCAAACTGTCCGCGAACGCCTTGCGAGTGGTGGGCTCTTTCCAGCGCCTCAGAAGGTCTGGGCAGGAAAAGGAGCCGGGCACGTCTGCGTGATCTGCGCCATAGTAATCTCATCGGCCGAGATTGCGCTTGAACATGAGGTCGTCTGGCCTGCGACGATCTGGGCGCACATGCCGTGCTATTCGATTTGGCGGGAAGAATCAAAGCCAGACGAGCCGCCGAGCAGAGCGGATGAGGTCAGCTATCTTACCGATCTGCGCCAGGTCGTGCGTGACCGATTCGCGAAGGGGACGCTGTTCGTGCTGCCGCACGACAAGTCATGGACCGGGCGAGGCGTGAGTGACATTTGCGCCGTGTGCAGCACGCCAATCTTCGCCGCTGAATCGTCGCAAGAGGTCATCGGAGTGCGCCGTGCGCATGCACATGTGGTCTGTTACCGAGCGTGGCTGGTTGAGTCAACAGCGGTCGGACAGTTGGAGGAACGGTACTCGGCAGAATCTCACGACGACGCTGCCGGCTCGTAGCTCCCGGTCCTGCGCGTGGTCTCGCCCATACCTCCGACCGAGAGCGATAGCCTGCCGTGGGTTGAGGACAGAGGCGCACCATGAGATACGAACGCGATACTGAGCCGGGGAATCTTCCGCCAACTCGGTCTGCAGGTACCGGCTCACTACGCTGCCGAACTATGCAGCGCGAGCGATCACGTTTGCGATTACTTGCCGAATCTGTTCCAGCGTAAATGGTTTGGTGAGGACGGGCACCCCGCCGCCATACTGCGCCTGGAATGCTCTACTCAGTCGCTCGGCAGTCATGAATACGAACCTGGGGGCTAGGCGCGGCCAGCGATGTTCGATGTGGCGATAGAGCGCTTCGCCTCTCATCTGAGGCATGCGCAGGTCGCTGAGAATGAGGTCGTAGCTGCGTCCGGCGAGCAGTTCGAGCGCCTCCGGCCCGTCCTGCGCTGTATCGACATGGTAACCATCGAACTCAAGCAGACGTGCGATCACGTCCCGCAAGACCGCTTCATCGTCCACGAGCAAGATGCGGTAGGCCATCTCCTGTGCTTCCCCGCTTTCCCGTGTGGTCCGGCGGCTGCTCTGGTTTCTTGAGGGCATAACGGATGCCGATCCGAAAACATTGGCCATCCTCCGCCCGAAGCCCTGAAAGCCCGTTTCTGCGCCTTGGCCCGAAGAAGGTTTCGCCAGTACGGTCAGTGGTACCGAGTACAATTCACCCGGCTGACTGGCACCACACGTTCCATTGGACGGCGGTTTGGAGTTATTCGAGAAGTTTCCACTCAGCCTGCTCAGCCGGCGGTAAGCGGCTATAAGCGGCGTTACACAAGTAGTCAACGCTCTGAGCGGGGACGTGGTCCTGTCCGGCACGTCTGCCAGGGTCCGCAGATCGCCCCCGCCGCACGTACCAACGATATGCCAAGTGAATCTTGGCGTGGTCCATGCAGTGGCGTCCCTCTTCGACCACAACGTCTCCTATCGTTCGTCTTCTCGCCCAACTTGGCCGGGACAACCGGCCTTCAGGCAGAGTGGGTGAGAATCTACGACGTATGGCGAGCCGTTCTTGATGGCGTGATACCCTTCATCCGCACTCGCGGGTTCTTTCCCCCTAAAACGCCGTGGAGAGAGCGTGATTGTCCTTTTTCGATTGCTCTTCAGAATAGGCGACCCAGCATAGCGGTAATCGCACCTCGCCTTCTGGATATTCTCCTTTGCCTTTGCTGATCCTCGGTTTGGCGCTCGGGAACCGCACATACTTTCGGGAGGGCCGCCACGCGGTGAGAGCTACGCCCCAAGCTGTTCTACGCGTCGAGAATGATCGACCGGAAGAAAATGCCAGTCACTTGTGAAGGAATTATAAGGGTCGGCCTCGGTCACGTGGGAACATCTTTCGCAGGGGCGCCTCGTAGAGTGTCATTTCAGCGCACAAACCATTCAAGAGCCAGGTGCGGTCACGCACGTTTCCGACCCGATTGTCTGGCACGACCGATGCTCCCATCCAACGAGTGCCGGCTAGTTCGCTGGCGTGAGCCTCTCCGCCTGGAACCACAGGTACACGAAAGCGAAGCTTAGCCGGGGTACTGAACAAAGGGCTCCCTCGCTTCGAACGGCGAGTCCGAACGCTTCCGGGACGGAGCCAGTGAAGGGGAGGTGACACCATGATCTCGTCACGTCGCCGTCGGCGGCTGTGGATAGTCGGGGCGATCGCAGTCCTCATTGCTGGCATCGCGCTGGTGTCCTTCTCGTTGAACGAGCCAGTGCGCCGCTCCATGGAGCGTGAGATTAACCGACGACTGACCGGTTACACGGTGACGGTCCACGCGCTCCACGTGCACCCGTGGCTGGTGTCGCTCGAGCTGCTGGACTCGTCGATCTCGCAGGACGCGAATCCGGACCCACCCGTGGCGCGCATCCGATCGCTGACCGCGAGCCTACAGTGGCGCGCGTTACTCCACGGCCGAGTGGTCGCCGATATCCTGTTCGACCAGCCGGCGTTGTACGTCAACGTGAAAAACTTCAGTGCCGAGGTCACGAGCGACGTTGCGCTGAAGGATCGAGGCTGGCAAGAGGCTCTCGAGGCCGTCGCTCTGGACCTCAAGATCGACCGATTCCGGGTTCGTGACGGTGACGTGACGTATGTCGACAGGGGCCCGTTCAAGCCCCTGCATCTGAGCCGGGTCAACCTGACCGCGGAGAATATCCGGAACATCAAGTCCAAGGAGCGGACGTATCCCTCCAACATTCACCTGGAGGCGGTCGTGTTCGATGCAGGTACCCTATGGCTCGATGGGCACGCGGACTTCCTGGCCGAGCCTCATGTCGGGGTGCAGGCGGCGGTCCAGCTCGCCCAGGTCGAGCTCGACTATTTCAAGCCGATCACGAACCGCTACAACCTGGCAGTGACGAAGGGCACGCTCTCTCTCGCAGGGAACGTCGAGTATGCTCCGACGGTCACGCGCCTGGTCCTGGAGCGCGTGCTCGTGCAAGGCGTCCAGCTCGAATATGTCCACAGCCCGCGCACGGCGGACGTCGAGCAGGCTCGGACGCAGCAGACCGTCCAGGCAGCGAAGCAGGTGGCGAACAAGTCCAGCGTCGAGCTCCGGATCGACCGGCTCGACATCACCAAGAGCTCCTTCGGCTTCGTGAACCAGGCGGCGACGCCTCCGTATCGCGTGGTCCTCTCAGACACGGATCTTCGGATCGGGAACCTCAGTAACCAGCGGGGCCAGGGGACGGCCGTCGCCCGGATCAAGGGGCGGCTCATGGGCAGTGGGGACACCCAGGTGACCGCGACGGTCGCGCCCCGGACCGGCGGGGCAGACGTCGACATGACGGCGCAGGTCGAGCGCGTCGACATGGCGCGCATGAGTGACCTGGTGCGCGCCTATGGCGGGGTCGACGTGGCGGCCGGCGAGCTATCGGTGTACTCCGAGCTTCAAGTAAAGGACGGCACTATCAGAGGCTATGTCAAGCCGCTCTTTCGCGGCGTGAAGGTCGGCGACGCGGAGGGGGCTCAGCAGCCGAAAGGCGTCCGGCGCCGGGTCTACGAGGCCACCCTCGGTGCCGTCGCGAAGATTCTCGAGAACCGGCCGCGAAAAGAGGTCGCCACAGTCGTCACGATTTCCGGCCGGACCGACCACCTCCAAGTCAGCACGTGGGAGACTGTGAGGCATCTACTCCAGAACGCCTTCTTCAAGGCAATTCTGCCTGGCTTTGAGGCTGAGCGGAGCCCGAAACCGAAGCCGCCGGTGCCGGATTCGACATCCGTGAAGCCGCCACAAGATCCTGCCAAAGACCAGACACCCCAGCCCGTGCCGAGTCCCGGCTCGGGCTAGATCGGGGACTGCGCTACCCGAGCAACCGCTACCAAGGCTCTCGCAAGAGACGACATGAAGCAATACGTGCTGTAGCGTTCAGGCCTCTTGAGCAAAAGACAGGACATGGAGACAAGGCCATGGGCTTCACGAGTGTCGAAAATTATTCGGCCGCTAGTAGGTAGCATTCTTCGAAACGGCACGTGGGCTCACGCGTTCCTCTGTCATCGCTGTCTGGTAACCCTGACTCTGGAGCAACTTGGTCGAGGCTACAAGGACTACGAGGTGCGCCGCGGGCATGGATAAAATCTTCGAGAGCCCGGAGCCTCTTGTGTATATGGGCGCGCGTGTCCCTGCGCGAATGGCGGGACACTCGCGCGTGCCTGAGCGCCACATGACGCGACAGTCGACAGAGAACGCGACGCTTACGGCGGACAGCGAACCACACCCTCCCTTGAGGTACAACGATGCGTAAACGCGTAGTCGGTCCAGTGCCCAAAGATTCTCCGCTCCCCGACGGAAATTGGCTGGACTTGGAGCACCTGGCGCAAGTCGAAGTCACCTCTGAGGATGCTGCGCATCCCATCGAGTCAGCCCTGGGGTCCGGAGCCGAACCGGGTTGGCAAGCCGGACAACCGGGACAACAAACCATCAGGCTCATCTTCGATAGGCCGCAAGGGCTGAGGCGCATCTGGTTGCTCTTCATCGAACCTGATGTTGTGCGGACGCAAGAGTTCGTCTTGTCCTGGTCGCCTGACGGGGGGCGGTCGTTCAGGGAAATCTGCCGCCAGCAGTGGAATTTCAGCCGTCCTCATGCGATTCGAGAGGTCGAAGATTACCACGTCGAACTTTCCGGGGTGACCCAGCTCGATTTGACCATCGTCCCAGATCAGGGTGGGGGTAATGCACGGGCGTCGCTTGCGCAGTGGCGCCTGGCCTGATCTGCTGCAGTCACCCGCCGAAGACCCAGAGGTGGCCTGAGCCCTTGTGAGCGGCCATTCAGTTTTCCACAGATACGCAGGGGGGTGAACCCGCCACACTTGATGTCAGGTCTCAGATGTCGTCCCTTCGGCGGAGCAACCTGCTCAGTTCCTGAGTCCGAGTCATCCTCCACGACGGTTACCGTTCTCTTGCGTACTCCCAGTCAACGCGGGCGAGGAGGGAATAGAAACGAGCTATCTGCCGTCGCATCACCATATAGGTTGCGTGTGCGCCCATACTCCCGCTGCCCTCATGCCGGGCTCGCTCTTGAGCGTCGAGGCCACGGGACCGATATCACAAACTCGAAGAGGTACGCACCGGCGGAGGATGATGAATCAGGCAACCGGGCCGACTGATGGCGAGTTGCGTCAACGAGTCCGCGATGGCCTCGGCAGCGGCAAGCTCCTTCGAGTGGACGGCAACGGACTCGCCGGGCGGGGAACCCAACAGCGTTGTACCGTCTGTAATAGGCCGATCCTAACCTCCGACATGGAGATTAGAGTCGAAGAGCCGCGGCAGGCATTCGCGCACTTGAGATGTTACGCGATCTGGCTTGAAGAGTCGAAAGCCCTCCTCGAATCGGACGACTAACGCCTATTGCTAGGTCAAGATCGGTCAAGAGTTGTCGCGGCCCACCTGGCTCGATGAACACGGCCAGCGCGTGCCGATCCATTCTCCGGTCGCGCGTGATCAAGGAGGAGCCCGACCAGTTTGTGACCAAATTGTGACCGACTCAGGCCCATTCCTGATCATTCCAGTGCACTCCAGCGCACGACGCCGTCGGGAGCCTCGTGTTCCATATCAAACAGTTACGCGCACTTACACGGACCGTGGACTAGGACTTGAAAATCCTGGTATCAGCGGTTCAATCCCGTCCCTGCCCACCATGATTTCCCCTTCTGACGTCGACGCTTTACCTCGTACCCCACGTCCGATCTTGCCTCGTCGTGCGCGTGACTCGACCGGTACTCGACCTGACGGCCGCGATCTCGTCGCGTCCACCAGTGGAATCACATTCGACGTTGCGCCCTGCTGGGTGTCGTGGAGGGTCTGCAGCTTCACCGCGCCTTCCTTGAGCATGGTCACTGGGCCTTAACATGGAGGCGGCGAGATGTTCTACAACATGGAGGCGGCGAGATGTTCTACTGCGGCTGAGGCGACGCCGATGGCCGGCTCCCACCCTGCTCCTGAGGCCAGGTTTGGTTTGCCGGATCCCGACACTCCTCAGGACTTTGTCGAGAAGATCCTCACTTCCAAGAGTGCTCTGGAAGGCGAGCGCAACCGAGTGCCAGTGCGTTTTGCCGACCTGAAGGGCTCGACGGACCGTCAAGCCGCTACCCTTTGGCTAACTTCTCCACTTCCCTCTTGGACATGCCCTGGATGCGCGCCAGGATGCCCTTGACCGTCCGCTCTGAGGTGTGAGCGGCCAGGATGAGCTTCTTCGATTTCGTGCCAGTGACGATGTAGGCGACCCAATCATCGAGGCTTGGCGTCCCCCGCCACGCCACGGTCAGCCCGCTGAAACGCATCCGTTTCCTGCCTTCGACCTTCGCCAGCGGTTTCCGGCTGGCCTCCATACCCACGGCCCCCCTCAGCGTTCACGCCCCGTTTTCACATTGAAACTGGCGCGGAGGCGACCACCTTAGGGATGCGCGTATGGCGTGTCAAGACGTCGTTTCGCCGCCCCGAATGCGGCTTTTCGTGCGGGAGGCGCGCGGGAGCTGCGTCAATCGCGTGTGTCTTTGACCCGATCGAAGCGGCGGAGGGCCGGAGCGTCATCTTTTCGTCACGTGCCTGCAGAACCGCTTCAGGCCGTGCGTTTTTCATGATGTGGGTGGCTGTGGATAAGTGGATAATGTGTGGGTTACGGATGGGTCTTGACAAGCGCAACGAGGATTCTCTCCGTGTTCGTCTTCTGCACGTTTGAGCCTCCGTGCGGCCCGCGCGTCCCTTCACCTGACTCCCCCCGACCTCCCGCTTTGCGATAGGCTGGGAGGCGAGCATGTGGCAGGGACGGCTTCTAGGGTAGGGTAACTTCCTTGCGGAGTCTCAACGGTGCTGACCTCAGCCACCAATGCTCCCAAGCGTAGTCGAGGGATGGTGCGATGACACACGAGCAAGAGATCTACGCGGGCCCTGCGGGCCAGCCCCTTCGAGCCGCAGAACCGGCACAAAGCCTCAAGTTCGAGCACGACAATACCTTCCAGCGCGAGCTCCGGCGGCGGGTCGAAGAGCATTTTCGAACCACCGGCCAACGGCAACGCGACTGTTGGCAGATGTATGTGAAGACGGCCGTCCTCCTCGCCGGCTTCGCTGGCTCGTATGCCCTGCTGGTATTCGGGGCCCACACGTGGTGGCAGGGCGTGCTTCTGGCCATGCTGCTGGGGTTAGCCGCGGCCGGGATCGGGTTCAATATTCAGCACGACGGCGGCCATCAAGCCTATTCAAGCCACCCCTGGATCAACAAGCTCATGGCAATGACGTTGGAGTTGATTGGAGGCAGCTCCTACCTATGGCATTGGAAGCACGTCGTGCTCCATCATACATACGTCAATATCACCGGCCATGACACCGACGTCGACCTCGGCCTGCTCGGACGGCTGACGCCGCATCAGACGCGGCGGAGCTATCACCGCTGGCAACATCTCTACCTCTGGCCGCTCTACGGGTTGCTGGCCATCAAGTGGCAGCTCGTGGATGATTTCCGCAAGCTCATCAGCGGCCGGATCAGTAACCAGCCCTTTCCTCGTCCTAACGGCTGGGAGCTGGTGACCTTTGTTGCCGGCAAAGCGATCTTCTTGAGCCTGGCATTCGGGATTCCGCTGCTTTTCCACTCCGTCGGGGTCGTCTTCTTCTACTACGTGGTCGCCGGGCTGGTGGCGGGTATGGCACTGAGTGTGGTGTTCCAAGTTGCACACTGCGTGGAAGAGGCGGAGTTTCCGCTGCCCCCAACGAATACCGGGCGCATCGACCAGGCGTGGGCAATCCATCAGGCGGGAACGACCGTGGACTTCGCCCGGCGTAGTCGCGTGGTCGCCTGGCTCGTGGGCGGCTTGAACTTTCAGATCGAACACCATCTGTTCCCACGGATCAGTCACGTCCACTACCCGGCGATTTCTAAGCTCGTGGAACAGACGTGCCGAGACTTTGGGATCCGGTACACGGAGTTCATGTCATTCCGGGCAGGTATGGCGTCGCATTTCCGGTGGCTGCGACGGATGGGGAGGCCGGACGCGACCGGATGACATGACCTGCAGAGCGGCAACTGCTCTCTCAGTAGAACCTGCTGGCCGCAGAGGACGTGATGGACCCTGTCTAGGTCGGATGAAAAAAGCAGGGTGGGGCGGCGAGGCCGGGTCAGCAGGAACCCGATAGCAAAGGTTGCCGGCGAGTGCCAAACTGCTGATGCTAGTCAGCCAGTAGACGATCTCACTAACGCAACGCACACGGGGGCTCGATGCAAAGGGAAGCGATCATTTACACGGTTGGCGATTTCGTCCGACGCGTCGTCGGCAGCCTCCTCCAGGGAGGCTACCGGGGTAAGTTCCTCTGCTCGCCCTGCCTCATCAAACTAACAAAGGCCAATCTGGATAAGAGCTACTCGCTGCTCGAAATCGGCTCGGCAATGGCCGATGTCTTCAAGGCCCCTGGCGCGATCACGTGCTTACCGACATCCGCTTGCGCCGGATGTGCGAGGAAGAAGCACGTGCCATGCCTTGGCGTGCCCCTTTCGTAACGAGAACCTACAACAGCCTCATCGAAGAGCTCGAAACTTTCCAGTCACGAAATGGGTAGGCTCGTCGCCCGGTCGAGCAAATCACTGAAAGGTTGCGTCACTGGCGTGCGAGGACTGAAAGTCGCGCTTCAGTTCCAGATCTCGACGCACCAGTCTCATTTCTTCATAAGAAGTTCAAGCCCGTCGGCGCATGCTCGGGCTACCGCATAGCCAGCCTTTTCTTGCCCGGGCATCTTATCCCAGCCCCCTTTTTCAATGGTTTCAGCCCTCTGCCAGCTACCTACTTGCTCGAGTGCTTTCAGTTTCTCTTCATGGTTCGGTTGCTTCATAAATTGGGCGACGCAGATCGCCGCCTGACTCGCCAAGACCGCCTCGCTGGTCCTCGTTTGGGTCGTGCCGGCGGTTGTCCAGCCACCCCACGCAAACCCGATGATCGTTGCGATGACTGCCCCAAGAATGAGGCCCCACACTCCATACTTAATTTTCGCTGCCGTCTCTAGCTTCATAGACAAACCCTCCTGAATCGGGGTTCCCAATATGGAGCCATACTGCCTTTCATGGCGGCGTCCACCGAGCAAACCGTCCCGTCAGTCAACTCGTTCACGCTTCCCCATACGTTGACGCCGACGCTCTGGCAAACCCTGGGGCCTGCGTGACCGGTGCGCCCGGGTGAGGTCGCACCGGGACGCGTGCCGGTCGGCACCGGCACGCCCCGACACCCTCGATCAGGCGGCCTTGACTTCGATCATCCTCGGCGTCGCGGCCCGTGGCGCGGGGACCCGCACCTCGAGCATGCCGTTCGCGTACTTGGCCTCCACCTGGGCGGCGTCGACCCCCTCGGGGAGGGTCACGCTCCGCTGGAACGCCCCGTACGCGACCTCGCGGACGAAGTAGTCCTTGCCCGTGGGGTCGTGATTGGCCTTCCGCTCGCCCTTGACGGTGAGGAAGTTTTCCATCAACGACACCTCGACGGCCTTCGGATCCACGCCCGGCAGGGCGAACTGGATGACGTAGGTGCCGTCCTCGAGGCGTCCCTCCGCGGCGGGGAGCCACGAGGCTGTGGGCGGAGCGGCCTCATCCGCGGCATCGTCGACGAACCGCGGGAACAGGTCCTCGAGGTGGTGGTGATGGAGATGGAACTTCGAGGTGAAGGGCGACCAATGCATCATGGTGGTCATGGCGCGTTCCTCTCTCTGTATCTTAGCGAGTATCGCTAAGATCAATATGGCTACCTCCACGCGAGTATACAACATATTTTACTTATATATTTTATATTATGATATATACTGAACCAGGAAGAGGATCGACGAAGTCAGCTGGACGGCCCGGGACGAGGCATGAGGAGGGCGATCGCCGGGCAGCAACCCAACTTGGTCTGAGACCGAATGAGGTAGCCATCCGGTGACTCCAACGGGGTACCTATCGTGTCTTTCCTTATGTTGATGAGTTCCCGTCCAAACCGTTCGAATTTCAATCCCCAGCGTCCGACAAGACCCCTAGGCGGCCTTGGCTACCCCTTCCGCCTTGATCTTTTCTTGGTCTTCTTCGGCCGTGCTCCGGCCTTCTGGGCGGCTTTCTCAGAGATATCCGCTTGCTTCGCCTTGATGAGACCGGACACAGCGTCCTCAAAGGCGAGGCGATAGAGAGACGGGGCCTTGCTGTGTCTGCCAGTGCTCCTCTTCACGTGCCAAGCCTTACGTCAACGACGTTTGTTGCCACTGGCGCGGGCGTGGGGTACCGCCCTCGCCTCATAACCCAGCCAACGCGCCCCCCATACGTTCCGAACTCTCTTCGGCCTGCCGGACGCGCCGTGAGAGCGTCACCAAGAGGGATTGCGTGAGCCCGGGCACCTCCTTGAGAAGCACAGAGAAGTTCCGGCGGCTGATCACGAGGAGGCGGACCGGTGTCTCCGCAACGATGGTGGCCGAGCGAGGACCTCCATCCAGCAGGCTCATCTCGCCGAAGAACGCTCCGGGCCGCAGAGGCCCTCGCTTCTCCGTGGCCACGTCGACGCTCGCGCTTCCGTCGAGGATGAGGAAGAATTCGTCGCCGGGCTCGTCAGCACGGGTCAGCATGGTGCCGGCCGGGGCATCACAGACCCGTGCGATTCTGGCGATGCTTCGGAGTTGCCGCTGGCTGCATTCCTCAAACATCCGAACTTCCTTGAGCCGCTCGATCTTGTCCCCCTGCTTGACTGTAGCCTCGGACGAAACGGGTTCCAGTCGAGCCTTGGGATCGTAGCAAATCGATCCGTCCATCATCCGGCTGACGAGTTCCACGGGGGATCCTCCTGTCCGATTCGCGCGTGCCTCCCGCGCCGGACCGCCCAGGCAACACTGCCCCTGAGTGCCTTGCAGCCTATCACTCAATCACCGCGTCCGCAGCGGCAGCAGCGACGGGGAGGGCGAGGAATGGGCCGCTTCAGCGCACCACGAGCGAGACCATTGTAGATCCGGTGGGTGATGCGCGCATGCGGCTCGCGCTGCTCAGTTCCGCTTCTGTAAACGCCGGAGCGGCGGGGCGTCGAGCGGACAGCTCAGATGGCTCCCCCGGTCCGGCGCTGACCTGGCAGACTCATCCGCCGCGGCCGAGATGTCACGGATCGTCAGGAAGCTGAGCACCCCGCCGGCGGCCACCAGCGCGGCCGCTATCCACATCGCCATGCGAAAACCAGCTGAGAGGATGTGCGGGTCGAGGGCCGCGCGACCGGTGATGCCGGCGACGA